>ENA-ORXU01003027-ORXU01003027.1-marine-metagenome-genome-assembly--contig:-NODE-3027-length-10827-cov-2.784837_pt1 | contig 10827 bp, 6 predicted proteins | sample MGYA00237869_ERZ511484 | MGnify/ENA metagenome assembly ERZ511484 | reverse complement strand
CCGGGTGACGATGAACAGGGCATAGTCGATCCCGACGGCCAAGCCGATCATGGTGGCCAGGGTCGGGGCGGTGGAGGAGAGGTCGAAGAACGCCGATGCGGCGGTGATCGAGGTGAGTCCGATCCCGAGGCCGATCAGGGCGGTGACCAGGGGGATGCCCATGGCGAGCACCGAACCGAAGGCGAACAGCAGGACCACGACGGCCACGGCCATGCCGATCAGCTCGGAGGTCGGTGGGTGCTGCTCGGGGTTGCCGACGATCACGTCGCCACCGAAGGCGGCGTCGACCCCGGCGGCCTCTGCGGCTTCGCCGGTCTCGATGAGGGCCTCTGCGCCCTCGAGGCCGACCTCGGTGGTCTCGACCGAGTAGTTGACCGTCGCATAGGCGATCGTTCCGTCGGCGGAGATCGAACCGGTCTCATAGGGGCTGGCGACCCCGACGACGTGCTCGAGCTCAGCGGCTTCGGCCAGGGTGGCTTCGACGCCGGACTGGACCGAGGCGTCGGCCATGCTCGCTCCGTTCTCGGCAGCGAACACGATCTGGCCGGAGGTGCCCGATGCGGTGGGGAATCGCTCGGCCAGGAGGTCGAAGGCCTCTTGGGACTCGGTGCCCGGGATGGAGAACGAGTCGTTGGTCTCGGTGTCGAGGGTGGCCGACAGGCCGGCGATGGCCACGAAGACAGCCAGCCATGCGGCCAGCACGGTACGGCGGTGCTCGACACACCAGCGTCCGAGTCGGTAGAGGTACTTGGCCATGGTGCGAGTTCCTTTGCAAACGGGGGGAGGGCAGTCCTCGCGACCGCCACGCTCACAAATGTGCTCGGGTCACCTGGCAACGAGCTGGCAACGACCTTGGGATTGGGTGCGGGTCCCTGCCCCCGTCGCCCGCCGTCGCCCCCCTCAGACGGTGAGGTCCCGGTGTCTCATCAGCACACTGTGCACACTTGGATGTGGTGATGCAGACCGCCACCCATCCCGTGTTCGACGATTCTGTCGCCGTCGAGGTCACCGAGGACCGCCTCGGCAAGCTCAAGACCTTCAACCTCGCCATGGGTGTACTGCACGCCATCTCGGGTGCGCTCATGGTGATCCTCGGCAACGACTTCAGCCTCGACATCAGCACCCTGAACCTCAACGGACCGCCCGGCACACCCATCTCCGACGGCACGCTCGATTCGTTCGCCTCGATTCCCCTGGCACCCGCCACCGCCGGCTTCTTGTTCCTGTCGGCCGCCTTTCACTTCGTGATCGCCTCGGTGGGGTTCTCCACCTATGGCAACGAACTGAGGCATGGCCGCAACCGGTTCCGCTGGGTGGAATACGCCCTCAGCTCCACCCTCATGATCGTCCTGATCAGCCTCGTGACCGGGATCACCGACCTGGCCGCGATCATCGCGATCTCGCTGGTGAACGTGTCGATGATCCTGTTCGGCTGGATCATGGAGATGGTCAACCGGCCCGACGGACGGGTCTGGTGGACCCCGTTCTGGTTCGGCTGCATCGCAGGTGCCGCGCCCTGGCTGGCCCTGCTCGCCTACCTGCTGGTCAACGTGAATCAGGCCGGCGCCGAAGGCCCTCCGACGTTCGTCTACGGGATCATCTTCAGCCTGTTCTTCTTCTTCAACACCTTCGCGATCAACCAGTTCCTCCAGTACCGCCAGGCCGGTCGCTGGAGTGACTACGTGTTCGGCGAGACCGTCTACATCGTGCTCAGCCTCGTCGCCAAGAGCGTGCTGGCATGGCAGATCTTCGCCAACACCCTGATCTGATCGAGGGAGCGGTTCGATCCACCTCCCGGACCACATCACGCGAAGCGTCGACGATCGAGTCGACGATGACCGCACGACGCTCGACCCGGTGACGCCGCCTCTCCGACTGCGTTCAGCGTCATGCGATGGCAGCGCTGTAGTCGGAGAAGATGCCGGCTGGCAGGGGTCGGCGCAGGCGCAGGGTGATCTGGATCGGGCGTTCGGATCGGTGGGTGACGTAGTCGGCCAGGCCGGCACAGAAGAACGGCATCGTGCGTCCCTCGGGGTCCTTGGAGGCCGTCCGCACAAAGAGCGCAATGCTGGTCCCGGACCCGCGTTGAGTCAGGTAACGCTGGCCCGTCGGCGACGCGACCGATGTACCGGCCTGGCTCTCCCAGTGGAACAGCTGCTCGCTCACGGCGTAGTCCAAGTAGCGCGTGGTGGGCGAGAAGTCCTTCTCCGTCTTCTGGAGGGTCACGAAGAACACGTCACACCGGTGCTGCTTCGACCAGAACGCGCCCTCTCGGTACGACCCGGGCTGGCCAAGGTCAACCGCACCGAACGCAGCCAGCACCTCCGGGCGGCTGTAGGAGGCGTGGGACAGCAGTGGCACACCAGTGATTCCCAACGGTTCATGGAGATGGGCGACGCCGATCTCCAGGATCGACAACAGTTCCAACAGTTCACGGCGCAGCGAGTCGTGTCGACAGATCTCGGCGAGCCCCTCGTCGAGCGTCGCTGCTGCACCCTTCGGCAACATCGTGAGCAGCAGGCCGTGGAGCTGGCGGCGCAGGTCATTGTCGAGCAAGGCGGTTGCCGGGGGCGTCGCCTCGCAGAAGACGTCCTTGAACGAGTTGAGGCGAGACGCGTCGTCGAGGTGGAGAATGCGCTCCAGTCCGCGACTCGTGGGGCCCTCCAACTCAGCGGGAACCGTGTGATCGAGCCCCGCCGCTCGCTTGAGGTCGGTCCAGGTGCGCTTGGTGTCACCCTGTGCGCCGCCCGGCGCCTTGTAGACATCACCCAGCTCGAGGCCCGATTCGTCGAGGAACCCCGCAAGGCTGATCGAAGGATCTGCTGCGGCGAGCTCGGCCAACTCTGCGACCCTGTGTTTCCAGGTGCTCGGCAGGGCCTTCTTGATGTTGTCGAGCACGATCTTGTGTGACACCGCGTCGAGCTCCAGATGGCAGCCGGTGGGCAGGAAAGGAAAGCCCCGCTCCACATCGTCGATCAGCTGGGTGCGGCTCCGTCCCAGCATCCGCCGGTAGCGCAGGTCGAAGCGGAACTCGCCCTGCTGGTGCCCGACGAAATCGAGGACGGTGAGCACCTCTTTGCCGGTCTCGGGGCTTGGCCTGAGCCCGCGGCCGAGCTGCTGGAGGAAGATGGTCGAGCTCTCGGTGGGCCGAAGCATCAGAACGGTGTCGATCCCGGGTACGTCGACGCCCTCGTTGAAGATGTCGACCGCGCACAACACCTGGAGTTCTCCCGACCGCAGCCGACTCAGTGCATCCCGACGGTCGGCGGAGTCGGGCCCCGAGGTCACCGAAGCTGCCGCCAAGCCGGCCTCGCCGAAGTAGTTGGCCATGAAGTTCGCGTGTTCGATCGAGACGCAGAACGCAAGTGCCCGCATCCGGTGGGGATTGCCCACCTTGTCCCTCACCGCTTCGAGCACCTTGCCCGCCCACAAGTGGTCAGCGGTGTAGACGTTGGTCAGCTCGGTGGAGTCGTATCCCCTACCCCGGGTCCATCCGACCCCGCTGAGATCGGTCGAGTCATGGACCCCGAAGTAATGGAAGGGGGCGAGCAGTCCGTCTGCCAAGGCGTCCCAGAGGCGGAGCTCCACGGCGGGTGGCCGGTTGCCGAACCAGCGGTTGATGTCACCCATGTCGGTTCGTTCCGGCGTGGCGGTCAATCCCAAGAGATGCTGGGGACGGAGGTGATCGAGCAGCGCTTCGTATGACGCAGCCGCTGCGTGGTGGAACTCGTCGACGATCACCACGTCGAACTGCTCGGGGTCGAGGTTGCTCGCGTCGGAGGCACTGATCGATTGGATCGAGGCGAAGACGTGACGCCACTCGGTGGGCCGCTCGCCATCCACCCAGCGTTCGCCGAACGAGCCGTCGTTCAGGATGTGGCGAAACATCTCCTGTGATTGGGCGAGGATCTCCTTGCGGTGCGCAACGAAGAGCAGGCGGTCGCTGTCGAGCATGGTTCGCAGGTGTCGGTAGTCGAGCCCGGCCACCACCGTCTTGCCGGTACCGGTCGCCGCGACCACCAGGTTGTGAGGATGGCCTTTCGCCCGCTCCACCTGGAGTCGCTCGAGCATGTCGGACTGAAAAGGATGTGGCTCGATCCGAAACGGAGTCAGAATCGAGTCGTCCCTAGCGGCCCGCTCGGTTGCGAGCGTGAATCGCTCGGCCTCGAACGGCTCGAAGGAGCGGTCTTCCCAGTAGGTCTCGAAGGTCCGCCGGAAGGCATCCACCAGCTCCGGGTTGCGCGGCTCGGCAGCGCGGACATTCCACTCCATGCCAGCGACCTGGGCCGAGTAGGTCAGGTTCGAGGAGCCGATGTACACCGTCGAGAACCCGGTCTCGCGATCGAATGCCCAGGCCTTCGCATGCAATCGGGTAGTCGTCGTGTCGTAGGAGACTCTCACCTCAGCGCCGAGATCAGCGAGCTCTTCGAGGGCACATAGCTCGGTGGAGCCCGTATAGGTGGTGGTGAGGACCCGCAGGGGTTTGCCGGCTTCGCAGTGGCGGCGCAGTGCAGCCCGCATGGGAGCGATGCCGGTCCAACGGATGAACGCCAACACCAGATCGATCCGGTCGGCCGACGCGATCTCGGCGGTCAGCTCGGCGCTGAGCGAGGGTGCATCCTTGGAGTTGGTCATCAGTACCGTGTCGCCGACCGGCGTGATGGGACGTTCGATCCGCCGGACCTGGCCAGCGGGGTCGGTGTATTCCACCGAAACAAGACGGGACACCGGGTCGGTGAGACCACCGCTCGCCCTGTCCGAACCGGTGGTTGCTCCAATGCTTGAGAGCACCTCGTTCGACAGCAACAGCGCTGCGGCGTGACGGTCTCGTCTGGGCATCCCGGCGAGTGCGTCGGTGACCCACGTCCCGATCTGCTCCCCGACTCGTCGAGCCAGATCGGCCTGGTCCACTGAAGGGTCCGTCACCTCGAGACCGTTGATCCGGGCTGCGGCCAGTCGTTCGCCGAGCAGGCGATCGATCAACTCGTCGTAGACACCTGGTCGCACCTGATCCATGGACCTTGAGTCTGGCCGAGCTCACACCGCCGCTCTGCCCGTGAGCTGGCTCCGGCAATTTTGATCCGGTTGAGGTGACCTACCGATGGTGGCGAGACAGGCCACGCCGGCAGAACAGCTGGCAGCCACCCAGCAGATCGTTGCCAGGTAGCTGCCAGGTTCGGGGTTTTGGATGCACTCATCGACCCGAGTGTCGGGTTCCATCCGCATCAGCTCCAGACCAGGACACAGATCGCATGAGCGTCACCGATTCGCCCACCTCACACACCACCGGAGCCGCCACGGTTGCGGCCCGGGCCGTGGACGCTCAGAAGCACTACGGCGATGGTGAGAACATCGTCAAGGCCCTCGCTGGCATCACGATCGGCTTCGACAAGGGCCGCTTCACCGCCATCATGGGCCCTTCGGGCTCGGGCAAGTCCACCCTCATGCACTCCATGGCCGGGCTCGACGAGCTCACATCAGGCGCTGTGTACGTGGGCGACACCAACCTGACCGAACTGAGCGAGCGCGACCTCACCCTCCTGCGCCGGGAGAAGCTCGGCTTCATCTTCCAGGCCTTCAACCTCATCCCCACCCTCACAGCCCAAGAGAACATCGAACTCCCACAGAAGCTCGCCGGTCGCCGGGCCGACCCCGAATGGCTGGCCAAGGTCATCTCCACCGTGGGCCTCCAGAACCGCACCGACCACCTCCCGAGCGAACTCTCCGGTGGCCAGCAGCAGAGGGTCGCCGTGTCGCGTGCCCTCGCCGCCCAACCCGAGATCATCTTCGCCGATGAGCCAACCGGAAACCTCGACTCACGCACCGGCGCCGAGATCCTGACCTTCATGCGCTCAGCGGTCGACGACCTCGACCAGACCGTCGTCATGGTCACCCACGATCCAGTCGCTGCCTCCTACGCGCATCGGGTCGTCTTCCTCGCAGACGGCCAGATCGTCGACGAGATGCACGACCCCACCTCGGACCGAGTCCTCGACCGCATGAAGCAGTTCGGAGCCTGACATGTTGATGATCTCGCTTCGCAACATCAAGAACCACCCCGGTCGATACCTGTCGACCATGATCGCCATCATCCTCGGCGTCTCCTTTTTCGTGGGCACCGGGGTGCTGACCAGCACCGTCGAGGACAGCCTCAACAACTCGATCGGCGAGGCCTTCACCGAGGTCGACACCGTGGTCCGCTCCTCCGAATCGATCGAGGTCGGCGGCTTCGAGATCCGCTCCCAGGTCCCGGCCGAACTGGCCGACGAAGTCGCCCAAGTGGACGGGGTCTCCGAGACCGCAGCCAGCATGCGTGGCTACGCCCAGATCGTGGGACGCGACGGCAAGGTCCTCGACGGACAGGCCTACGGCACCAACTGGATCGAGGGCGAAGGCAACCCCTACGAACTCAACGACGGCGCAGCCCCGACGGGCCCGAACGAGATCGTCGTCGACACCGGATCGCTCGAGAAAGGCGATTTCGCCATCGGCGACGAGGTCCGCGTCCTGCCCCTGCCCGAGAACCAGCTGTTCACCATCGTCGGTTCTGCCACCTACGGCACCGACAGCGAACTGGCCGGTTCGGAGAACCTCGTCGCCTTCGACTTCGACACCGCTGCCGGGGTGTTCGGCTCTTCCAACGTGGAGTTCATCGTGGCCCAGGCGGCCGACGGAGTGACCCCCGAGGCCTTGGTGGAGAACTTGAACGCCGCAAACCTCACCACCGGTGACGGTGTGGCGCTCGAATCGATCAGCGGCGAAGCCCTGGGCGAAGAGTTCCAGGACCTCATCGGCACCTTCACCTCGATCATCTCCACCGCCTTGTCGGTGTTCGCCCTCATCGCGCTCGGCGTCGGCGTGTTCATCATCTACAACACCTTCACGATCCTGGTGGCCCAGCGCTCCCGGGAGATGGCCCTTCTCCGGGCGATCGGTTCCACCGGTCGCCAGGTCCGCACCGCTGTGCTCGTCGAGTCGGTCGCCATCGGCCTCCTTGCGTCCCTCCTCGGTTCGATCGCCGGCATCGGCCTCGGCTGGGTCGTGGTGCAGGTGCTCGATTCGTTCGGCCTTCCCATCTCGGGCGCCCTGTCGATCCCGGCGGGCACCCTCGGCATCGGCATGGTGATCGGCACCATCATCACGGTGGCATCGGCGTACCTCCCGGCACGCAGCGCCTCCAAGGTGCCGCCGATCGCCGCCCTGCGCGACGTCGCCACCGGCGAATCGCCGGTCGGAAGGATGAGGCCCATCCTCGGCGCCGTCGGAGCCACCTTCGGCGCAGTCGCGGTCGGCATCAGCCTCGCTGGCGGGTCCGTCTACTGGCTGGCCGGAGCTGCGGTGGCGATCATCGTCGCCCTCCTCGTCCTCGGCCCGACACTGGTGAAGCCCATGTCGCTCGCCCTCGGCTCACCGCTCGCCGCCGCACGCGGGATGGTGGGAGAACTGTCCCAGCAGAACGCGTCACGGAGCCCGAAGCGAACGGCGAACACGACCGCAGCGCTGATGGTGGGCGTGTTGCTGGTGAGTGCTGCGTCGGTGTTCGCTGCCTCCCTCAGCTCCTCGATCCAGGCCCAGCTCGGCGAACAGGTGACCGCCGACACCGTGATCCAGGTGGACGGCTCGGCCTCCCAGGTGGGGGGCGGATTGCCCCTCACCACCGCCGAGCAGGTGGCTGAGCTGCCTGGCGTCGAAGCGGTTACTCCTCTGCGCTCTGCCTTCGGTGAGATCGACGAGGAGTTCACCAACATCAGCGGCGTCGCCCCCACCCAGGTTGCCGACACGATGAATCTCGACGTGCTCACCGGCTCACTCGACGAGCTCGGGCCCGACACGATCGCGACCAACGACACCGACTTCGCCATCGGCGACACCGTCTCGGTCCAGTTCCAACAGTCGACCGCCGACCTCACGGTCGTGGCCACCTACGACGCAGCCGAACTGGCCGGGCCTTGGGTGGTCAGCACCGAGGTGCTCGACGCCAACGTGTCGCAGTCACTCGACTCGCTCCTCCTGATCGCCACCGACGGCCAGGCCGAGACGGTCTCGGCGGTCGAGGGTGTGGTGGCCTCGAGCCCCATCGCCGAGGTGGTCACCGCCCAGGAGTACGTGGACGACCAGGCCAGCAGCATCGACCTGCTCCTCAACCTGCTCTACGGGCTGCTCGGAATCTCCGTCCTGGTCGCCGTCGTCGGCATCGTCAACACGATGTCGCTCTCGATCATGGAACGGACCCGGGAGATCGGCCTGCTGCGAGCGGTCGGCATGACTCGCCGTCAGATCCGCTCCAGCATCCGGTACGAAGCAGGCATCGTGGCGATCATGGGCACCGCACTCGGGCTCGCGGTCGGGACCTTCCTGGCCTGGCTCGGTGTGCAGGCCATCGGCGACGCTCTCCCCGAGTTCGCCATCCCATGGACCACCCTGGTGATCATCGCAGTACTCGGCATGCTCTGCGGCGTCTTCGCCGGCGTCATGCCCGCACGCCGAGCCGCGAAGATGAACGTACTCGAGGCCATCGCCACCGACTGACCCCGCCTGGATGGTTGGTGAGCGCAACTGAGTGTGAGTCAGCTCCACAACGTTGGAGTTGACTCACACTCGATGTGGTTTGTTCCACGCCGCGAGCGCTCACGGCGTGCAGCATCAGGCTGGGCCCTCTCGCACCGGGCACGGCGTTCTCGCAACGGGCCGGGAGGTCCGCGAGGGTGTGTGTCGTCACTCGACACGAGAGGAACCCGATGGTCGATTCGTCCACACCCGATTCGGTGCTGACCAAGTCGGCGGACAGGGTGGACGTCTGGCGGGTTCTGATCGGTGTCGACCGTAGACGACTCCCCAGCGCGCGAGTTCGCCGGTGAACCCGGGCCTCGAGCCCGGACGCACCCAGGGTCGACCGCCGCATCTCGTCCTCGGCCCGCTCCTACGTTTCGCAGGTGAACGCGACGCAACCGTGTGGGTCGAGACCTCGAGTCCCTGTTCGGTGCAGGTGCTCGATGCATCGGCGGAGACCTTCACCGTCCATGGTCGCCACTTCGCTCTGGTCATCGTGGAGGGCCTCGAACCCGGCACCACGAACGAGTACACCGTCGAACTCGACGGTGTACTCCAATGGCCGCCTGCGGACTCTGACTTCCCACCAAGTGTGATCCGGACGGCCGGAGGGGGGGCCCAGGTCTCGGTGCTCGTCGGCTCGTGTCGCGCCGCAGCTCCCCACGAGGAGCCCTACATCCTCGAACTGGACCTCAATGAGGAGGGCCGCGGGGTCGATTCGCTCTGGGCCCACGCCCGCCGCATGCTCGAGGAGCCGTCCGCCGACTGGCCGCATCTGCTCTTGCTACTCGGAGATCAAATCTACGCGGATGACTCGTCGCCCGCGGCGAAGCAACGCATCGAGGACCGGCGCAGCGACGGTGGTGCAGATCTCGAATCCGACATCGTGGAGCGCTTCGAGGAGTACTGCTGGCTCTATCACGAAGCCTGGTCCGAACCGCTCGAACGGTGGCTTCTGTCGACCGTTCCCAGCGCCATGATCTTCGACGACCACGACATGATCGACGACTGGAACATCTCTGGGTCGTGGGTCCGGGACATGCGTTCCGAACCATGGTGGGAGCGCCACGCCATCGACGGCTTCATGTCGTACTGGATCTATCAGCACCTCGGCAATCTGTCGCCCGCCACGATCGAGGAAGAGGGGATCCTCGCCCAGCTCGTGGCCGACTCCGATGGCACCGACACCCTCAGGAGTTGGGCCGAGCGATCCGAGGCGTTCACACCTGTCCCCGGCAACTACCGGTTCTCGCACGTCCGGACGCTCGGTGACGTCACGGTCATCTTCGTCGACTGCCGGAACGCCCGGCACTTCGAGAACGACCGACGGCTCATGGTGGCCGAACAGGAATGGGCATGGGTGGTGGAACAGGCCCGGGCGGTCAGCGGCCATCTCGTGCTGGCGACGTCGGTCCCGGTCTTCATCTCCGACGGGCTCCACGACCTCCAAGTCTGGAACGAGCGTGTGTGTGACGGCCGCTGGGGAGCAGTGGCCAGCCGACTGGGCGAGCGGCTCCGCCGGGCTCTCGATCTCGAAGACTGGTCGGCCTTCGCGGCCTCTTACGCCCAGTTCATCGACTTGGTCGAGGAGCTGCGGTCCACCGCAGAAGGTCCCAAGTCGATCATCGTGGCGTCGGGTGACATCCACTTCTCGTACGCCGCGACCCTGCCGACCCGCCCCGACCGCACCGATGTGTGGCAGATCGTCAGCTCTCCCATCCGCAACGCACTGATCTCACCGGAACGCAGCGTGATGCGCTCTGCGCTCACCCGCTCGGGCGCCCGGTTCGGCGACCTGTTGCGCCGATCGGTAGGGGCCCCCGTCACGCGACCTTATCTCGTGATGCACGCCGGGCCCTTGTTCGCCAACAACATGTGCGAACTCCACTATCGCGACGACGGAATCGAGCTCGTCATGGAGCAGGCCTCCGCCGACGACGACGGTGAACCCGAGCTGAGGGAGGTCGCAGCGGTATGCGTACTCGATCGGTGATCTCCCGGGCCGAGATCGCCCGTCGCCGCGAGGTGTGCCAGACCCCGACCGAGACCGAGCACGAGACCGAGCAAATGCCGGCCCGGTGGGTCGAATCGCCAGGAAATGGGTAGTGATGGACATCCACGCCAGCGATCCCGGTGCGGTCTCCTCGCCCACCGACCCGTCCTCAGAAGATCGGACCTCACGGTGAAACTGATCCAGCGCTCCGAGCTGCACGACGCCTACCGGGCTCGTGATGTCGACGGCGTGGTGCAACTGGTCGGATACGACCCGGCCGACAC
>ENA-ORXU01003026-ORXU01003026.1-marine-metagenome-genome-assembly--contig:-NODE-3026-length-10827-cov-4.141302_pt1 | contig 10827 bp, 6 predicted proteins | sample MGYA00237869_ERZ511484 | MGnify/ENA metagenome assembly ERZ511484 | reverse complement strand
GTAAATTTCAGAGGTGTTCAATTTACCGACTATGCAAATCAATTGACTGTTAAAGATTCGATGATTCTCACGACACCTTTTATGATTACAAAGGTTGTTGACACAGACAAGGATACAACAACATTGGCGCTGTGGGGTCGCGGACAGACCCTGGCGTCTCCGTTACAAGCGCATGATCCATTAGCCAAACATAATGGCTATTTTGCATTGAAGAATGGTGTTGAGTTCGGCACAATTCAAAAACAATTAGTGCAAGGAATTATTGGCGCACATTCAGGTTTTTATCAAGATTAAATAAATCGAAGTGATCAAAAAGCAACACTATTTTTCATTAATAATTATCGCCTGTACGGCGTGGATGGGATTTAGTGTGTATTCATTGACCGATAATTTCCACTCCGAATGGGGATTTTTCGGTCATAAACGGATTAACCGATTGGCGGTGTTCACATTACCGGAGGACATGCTTCCTTTATTTAAAAAAGAAATCGAGTTTGTCACGGAACATGCCGTCGATCCCGACAAGCGGCGCTATGCGACGAAGCATGAAGCGGTCAGGCATTATATCGATATCGATCAGTGGGGTACATATCCCTATGATAACGTGCCACGAAAATTTAACGAAGCGTTGATGCGGTTTTCTCAGGTCATGGCTATCAGCCCGCGAGAAGACACTGTCATCGTTAGTTGGAAAGTCTTTGACGACAGTATTTTTCTCGACACAAAAAATAGTGTATTAAGTCAGTTGACAATTGATCAATATCGAGATTATTTTTATGATTTTGTCGCGCCCAATTACTATGAGGGGCCAATTTTTGATGCGACGCCACTACTTGAAAAATTAAATAGCAAACGTTTTATATCGCTCTACATTTTAGATAAATTTTCCGAACATGGAATATTGCCCTATAATTTGGTGGCATATCAGAACAAATTGACCTATGCTTTCAAGACTGGAAACCTTAAACGCGCCCTGAGGTTGGCCACGGATATGGGTCACTATATCGGTGATGCTCATGTGCCGCTGCATACCACGACAAATTATAATGGTCAACTAACTGATCAAATTGGCATTCATGCATTCTGGGAAAGTCGTATACCGGAACTATTTGCCGATGAAACCTTCGATTACTTCGTCGGTCAAGCCAAGGAAATTGAGGATATCGAGACGTTTTATTGGGACATTGTTTTATCGAGTCATCAGCTCGTTGATAGCGTATTATTAATCGAGAAGAGACTTTCCAAAACGTTTCCACTTGATCGACAATACTGCTATGAAGATCGAAACTTTAGAAATGTCAGTTTGCCTTGTCCCGAATATGCGCTGGCATATGCGGAGGAAATGGATGGTATGGTAGAAGAGCGATTTCGCGCGTCTATTCTTGCCATTGGCAGCGCCTGGTACACGGCGTGGGCACGAGCCGGGCGTCCGGATTTAAGTGGTACGCAAGTGGCTATTGAAGTCGAGACGACAGATTCGACAAAAATCGAGCCGACGCGTCAAAGTAGTCCGCATGGCCGACAACATTGGGATTGAAGAAGCTAGTCATCAGTATTCAGTAGGCAGTCTGTTGATGCCTGAATAACGTTGACCGTTTTCCAATTTGATATCAATGTCGAACCAGTCGCAGGCTGCAATCTATTTAGGTTTGGATAAAAACCGCTAGTACGGCAAGCAGGACTCAAGTAAGGCGGTCACAAGTAATTTTGCGGGTAGCAGTTTTGACAGTGCAGATTTTTATTGTCATCTATTGGAAGGCTGACATCTTAAAATATGAATTACCCTATATTTGCCGCATGTCAAAGAACTTACAAATTGGGACGGGAATACGTGGTATGGCGATGGGTATGGCTGAGGTCGTACCGGGCGTATCTGGAGGGACTATTGCTTTTATCACAGGAATTTATGAGCGTTTAATCAATGCCATAAAATCGATTGATGGTGATTTTTTTAGAGCGCTATTTTCTTTCAGATTCGCGACGGCATTTCGACACATCGATGGATTCTTTTTGTTGAGTCTGATGATCGGAATGGTGGTTGGGATTGTAACAGCCATTTTTACAGTGAGTTATTTATTAGAAGAATATCCACCAGCCGTATGGGCGTTCTTTTTTGGATTAATCGTCGCTTCTACCATTTATATATTAAGGCAAGTTGAGCGTTGGGACATTTTGCACGTATGCCTCGTTGTTGTCTTTACTGCTATTGCTTATTTTGTGGTGGCATCTGTTCCGGCGGAAGGCAGCACTGGCTACTTGTACATATTTTTATCCGGTATGATTGCTATTTGTGCATTAATGTTACCCGGCATATCAGGAAGTTTTATTTTACTGTTGATGGGGATGTACAAATTCATTACGGGAACTTTGAGAGAGCTTTTAATGGGGCCTACGGTGGAAAATATCATGACGATGTTTGTTTTTGGTTTGGGATGCTTGACTGGTCTCGCGGCATTTTCACGTGTGCTTTCTTGGACGTTCAAAAAATATAAAACACAAACACTAGCTGCCCTCAGTGGATTCATGATTGGTTCACTGTGGAAAATTTGGCCTTGGCGCTTACCGTTGAGTTGGATGGATGAGGGTGGTGATATATTCTTTTCTGGTGATTCCACCTTTCCCGATAATACAGAGCATATAAAATTACTCTCGGAATTAAATGTCATGCCTAACGCATATACCAGTGGTCCAAATTTATTGTTGATTTCAATTATTTCGGGATTAGTGGGATTTGTAATTGTATTTTTATTGGATCGGATGGGGGATGGCGAGTAGTTGTCGGTCTTCAGTTCTCAGTATGCAGTCTTCAGTGCCGACATTGAACAAAATTTGCAATTTTATTATCAACGTCTGGCAGCATTGAACTTATGTTCGACGCTATAGGATGCCGTCCTTACAGAACTCGGATTTTGTAGCAAGGATTTTTCTCATATTTAAATAACCATACGAAAACCGACATATAAAAGATGAATTCAACCTGCAAGGTTTTGGCAAGTAATGAATTGTAGCCTTCGTTTTTTCGAATGTTTGATAGGTTCTTATTTTAATTGCGAACAACCTTGGAGGTTTTTACTTGAAGAATCACCTCGAACTTACGTTCGACGCTATAGGATGCCGTTCTTACAGAACTCGGATTTTGTGGCTATGATGTTTCTCGTAGTTAAATAACCATACGAAAACCGATATATAAAAGAGGAATTCAACCTGCAAGGTTTGGACAAATACTGAAATGCTGACATATTTTTATTGAAAGTCCTTCAGGTTATACGATACAAGTTGCAAAAACCTTGGAGGTTTAACCAAATATAAATAACCAACAAGATCCCAGAAGTCAAAAAACAAAGTTATGGACCGTTAATTGCTGAATGAAATTGATCGATTTTAAATTAAATAAAAATCCAATTACTCCTTTTTCGCCATGTCTGCAAAATAAATTAAATTCCATCCGTCAGATAATTTTGCAAACCTTCGCTCCATATAAAATCCATAAGTAGCCGAATAAATAACTTCCGTAATTAATTCTGGCGCATGAACGACAAATTGGCGATCAAACGTATCATCGTCTTCTTTAAAGGCTTTATGGACTGTCCAACCTTCACGAGTCCATTTGAATTCTTTCACTTCACCTTCAAACATACCCGTCGCAGGTTTGCCCTGCAATGGAAATACGATGTGGTCTAGCTGAAAGACGGTGTCTGCATGAAATCGATCGTAAAATGTTAAGAATTCATCTGATGGTTCCAGAACAACTTCTTGACTGTCTTCCACAAGCTCGACCGGCGCTTCAGATTTACATGAAATACAGAATATTATCAAAAGAAAAAAGAGGGCACGGCGCATGACGATCATTGTTTTTCGAAACAATAAGTTAAAATATAGTCTATAACGATCTCAGCATTCAAATCATACGTCCGCGTGAAATTATCTTTAGTCAACGTGCCAATGCCCGGCGTTGTCAATAAGGTGTCAGCAGCTCGAATGTTGATATGTTCACGATAATCAACTTCGCGAAGACCGTATGCCTTGTAAATACATTCTTTGAGGCCCCATATCACATGCATGATAGATAGCGCGTGAGGTTGAGTGATCACTGCTTGCTCTTCTGAAGAGCAAAAACGTGGAACGAGGCGTTCGATTTTGGATACCGGGTATTGAATATCGACGCCACATGGGACTTTAGCTGCCAAGACGGCTGCCATTTCATGGGAGTGGCTAATTGAAATAAAATATTCTGAATCTGGTAAATAAGGTTTTCCGTGTTTATCTTTGGCTAGTTCCGTTCGTTTCGGTCTACCAGATAAATGATGAAGTAAATAGCGAACGGCTAGCCATTGAATCCTACGACCTTCACCTTTAATTTCATCAAGTTGAATTTGCTCCTCATCAGTTAATACTAATTTCGCTCGAAAATAATCTTCATTTTCATCGATTCGCCAAAGCCCTAAAACTCCATCATGCGGCATAGAATTTTCGAAAAATAAAGGCATGGATGTATATTTAGTATTAAAATTTATTTTTCCACATCATACTTTCGACGGGTCTCACTGTGCGTTCATTATATTTTGCATTTTTCTTCTTATTATAATATCGCTCAATTTGACCAAAGACCGTAAAGTAAATTAATTGCCCAACGGGCATACCGGCATAAATACGAACTGGATGCACGCACGAAATTTCTAACGTCCAAGTATTACAAAATCCAACATCACCTTTTCCAGCCGTCGCATGGATATCGATACCTAACCGCCCAACACTCGATTTTCCCTCTAAAAAAGGAACGGAATTATGGGTTTCCGTATACTCTTCCGTGACGCCTAGATACAATGTTCCGGGTTGGATGACATAGCCTTCGTCCGGGATTTCAATAGCTTCGACCTGATTGTGCTTTTTGGCATCTAGGATATCTTCCTTATAGATTGCCATATGTTTACTAAGATGAACATCATAAGAGTTGGTGCCCAATTTTTCGCGATTGAACGGCTCAATGATGATTTCGCCGGACTCTAACCCTTTCAATATTTCTGTGTCTGATAAAATCATGTCGCGAATATAGGGATAAGGGCTGACGATGAATCGATGAGCTTTAACTCCTGAAGGTCAAATCTTTCGTTATCAAAAATCAACTGCTTATTCAGGGTAAGCTATCATTTTCCATATAGAACAAATACAGACGATTTAAGACGCCGTATACATGAAAGTTGATCTATTATAAACTAAAGTACTACACCACTTTACTACTAAATTGATCTATGATAAGAAGTACGATTCTCCTGCTTCAAAAGTGTACGAATTATGAAGATTCTGTTCACCTTTGTCGCAAAGAACGCACTTCATGCATATCAAAACAATAGATTTAAAACTTTAGCCATGTTTAAAAAAATTAATTATCAAAACGACATGAATGGTCAAAATTATGACACAATAAAAAATCGAATCAATAATTTACTTAGTTCGATTCCATCCGATAAAATTATTATGATAACTGCATTGTCGTTGATGTCAATCTTTTTCTTTTCGGTGGCGATTTTTTGTTGAATTGTTTAATGCTCAAGAGTTCAGGGTTCAGGGTTCAGGGTTCAATGTTCAATGTTCAATGTTCAATGTTTAGGGGTAAAGTTCAGGGTGTTCAGAAGACTGAGAAAAGTCATTGAATCAAAAGTAAGTTGACTCAGCTTTATAAAATCACCAGATCCTTCTTTTTAACAGATCCGCATTCACTAAATGAAATCGTTTTGCTATGGACATTACTCACGGTGTTACATATTACGTACATAAAGGCACTCAACTCAAAAAGAAATTCGATAGGTTACCGATATTTTGTACCGCTGGGGCATATTAGACGCTCATTTCAATTCAAATAAGTCCTATCGCGACTTCATGCTAGTAATCAAAAATCATTGGTTAGTGCTTTGTGCTGTAGGTGCAAAATGTGAATCGATCAACTTTGATTTTCTTCCCCATTTATTCCCTACCTTGTGATTCCTCAAGCCTGAAGGAACCATGAGTCTAAAACTGTTTTTACGTATTTTTGGTGGTGTAGCGATTGTACTGACGCTGTTGCCATTTATAGCCATAGACTATTGGTGGATACGGGTTTTTGATTTTCCACATTTTCAGTTGACGATATTAACGTTGATGGCTCTTGCCGCATATTTTCTGCGCTTTACTATCTCCTCTAAAAAAGATATTGTTTTTGTCATCGCACTTTCGGCCTGTTTTATCTTCCAATTTATTAAAATTTGGCCATACACAGCTCTTGCGAAATATGAGGTACTAGAAAATCAGCAGAATAATATAGATAAAAATATTAAGATTTTTACTGCAAATGTTTTCCAAGAAAACGAAGATCGTCAAACGCTATTAAAGGAGATCAAAAAGTATGACGCAGATTTATTATTATTTACAGAAACGAATACCGTCTGGCAAAAGGCGTTAATTCAAAATCTAAGTGCGACTTATTCTTTTAAAAAAGAAATTCCTCTCGATAATACATACGGTATGTGTATGTATTCCAAGTTTCCGCTTATCAATCCCAGTGTACAGTTTATGGTAGAAGATAGCATACCTTCCATTCATACTAAAGTTCTCCTTCCTTCAGGAGATACCATTCAAGTGTATTCGATCCACCCTACTCCACCCATGCCACAACATAATCCCAGCTCGACCGATCGCGATGCCGAAATGATCAAAATTGCATTTAAATCGCGCGAATCGAAATATCCAGTAATTATAGTTGGAGATTTTAATGATGTCGCTTGGTCGCAAACAACAGAATTATTTCAGCAAGTAAGTGGCCTACTCGATATTCGAAAAGGTCGCGGATTTTATAATACTTATCATGCGAAATACTTCATACTCCGATGGCCTTTGGATCACATATTTGTGTCCGAACATTTTCGCGCTAAGCGTGTCGAACGGGGTGAAAAATTCGGCTCTGACCACTTTCCGATTTTTGCAGAATTAAGTCTGGAACTGGAAACTGCTGCTGAGCAGAAAGCAGATCCGGCGTCTGAAGAGCAAGTCAATACGGCGAGAGAGCAAATTCGAAGCGAGAAAAAGCATGAGTGAGGTTTGAGGTTAAAGGCTCAAGGTGCCCACATAGCCAAAATGTATAATTTTGTTGCTATGTCGTGCATCCTCGTAAATCGATAAAATCAAAGATATTGAGATTTACGGGATTCAAAGCTCAAAGTAGTTCAATGAACCATAACATGGCCATTACAAAAACCACATGATCATGTGATATCTAATATTTTTAATTTCATGGAATTGGACTCAACTTAGAGGCTACTATTGATTACAGATATTCTCAAACCAATTCTTATGAAAACGATGACCAACTTTTTATCGCACACCACTCTATCGTTTGCTGTTGTTTTGCTATTCAGCATGTCACTGTCAGCTCAAAATTTTTTCACGTCTAAAACTCAAAGCAGCATTGGAGAAGACGCAAATTTCATTGTGCCTGAAAAATACGAAGCATTTGAGATCGACGAAGCTAGACTCATGGCGCATCTCAGCTCGGTTCCTATGGAATTCACGGGGAAAGAGACTGAAAAGACGATAGTCCTACCATTTCCGGGAGAGCGGGGTTCGATGGAATTTACCATTGTTGAATCTCCTATCATGGAAGATGGACTCGCTGCCAAGTTCCCGGATATTAAAACGTATAGAGGTCAAGGAATTGAAGACCCTACCGCTGTCATGCGCATGGACATCACTATGTTTGGACTACGCGCGATGATATTATCTGAACACGGCACAGTTTACATAGATCCATATTTCGAAGAAAAGTCACCATACTATATCGTCTACGAAAAAAACGATTTTAAATCTGAAGAATTATTTCATTGTGGCGTTACGGATGAGTTCATCTTGGAAGAGGAATTCAATACAAGTGCCTCAAGATCCGGAGGAGGATTGAAAACATACAGACTGGCTGTTGCGGCGAATGGAGAATATACCACCAATGCCGGAGGAACAGCGGCTGCATCTGCCAGAATAACCACGACAGTCAATCGCGTCAATCTCGTATTCGAAAGAGATTTGAGCTTACGGTTAATCTTAATTGCAAATAACGACTTATTAATTTATCCAAATCCGGCTACTGATCCGTTTACCGCAAGCGGTGGAGCATTATTAAATCAAAATCAAGCGAATACGGATGCTGTCATTGGGTCTGGCAGCTATGATATTGGACATCTATTTATGCAAGGTGGATTAAATGGTCTGGCTCAAACTCCTTCACTCTGCATAACCGGAAAGGCGCGAGCTTTTTCTCAATTAAATAACACTGCCGGCGACCCATTTGCCATCGACATTGTGGCGCATGAAATGGGGCACCAGTTCATTGCAAATCATACCCAAAACAATAGTTGTCAACGTGCGAATCCACCACACCCTGTAGAAGTAGGGAGTGGCACGACCATCATGGGCTATGCGGGTATTTGCGGGCCGAACGTCCAGAGCAATAGCGATGACTATTTCGGGGGAAACGGACTGCGTTTCATGAGCGATTATATCACGACAGGAAGCGGAAACTCTTGTGACGTTGTCGTTTCAAATAGCAACCTACCGCCTACATTTGACCATAGAATTCCAAGTCGCATTCTTCCTAAAAACACGCCATTCTTTTTACATACCTCAGCCACAGATCCAAATGGTGACGCATTGACTTACACCTTTGAACAAAATGATCCAGAGATTGCAACCATGCCTCCAGTCGCCACCGCGACGCAAGGTCCAGCCTTTAGAACACTACAACCAAGATCAGATACCATGCGTTCTTTCCCAGCACTTGATTCCGTTTTTGCTGGCATATCGCCGACTTGGGAAGTGCTAGCGACGGTGGCGCGCGACTATGAATTTTTGATGACCGTCAGAGATAACAATAGCGCCGGCGGTTGTTTTGTACAGGACACGGTTAACCTTTCTGTTGATGGCACTGCGGGCCCTTTTTCCGTTACCTCACCTAATGGGGGACAAACCTTTACGGGTGGAACTAATGTGAGCATTTTATGGAATGTATCTGGGACTAACAATGCAGCTACGGTAAATTGTCAAAAAGTAAAAATATATTGCTATACCAATGTACCCAATAAAACGAGGTTTCTATTAGCAGAAGATGTTGACAATGATGGAGGTCATACCGTCAAGATGCCCAATGTACAATCTACTTCTTGTAGAATTGCCGTTGTAGCTGAAGACAACTACTTCTACGATGTATCCAATGCCAACTTCACAATTAATATTGATGGAGATCTTTGTGCCGATGCTTTTAATATTTCATGCGGTGAAACACTTGGCGGGAATACAACAGGAGCCACAGATGCCGATGAAGAACCTGCCTGTAGTGGTGGTCCTGGAAGCGGTACCATTGGCTTCAATGTAGGTGTTTGGTATACCTTCACAGGCACGGGTGATACTGTGACGATAAGTACAGATAATCCAGGAACTGACTTCGATACTGAACTGCAGCTCTGGCGTGGAAGTTGTGGGAATTTGACCTGCATCGGTGGCGATGATGACAGTGGAGAGAATGGTGGTGGAGGTTCTCTTTCATCTGAAATGACCTTCCTTTCTGAGCCGGACTCGACCTACTATGTCTATGTGGATGGGCACGGCACAACTTCAACAGGCAACTATGCCTTGAGTCTTGAATGCAAAGCGCCCGACAACGACCTTCAAGCCAATGCCATTGAGATTGACTGTAATACCGGATCGATTGATGGACAGACATATTCAGCGACCAATACAGGTGAGCCAGCATTTTGCTTTACTTCAATCTCAGCTCCGGGCGTATGGTACTCGATCGATGGAATTGATGCAGACATATCGCTCGATCTTTGTCAAGCGCCATATGATTCCAAAATCAACGTGTATGAAGACACGGGCGCTGGATTGACCTGTATAATCGGTGAAGATGACGATGATACATTTTGTGGAGGCGACTTCAATGACCCAGCCGTGACATTTTCGTCAGAGACTGGAAAGACCTACTTGATCTACGTCCAAGGATTTAATGGACAAACGGGCACCTTCACATTAAACATCTCTTGCGAGTGCTCCGGCGTAGTCATCAATACGGATGACTCCGGCTACGGCTCTTTGCGCGATAATATTGCATGTGCTGTTAGCGGCGATACCATCCGATTTGATGCTGGCATTGATGGAGATTCGATAAAATTGACGTCGGGACAAATAGTGCTCGATAAAGACTTGATCATACTCGGAAATGGACGAACGAATACCATCGTCGACGGCAGTTTGGATGATGCCAGTCGCCTTTTTCAACTAAATGGTGGAAATAACGTCGAATGTCGAGGTCTGACGTTCCAGCATGGAGGTGGAGTTACTTTTATTGCTAATAGCGGACTTGGAGGTGCCATTCAAAACTATGGTCAATTAAAATTAATAAACTGTCTGCTTCAAAAAAACATGGCTCGCACTGCAGGTGCAATCGAGTCGGTCTTCGCGAACAATCGGCTCAATATATACAACTGCGAAATTGCAGATAACTTCTCTTCCAGTCAGTCTGGTGCGATAAATATGTTTGATGGAGAAGGAATTATTTCAAATTCATTAATTCATGAAAATTCAAGTGGGAACCAAAACGGTGGAATCTTATTTTTTGGTACAGCTAATGTCAAGCTTATTGGAAACACAATCACAAATAATTCTTCAGCAACTAATGGAGGAGGTGTCACAGTGGAGAACACTGGAACATTGGCTGATATTACAAATTGTATTATATCAGGCAACAACGGACCTGTGTCTTCACCAGATTTGAGACTGAACGTTGGTGGTGCAACACCCGTCTTTGAAAAC
>ENA-ORXU01003022-ORXU01003022.1-marine-metagenome-genome-assembly--contig:-NODE-3022-length-10837-cov-2.877230_pt1 | contig 10837 bp, 12 predicted proteins | sample MGYA00237869_ERZ511484 | MGnify/ENA metagenome assembly ERZ511484 | reverse complement strand
AATGGTGACAGTGAGGACTTCATTTTAGGGAAAGCTACGAGCCGCTCGTACCAGAAGTGTAAAATTTATTTACATATCGTGTAAAACTTCTGGACACTTTTAGCTAGAGCTATTGAGGATTCGAATTTTATAAAATTGATTTTCAAACGTTTAAATATTTGGTATAGTCTTGGGTCTTAGTCCTGTTCAATCTTAAAACTTAAATATTCAGAATGAAAATTTTCATTTTATTGACGTTCTTAACGACTTCTATAGCTGTATCCCAAAATCGAGACTTTTCAAAAAAGGAAGCGACATTGGAACAGGAAATCAAAGTAATGGATAGTCTGCTTTTCGATGTTGCCTTCAATCAATGTGATTTCGAATTGTACAAGACCATATTGGTCGACGGGCTAGAATTTTACGATGATCGTACAGGGCTGAGCGCGGACATTGGGAAAGACTACGCATCCTTTGAGGATAAGTGTTCCAGACCCTTTACCGTCACAAGAAAGCTCATCGACAATTCCGTGCATAAACTCGGCGATTTCGGCGCTGTACAAACAGGAACACATATTTTCTTAAATGATGAAAAGGTTGTGCAGAGCGCAAAATTTATAACGATATGGGAAAAAAGAGAGGAAAATTGGGTAGTGAAAAGAGCGGTCAGTTATGAGCATAAAGATTTGTAAAACAAAATGCTTAGCGAGCTTTGCCTTCTTCACCACAATCCTTTCATCTTGCAGCGGAATTCGAACCGAACGGACATCGGATGCCGTTGGAATTTACAAGGAAAGGCATGAATATATACTGGATTCCATAGTACCCGAGCTTCTGAAGCACTACCAAGTTCCCTCGACAGGGGTAGCCTTGATATCGAAAAACAGTCCTCCGGTTATCAAAGTCTACGGGGAACATCGCGAGGGAGTGAGGGCACCCAATAATACTATCTACAATGTAGCAAGCATTACGAAACCAATCGTGGCAACTACTGTAATGAAATTGGTTTCGAACGGGGACTGGAATCTTGACGAACCCCTGCAAAACTATTACATGGACCCCGAGATTGCCGAAGACCCCTATTCCAAACTCATAACCACAAGACACTGTCTGAGCCACACCACGGGCTTCAAGAATTGGAGATGGAACGAAAGCGATGGAAAATTGAATATCAATTTTAAGCCGGGCACCAGGTTTCAGTATTCGGGCGAGGGAATGGAGCTGCTTCGAATGGCCATCGAGGCAAAGTTCAAAACGGGACTTGAACGAATCATGGATTCCCTTTTGTTCGGGCCAGTCGGAATGCAAGATGCCACAATGGGATGGCTTAGCGACCGGGACACTCTCAGGTTCGCAAAATGGTACGATACTGAAGGGAATCTTCACGATATCGATTATAAAATCGAGAAGGTAAATGCAGCTGACGACCTATTGGTTTCAATGCATGATCTTGCAATATTCAGCAAGTCGCTGATGCAATACAAGATTATCGACCGGAAGGCCTTTGCTGCCATGACAATACCACAATCGACCATCAACCCTAAGTTGAAGCAGGGGCTTGGCTGGGTAATGTACGATGGGCTGGAAAATTTGGGAAAAATACTCAATCACGATGGCGGTGACCCAGGGGTAGTGGCAACCCTAATCCTTATTCCTGAACATGAAGCCGCAATCGCCATCTCTGTGAACAGTGATAACGGCGCGAGTGTAACGAATAGCATCTTGGAATCAATTTTGGTCGAAGGCAAGGAAATCATCGAAGGCCTGCACTGGGAAAACGAAATTCCCGATAAAGTCGCTATCGATAAAAAACTACTGAAGGAATATTCCGGTACCTATACCACCGACCAGGGTTTCGATATAACCTTTCTGCCCGAGAATAACTCCCTTATGACTGAAAGCCCGGTCTTTCCCAGAATCAAATTATGGCCGAAGACAGAGAATGTTTTCTTCCCTTTACCCTTCGAGATATATTTTCGGTTCGAGGAAGTCGGGGAAACGATGCAATTCAATCTTGTCAACAGCCAAGGAGAAACCGAACTTACCGGCATAAGATGAGCATATCGCTCAGGTTGCAATAGCTGATTTAATCTTATTCGATACTAATAACTTGAAATGTGCAAAAGCTACCTCCACTTGTAGCCTAACCCCCTACCGATTAAACCAAAATCCAGATATACGTTTAAAAAAGAAATTTATTATGGTAGGGCTTGAATAGAAATTGAACTTATGGTATGAATGGATTATAAACAGATAACCCTTCACCGCACTAATGAACATTTTAATAATCAGTTCATGGTCACTTATACTTTTTTCAAGCTCTCAGTGGCGCTGTGACACTAAATAGTACAATTACAACTTTGACCGATTAGATTGACAATCCTTGTGATTTAAGTTGAACTACGCTATTTGGTAAATTTCCTTAACAACGTGAGTAAATTCAAGCAAGAACTATAAAAAGTCGAATACTGTTAGAGAAAGTCCTGATAATGCTACAGTTATGGTGGATTAAGGCCTAGTTTTATTGATATATGAAAAATTTCCTAAAAATATTGATGGGCCTCGTCAAAAGCAATACAGTTCCTTTTTCTGATAAGGACGAGGTAATATATGCATTGTCCTTCATCGTATTCTTGCTTTCGATATTTATTTTGACCTTATTCTCCTCTTTCATATAAACATATTTTTTTTCTTCCTTCAATTTTTTACGGTTCTGTATAGAGCGTTGTCTTTTTTTTGAATCTATTACCCGGCGCTCTTACTAAATTATTATTTGTTATTGCATTCGGAAAATTCAAAAGGTTTCGATAAAGAAGCTTATTGGTGCTTGAAATTTAGAGGAGGCTTAAAGAGGTATTAATTTTCTTAAACAAAATCCTTAATATGTTGATTACGGGAGGAGTTTGTAAACTTTGACTTTAACCTACATCAATGTTTTCGGAATGGTGCAATTGTTCACCAATAATTAGTTTTAGAATCTCAGTAAAATCGAACTACTTATTTTGGTTATAGAACAAAGTTTTTATGTTCGCCCTACTTTATTTTGTAGTCAATACCATTGTAAAGTTATTTGTAATGCCTCTGTCTTTGTAGTAATTGATGATGATAGGGATGATATTGAAATATTTATGGATGCATGCCATGAAATTGAACCTTCAGCCCGTGTACTCTTGTTCGAAGACGGTAATGGTTGTTTGGATGAGCTTCCAAGATTAAATGTGGAGCCCGATATCATATTCATAAATGTCCAAATGCCACGTATGAGCGGTCAACAGTTGGTACAAAAATTGAAATCTCAAATACAACTTGCAATGACACCTATAGTTGTCTACTCAACCGAATGTGACGATGATTTGTTACGCGAGTTCAAGTATTTAGGTGTATCTGAGTTCTTTCAGAAACCCAATTCCTTTCACAGTCTGAAAGCGGGTCTTTCTAAAATTCTAAATTCTGTTTTGGATGGGAATAATTGTAGTAATTCTGACGATTTTGTAGTCATGGAATGCACATAGCAGCACGTTGCAGAAAATTATACAAGATTAAATCAATTGCATAATTTTAATCCTTAGTATAAAATAGCTATTGGCTGTCAATAATTGCAAAAGGAAATTTTGGTCAAGGCTATTATTAGGTATAAATTAAATTTTAAAAATTCATATTATGCTAATCAATAATCAATTTAATAGCGCTAGGCTTAGAAGAAAAATGAAGAAAAGAAACAAGTCTGGTCTTGGAACGCTTCTGACCACTTCTGCAAGGAAAAGAAATATTTTGAAGAAAAGAAAGAAAAAACAGGTAGCTCGAGGTCTGGTCTCTAGTAGGGTGGCCCATCTAATCTGCTGACTTCCTATCGGGTCGTACCAGGATTATACGTCGTTGTTCCTGCCCTCGAAAATGGATGCAATAGGTCTTCATAAATCTTGATTTATTCGCAAACATAACGACCAATCAAGGCTCTATCCGCTCTTATACAATCTCAATGCAACGCTCCATAGTGATATCGAATCTTGAGGTTATATGCTAGAAGATAACGGTCGCCGGATAACTCTTCTTTCGCGGACCACTATTTTCAACCGATTCAAGCCGAAAAATATGCCTTCCGCTCCCACACATTATGTCAGAGGATCACGTCGGAAGGTTTCGATCAAATTGAAAACTACGATACAAAAGAAGACCCAAATACCACCTGCGATCCAACCTCCCAATACATCGGAAGGAAAGTGAACCCCTAAATAAATTCTACTTGTTCCAATGCTGATTATAAGGAGTAACAAGATTGAGGTTAGTATTAATTTCATCCAGACGGGTATTTGGAATTTGTATACTAGGTAAATAAGAAAACCGTAAAATGCCATGGAACTCATTGCATGACCGCTGGGATAACTTAAAGTTTTAACAGATACCAAATGTTCGATATCCGGTCGGGCCCTATCAAAGACCCGTTTGAGAATAACATTTGATATTGTCGCGAGAAAGAGAACAAGAATTACCTGAACAACATAGTTCCATTTTCGAAAAACATAAAAAATTAGTCCACTACATAAAAGCACAACCACTAGGTAGCCTTGAACATCTCCCACATCGGTTACAAAAGTAAAATACTCAGTAAGCGATGGCGAACGTAAAGCGAGTATACTATCCGTAATATTCTTGTCGAAACCTCCCATTAATTCGGCTTTTACATTAGCCGATAACTCGATAAAAATGTTGATGCCCGCTGCTACGATCAAGAATGAAATCACTATTGTCGCGAAATACGGAGACGCTTTCAACTTGCTGCCAAAAGACGATTCTCTAACTTTTTCAATAGAGGAACTAAAAAACTCTCTAATCATTTGAATCTGTACAGTAAGAAATGTTGATTATATATATTGATGCCTAATATCAAATTGTAACACAATCTTTCAATTAATGAAATGTTACGATGTTCGATATAAAAAAGGATGCGAGTCTCTATCGCGACCTTATTTGAATCAAATTTATTTCTATTATTCTTGCCCTATCCAGCTTTCATAGGCACTATATTGGTCATCAGATAATATTTCTCTCAATTGTCTTTTTGCTTCATCTTTGGTGGTACCGAACATTTCGCCATTCGCATTTGTCCTTTTGCGTTTCTCAAACTCTTCTAAAGCACTTTCAAAACTTTCAATTTGGTCTGCGGTCATATTTGCTTCGGTGTATACTTCGGAAAAGTCGTTAGAGTAAGATAAAGATTCTCCACCGACTTCCATAGGTTCGTTGGAATTCGCTCCGACTGTATCTTTATTGCTGTCTAAATGGGTAGTCGTGTTGGGATGAGCTGGAGGTTCATCCATCGAGACTTGATTTTGGCCAGTTTTTGAAGATTTCGCTAGGGTTTCCCCATCTAATTGTGATGTTGTTACTTGAGTAGTACCACATGATCCAACTACTAAGAATGTACATATTAAGCCCGAAAATAATCTAGTGTATTTCATAACTTCTGAAAATATAAAAGTTTATATCAGGCCAATTTATTGTAAATTAATTAAGAACTTTAATCTGAAAAAATCCCTTTTTATCTTGAAAGGTCCCGCACACTAGGATAAAAAAAACCGCTCATCTTAGAGCGGTTTTTTTTTTGAGGACAGTAATTACTCTATTTCTCTTTAATTCTTTCAATATCACCTTGATCGTCAAGAATTTCTTTCTTGACCTTAAGAATATCCTCTTTGATTTCAATCACTTCCTCTTCACTTAAGGTATTGGACTGACGATGTTCTTCAAGTTCAAGTTCCAGTTCTTCAATTTTGGCTCGACCTTCTTCGATATCTTCTTTGTTCTTTTCAATTCTTCTCAGCTTGCGTTCCAACTCACGAAGAGTACTCTCGGCCTCATTTTCACGCTTTTCGAGCTTTTCTCGCTCTTTTTCGAGTTTCGCTTCTTCTGTTTTGACCGTTTGAATATCGCTTTTCAATTCTTTGATTTCCTCAGAGGTTATGACTTCGGGAGAAGGAGAGCTATCTTCTCCACTCTGAGCTAGCATTCCAAATGTTGTTAGATTTGCGATTGCACATAACATAAATAATCTTCTATAAAATTTCATACTGTAATATTTAGTTAAACTGTTCATTTCGCGCCTTCTAATCTTAAAAACCCGCAAATAAAATATAACCTCATACAAAGGAAGGGATTGACTCGTATCGTAAAAATCTTGATTGATTCCAGTTTATCTAGTTCATTTTCATAACATGAGCTTAATAGCCTTCCTCCCGAACTCCTTTTAAATATTCCGATTTGCCTATTGGGGCCAATCGGGAACGGAATGCCAAGTAATTATTAGGAATAACCGAAAACTTCCGGTAGGGATCATACTTTGAAAACTAGCTTATGGGACTCAAAAAGACTCACCGATTTGAAGATACAAATTGTTGGTACCCTCTCCAAAGCCCCAATCGGCCCTTATATTCAGTCGCTCCGTTCGGTCCAATAAAAACCTTAAGCCCGCGCCAAAGCTGGCCCTCAAGTTGCCGATACGAAAGTCTCCAAGATTATTTAGCACATCGCCGCCTCCGAAGAATGCGACAATACCTAGGCGTCCTATCAAGTTTGCACGATACTCCACTTGGCCCGCCAAAAGATTCCTATCGACATAGCGCCCCTCGATATATCCCCGTAAAATTTCATCACCTCCAAAAAGCGCTAATTCGGAGAAGGGTACATCGCCGCTACTCGAACTTCCCGTAAGATGGAGGCCTATAATATCCGTTCTTTTCTTAAATGGCCGGAAGAAGTAGCGAGTATCGACCCGCGTCAACTGAAACTCTTGGGTTCCACCGAGGACTCTACCGTAAAACCCATGGGTGAACTCGAAATACCACCCCCGGTTTGCATTTAGTATATTATCACGACTATCGTAAAGAACGGCAAATTCTGCACCCATGGAGGTAGAACCCAAAAAGCCCTCAGGGGCAATATTCTCCAAAAGGCCGTCTTCCTCTGCAACAACATTGGAAATACTGTTGTAGCGTATACCAGCTCCGACGAAAAGGTATCTCGTAAACATCCGCTTTAGGAATATGGGTTCGACCAAGACCTGAAAATAGTCGTATTCTTCTTCGTTTGTTTTCTGGGACTCACGCCCCAATCCATAAAATAGCCTTGGAAAATTCTGCACTAGCAAATTACCCTCGATTACCCAATCTTCTTGATTCGTAATTATCTCAAATCCTGAATAAGCGAAAAATTGGTTCTTTAGGGTGTACTGAAGAGTCACCGGCATATTAGAGGTACGCGTTTCCTCTCCAGAGCCTCTAAATTTAAAAAGGTATTTTGCGCCTGCCCCAATACCGAGACTGGTCTCAGGGGAATAACTAATTACAGGGGCGATCACCAACTTAGCTTTATACAAAGTAGAATCGGCAGCCGCGGCCTTTTTGTTTGGATAGATGGTGAAGAAATCCTTGAATTGCTCAAAACTGTCGGTTTCGGAATCTATTTCCTGCGAATTGGCCCCATTCGGTATACATATCAAAATTAAGAGTATTATGATGAGACCAAATGACATCTCATCCTTTTTCCAGGTGTTTGGGGTATCCGACATTATTAACTTTCTTATCAGTTTTACGCAAAATTAAGAAGATTATTAGAGCCTTATAAAGGCACAGAAAATATTTCACGATAAACTATTATACAGCACTTAAGCGTATTGCATGAGCAAATTTTCAGGGAAATTTTTTGAGATTTACTAATACTAAATTTTGGAGGATTCAGAAACGACCGAAGTCCTATTCTAATGATGGCGCTTTCCATGGCATGGAAAATCTACCAAAACCATTAGATTGGAATATACTTCACAAGAAGCATAGACTCAACTAGTCAAAAATCAATGTATTACAGTTAATCGTTCTTTTTTGCTGGTTTTAGTTTTGTGCCAAATATGAGAAACCTAGGAAGATTTTTAATCAGTAAAACATTCTTTATCCATTTATCTTTGGCATTCTTGTTGACTATAGCCCTAATTTTCGGAAGTCTTGAATTCCTTAAAATTCGTACCCTTCATAATCAGACCAAAGTTGTTCCCAACCTAGAAAACATGCCGCTGACAGTTGCAAAAAAGCTTGTCGATAGTATAGGTTTAAAAATTACCGTTCTGGATACAATTACCTACTACGACCCCACGATTCCACCCTTGGGCATAATCCAGCAAACACCTTCTAGCAATAAAGAAGTGAAAGAGGGCAGAAATATATATGTGCACATCAATCGAAGTCTATACCGTACTGTATCCGTTCCCGAAATAGTGCAGACTACCAAACGTATAGCGGAACTAAAACTTGAGTCTGCAGGCTTTATTGTAGATAGTGTCATTGAAATACCCCGAATAGGAAAGAATGTTGTATACGGCATTAAGCATCAGGGAGAGAAAATAAAATCTGGCAAAAAGCTTACGAGAAAATCAAGTATAGCGCTTGTTGTTGGCAACGGGAATAGTCGTTAGTTATCAGATAGAATAAGTATTAATCCTTAATGAACTTATAGCATTTAGAATACCAAGCCATTATATTTCTATGGGAAATCAATAATTGTTATTTGTGATTTATTCGTCCTCAGCAGTATAAAAACCATACCACTTTAGCCAATATTGTCGATACAACCATAATTTCAAGCGACTTCAGACGTCAGGATTCTGTTGCGAATTCGTTCCCAAAAAAGCTTGCTAGATAGCGCCATATGATCGAGGTCGTCCGTAAACAAGGTATTTAAATCTACAGATAAGCTCCTACCGGTCGAATATTCGGTAGCAATATCTTTATCCGACAAAAGAATCATACCTTTTTCGCCAAAAACCCGTTGACTACGCGGACCTTTGTAAAGCACCTTGATTTCCTTATGTCTGGAATCTTTCTGAATTTTACCGAATGTTTCCAAAACTTCTCTTTTCGGTCCTTCAAGGATTTGAAAAAAATTGTCCTTATAATAAATTAGACATCCAGTGAGATCGTTTTTTATATTCTTAAAATTGGAATGTTCCACCATCGAACTGACATCGGATTCCCCAATGAACATAGACGCATTCGATTGATAGGTCAGCTCGAAACCAGAATAAGCATTAATAAGTGAATCTCTGTAGTCACGAGGATTCATTCCAAATCTTTCGCGGAAAATTTTTGAAAGATAGCTTTTACTTGTGACACCTACCTTATCCGCTATGTTCAGAATAGGAAGGTCAGAATTTTCCAATAAGTCCCTTGCAAGTTCCAATCGCATATCTTTTAGGGTCTGCGCAAAACTTCGTCCAAATACGAATCTAAAGCACTCCTGGATTTTTTTCGGCGATATTCCGGAACGTTCGGAGAAAAGTTTTATAGTATGTTTTCCATCTAGACTGGCCTGCATCTTTGATACCTCATTGATTACACGATTCATTTCAGTATCGTTCAGTGGCGGCATTTCAAGACTGTTTTTGCCATGCTTCTCTTGCAAATCCAATTGTGAAGCCATGGTATTGAGCACTGCCGCCTCTGTTATCAGCCGCCCTATCACATCTGTTCTCCTATTCTTGATAAGAACGGTGGCATAGTCTTCAACATTCGACCCCCGACCCTGTAGGTGGGTCAATTCGCCGGAGCGTCCTACCCTCGAGTACAGGTCTTCCAATATCTCTTCGAGACCACTTTTTCTTTTCAACTCTGGAACATCAAGTTTTTGTTGATTTATAGTAATCAGGCAGACCTCTAGCGGAACATGGGCAGGAAGCTCAATAATTCCCAACACGTTATCTTCGGGAGCGTAAATAAGGTTCTGCCCTATCGATACTCGTACGGCCCCTTCGTTTCCTGAAAGGCTATGATAGTAATGCCCCTTTAAGCAACATATCATATATATCGGAGAGTCGGTTCCCCCACCGGTTCGAATACCGATATCCCGTTTAACCATTAAATTATAAGATACCACAGATAAGCCTTCGACAAGCTCGTAAGCGTAAATACTTCCTTTTCCATTGTTATTATCGATTTCAAGAAGGCCGGCCCGTCGGCCTTCATTAAAATTGCCCCCAAGTTTAACGGACAGCCGTCGTAATTGTTCAATGGGTTCTTTCTCTTCAATCTTTAGCATTTAACCGCAATTTAAAAATCCGTAAAATTAGTATTTTCATCAGAAAATTTAAATGAGCTGATTATCACTATTACCATTAATTTTAACACAATCGATCTAATATGCATCTTTCGTCCAAGATTAATTTTCGGTGGGCCTGAAAGACAATTTGGGCTCGAAATATTTTAATTACTTCGGCCCAAATTCATTACTATTTTACTTTCTTTTAATAAGATTTCTCTTATCAAGTGTTTAAATTTGATACCAGTTAAATTTCTGACATAAAAGCAATGTTTAAGAAAATCAAAGAAGCTGTTCTAATCGACGGCAAAAGAATTAGCCCACATTTGCAAATACTCCTGACTGCGTCCGTATTTCTTCTTTTGGCGATTCTGGCTTTGATCATGAATCTTATGCTGTCTCAGTATCTATCCATCGTATCAAGCACCTAGGTGTTACGAAAATTTTTAACTTTCCCTCAAACGAGCAAATCATTTGCTACTTTTCTGATTCTTCGAGATAATTTCCGTGGGGCTTCCAATGGTATGAGATGCCCACATCTACCTAATTGAACTAGACGCGGATTGTGAAGATTTGGCAAAACCTCATTATAGATTACATTCATTTTTATTACAGGATCCTTTTTCGCACATATAACAAAGGTTGGGGTGTCAATACCCTTTATCCTGTCCGAAATATCGTTTTGCATGCCCTGTGTCAACCACCACCGCCAAGTGGTAGGATGCGTTTGAAGCTGCGATTCAATAGCTGTACTTAACCTTTTCCCCTTCAACTTGCG
>ENA-ORXU01003021-ORXU01003021.1-marine-metagenome-genome-assembly--contig:-NODE-3021-length-10839-cov-2.383572_pt1 | contig 10839 bp, 10 predicted proteins | sample MGYA00237869_ERZ511484 | MGnify/ENA metagenome assembly ERZ511484 | reverse complement strand
CAATACGGGCGTTGAAATTGAAGAGGCAGAACGCCAGCGCATTTTTGATAAGTTCTATCGGGTGCCCAGCGCTGATCCTTGGAAGCAGGGCGGCACGGGCTTAGGGCTAGCGCTCGCCCAAAAGCTAGTCGGTCATCTAGAAGGCTCTATAGAAGTGGAAAGCGGCCATGACCAGACCGCTTTTACCGTTGAAATTCCGCTAGAGCTGAGCGTGCAATAGCGCTTGATGTCCGTATCTTGATGTCCGTACTTAGTATCCGCGTGCCTAGTGTTCAATAGGCTAACAATGTTTAAGGATCGGCATCATCGGGTGCTGGCGTGACTGCGCCCGCCTCTGAGAAAACGAACGGGAAGCTTACTCTTCTTTGATCCGCTGAGACGCTGCCTGTTTGAGTTTGAATGTCTCCTTTAATCAAGGTTGTGATCGTAAAGTTAATCGGGACTTCATCGCCGCAGTAGCTAAACAAATCGACGGTAACCACGTAGTCTCCTGGTTTGCCTTCTCCTGTCGGCCAAAAGATGTTCTCTACAGGTTCGGCCATTTGCGCAGAGCAGCCTGCGTTGGCATCTACGTCTAGCAATCCGCCTGAGGGCACCGCAGGATTGCCATAAAACACCTCATCCCCAAACGGATCGCGCACGTACAAGTCCAAATCATCAGCGGTATCCCAGCGCAGCGTAACCTGAACATCTCCCGTTTGTAGAACAACTTCTTGGGCTGTTTCAAATCCGCCACAAAGCGCACTTAAATCATATTGAACACCCTCTAAGCTGCGCAGGTAGCAGGCAAGATCAGCATTGTTAACCTGTGCGATGTGCGTGGGATTAAGCCTTGAGAGATCGGCAGATAGCGTAGAAGATGAATTTGCTAGTGCAGATTGACCCGGCAAGAGCGAGCCGCTAAGGGTCGCCATGACCGCGCCCAACGCGCTCCAAGCGAGCGTTTTTGATAGAGACATGAATTTATATCAAATAAACTGAGTAATATCGAGTAAACCTAATGTATAAAAAGGTTTCTTGATATAGCGTTCCCGCCAAGTATTTACGGGCGTCTAGCGGAAGACACGGGAGCAGTTCGATGACTTGCAGCGCAGATCGAATATTTTCATCTATACTTTCTCAAGCAAAAGCACTCTTCTTAAGCAAACATCAGGCAAATATGTGCTAAGTAGAGAGCACACTTTAAGAGTCACCGCTCATGTTCTCGTCGATTGTAGCCATCCTTGGATTCCTATTAGTTGGTTATGGTGTTGGCTCTGTGCGCATTATCAAAGAGGGCAATGCCGCACTCGTCGAGCGATTGGGCCGGTACCGAAGAACCCTAGAGCCCGGGCTAAACATCATCGTGCCGCTGCTAGATTCGATTGCACTGGAAGATTCCTTGCGAGAGCAAACGCTCGACATTCCGCCGCAAAAGGCGATTACAAAAGACAACGTAAACCTGGATGTAGACGCCATCATCTACTGGCGCATCTACAATTTGGAGCGCACCTACTATGCCATTGAAGACGTAGAGTTTGCGATGCAGGAACTGGTAATTACCACGCTGCGTTCGGAGGTGGGTAAAACAGAGTTTCAGGAGCTGTTTTCTTCTAGAGATGACATCAACCGCGCCCTGCTAGACGTGCTGGACGAAGCGACGGCGCCTTGGGGCTTAAAGGTAAATCGCGTCGAGATTCAGAAGCTAGAGCCGCCACAAAACGTGCTGGATGCGATGCAGAAAGAGCGCGCAGCTTCCTACGAGAAAAACGCCAAAATTTCAGAAGCTCAGGCGGATGTAGAATCTATGCGGCTGCTGGCTGAAGCGCTACAGGCGACGAACAGCGGGAAGGAAATATTGCAGTATTTGCTGGCACAGCGCTATGTCGCGGCGAATCAGAAGATCGGAGAGAGCGATAATTCCAAAGTACTGTTTATGGATCCTAAGGCGCTGACTGAAAGCATCGTGGATCTGATGAATGATGGTGATATTCCACACAAATAGTCGCTACAATTGCTGCTTAGGAATATTGCCCCTTTCAAACCAAATTTTTAAGCCCTATGGTTGCGACCACTCTTGATGCTTCAGCTGTTGCGACCAATGCCGATATGGCACAAAAGCCCTTGCTTGGACAGTCTGCGGCATCGCTAACTGAATGGGTGGTGGCTCATGGCCAACCGGGCTATCGGGGGAAACAGCTCCATCAGTGGATCTATCAAAAGGGCATTCGCTCGCTAGATGAGGTAACGGTATTTTCTAAAAAGTGGCGTGCTGAGGTAAAGGATTATCCGGTGGGGCGATCACACGTCCAATACCGCTCCGAATCGCCTGATGGCACTATCAAGTACCTGCTCAAGCTGACCGACGGCCACATTATTGAAGCCGTTGGCATTCCTTCTGACAAACGGCTGACGGTGTGCGTGTCTTCGCAGATTGGCTGTCCGATGGGCTGCGATTTCTGTGCGACAGGTAAAGGTGGCTTTGCCAGAAACCTGGAAACCTACGAGATTGTTGATCAGGTGCTGACGGTTCAAGAAGATTTTGGTCGGCGGGTGAGCAATATTGTGTTCATGGGGATGGGTGAGCCGCTATTGAATACAGATAATGTGGTCGCTGCGGTGCGATCGCTCAATCAAGATATTGGCATTGGCCAGCGCTCTATCACGGTCTCTACCGTCGGCATTCCTGGCCACATTCGCCGCCTCGCTGAACAACAGCTGCAAGTGACGCTCGCAGTCAGCCTGCACGCCAGCAACCAGGCGCTGCGCACCCAGCTCATCCCCAGTGCCGAGCGCTATCCGCTTAAGGAACTGCTCGGTGAGTGCCGTGACTATGTAAAGCTCACAGGCCGGCGTGTAACCTTTGAATACATTGTTTTGGCTGACTTAAACGACCTGCCTGAGCACGCCATAGAGCTGGCTAGCGAGCTACGCGGCTTTCAAAGCCATGTAAATCTGATTCCTTACAATCCCATTACTGAAGTAGATTACAAGCGGCCGACGCGCGCACGTGTGGAAGGCTTTACCCAACAGCTAAAGGATAAAGGCATTGCAGTGAGCGTTCGCTACTCACGAGGGCTAGAGAAAGACGCTGCTTGCGGTCAGCTACGGGCGTCTAAAGCACAGGACGCTATCGTTAGCCCTGTTACACCAGATATTACTAAACCAGACCTAGCCAAGCCAGATATTGCTAAGCCAGACGCACTTCAATCGGCAGTCACCCAAACAAAGTCAGTGGCTTCAGCTGTTTCTGCCTCAGGCACTAGCAGCACGCTAGCCTGATTAATTTGGGGTACCCGACGCGCAACCCGGCTGGGAATACCGTAGCCATAAAGGATGTGCGCTTCACCTGCAAGCACAATCACCTGCCGATCGGGTTCAGATTCTATAGACTGCGCCACCCGTTCGGCCATGGTTTCATCCCATAGCACCTGCGCTGCAAAAAAGTTATCGAAGCTCAGGCTATGACCCATGCCGCCATGAGCGCTAAACACTTCACGGATGGACGCCTCGTATTCGCTGTCGCCAATGTAGATATCTGAGACGGGCGGGATATGTGTTAGCTCATCACCTTCTAAGCTTTCTAGCCCAGAGACGGCTACTTTTCGAGTGATTTCGGCTGGGGTATTGAGCGCCAGCAGCGGAATTTGGTTGGCTTTGGCGTATCGCAGTATCGGCGCGTAGAACTCCCAATCAAAGCCCCATCTCGTTTCGTATTCGCTCTCGGCAATCAGCGTGTCTTCTGTAATTTCGCCTGCCAAGTAAGCGTCAAGAACGGATTGAAAAGGACGCTGGAACATTTCTAGGCCGATAGCGATGTTGCCTTGCTTGTCCATTTCTTGAATGATGGCGAGCTGAGCCGCGTGATCTGCGGGGTCGTTGTGAGTTTCGGCTAGGTACACCACCTGGCTGGAGGCGATCGCTGCTAGCACATCAGCATGATCGATTGCCTTTAAAGTGCCTAGCTGTGCTGTTTGCTTTGAAAACTGTGCAACCGGTTCAGGCGAGCGTTGGCTCAGTGCGATCGCACTCTCCTGACTATTCAATGTCCAATAGGCAATCAAAAGCGCCATCGTTAGCGCACCGCCACACCACCACAAACGAGACTTTAGCAACACGTATTTTTTTCCTTTGGCACTAATCTTTGGCACTACTAAGAAACAATCATATTATTTTTACAGGGTTCTTTAGGTCTAAGAAGGTCAAGCGTCAAACCCTTATAGAGAAGTACATTTTATCCCTTCAGGCAGTGCATTTCACTCAACGATGAAATGCCGTATCCGGAACATATGTGAAAACATCGGCCTCTTAAGTATGAGAGCATCTGCTAGCAATTCTGTATGGGTGTAATCCATACTCTAACCTTTCTTCCTTTTTTGCGTGACATTCTCTTGCAATCGCCAGTTTCGTACCGGTCAGCCTTGCTATCTGCAAAGACACAGGCGCAGCAAAAGAGTGCGCGCTACATTCCCAATCGATATGCCACAAAACGCTCTCCTGAATCGTTCCACTCAGAACGTCTCGTCACTTTTACCTCACGATACGGCTCCAACTTACACCCCCAAAGAACGTGCGCTCAAACAGCTTCATCTGCTGCTATATCAATCTGGGCTCTCTTCACTTTATGCATACTTAAAGGTGCATATAAAGCATGAGTCCGTTGCTTCAATTTTGATGTATCACAGCATACCTTCAGCAGCAGAAATTGAATGGATAGATCCGTGCAATAGCCTATCGGCTGAAGCCTTTGAAACGCAGATACGATTTTTGGCTGAGCATCGCCATGTGATTTCTCTCGGGCGGCTCGTTGAGCAAATAGAGAATGGAGAGCCCATTCGCAGAGGCACCGTTGCAATCACGTTTGACGATGGCTACCGCAATAATCTCACGGTCGCTGCACCGATTTTAGCTAAGTACAACGTGCCAGCCACCATATACTTAGCAACGGCCTATGTGGAGAAAGGAGAAAGTCAGTGGATTGATATTCTCTATTCTGCATTTAGAGCGCGCAGCCAGCATCAGCTGAACCTCGAATCGTTTTCAATAGCATCTCTGGGAAAGTGGAACTTGGCAGACGATAGGCAAAGGCAGCAGGCCTACCGGGCGATCACTAGCTGTTTGATAGAGGCTAGCGTTGAGTGCAGGCAAGCGCTGCTCCAAGAAATTGACCAGCAGCTTGCACCTAAGGCCTATCCGCCTCGACTGGCGTTGAGCTGGGATGAAGTAAGAGTGCTAAAAGATAAGTATCCTGATATTACGCTCGGTATCCATACTGCGAATCACTTAGATTTGCGAACGCATAGCGATCAGACAGCAAAAGAGATGGAGATTGCAATTGAGCAGATGATGAGGGAGACAGGCGATCGCCCAGAGCATTTGGCCTTTCCCTACAATCGCTACAGTGAACAAGCTCAGGCTCAGGTCATCGCCGCTCAGCTCAAGTCTGCTGTAGTTGCCACCGACGATCCGATTGTGAGAGGCAACACCTTTTTATATGCCTTGCCTCGGCTAGATGCCCCCAAATCCATGCTGCTACTGAAGTCATGGACAAACGGCGGCTTCCCTGATGTGTCGAACCGACTTTTAGGTCGCAAGTGGATTCATCCTTTTTGATCGAGATAGAAGTCGATACGATTCTCCATTTGCTCGGGGGAAATATTTTGAGTCCAATATTCCACAAGAGCATGTCCGAAGGCCCAGGCCTGCTTGTCGGCGGCGCGGTCGTTGTTTTTTAGCAGCAGCGGCCACAGCGCTAGCAAATCAAAGCCAGCCGTGCCAGTTGCCTTCCATCCGCTGTCTTCTGTGAGTAGAGAAAATAGCTCGTAGGCCATTTGCAGCTTGCCCAGCACGATTGGCACCTCTTCGACGGGTATTTTCTCTGTGAGCACCGCGCCCAGTGCTGGGTTACCGGTGGTCATCGTAGAGACAAACTGTAGAATTGGGCTTTTGAACAGTTTGGTTAAGCCTTCGGTGGTGGTCATTTGCACGGTGTAGCGGTTGATAATGTTAGCCGCTGCATGGGTTCTGGCCGTACGATTGCGGAAGAAACGGGCGAGGCGGAGCTGCTTGGCTGGGGCGATCGCAGCCATTAGCGCAGTAGAAAGCGCATCATCTCCCCAAGCAGCTCTTTCCTTTCCAGGCTGACCGTCTTGGGTCACCAGCGGCAGAACTTGCTCGCAATAGTCGCCCAGCTTTTCAGCGCGGTAGTTCACGGCCTCACGAATAGAGGTTTCCTTGGGCCAAGAGCCGGTTTTCCAGTGGTAGGGCGGGCTCCATTCTCTAATGGGTCGAAGCTTATCGACCTGACTAACGACTGTGATCGCGGGTAAATCGCTCACGGCCTCACGCATATCTTGCAAAAAGTCAGCGTCTACCTGTAGGGCCGGGTCTAGCGCTGGCGTGATCAGCAACAGCAGATCGGCCTCACTGGCATAATCAATCACCTGCTCGCGCAGATCTTCTCGCTTAACCTGCTCGTAACCAGGTGTGTCCCATAGCGTCAGCCTCTCGCTAGGCGCATTTTTTCGCCCTATGCCTGCGGGTAGCTGCCACTGATAGCTCTGAATTTTGTCCGTACTCGGCAGTACATCAACCGCTGCTCTATCGGCCTGAAATAGCGTATTAATCACGCTACTTTTCCCTGCGCCTGTGCGACCTACCAGCAAAATGTTGACAGGCTTTTGCTCCACGGCTTCAGCCAGCTCGGCACTCTCTAGAATGTTTTGAAGCGTTTGAGTTTCGGCCTGGGCCAGTACAGGCGTCTTCACCTCAGCGACGATCTCTTCAAACGCTACTTTAGCGCCGCCACCGTATAGAGCCACTGACTGCTGCGCAAGATTTCGCAGCGCACTTTCACGCAGCATATTGCTAAGGTTGAGCAAAATTTGCTGGTTGGCTTGGCCGGTGTATTTTGAGCTGGTTTGGCGGGCGATCGCCGCTGCCGGATTTAGCACCCACTGCGCCCAGTTAATCGCCTTAATCAACTTTTTAGCCGATGGCTCTAGCTTGCGATACACCTCCACACCTTCCACCATCTGCCCGATAGAAACCTGGCTCAGCACCGGAGAGAGCTTCTGCATCACCCGATCGGTATCATCTACAGTGCCTCGAATCAGCCCGTAGGCCTCTGGCACGTATATATTGAGCAGTGGCCGCTTCACCTCTGGGTGATACGCCTGTGATACCGAGGTCACCAGCGCCAAACATCGCTGCCAAAACATCGCCCAGTCATCCCATACGGGGGGATCGTCTTGAGCGTCTTGCAAAATTCTCGCTAAGGCTGTTTCCACCTGCACGCTTGAACTGTCTTTGCTGCCTGCGCTAATTTGATAAGCTTCCTCCGCCTCAACAGCCGCGGCTTCTAGTTCAGCGGTCACTTCAGACACGAGCGCTTCAGCCTCAGCGATCGCCGGACGCGTCCACTTAGCTACCAGCCACCGCCAGCCCAGCAGCACAAAGATAACAAAGGCCCAAATCCAGTTAATGCCCCAGGCGCGAATCTGCTGACCAGCCGCCACTAGCAAAAATATGACAATAGCGGCAATCGGAGCCACCAGTACAGCAATCTGCCAGGGCTTAATGCGCATCCTCATGTGGCTATTTCCTCAAAGCGTGCTTTCCCTCAAGCTTATCTTGGGATCGCACCGCTCAAAAGAAGTCAAAAGGAATCACTATTCTGACTGTTTTCTGGTGCGGGTGGCTAAGTCCTCGTAGCCCAGCGGCTTAAAGAAGTTGCTAACGGGGGTGTTCTCTTGATTAGGCGTAAGCAAAGGAACAGAAATTTGAGGCGCGGCTTCACTATCGGGGCGAGTCGCTTCAGTAAAAAGCTTTAGCGCATAGACAATGGCGATAAGCATTACCAAACAGACAGAGCGAAACAGCAGACCTTTTGAAAAAAAACTGTCGGGACGACGATAAGACACTTGAATTCAGCGAGAGAAAAATTGAGCGCACATCACAGCAGAAGACACTTGTGCAAGCTGTGGAACCTCTTAGTAGATCATTCATAGCGACCAGACGCGCTCAGCGCTATTTTTCCCCGGTCGTGCGGTGCAATTTACAAAGGTTACGCCTATAAAGTGTATCAACAAATACACTTCTCTAAAAGTGACCTGCCAGGTGGCGCTACTATAGCCGTTAGAATCCATCATCAAAACTTTCATCATGGCTCAGGCAAAAGCAGGCGACACCGTTAAAGTTCATTACACTGGCACGCTCAACAACGGCCAGGTATTTGACTCTTCTAAAAGCCGCGCTCCGCTGGAATTTACGTTGGGAACAGGCATGGTGATCCCCGGATTTGATGCGGCTGTAACCGGGTTAGAGCCGGGAGAGAGCGTGACTAAAACAATTCCGGTAGATGAGGCTTACGGCCCCTACCGCAAAGAGATGGTGGCGGATATTGAAAGAGCAAATATACCGGCTGATTTTGAGCTGGAAACCGGACAGCGGCTGGAAATGCAGGTGCCTAATGGCGAGGCAATGGCGGTGACGATTACCGACATTAAAGGTGACATGGTGACGCTAGATGGAAATCATCCATTAGCCGGTCAAGATTTGACCTTTGAGCTAGAGCTGGTGTCTATTAGTGAATAAGCTTGTAGTGAATAGGCTTGAGAGCATCGAACCTTTTGAAGCAGAGCAAAGCGATAACATTAAAAGCGTGGAATCTTTATAGCAACAACGAATGGCGACTTATTTGATAACTGGGTCTAACCGAGGCATTGGATTTGAGTATTGCAGGCAGTTACAGGCTAGAGGCGATGAGGTGATTGCAACCTGTCGCAGCCGTTCTGATGAGCTAGCGGCGCTGTCTGAGAAGTCGGGCGTGCAGGTGGAGACAGGGATTGATATTGGGGATGATAGCGCGATCGCAACCCTTCTCAAAACGCCAGATCAACGGCCGATAGATGTGCTAATCAACAACGCGGGTATTTATCAGCAATCTAGCCTGAACGATTTGAATGTGGATGGGATACGAAAGCTGTTTGAGGTAAATGCGATCGCGCCACTCAAGTTTACGCAAGCCCTACTTCCTAACCTCAAAAAAGCGAATGGTGCAAAAGTTGCGATGATGACCAGCCGTATGGGCTCGATTGAAGACAATACTTCCGGCGGCTCGTATGCCTACCGACTGTCAAAAGTGGCCTTGTCCATGGCAGGCAAATCGCTTTCTCACGATCTTAAAGACGCAGGGATTGCGGTTGCGATTCTTCATCCTGGTCTGGTGAGCACAGGCATGACCGACTTCACGACTAACGGTATTTCACCCAAAGAATCTGTTGTCGGCCTCCTGGATAGAATTGATGCCCTCACGCTGGAGACAACCGGTACGTTCTGGCACTCCAACGGTGAAGTTCTTCCCTGGTAAAGGGCGCAAGTTAAGTAGCGTCCCGGTTGACCCAGATAGGCTTTGGTGTCTGACTTCTAGCGGTGTTTGTTGTTGTTTTATCACAGCTATTCAACCGCTGTTTGTAGAGAGAATTGTGGGCATCTTGTAGGTATGTTAGGACACTCCTATCGCCGTGCCCATTCCTTAAATCTACCAACGCATTATGAAGGTCGTCATCACTACCGATACATTCCTAAAGGCTCTGCCGACTCAGGCCAACCAGCTTAAAGACAAAGATCTGCCCGATCAGCTAGTGACTGTAAAAGCGGGCACCTCGCTTGAAATTGTTGATCAGTATCCCTATGAAGGGGTTGAAAATAGCGAGGCTGACGATCACGTGTTCGTTCAGCTTTCTCGTCCGATGGAAGGCTATCAGGGCATCCGCTGGTTTGTGTACGGGCTACACGCAAAAGTAGAAGGTACTGAACCCAAAAATAATCCAAAGCAGGACGAACCCGCTGCCAACGTCGCTGAGCCTACGCCTGCACCTGATTTTGGCCCAACGATTTCTATTCCTGGTATTAGCCGCCCCGTTGGCATTTACGAGCCTATCTATTTTGAGCCTAGCGTTTCAAACTTTAGCTGGGCTGAATTTACCAAAGGCGGCTCCCGCATTCCGGTCGATGCTACGGTGACGCAGCGAATTGTCAAACTTGCTAAGTACATGGATGAAGTGCGTGTCTTTTTGGGCAATCGACCCATTCGTATTACCTCTGGCTATCGCGATCCGATCAGCAATCGCTATGTTGGTGGCGCGCGCAATTCTAGACATATGTATGGAGATGCCGTTGATTTCTGGGTAGAAGATATGGATTTAGTCGATGCCTTTTACAAGCTAAAAAGCTATCACCCTAGAGGTGGATTGGCTGTAGGGAATGGCTTTATACACTTAGATTTGCGTCCTGGGGCACCGGCAAGGTGGACATATCCGGGTGGCCCACAGGTGAACCTTTGGTAGTCACTATCTAGTAGCAGCTATCTCATTTTATAAAAAACCGCCTCTTAGAGTGATTGTTCTAAGAGGCGGTTTTTGTTTGTCTATCTGCTTGTTTGCGATGAGGCGTCTCGTCTTACTTCTCGTCTCACTGGGGGTGGGTTAGTTGAGTCCTGCTTGAACGGAAGCTGGACTGGGCTGTATGAGTTTATCGATTCCAACGGATGCTAAGAGCTGTGTCCATTCGGAGGTGATCGCCTCATTGTTTGGCTCAGCTTGGCGTAGCTCGTGCATTATTACAGCCGCATCATGCCAAAGGTTTGCCTCCTGATACAAAAGCTTCGCCTTCATCAGTGGATCGGCTGCCGCTAGCCGTTCAGCTTCTATTGCCTGCTGTGCTAGCCAGTCAGCTTGATTAACGCGGCGGACGCTGCCGTTTACGGCAACATCACTCGCACGGTCGGCACCTTCAGCATCTCGATCGGCGCCTCGTCGCCGTCGGTCTGAAACCGGTTGACGCCGACGACGACGTCCT
>ENA-ORXU01003019-ORXU01003019.1-marine-metagenome-genome-assembly--contig:-NODE-3019-length-10841-cov-3.627369_pt1 | contig 10841 bp, 12 predicted proteins | sample MGYA00237869_ERZ511484 | MGnify/ENA metagenome assembly ERZ511484 | reverse complement strand
ATGGCGGAAGAGGCGTTCAAGCGGATGCAGCCCAAGGGCATCATCCTCTCCGGCTCACCCGCCAGCGTGCCCGATGAAGGCAGCCCGCGCGCGCCCGATATCCTGTTTGAAAGCGGCCTGCCGATCCTTGGCATTTGTTATGGCCAGCAAGTGATGACGCACCAGCTGGGCGGCGAAGTGCGTCCCGGCCATGAAACCGGGGCCGAGGGAAACAGGGGCGGCGAATTTGGCCGCGCATTCCTGACCGTGACCGAAGAATGCGCGCTCTTCGATGGCCTATGGCAAGTGGGTGAGCGCCATCAGGTGTGGATGAGCCACGGCGACAAGGTGACGCAATTTGCCGACGGCTTTGAAATTGTCGCCACCAGCGATGGTGCGCCCTTTGCCGTGATCGCTGACGAGGGGCGCAAATATTACGGCACGCAGTTCCACCCCGAAGTCTATCACACGCCCGACGGCGCAAAACTGCTCGCGAATTTCGTGCGTCACGTGTGCGGGCTGGCAGGCGACTGGACAATGGCCACGTACCGCGACACCAAAATCGCCGAAATCCGCGAACAAGTGGGCGATGGCAAAGTCATCTGCGGCCTGTCTGGCGGCGTGGACAGCTCTGTTGCCGCAATCCTTATCCACGAAGCGATTGGCGACCAGCTGACCTGCGTCTTCGTCGATCACGGACTGCTGCGCCTGGATGAGCGGGAGCAGGTCGAGGCTATGTTCCGCGGTCACTATAACATCCCGCTGGTCGTGGTGGACGCGGAAGAGCGGTTCATGGCAGGCCTTGCCGGACAGACCGACCCGGAAAAGAAGCGCAAGTTCATCGGCGGTGAATTCATCGAGGTATTCGAGGAAGAGGCAAAGCGCATCGGCGGCGCGGATTTCCTTGCCCAAGGCACGCTCTATCCCGATGTGATCGAAAGCGTGTCCTTCACCGGCGGGCCTTCGGTCACGATCAAAAGCCACCACAATGTTGGCGGCCTGCCCGAACGCATGAACATGCAATTGGTTGAGCCTTTGCGTGAACTCTTCAAGGATGAAGTCCGCGCATTGGGCCGTGAGCTGGGCCTGCCGGACATGTTCGTCGGCCGCCACCCGTTCCCCGGACCCGGCCTCGCCATCCGCATCCCCGGTGAAGTGACAAAAGAACGCTGCGATATCCTGCGCAAGGCAGATGCGATTTACCTCGAAGAAATCCGCAATGCGGGCCTGTATGACGCGATCTGGCAAGCCTTTGCCGTGCTGCTGCCGGTGAAGACCGTGGGCGTGATGGGCGATGCCCGCACCTATGACAGCGTCTGCGGCCTGCGCGCCGTGACCAGCACCGACGGGATGACGGCGGATGTCTACCCCTTCGACGCCGCCTTCCTGACCGGCTGCGCGACGCGCATCGTCAACGAAGTGCAAGGCGTGAACCGCGTGGTCTATGACTATACCAGCAAACCACCCGGGACGATTGAGTGGGAGTGATCGAGTGTTTGAAGAGGTTCCTTTTGGCCTGAACGTTTCCGCAGGCGTTCAAGGTTTAGACTACGAAAGGGTTGAAGCTGTCTTCAGTCTCCCTCCGAAGCCTCATGGGTTTTTCGAAGAATACCGCGTCATCTACTTCGCTGACTCTGACGGCTACAATGTTGAAGCGAGGACGCGCCCGTTCGAATTGGACACGACTGCGGTGGCTCAATTCTCTGAGCTCTTTCACGAGTTGACAGCAAAATACTGACAATCCACGACTGGCGATTTGGCCCAAGAGCTTTTCTACGATGCAGGAATCCTACCATCCGCGCATTGGTTTTTCTCACCGGAGTTAAATGGGCCCGCGAAACTGATCTGGATCATGCTTCAAGTTGCTCCGGAAAGTGAGATTAGCTGGGTGGTCAAGCTGACCTACGTTTTTCGCACTGAGCTTTCGGAGAAACAGCAAAGCTCTCTTTGACAATTACGAGATCGTTTCCTCATGCCCACAATCATGACTCACGCCATCGTCCCGCTCGCGATTGCGGCAGTGGCTGGGCGCGGGCGCATTTCTGCCAAAGTTGCTGTCGCAGGCGCAACGCTTGCCATGCTGCCTGATGCCGATGTGATCGGCTTTGCGCTGGGCATCGATTACGCCGATCCATGGGGGCACCGCGGGGCAACGCATTCGCTGGCCTTTGCGGTGCTGACGGCGGGAGTGATTGCGCTGTTATGGAAACGGGCGCGCTCGATCTGGGCGTTTGGCTTTCTGGCAATCGCCATGGCGAGCCACGGATTGCTGGATGCGCTGACCAGCGGCGGGCTTGGCTCGGCTTTGCTTTGGCCTGCCAGCGATGCGCGCATTTTCGCGCCGTTCACGCCGATCCGCGTGTCACCCATCGGGGCGGATTTCTTTTCCACGCGCGGGCTTGAAACGCTGAAGTCCGAACTCGTCTGGATCTGGCTGCCCAGCGCGGCGCTGGCACTTGCCGGGTGGTCCATCCGCCGCCAGAGCAAGCCGAGCTGAGGGAACGGGCGTGCTTGGCGCTCGTTAAACATCTAACGTCGCCACCAAGCCCGACGAAAAATCTGAAGGATGCCGCCATGCTTAAAAGAGTTCTCACCCTTTCCGCCGCCGCACTCGCTCTTACCGGCTGCGAGACATTGGAAGAGGCGTATATCGAAAACACATCGCCAACCTATGTGGTGGAGCTAAGCGGCGCGAATGAAGTGCATCAGGCTGATCCTGATGGAAGTGGCATGGCAGAAATCACCTTTTCCGATGAGCTGACGCGGGTGTGCTGGGATTTGAACGATTTGCAAAATCTCGGCCCCATCACGGCGGCGCATATCCATCGCGGTGCCGCTGGCACTGATGGTCCGGTTGTGTTACCGCTTGCCCGCGCGACTGAAGGCGGTTGGCGCGGATGTAGCCGTGAAACCGGCTGGGTGCAGCAGGCGTTCGATGAAGGATTGTCGAACTATTACGTCAACGTCCACACTGCCGAATTTCCGCAAGGCGCTATACGCGGACAGCTGCGTTAATCATCGCAACGCCCGCTGTCGATGACCGGACTGCTGCCGCTCGGCCCTGATCCGCGCACCGATCAGCTTGCGCGCATTCACGCCGCGCTGATTGCCGAATTCGGGCGGATTGTGCGACCGGATGACAAGCGCCGCGATCCCGTCTGGACGCTGGTGCAGGGCGTTATCGGCGCGCAGACCAAGACGGCGATTTCTAATGCCTCGACTGATGCTTTGCGCGCGCAGTTCGGCTCTTGGGAAGGCGTGGCGGGGGCTGATCCGGATGCACTGGAGGACGCGCTGCGTCCGCAGACTTTCCCCTCCGTCGCGGCGGAAAGGCTCAAGGCCTGCCTCACCATGATTATTGAGGAACGCGGCAGTGTCGATCTGCGCCATTTGTCCAACCTGCCCGATGCAGACGCGATGGAATGGCTGGAAGGTCTGCCCGGAGTAGGCCGCAAAATCGCCGCTGGAGTCATGAACACCAGCATATTTGCGCGCCGCGCCCTGGTGATTGACGGACATCATCGCCGCGTCAAGCAGCGCAGCGGTATTGTGCGTTCCAAGGCTGACACTGCGCGCGCTTATGACACATTGATGCCGCTGCTGCCGGAAGGCTGGTCTGCGGCGGAGATTGACGAGCATCACCTGCTGGTGAAGCGCCTTGGCCAGGTGCATTGCCGCCCGACGAATCCCAAATGCAGTGACTGTCCGATCCGTACTGATTGTGCCACTGGCGCCGCATGAACGAACCGGCACCAACTGTCATGCGCCCGGCCAAAGTCGTTGTCCTTGCGGCAATTGCCATCATTGCCTTTGCGGGGAATTCGCTGTTCGCGCGTGCTGCACTTGCCGATGGCGCGATGGGTGCAGGCGCCTTTTCTGCCATTCGTCTGGCGGCAGGGGCGCTGATATTGTTGCCGGTGATCGGCCGCTTGCCAGGCCGAGCGGATATACCCGGAGCCTTGGCTCTCGCAATCTATGTGGGCGGATTTTCGCTTGCCTATATCAGTCTGGGAGCAGCCAGCGGGGCCTTGATCCTATTCGCCTGTGTGCAAGCGACAATGCTGCTGATCGGGGTGGTGCAAGGCAATCCGCCAAGTCTGCGCGGATGGCTGGGCATGGTGCTGGCTTTGGCAGGGGTTGCTTATTTGCTCGCTCCGGGTGCCGGTGCAGTGGATATCGCGCCGTCCTTGCTGATGGCGGCGGCGGGTGCGGCGTGGGGCATTTATACGCTGCTGGGGCGCGGAGCAGGTGATCCGGCCGGGCGAACGGCCCGCAATTTCCTGCTGGCGACGCCTCTGGTGCTGCCGATGCTGCTGCTCGACAGCGAATTGCCCAGCAGTTTCGGCATCCTGATGGCGGTACTGTCAGGTGCGCTGACGTCAGGCCTTGGCTATGTCGTGTGGAATGCGGTGGCGCCGCGCATGGGGCTGGCGACCGTGGCAGTCGTCCAATTGGCAACGCCGGTTGTCGCGGCGCTGGGCGGGGCGCTCTTGCTGGCTGAACCGCTGAGCCTGACGCTGGCGATTGCCAGCGCGCTCATCCTAGGCGGCATTGTGCTAACGTTGGAGAAGAAGGCCTGATGCTGAGCGCCAGCCAAATAGAGGAAGTTTATCGCCGCCTTGCCGAAGCGATGCCGGGCCGAACGCGCGATGCCAAAGGGCCCAAGGGCCAGCCAGATCCGTTCCGAAGCTGTATTTCCTGCATGCTCTCCGCGCAATCGCTCGACAGCAATACGGCAAAGGCTGCCAAGGCGCTGTTCGCGCTCGCCAGAACACCGGAAGATATGCTGGGACTGCGCGATGAACAGATTGCCGCCGCGATCAAGCCTTGCGGCCTTTACAATGTGAAAGCGCGCAACATCCGCAAGTTTTGTGAGGCGCTGTTGGGCACACACGGCGGCACGGTGCCGACCACGCGTGACGGTCTGCTCAGCCTGCCCGGAATTGGCCGCAAATGCGCCGATATTGTGATGAGCTTTGCCTATGGAGAGGATGTGATTGCAGTCGACACTCATGTCCACCGCGTGTGCAACCGGATCGGGCTGACGCAGGCCAAGACGGCGGACAAAACCGCGCAGCAATTGGAAGAGCGCTCTCCCGACTGGGCCTTGCGCGACGGGCACTTCTGGCTCATTCAATTCGGCAAGCGGGTCTGCCGGGCGCGCGCACCCAGATGCGAAGAATGCCCGGTAAACGATCTGTGCGAAATTTATGACGTGCGTGAGGGTGAGCAATGAGCTGGGACGATTATTTTGCCGAAGATGCAGGTGCTGCCGAAGCCGAGGGGCGCGGAAAGTCACGCACGGTAACTATCGGCTGGACGGTACGCTGGAAGCCTGCCGGCGGGTCCATCTGGGCGCCGCCCAAGATTTTCAGCCGGTCCGACAGCAAGGCCGCGAGCGCCAAATCGATTCAGGCCTGCCCCGCTGCCATCGACTTTGATCGCCGCCATTTTGTGGTGCCGTGTCCGGTTGATCTGGAGCTGGCCTTCACCCGCAATGCGCAAGGCCAATTGCAACTGACCGATGCTGATGGCGAGCAATCCGCGATGCGTCCGCAAGGCCGCGCAAACCTGTTCCAATTGCAGCCGCCTAGCGAATGGCGCCATCCGGAACGCCCGATCCTGCAATTCACCGCGCCCTATGTCTTTGTGGCGGATAGTCCCTGCTACGTGGTGCAAACCGCGCCATATCTGCACTGGTTCCCCACCCAGCGCCCAGGCGTGCAAATGGGCGGACGTTATCCCATCCACATCTGGCCGCGGCCATTGGCATGGGCGTTTGAATGGTATGACATTTCAAAGCCGCTCAAACTGACGCGCGGAGAGCCGTGGTTCTACGTGTCGTTTGAAACAGAGAACCCGTCTGCCCGCGTACGGCTGGTGGAACAGGAAATGACCGAGGAGCTGGACAGCTACCTCGATTCGATCATCGACGTGTCGAATTACGTCAACAAGACTTACGGCCTGTTTGACGAGGCGCAGCGGATGCGGCCGGAAAAGCTGGTGAAGCCGAAAGGCTGAGCAAACGCGAGTTAGCCTTCAGCGTCTTCCGTTTCGGTATAAGGTACCCAATCACCAAGGAACAGCACGCCGGAAAACATGCCGGAGCTGCGATCTATCGTGCGGTTCACATCATGGCGGCAAAGCTGGCTGCCATGACGTTCAAAAATGGGAATATCCCATGGGCCGATGCTTCTTGGATTGCTGGCCCGTGCGACCCACAAGGTGCCGCCGCGTTCATAAGTCAGGCCGACGTTTTCAACAACTTGGATACGGTTGGTGCGGCTGGCGTTAATACAAGGGGTCGATTCGCCCGCTACGCGGCCCTCGATCAGCTCTTGAAACGCCTCTTCATACTCGGCATCCCGGTCCTGTGCGAAGGCGGGTGCGGAAATGGCCATCGTGGTAGCAGCTACGGCAAGAATCAGTCTCATATCTCTTCTCCTGATGCGCCGATGTTACACAATATCGCTGAACATAGGCTGACAACCCCTGTTTCGCCCAATGCGCGCAATAAACCTACGCTGCAGCGTCCGGCACGTTCCCGTCATCCGCCGGACCGCCCGCGAGCACAAAGCGCCGGTCGCAATAGCCGCACTCGGCAAAACCCCTTTCGTCGATCTGCATCCACACGCGCGGATGACCAAGGCTGACGGGCTTGTAATTTTCGCCGCCGCGAATATCGCCAGCGCCATCACACCAGACGCGGGGCGTGTCGACGATTGTTGTTTCGGGTACGTTGTCCATGCTTGCGCTCCTATAGCTTTACGCGGAGCGGGAAAAGCCCCTAAGAGCGGCGCGATATGGCCGAAAACGCAATCGAAATCCGCGATCTTCGCAAAACCTACGCCGGAGCTGGCGATGCGCCGCCCAAAGAAGCGCTGAAAGGTGTCAGCTTCGATGTGCCTGAAGGCATGGTCTTTGGCTTGCTCGGCCCCAATGGTGCGGGCAAGTCCACGCTGATCAACATCATGGCGGGGCTGGTTAACAAGACCGGCGGTTCAGTGAATATTTGGGGCCATGATATCGACAGCGATCATCGCAACGCCAAGATGAATATTGGCATCGTCCCGCAGGAAATCGTCTTCGATCCGTTTTTCACACCGTTTGAAGTGCTGGAAAACCAAGGCGGCATGTACGGGGTTTCAAAAGCGCTGAGGCGGTCTGAAGAGCTGCTGAAAGCTGTGCGGCTGGAAGACAAGCGCAACGCCTATGCCCGCACATTGTCCGGCGGAATGAAGCGGCGTTTGCTGATTGCAAAGGCCATGGTCCATGCACCGCCGATCCTCGTGCTCGATGAACCGACAGCCGGTGTTGATGTGGAACTGCGCCGTCAGCTGTGGGAATTGGTGAGCGAGATGAATGCCGAAGGCGTGACCGTAGTGCTGACCACACATTACCTCGAAGAAGCCGAGGAGCTGTGTGAACGCATTGCGATCATCAATCACGGCGAATGCATCGCCAACAAGACCACGCGTGAAATGGTGGACATGGCGCGTGAAAAAATCGTCCGCGTATCGCTTGATAAGGATTTGGGCGGGCCGATCATGGAAGAGGCCTTCACCAAGGCCGAAGTGATCGAAGACCGCATTCTGGAAATCACCTACAATCGCGATACCGCCAGCGCCGGACAAGTGCTCGCGCTGATCCAGCAGCACGGATACGGCATCGAAGATGTGACAACGCGAGAAGCTGATCTGGAAGATGTGTTCGTCCAGTTGACGGGCGGCGGTTAAATCATTGCACGGTTCGTGCCGGGCTAGCAGGAATCGTAGCCGAGCATTGCCCAACGATTGCTTTTCCTTTTATCGTGAAATTGAAGAAGAAGGACGATCCTTCGACAGCTCAGGATGAGCGGAGTTCTATTTGTCTGACACGATCCAACACGATGTTCTCATCATCGGCTCCGGCGCGGCCGGGCTTACTGCTGCGCTCACTCTGGCTGAGAAATGCAAAGTCCTCGTTCTTGCCAAGGGCACATTGCGCAGTGGTTCGACTGCCTGGGCACAAGGCGGGATCGCTGCTGTGCTGGATGAAGGCGACACGTTCGAGGATCATATCCGCGATACGATGGTGGCAGGCGCTGGCCTGAATGACCGGGAAACGGTGGAATTCGTGATCGAAGGCGCACCGCGGGCAATTGTTCGCCTTTGCGAACTGGGCGTGCCGTTCAACCGCGAGCGTATTGAGGAAGGCGGCGACCTCCATCTCACGCGGGAGGGCGGCCATTCGCACCGCCGCATTGTTCACGTGGATGACGCAACCGGCTGGGCGGTGCAGGCGGCTTTGCTGAAAGCGGCTGAGGAAAATCCCAATATCACTCTGCTGCCTGATCGCACCTGTGTTGATCTGATCACCGGGCGGCATGAGGCAAAATACTCAGGGTCCGGCCGCGTGTGGGGTGCCTATGCGCTCGACACAGCGACCGGCAAGGTAGAAGCCTATACCGCCAAAGCCACGATCATGGCGGCTGGCGGCGCGGGCCGCGTTTACCAGTTCAGCACTGCTCCGCGCGGCGCGACGGGCGATGGAATTGCGATGGCTTGGCGCGCAGGCGCGCGCGTTTCCAATATGGAGATGATGCAGTTCCACCCGACCTGCCTGTACAATCTGGAGGTCAAAAACTTCCTGATTACAGAAGCAGTGCGCGGCGAGGGCGGGCGCCTGTTCCATCCCGAAACCGGTCACCGCTTTATGGAGGATTATGACAAGAAACGGATGGAGCTTGCTCCCCGTGATGTCGTCGCCCGCGCGATTGATGACCAGATCAAACGTTTTGGTCTGGATTACGTCCACCTCGATATCAGTCACGAGCCGCCCGAATTCGTGATGCAGCATTTCCCGACCATTTACGAAAAGCTGATGGGGCTGGGCATCGATATGACCACAGGCCCGATTCCGGTCGTGCCCGCGCAACATTACACCTGCGGCGGCATAATGATTGATCTGAATGGCCGTACCGATCTGCCGGGCCTCTATGCGGCAGGCGAATGCACCGAAAGCGGGCTTCATGGGGCGAACCGGCTGGCATCCAACAGCCTGCTGGAATGTTTTGTTTTCGGAGAAGCCGCAGGGCGCGATATTCTGGAACATTGGGACAGCTTTACTGCCCCGCCGCCCGTGCGCGAATGGGATGAAAGCCGGGTGACCGATTCCGATGAAGAAGTCGTTATCAAGCAGAACTGGACCGAAATCCGGCGGATGATGTGGAACTATGTCGGCATCGTCCGCACCACCAAGCGGCTGGAGCGCGCGGGCAATCGCATCGATCTGCTCAGCGGCGAGATTGCCGACTATTACGGCCACTTCCGCGTGACCACCGATCTGATCGAACTGCGAAACCTGCACCAATGCGCTGGCCTGATCGTGCGCAGCGCGCTGGAGCGGCACGAAAGCCGCGGGCTGCATTATATTCTCGACTATCCAGAGACCGATGACGAGGTTCGCGACACGGTTCTGGTGCCTTGATGACCGATGATGCTGCACGAACAATGGTGCACACTCCCTATGATCTCGGTGTGGGGATCAATATCGGACAAAATAGGGATACGTACGCGTTCTTCCGCACACTATGGTATTCGGGTAATGGGAACATGACTGCCATTTTCGAATTGCCGGACGGACACGAACCCTACCTTGTAGTAGAATTCCATCTTCCAGAGATTGTGCGCGTGTTGGACGAGTTTTGGATAAGCACCGAAACTCCCGATAAGTGGGCAGGGGATCTGACTTCTTTTTGCCGAACGGTCGAAGGGGCGGTCTATCCAACGAATCTCGAATGGGCTCGCGAGACGCGGCCCAAAGCAGTTCTCTACCAGTTTGTGACCAATGATCAGTGCCTCGAAGTCATGTCTGAGCATCCACCAATTGCGCGCCTTTCATCGGAAGCCAGCATGCCTGCATTCGCAAATCTTGATTAGGATCGCGCGGACTAGCTTCAGCGCGATGCGGTTTTGGTGCCTTAAATCAATGCACGGTTCATGGCTGCCGGGCTACAGCCGCGCCATGAAACTTCCCGCATTCCTCCTCGCTGCCACTGTTCTCTCCGCAACCTCCGCTCCCGCTCTCGCGCAAGACCGCGATGATGCAGCGACCGAATCCATTATCGTCACCGCTCAGCGTTCAGGCGCGCCCATGTGGACGATTGATACGCCGCGCGGTGCGGTCATTCTGGTGGGTGAGATTGCCGCTGTCCCTGAATCGACCCCGTGGCAGCCTGATCGGTTGGAAGAGGCAACGTCTGAAGCGCAGCGTGTCATCCTAGGGGTCCGCAGCCGCGTCTCCCCTGGCGATATCTTGCGGTTGATCTTTGCAGGCGGACGCATCACCCGCCTGCCCGATGACACTGTTGCCGCCGATTACCTCGACGCGCCGCAATTGTCCCGGTTGACCGCGCTGGAGGAAGAACACGATCAGAACTACGAACGCAAGAGCTTCCTGATGACGTCGTTCGATCTGCTCTCGCGCCGCCTTGGCTTTACTCGCAACACGGGCCGCGACGCTTCTGATGTGGTGCGCCGCGCGGCGCGCCGGGGGGACGTCGATGCAGAGCCGGTTGGCTCGGTGCGCGGGGAGGATATGCTGGATAATCTCGCCGAAGCGCCTCCAGAAACGCACCTCCCCTGCCTTGATGCGGCAATGACCGCGACCGAGCTTGGCCCCGATCTGATCGAACAGCGCGGCGCAGACTGGACACGCTATAATGTGCCCGCCGTCATGGCCAACCCGCTGGAAATGGCGCTTGGGCAATGCTGGCCGTGGACCGATGCCGAAATGGGGCCGGAGCTGCGCGGGCTGTGGGTCGATGCCGTATCCGCCGCAATGGCGCAGGACGGGGTGACGCTGGCTGTCGTCCCGCTGAG
>ENA-ORXU01003014-ORXU01003014.1-marine-metagenome-genome-assembly--contig:-NODE-3014-length-10854-cov-2.541988_pt1 | contig 10854 bp, 12 predicted proteins | sample MGYA00237869_ERZ511484 | MGnify/ENA metagenome assembly ERZ511484 | reverse complement strand
TTTGCCTCAAGAAGGCTGGCACCTAGTCGCCGCTGACTACTCTCAAGTAGAGCTACGGATTTTGGCGCACCTGAGCGAGGAGCCTATTTTAGTGGAGGCCTATCGAAACAACGATGATGTGCACCGACTAACGGCAACACTTCTGTTTGAAAAAGATAAAGAAGAGATTTCGGTAGATGAGCGGCGGATTGCAAAAATCATTAACTTTGGCGTGATTTATGGAATGGGTGCAGCTAGGTTTGCTAGGGAAACGGGTGTACACCGGTTAGATGCAAAGACGTTTATCGATCGGTTTAACGATCGCTATTCAAGGGTGTTTAATTATTTACAGCAGATGCAGAAGGAGGCGATCGCACACGGATATGTCAAAACGATTGCCGGACGCCGCCGCTACTTCAACTTCACCACCCGCAGCTTGCAAATACTCAAAGGCAGCGATCCAGACGACGTAGATCTTGGGAAACTACGAACCAATGGATATGATGCAGGCTTTCTGAGAGCTGCGGCGAACGCCCCGATTCAAGGATCTAGTGCCGACATTATTAAGGTCGCCATGATTCGGATGCACGAGCTGCTCAAGGACTACAAGGCTCAGATGCTATTGCAGGTACACGACGAACTCATCTTTGAAGTGCCTCCAGACGAGTGGGACGAGCTAAAGCCTAAGATTGAAAGCACAATGGAATCAGCCGTCGATTTGATTGTGCCGCTTAAGGTAGAAGCGAACGCCGGTAAAAATTGGATGGAAGCAAAATAGAGCCCGCTAGTGCGATTTTCTTAAGCAAAAGCATGTTCGGCTTCTTTACTAGATAAGAGACCCTGTTGCATTTTCGCAGCAGGGTTTTCTTGTCTAAGTGAGACAGCAGGCCAAATCCTCTCCGCAGGCTCACGCAATTCCTCTGTTGTTTCACTGTCATCTACGAGCAAAAGCAGAGGCTTTGGGGAATATACGATGGTGCAAACGCCGACAGAGATGAACCCCTCAATTCAGTATATCTCGCGTAATTAAAGGCCTTTTCGATGCTCGCACGAAGATGGCAAATTAGGGCTGACGGTAGCGATGTTGGCAAGGCATTCTGGTGACATCAGGCAAACGTTTAGATTACGTTTTGCCGCCCTACTAAACCTTCTCAAAAGACATCACTATGAAAATTCGTAACCTTGTTACTAGCGTAAGCCTCGTGGCTACCGGCGCGATCGCTCTCTCTGCACCCGCCGCCCACGCATTCTCTTTTCAAACCAACTACACCCAGTCGCTCACAGGTAATCTCGCAAGCAAAGGCGATATTTTCCTTGACTCCGTTACGCTAGAGAGCGGAGAAGTACTCAGTGACTTTACCCTCATTAATAGCGCAAATATTCTTTCTAACGATATCTATACAGGCGGCAACAGCGGCGCCGCTAGCGCAGACATTGGTGACCTTGCCACCACTGGCCTCAGACAAGAATCGTTGACGAACGAAGGGGCAAAAGCAGTTTTCAATAACCTCAATCTTAACAACATTATCGACACCGAAGATAAAGGTAAATTTGTTCTAGACCTTAACTTCGAGGATGCTGTAGACAATATCTTCCTTTGGGAAAGAGGCCGGAACAGTAAATTAGACATTCAGGCCTTGGATGCAAACGGTAATGCTATCGGTAACCTGATCAAGCTAGATAAATCCAACCAATGGGATAGGGCTGGCTTTAAGATTAATACTCAAGAGATTGGTAGAGCGCAGGATGTTGCGTCTATCGGCCTAGGCCTCTCTGACTTCGGCCTAACTGAAGGCTTTATTAACTCTGTGCGAGTGACTAGTGATGGTAAGTCATACAACGGCCCTGACTTTAAGCTAGTCGGTAGCGTAGCCGAGCAAGAAATTCCAGAACCTTCCGCACTGATTGGACTAGGGGCGATTGTCGCTGGTGCCTTTGCAACTCGCCGTCGCAAGCAGGTAGAACTCGCCTAACGTCCATCGACACAGTGGTTGCGGTAGAGATTTTGATCATCGTCTTGTCGCAGTCGGTTCCTCAGTAGGTTTTTCCAAATCCCAGCCAAATGGCTGGGATTTTTTTGCTTTGTTCAATTAGCGCGTCATGTCAGCGCGTTATAGAGTGCAACTGCAACTGTCTAAGCAACAGATTCCATCCACTCAATACACTGCTGCATTTGCTGGCCCATCGTTTCTGAGCCGCCAGCATAGCGCCGACCGTGACCGGGAATCACCCAATCAAAGGCATAGTTTTGCGTATAGTCTGCAAGCCTTTTCATCGATTCAATTTGGCGAGGCCAGGAGTCCCAACAGAAATTACGAAAGGCGTGAAGTTGATTAAGCCGCGCTGACCACGCTAGGTGATCGCCTGTAAAGAGATACTTGCTTTTGTAGAGCAGTACGGTGTGACCGCGAGAGTGACCGGGCTGAGGAATAATCAGCAAATCATCATCTAAAGCGACCGGTTCAGTGCCTTTAGGCTGCACTTCAACGTTTTGAGTACCCGCAGTGATGTCTTCGGTATGAAGAATGCGATCGCACCCAAACCGATCGTGAAACTTCTGATGATCGGCCACATCATCCCGATGCGTCAGATACATATATCTCACGCCGCCCATCTCTTCTAAGCGCTTCACCAGCGGCGGCGTAAACCGAGGCGAATCTATCAGCACATTGCCGCCTTCAGCGTCGGGCCTTTGAATGAGGTAGCTAGCCGCGCCAAAGGACTTTTTAGAATGGTAGCCGCAGTAGAAAACGTTCTCGTCTATCTGCAATGGAAACTGCGCCTGCACCTGCTTGATGTCGGTAGGTTTTTCTTCAGTGCCAATCGAACCGGTTGGGCAGGCGAGCAGCGCTTCAAGTGCGGCAACTCGTTCATCAGCATCCGTTGGCTGGTGATGCACAATCGACTGACTGCCCGCACGCGTGTAAATACTGGGCGCGAGCCAACGGCAGGTGTCGCAATCGATACAGGTGCTATCGACATAGAAATTACCTGCCGCATTTTGAGACCGACGGTCTTTTATGTGAGCCATAGTCTGCGATATTAATCTAAACAGCAAAGGTTGTAATGCCCCTAGCCTAACGCAGCATTTCTCTAATGCGTACTCATTCCGACTTTGCTTATTGTTGAGTTCCTATATTGTTTGTTCGGCTATGAAAACTCGTGCGATCGCAGCTATCACCCTAGCCCTCATCTGTGGCACAGGCATCGGCATTGCGCTGCAAAGATCCTTGGGCATCAGCGCACGCGGCGTCACCCTGCTTAGGCGAGCAGGACTCTCTAACTATCTTCCTGCCTCTGCCGCTAGTTTAGAAAATGAGCCAGGTATTCCTGAGAGACTGCAAGGCAAACTCAAGCTGTATGTGCTTGTCGGTCAATCAAATATGGTCGGTGCGGCTGAAGTCCCCGACAATATCAGAACCAGTGCGAACGTTTTCACGTTTGGTAATGACTATCGTTGGAAGCGTTCAACAGAACCAGTTGATGATTCTAAAGGTCAAATAGATCTGATTTCTAAAGACAAAGATCCAGGATTTGGCCCAGCGTTTACCTTTGCAAAAACCATCATTGCGCAAGATAGCAACCAGCTTATCGGTCTGATTCCCTGCGCTAGAGATGGATCATCTATCACCGACTGGCAGCAAAACTTAAGTGATAAAACCCTCTATGGCTCCTGCCTTAAGCGCGTCAGAGCCGCCTCTCCTATGGGTGAAGTTAGCGGTATTCTGTTCTTTCAAGGTGAAGCAGACACTATCGATCCACAACAGTTTCCAACCCTTCAACCTGACGCTGAAGCCTGGGCCGAGAAGTTCGCGATCTTCGCCTACAGCTTCCGTCAAGACATTGGCAATCCCAATCTCCCTTTAGTCTACGCCCAGCTCGGCCAGCCAAATGACTTAGAAGGCCTTCCCAACTGGGGACTCGTACAGCAGCAGCAGGGCAACATCCAAATTCCAAACGGCACCATGATCGAAACTAACGATCTGCCAATGGAGGGCCTGCACTTCACCGTAGACAGCTACAAGGTTATTGGCCAAAGATACGCCGAAGCCTTTGCTAGTCTTAACGCATCTGGAACAGAAGCAATTGATAGCCCGTTAGAGAACGGTGAAAGTCCGCCTGCTGAATCTGCACAATAAACTCTGCACAATAAACATAGTTTCGATCTACTCCATCAGCCAGCCAAATAGCTCACCTATCGTCAAAGGCTCTGGCAATCTTCTGTGATCGAAAGGTGCTGTTGATTGCGGGTGCTAGCTCGGTTTGAATAGCGCTATGCTCACCTTGTGGCATAGGTTTCTGAATAATTTTTCCGTCGAAATACTCGCTGGCAGGTTTCGTTTCTGGGAGGTCTAAAAAAGATTCGAGCGTTAGTGGTTTTACAGGCGTTTGTACCATCGAATAGCATCCATTAATTCAACAACTGAGTCTTCTGTTCCTGATAGTGAATGCAGCCGTCGCAGGGGCCGCTTGGATTGATGGCGCAGCGGATGAGTTCGGAGTGAGCGTTGTAGGTGCAGCTCGCATCGCCAATTATCCAGTTGCCGTTGAAGAGTGTGCGCTCATCGGGTACAGCCGTCTCTTTCACATGCACTACAGCCTTATGCAAATAGTATCGGCCTAGCTTGAGCTGATACTGATGGCGACGCACCAGTATTTGATAGGTTTGGCCATCGATATCGACATAGGTGCCCGGATACAGGCTGCGATCCATTTTGATGTGGGCCAAAACGGCCTTGGAGTCGCTGAGAACAATATCGGTGGGTAAGGCTTTTAGCTCCATTGATAAATGATAGCGATGGGTAAGGAATATAGAGAATTAAAAAGGGCATCCCTCAACCCGTGAAGATTGAGGGATGCCCCTAGGCGCTAGCTAGAGGCTAGTCAGTTGAGCTTACTTTTTAGCGGCTTCCTGACGCTCTTTAGCTTCTTTAATCACTTCTTCAGCGACGTTCTTAGGACATGGGGCATAGTTGCCAAATTCCATAGAGAACTGACCGCGACCTGAGGTCATGGTGCGCAAGTCGCCAATGTAGCCAAACATCTCACTCAAAGGTACGTCTGCTTTGATGCGAACGCCCATTGGGTTGGAGTTTTGAGACTTGATCATGCCGCGACGACGGTTAAGGTCACCAATGACATCACCCATGTGATCGTCTGGGGTGAATACGTCTACGTTCATGATGGGCTCAAGGATTTGAGGGCCAGCTTTAGGGAAAGACTGACGGTAGGCGGATTTGGCTGCGATTTCGAATGCGATCGCGCTAGAGTCAACCGCGTGGAAACCACCATCTTTGAGGGTAACTTTTACGTCCACCATCGGGTAGCCAGCCAAAGGCCCTTTTTCCATGCTGTTAGCAAAGCCTTTTTCTACCGCAGGCCAGAATTCACGAGGCACGTTACCGCCTGTGACCTTGGACTCAAACTCAAAGCCAACGCCGACTTCAGACGGCTCAATCGTGTAGTCAATTTTGGCAAACTGACCAGAACCACCCGACTGCTTTTTGTGAACGTAGGTGTCATCAAGCACTTTCGTAATCGATTCGCGATAGGCCACCTGAGGCTTGCCGACTTCTACAGCCACGCCGTGAGTACGCTTAAGAATGTCCACCTTAATATCCAGGTGAAGCTCGCCCATGCCCTTAATGATGACTTCGCCGCTTTCCTGGTCAGTCTCTACATAGAAGGAAGGATCTTCCTGAACCATTTTGCTCAGAGCAAGGCCCATTTTCTCTGAACCGCCTTTGTCGAGAGGCGCAATAGAGATAGAGATAACCGGGTCAGGGAAGACCATCGGCTCAAGCGTGGCAGGGTTCTTCGGATCGCATAGCGTGTGCCCCGTCTGCACGTTCTTCATGCCGACGATAGCCACAATGTCACCGGCCTGGGCAACGTCAATCTCTTCGCGGGAGTCGGCGTGCATAGAAACCAGTCGGCCTACGCGATCTGTCTTACCTGTGAAGGTGTTGAGAACGGTATCGCCCTTGCTGAGCGTACCGGAGTAAATCCGGATAAAGGTGAGCGCGCCGTAGCGGTCATCCATGATTTTGAATGCCAGGGCACGTAGTGGCGCATCGGGCGTTACTTTGGCAACACCACCTGTCTCATTACCATCAAGATCAACCTCAGGCTGAGGCTTCACTTCGGTGGGGTTGGGCAGGTAGTCTACAACTGCATCCAACACGTTCTGCACGCCTTTGTTCTTAAAGGAGGAGCCGCAGTAAGTTGGGAAGAAGGCCAGCTCGCGGGTGCCTTTGCGAATGCACTTTTTGAGCGTATCGATGTCGGGCTCGTTACCTTCGAGGTAAGATTCCATCACATCGTCGTCCATTTCAACGGCACCTTCGATGAGCATTTCACGATACTCAGCGACCTTGGACTTCATGTCTTCAGGGACATCGGTGATTTCGTAGTTCAATGGATCGCCAGAGTTATCCCAGATCCATGCTTTTTCAGTCAGCAGGTCAACCACGCCGCAGAACTCATCTTCGATACCGATCGGCAGCACCATAACAAGGGGCTTAGCCACCAAGATTTCTTCTACCTGCTTAATAACGCTGTAGAAGTCGCCGCCGGTACGGTCGAGCTTATTAACGTAGATGATGCGAGCTACTTTGGAGTCGTTTGCGTAGCGCCAGTTGGTTTCAGACTGAGGCTCCACACCACCGGATGCGCAAAATACGCCGACGCCACCGTCAAGCACTTTCAAGGAGCGGTAGACTTCAATCGTAAAGTCTACGTGTCCGGGCGTGTCGATGATGTTGAGCTGGTGATCGTCCCAGAAGCAAGTCGTTGCCGCAGACTGGATGGTGATGCCGCGCTCCTGCTCTTGATCCATGAAGTCCGTCGTTGCCGCACCATCATGAACTTCACCGATTTTGTGGATTTTGCCGGTGAGCTTCAAGATTCTTTCGGTTGTAGTGGTTTTGCCTGCATCTACGTGGGCAAAGATACCGATATTGCGGTATTTGGTCAGGTCTTTCATGGTGATTCTTTAGTTGAGTTTCGGAAGCTGTCGGCACACTACTTGTTAGGCAGTGCTTACAAAATGAACGAACGATTACATCTGGCAATAGTACCAACTGTTAAACATTGTAAATTATTTTGCCGTTGTCGTAGCGATGGTTTTTGATAGGTGCTGTGTAGATTGCACGTCCTGTTATACGGCGGTTTCTACGAATCTTTGATTCTGGTTCATTTTTCTTTTTGAGAAGAAATTTACATAGCCCAAAATCGTTCAATTGCTAGTTAGACAGTTCAGTTACGCTCGGGAAACCTTCCGTGTTAGTTAGGAACCAATAAGAAAAGGATTCTTGATAAGCTGAAGCCAGTATCTGCCCGAGGTGCCCACCGATGAAGCTCAAACAAATCGAGCTGCCGATAGCTGAAATAGAGCAGTTTTGTCAGAAGTGGAGTTTGACTGAGCTGGCGCTGTTTGGTTCTGTGCTGCGGGACGACTTTCGCCTTGAGGATAGCGACATCGACGTAATCATTCAGTACCGTTTGGATGCGGTGCCCACCTTTTACGATCTTGACTGTATGGAGGCAGAGCTTGAAAAGCTTTTTGGCAGAGCGGTCGATCTTATTACTCGCGCTAGCGTTGAGCAAAGCGCTAATTATCTTCGCCGCCGAGAAATTTTATCTTCTGCAAAAGTGATTTATGAATCGAGATCTTCAATCTCTGCTTGATATGCTTCAGTCGGCAGAAATTGTACTGAGTTATATGGAAGGCGTTACGGAAAGCCGCTTTTATAACGATGAGCCGGAGCTGCAAGATGCCGTTATTAGACGCTTGACGGTCATTGGTGAAGCAGCCAATCGCGTTTCTGCTGAGATGCGAAGTTCTTTGACAGCCGTAGCGTGGCCTCAGGTGAGAGGTATGCGAAATCGACTGGTACACGAATACGATGGGATTGATCTTGTGATTGTGTGGAAGACGACTCAAACGATCATTCCGGCACTGATAGCAAGTTTGAAAGAGGCTGTTCCTTCAGATATTGATGAGCCATAGAGATAGAGAAGCCTAGCGTCCTTGAAGATAAGCCTACACAACAATATCCATTGAGCAGGCAACATCGAAGAGTGTATCGCGATCGCTTCCCTATTAATCAGGGATATTGTCCAAAAAGGAAAGTGGGTTGCTCATGTTTTCAGCGAAGCCTAGGATATTGCGATCGCGCCACTCATACAAAAGGCTCCCATCGGCATCAAACAAAAACGTCGCCCCTCTCTGCGTTAAATACGCCGCATCTGGCACATACGTTTTCCAGTTGCCCAGCACCTCAACCATATTTCGCAGCCGCAGTGTTGCTAGCTCAAAAGGTCGCTGAAATCCTTTACCGCCTGCCGCGTCAAACGTCTTACCTGTGAGCGCAGGAAGCGGCGCAGCTTTAACCACTTCGTCATCATCAATAAGCTGCGGTGCAGATTTGTCTCCTTTGTAGCCCCGAAAAACTTCTTTGAGCGTGCCGGGACTCCCGATACCTGCACACATCAAAAGGAGGTTTAGGTAGCCTTTTTGCTGGGGGTTTATTCCAGGGACTGAAGCATCGAGTCCTCTGTACAGATCGAGTGCTTTGTGAAGTGAGGCGGCAGGGTCTACATAAAGGTGTTCTGGCGGGAAGCTGGTGTAGGTGCTAAATTTTTGAGCGGCGGCAAGGTCACCGATTCCTACAGCTCTTACTTGAATATTGGCGGCTTCGAGCTTTGCGCGATCGCGCTCTACCCACCAGGCATATTCCAATGTGTCAAAGTCACCGAACTGTGGCCAGACTAAAACAAGCGTGCGTTTTGTGTTGTCACAGGTATCGAACAGAGAAGCGGGTTGGCGATCGCACGCGCGCGACAACTGAGCTTGACTCAAAATAGAATAAACAGCCATGAGCACCTATCTATTGCGCGGTTATTGCGCGAAAGAACAACCTGCTGACAGTATGACAGCTTTGCTACAAGCGCGTTCGCCTCTCGTATAAGCGCTTGTGTATATGTGAGGATACCTTGTCAAATAATTGACACGTTTAAAAGAATGCTGATACGCTTGTTTGTAGTGTTGCTTCTTCAACTGAGAATTAGCAGCCAACCGCCCCGAAAAACTTAGCCACTGACGATGATTGTTGCAACCAATCACCGCCAGCTCGCCCCTAAACTGCTACAGCCAGTTCAGAGGTTGTGCGTATCATCGCATAGCCACCCTGACTCTTGGCAAGTTGGGGTGGCTAATTTTTTCGTGTGGCTTTCTTCCACCTTTCTCGGAGAAACCCATGAAAACGACCAGCCTCATTACCGAGCGGCCTTTGCCCGGTCAGATTCTTTCGCCTACGGATTTGGGAGCGATCGCGCCAAACCCGCTTCCTCAGCTCACCCCAGTCGGCACCCATCCCAAAGAACACATTCGCCATATTCTCCTCGGCTCTCCTGCCGCCGTCCGTCAAACGATTCATCTTCTCCACACCCTCCACTACGTAGAAACCGTTCTGTGGAGCCCAGCGCTGACGATTGAAGAGCCCTTGATTATTACGCCTGCTCAGGGCGAAGCGATGAGCCTGTTGCGCAAGCCGCTATAGAACCTTGTCAAACACGAGTGTGCCTGCATTTGTTTTGTAGGCATACTCACCAGCTAGAGTCGATTAAAATGACAGATACTAACTCAGAATAAAAGACATGAGCGAAGCTATAAAAATTAGTGCTTTGACGCTTTCTGAAGTGAAGCAGCGCTTTGGGTTAGAAGAAGTGCGCGATCCAGCGTTCTTTAGTGAGTGGCAAGGAGCGCTGCCAGAAAACTCTTCTTTAGAAAGGCTTTGGCTCGATAAGCTGAAAGAGGATTTTTTATCTTTAGAGCAATACCCTATCCATGAAGAGCTAGTAAAAATGGCAATGCTTGGGCCTTTGCTATCTCTAGCTGGATTCTTCCGGTATCCGTTTTATCCAAAGGCGGAGGCGGAGGTGTTCTTTACGGCTGAAGATGGGGAGGAAATCGCGAAAGGAAGAATTGACGTGTTAGTGGTTCGCGAACAGTTTTGGGTGACGGTAGTAGAGTCAAAAAATAAAAGATTTAGCCTGATTGAAGCGATTCCACAGGCGCTGACGTACATGATGACGAGTCCAAATACTGGGCTATAGACGTTTGGCCTCGTCACGAATGGGACACATTTTGCATTTTTGAAGCTGGAGCGAGACGGCTCGCCTAAATACGCAGTGTCCGATGAAATGTCTCTGAAGCGTAGAGAGAATGATCTTTACTCGGTTTTGAGCGTTTTGAGAAAGCTAGGAGAGATAGTTGTAGAGTGGGAGTCTAGTTTGTCTGCTTGAGGCGATCGCGAGTCAAATATTCGACCGAGTGATCTTAGTCAGAGGATGTAGGAGCAATAAACGAGAACGCTCCTACAGGGTTGGAATATGGTGTAAATGGATTCGGCGCGTCATGCTAACTAGCAGCAACGGCAACCTTACGGGTGGGTCGCTTGCGATCGCTCTTGCGTACGCCGCCTGCGCGCTCATATTCGGCGCTGTTTTTACCAAATTCTGCCCCTACGCCCATGAGCATTTGCTCGGAATAGTTGGCCAAAAAGTCTTCTGCTTCATCCACTTCTATTTGTAGTGCATCGGCATCAGCGAGGGCTTTGTTGTAGGCGTTTAGCTTGCTGGTGAGGGTGTTGATATGCGTGCTGTAGGTTTGCGCCGTCAACTTTTTGTTGGGTACCAGCTTTTCGTCAATCGACTGCACGCCTGTTAAGCGGCGCTCTGCCTTATCGAGTATGCGAGAGCTTCTTTTTTGTCTGGCCATTGAGTAGAGTTCTCCTAAAAAGTAAGTGCACCATCAGCGTCCAGAGGCCTTCTGGGTACCGAAAAGATTGTCATAAGTTAGAACAATATTAG
>ENA-ORXU01003011-ORXU01003011.1-marine-metagenome-genome-assembly--contig:-NODE-3011-length-10858-cov-4.014841_pt1 | contig 10858 bp, 10 predicted proteins | sample MGYA00237869_ERZ511484 | MGnify/ENA metagenome assembly ERZ511484 | reverse complement strand
AATGCACCAGGGCTTTAAGCCGCTGCTCGAAGGGTTCCATTATTGCGAATTCGACGATCTGGAAGGCGCAAAAAAGCTGATCGGGCCTAAGACGGCGGGATTTTTGGTGGAGCCTATTCAGGGGGAAGGGGGCATTCGTCCCGCCAGTCAGGAATTCATGACCGGCCTGCGCGCTTTGGCGGACGAGCATGATCTGATGCTGGCGCTGGACGAAGTGCAGTGCGGCGTTGCGCGTACCGGCACGCTCTATGCTTATGAGCAATATGGGATCGAGCCGGACATTATGGCCAGCGCCAAGGGCATTGGCGGCGGTTTTCCAATCGGGGCGTGTCTCGCGACAGAGAAAGCTGCACGCGGCATGGTCTTCGGCACGCATGGTTCGACTTATGGTGGCAACCCGCTCGGCATGGCGGCTGGCATGGCGGTGATGGATGCTGTCGCAAATGACGAATTTCTTGCCGAAGTACGCGCCAAGGGTGATCGGCTGCGCGGCAGGCTGGAACAGTTTATCGGCAATTATCCCGATATGTTCGAAGAAGTGCGTGGCATGGGTCTGATGCTCGGCCTCAAGATGAAGGGGGAGCCGCGTCCGTTCATGGTTCACCTGCGCGATCATCATCAGTTGCTGACCGTTGCGGCTGGCGACTCAACGCTGCGCTTGCTTCCGCCTTTGGTGATTGGCGATGCGGAGATGGATGAATTTTTTGACAAGCTGTCCGCTGGCGCGGCGAGCTATCAAGCGGCTCACGCAGCATGACAGACGCGCGCCATTTTCTCGACCTGTCCGATGCCGGCGGCGATACCATCGCGGCCATGCTGTCCGACGCCATCGACCGCAAAGCTGCGCGCGGGGGCTGGCCTAAGGGCAAGGTCGATGCAGATGCGCCGCTTACAGGCCGCGTGCTGGCCATGGTGTTTGAGAAGAATTCCACCCGTACCCGTGTCAGCTTTGACATGGCGATGCGCCAGCTTGGTGGCAGCGCGCTAATCCTTGATGCGGGGACTTCGCAGCTGGGCCGAGGCGAATCGATAGCCGATACTGCGCGTGTCCTCAGCCGCATGGCCGATGCCATCATGGTGCGCACGGATGATCACGCCAAGATTGAGGAAATGGCGCGCTATGCCAGCGTGCCAGTCATCAACGGCCTGACGGACCGTTCGCACCCGTGCCAGATTGTCGCAGACCTGCTGACCGTGATCGAACATCGCAAGCCTTTGCCGGGTCTGGAAGTGGCCTGGTTCGGCGATGGCAACAATGTGCTGCATTCAATCCTAGAAGCAGCGGCGCTGATGAACTTCAATGTGCGGGTTGCAACGCCCGCCGGATTTGAGCCTGAGAATGAATTCATCGCGATGGCGCGTGATGCTGGCTGCACTGTTACTTTGACGCAGGATGCAAAAGCGGCAGCGTTGGGCGCAGATGTTATCGTGACCGACACCTGGGTGTCCATGGGACAGTCGGACACGTCTGAGAAGCTGGCCGCCATGCAGCCGTACCGTGTCGATGCGGCTCTGATGAGTCAGGCCAAGCCCGATGCGATTTTTCTTCATTGCCTTCCTGCCCATGTGGGTGACGAGGTGAGCGAAGATGTGTTCGAAGGCGCACAGTCCGTGGTGTTTGACGAAGCGGAGAACCGCATCCACGCACAGAAGTCCGTTCTGCTGTGGTGTTTCGGCAAGCTGGGCTGATACGTCTTTCAAAGCCGCGCGCGCTTCCCATATTCACGCCTATGAGCACTACACCAAGCCAGACGTTTTCTGATCAACTGCTGTCCTTCACAATTCCAGAACGCGATTGCCGCGGGCGGCTGGTGCGGCTGGGGCCCGTGCTGGAGGATATTCTCGGCGCGCATGATTACCCCACGGCGCTGACGCATTGTCTGGCAGAAGCATTGGTGCTGACTGTGCTGATGGGCGGCTTGCTGAAGGAGGAGGGCGATCAGCTCACTCTGCAAGCGCAAAGCAAAGGCGGCCTCGCCAATTTGTTGGTCTGCGATTATCGCGCTGGCGAGCTGCGCGGCTACATTGAGCATGACGCAGAACATGACGCGAGATGCGGCGCGAGTGCATCGCTCGCAACGCTATTTGGAGAAGGCCATCTGGCCATCACCTTCGATATCGCCAGCAATGGCAAACGATATCAGGGGATCGTCCCACTTGAAGGCGACTCGCTTTCTTCGGCTGTCGAAAGCTATTTTGCCCAAAGTGAACAGGTGCCGACGCGGATCAGGACTGCGATAAAAATTGGGCCCGGTCAGGTGCTTGCTTCTGGAATGCTGGTTCAACATTTGCCCGATGGCGAAGAAGGGCGTGAACGACTACACACCCAGCTTGATCACCCGAAATGGGAGCATGTTTCGATCATGGCGGACAGTCTGCGTCACGAGGAGTTGGCAGATCAGAATCTGCCACTGGAAGATTTGGTCTGGCGGTTGTATCATGAAGAACGCGAAGTGCGCGTTGCGCCGGGCGCGTCAATAATCAAAGGTTGCCGCTGCACCGTCACGCATTTTGAAGATGTACTGGCGCGGTTCCCGCAGGACGAACGGTGCGAGATGAAAAATGATGACGGAATAATTGTCGTCGATTGCGCGTTTTGTTCTAAAGAATTCGCCATTCAGGACTGACCGCGATAGCTTGAGATTTGCTAAAGATGAACCTTTCAACGTTTAAAAAGGGCAAGTCGTCGTTCATAGTCGGGATGATACAAGTCGAAACACTTACGATAAGGAAGAGTTCAATGCGTAGAGCCAATGCAGGAAAGATTGCCGGGGTCGCTCTAGCGGCTGCGTTTGCAGTCATGCCAGCTGCCGCGCAGGACGCAGAGCTGACGATGCTCGATAGCCTTATGCGCGGGAGCTGGACGCTGGACGTACGCGACCGGGACAACGGCCAGCGCATTTGTGTGCGGACTGGCCGCGAATTTATTCAACTGCGCCATCGCCAGCCGGGATGCGAGCAGTTTGTGGTGCAAGATGGCCCGACCGAAGTGACCGTGCAATACACCTGCCGCGGCAACGGATATGGCCGGACCACTATCCGCAAGGAAAGCAACACTCTGGTACAAGTTCGCAGCCAAGGAATTCAGGGCGGTTCGCCGTTCTCCGTGGAAGTTGAAGCGCGCCGCACTGGCCGCTGCTGATCTGCAAACCCAGACTTGCCGCTAGCGCGCGACGCGACTAGCGAAGCGCCATGTCAGATATTGGATCAGATACAGGAAAAATCGCCACGATCTTGCTGTCGGGTGGACTGGACTCGATGGTTACCGCTGCGATTGCGCGCGAAAGCGGGTTTAGGCTGCACGCTCTGACTATTGATTACGGACAGCGGCATGTTCGTGAGCTTCAGTCTGCTGCCAGTATTGCGCAGAAACTCGGCGTGGAGCGGCATGTCACCCTGCCGCTGGATTTGCGAGAATTTGGCGGTTCGGCGCTGACGGCGGACATTGATGTGCCCAAAACTGGAGTCGCTGACGATATTCCGGTTACGTATGTGCCAGCGCGCAATTTACTCTTTCTCGCGCTAACGACAGCCTTTGCGGAAAGTGCAAGCTCTGGCGATTTGTTTATCGGAGTGAACGCGCTCGACTACTCCGGCTATCCTGATTGCAGGCCGGAATTCATCGCGAGCTTTGCCGAGACGGCGCGCCTTGGAACCAAGCAGGGTGTGGAGGGTACGCCCTTCCAGATCCACGCCCCGCTTCAACATATGACCAAGGCCGATATCGCAAGTGAATGTGTCAAGCTTTCGCTCGACCCTGCATGGAGCTGGTCTTGCTATGATCCCTCACCAGACGGCATCGCTTGCGGCCTGTGCGACAGTTGTCGGCTCCGCAGGAAGGGCTTTGCTGAAGCCCGTGTAGCAGACACTACGCCTTACGCCGCCGTTCCTGAAGACTAGGCATCAGCCCCGCGTGAAGACGCCGCAGGCGATCCGGCTTCCCGCCGCCCCGGTCGGATCACTGCGATAATCGTCCGCGCCCTCGTGCACCATAATGGCAGTGCCATCAGCATCGAAAACCGCGCCTTCAATAGTGGTGCGCGAACCTCGCAAAACCGTGCTCATTGTGCCTGATCCATCAGCTGCAATAGAGACATTGGGCATATCGCCCAAATGTGCCCCTTGCGGATTTTCTGTCCCGTGCTGATCACCGCCCGGATTTAGGTGGCCGCCAGCAGACGTGAAATCATCCGCGCTGCAATCGCCAGCCGTGTGCAAGTGCACTGCCCGCGTGCCCTCGGTAAGGCCGGTGAAACTCGCGTTTAGCGTCACTTCACCTGCCAGAGAATACATGCGAGCTGTGCCAATTTGCGCGCCTTGCCGATCAAGGATCGTGGCGGAGCCGATCTGTGTTGCGGCGCCTTCATAGGCGGTTTGGCAACCGGCAAGTGACAGCAGGGCAAGCGGTGCAGCGGCAAAAATGAAGCGGTTGGGCATGCAAGTAATCCTTCTTTCAGTCATGCCGTTCAACTCAGAAGCGTGGCAAAAGGTCCCTTAATTGGCTGGTAGAATGCCCAAGCCGACCAGCGCGGCGATAAGTTGCGTGATGGCGGCACGGGCCTCTGTATCTTCGGTCGTTCCGCCGGTGGGCTCCGCAATGGCAGCGGCGCGCGTCCAAGCCCCGTCATACCGCGCCACGCAGGACGCACTCTGATCGAATACTGTCATGCCGGTTTTCGGTGCCGCAAAGAGCCAGTTTTCAGCCTGCCAAAAAGCGATGTCGCCCGACCGTCCTTCCCAGTCGCCGATGGGCTGCGCTCCGACAATCCAGCTCTCCCCATCTACCGGCGCCGCCGGCGGTACATTGGCCTCTCCATTGATGGCCGGGTGAAGCAAGCCATCGATCCGCGCGAGTGCCTCGTTGACGGTAAATTCTTTCTGAGCCTGCGCGACGAACAAATTTGGCAACGCGTAGCGCGGAGTGGCGGATGTAAAGCTGATGGGGTCTGTCATGGCGTTCCTCAGGAAATGGTTGTCAAGAAAAGAGGGTGAGAGCGAGCAAAGGTGCCGATTTGCCGCACCCAAAGAACTGCGCCGAGATGCTCGCTTCGCAGCTGACCCATTGAGGTCGCATCAAAAGTGATTGCTGGCGAGAAGGCCTGCCAAGTGAGAGTCGGCGCATCGGGATCGCCAAGCCCCATTTCATAGGCCTCGGCCTGTTCATTCAGTGGCACGTCAACTGTGCTGGCCCAAGTCCACGCCCCGCGTGATCGGCGCGTCCAGCAAAGTGAAAGCGATCCGTCAGGCTGCGCATTGACACGCGGATGGACCGGAGTCAGTGGGCGGGTGCTCGTGCCCACACCAGCAATTGATGAGAGCACTGGATCAGGATCGGCAAGGCCAATCGCCGCAATGGCATCAGCTTGCCCCAATTGTGCGGTGTCCAGTGCGAGTGGCCCGTCATTGAGCAAGATAAACCGCGAGCCTGCAGAAGAACCAGCCCTCGCCTGGTGCTCACTACCGCCACGGCCGCGCAGCAAGGTAGAAAGTTGCCACTCGGTTTCGCTAAGGCGCAGTGCCTCGCCGAATTGCACAATTTCCTGACCAACAAGCGCTCTGTTGGCTCCTTGGGCCAGATCATCGATACTGCGGCTTTCCAAGAGCTGATCTGTGGCCTCGAGCTCGACCAGCAATTTCGATTGTCGGTCAATCAGGACACTTGGCATTGCGGAAAGTGGTGCAAGCGTTTCACCGATTATGCTTCGCCGTGATCCCGTCGCGCCAATGGCCGAAAGCCCGCCACCAGCTTCGCTATAGAGCACCGCACCCGTCCAACCCGAAGTCGCAGAGGAGGCCGCGACATACACCTGCCGCCGGTCACTTGTGCCCAATCCGTCCCAAGGCAGTTCGAATGCCTCCAAAATAGTCGGAGTTGCAACCGCGTCGGTCTGAGAGAGCGACCTGCCTGCAGCTGTCTGTGTGGCCGCAAATTTTCGCGGCGGCAGGCGAAGCAATTCCAGTTCAAGACCGTTCTCGCGCCATTCCCACGCTTCGATACGCCATTTCCCCGCTTTGCCGGGCAAGGCCACCACATCACCTGGTGCGATTTGCGGGTCAATTTGCGCAATGCGATAGGCCAGCCTATCCTGCGACCATCTGGCCCGCTCGGCAGCATCATCTGCCAAAGACTTGGCATTTTCTGCCTGTAAGGCTCCGGGGAATTCGATGATCCGATTTCTGCCTGGGTTTGCACGCCCTCCGGCACGCTGCAGACCGGCCTGAAAGTCGCGCTCAACGTCGTAATAGCGCAGGCCTGCAGGGATGCGCGTTTCATCGGCGCGGGTGCGTTCTGCCTTGCCGCTGGCGCTGCCAAAACTGTCTCCGAACTGATCAACGATAGCTTCGGGCAAAGTCGCGATCGGATCGCCTGATGGATCACCGTCTCCCAGCACCAACTGGTCATTCCCGGAATTGCTGGCGAGAGGATAGAGTCGATCAATTGACGCCAGCGTTTCCGTCAGAGAGCCGCCATCATCGGAAAAGCCTTCCAGTGCGGTAAGCGATTTGTTGACTGTCACATTGGCACCTGTGGGAGCCACCAGCGCGGTCAGGCTGACATCGCCATTGTCAGCTACAATTTCAAAGGTAAGCGCGGGAATGCGGTTGCCGAAATCGGCGAGTTGCAGTTCTTCGAACACGCAATAAGCAAGCCCGCGAAATCCCGGAGCTTCACTACCTTCGGCGCTGGCGATCAAAGGGTCGGGCTGCTGATCGCCTGTCCCGGTGTAAAGGCGCATCTGGCCGCTCACCTTCAGGTCGCCTGCCGCTCCGCGCAGCAAGTTTCCGTCAGCCCATATGCGGCCAAGGCTGGCGATAGGGCGGCTGGCCAAAGCCACCGCGAAGGAGGATGAATAGCTGAATGTCGTGGTGGACGGACTGCCTTTCCCCCCTCCGACTTTCTCGCTTGTCTCCTTCAAATCGGTCGCCCAGATAATCGTACCTGCGGCGCGCATCCGCCCGAAATGACGGGCAATCGGCGCGCCATAGCTCGACGTGGTGATTTTCAGTTCGGAAAGGCGGGGGCCTTCGCGGTCGGGCGGTCCGAAAAGCGAGGCATCAATTTGACTGCCAATAAGCGAGCCGATGGAGCCACCAATAGGCCCGGCAATCGCCGTTCCAGCAGCGGAAAGAATGAGAGTAGCCATGTTTGGCCTTTCAGATCAGGTTAGGCGCCAAAGCTCTGCGTAAAGCAGCGGAGACGGCGCTGGGGTTTCAACCACACGGCCCAGCCCGGCATGGGCGTGGATCAAGTTCAGGGCAGTGCGAGTGCCAGTGTCAGTGATGGCCAGATGCAATTGGCCTGGAGAAGGCTGCAAAACGACTAGATCACCCTGACAAGGGGTTCCTTTTGCCCTGCGAAATCCCGCTTTTGGTATCAGATCCAACAAGGGGCCGGTTTCAGAATTGCGCAGCGAGTAATGCGGCAGGCGCGGAGGCGTGCGGCCAATTGCGGTAAGCGCGCAGGTTACCAGCCCAACGCAATCGATACCGGTCGCAGGATCGCGCCCACGCAAGCGAAAACGGCATCCCACCAAAGCGCGTGCCGCGTCGGCAAACGCGCAAGGGCCGGGGATCATGCAGAGCTGGTCGGATAACGAGCGAGAAGATCATTGCCTGGCAAATGCGGCTCCCCGCGAAAATTCACGGCATTGCCAAAGCGCGCATTGCACGTGGTGATGGTGTGATCACATCCTTCGCGTAAATAGGCGAATTGTCCCGCGATCATCTGGTCAGAAAGTGAGCGGTCGAGCACCACTCCATCTGCCGTGGCATCAATCACCTGCATGGTTACGCCGGCAAGCGGCCCATCAATCCACTTCACCTGACCGTCGCGCATATTCGCGGCTCCCGGCGCGTTAAGAAAAGCAACGCTGTTTTGCTCCAGATCGACGGATGCAACTGCGCATAAGTGAGTGAAGCGCACTGCGTTCAATCCGCATTGTTCGTCGCAAAAAATGGCCCGGCATGTGGGGCTTGTGCGCGGGACGAGGTCAACCTCCAGACTGGCCTTGGCTGATTGCAATTCGGCAGCGAAGGTTCCGTCTTCCTGTGACACACTACCGAGGGAGCCGTGGAAAAGCGTTGTATGATCCAGCGTTTCCCAGTCGACCAAGCCGATGGCCACGCGCGCCTCGGCAAATCGCCCCGCCTCCAGATCGGTTTGCGAGATGGAATCGTGCGACAGAACGCCTTCCACTTCCACCGCATCGCGTTCCAAACTGGCGGTGCGGCGGATGGCAGAGGGGATCATGCCGGGCGCCGCGCGATAGATCATGCCGCCAAACCCAAGGTTTTGATCATGGCTGGTGAAGCCAAGCGCAACGCCGTCACGGCGTTTGATGCTCCACCAGGTCGCAACGCCTTCCAGTTCATTGGAGAAGAAAGTGTGGCTCATACCTCCTCGCGCAATTCAATCAGCGGCACTGAAGGCGCATCACTGGCAGCAAAAGTGGCTCTGGAAATGTCCAGGCGATCTTCGGCGAAGCGAACCGGCACGTCGAACAGAAAACCTGCGCGAATTTCGGCGCCATCAGAAGGCGCTGCGGTGAAAACGATTTTCCCGCCGTCCTCCAGCGTCCAATCACTTGTCGCCTCGCCATCAATGCTGACCAAGATTGTCTGGGCGCGGGGGCGGGTAATGAAGCGGCGCTGCGGGTCATCTCCGCTGCCATAGGATTTGGCCAATCGGTAAGTAGCTGCGAGGCCGTTCCCCACGCCGATCAGTTGATCGTTCATCGTGGGTGTTCCGGTAAGGCCCTTGGAACTGAAATCGAAGGGATCGGAGAGGCGGAAGCCGCGCGCAGGCCCTCTGCGTGCTCGGAAAAATTCGAGCAAGACGCCAAGCTCTGCCTCTGACCGGATGCCTGGCCCCACATCGAAATTCAGGCGCGCATCGCTCCATTGGCTGTTGCGCCGTTCATGGCCTGACGCCGTGAGCGAGATAGAGGTCGAAAATTCAGGGCTGACCCCGGTGTCCCGGCCAAGGGCCAGCGGGTAAAGCACATCGTCAAAAGCTTGCACTTCTCTCTCCTCGAAAGGCAGGCGGACATATCCATCACGGGTGATTTGCGGCAACGCCCAGACAAAGGCGCGGTCAACCCCTCGGGCGAGTGCTTCATCGACCCCGGCATCGATCCGGGCCCAGAATTCTTCGGCATCTTCGGGATTGAGTACGAAGCCGCTAAGGTAGTGCTGGGCATCAAGCGGGTAGCCGAAGCGGCTGTCTAACTCTGCATAAGCGCCCTTCCGCAACGCTTCGGCGCCAGCGGTGAGCCAATCATAATCTTCCACCTGAAGCACATCGAACTCATCCCAGCCGAGCCGGAAATCGAGGTTCATGCGGGAGATCGCCGGGCGCTCCGGGTCGAGCAAAGTTGGCGTAAACAGCAGCAGATGCGTTTTGGTATCCGGTCCGCCGACATCGCGCGCGCGGGTTCCCATCTTGCGCACCGCGATGCTCAGCCGTTCAGCGCACCAATTGAGGAAACCGCGTTCTGGTGGGCCGTAATCGACCGTCAAATCCGAGATTTCAGGCGGATTGGAATATCTCGAGCGCACCTCTGCATCGTAAATGCAAGGGCGACCGTCAGGATTCACCCACCACCAGGGTTCGCCAACTTGAAATTGCGCTTCCAAGCCAGCTGCCAGCTGTATCTCTGTGAAAGCTTGGGTGACGTTCTGAAGATAGGTTACGGCTTCACCCACCACCGGCGAAAGCAATGTCGAAGGCGGCTCCCATCCGGTCAGCGCCGGATTGCCGTCCCAGTCGCGCTGTTTCCAGCTTTCCGGGCAGTGCGCGTTGAATAATTCGAACGAGAGCGAGACGATGGGCTGCATTTGCAGCGCCAAGCATTGCGCAAAAAACGCCTCATGCCATTTTATACAAGGCGAACACAGCAACGCTGCTTGATCCGCGAGTAAGGTGCCATTTGCGTCCGGTGTCAGCCGGAAGAAATGGCTCATTCCGACATAATGCACCAGAGTACCGCGATACCCCAGATGCAGCACATTACGCAGCATTCGCGCAGGCGTTTGATTATAGCTATCGTCGTATGCCGTCGAAATACCAATGTCGTGCGGCGGCAGCAGAACATCGCCGATCTTGAGCACGGCGCGTGCTCCATCGGTGTCTATGCCAGTGATCTCTACCCAGCCATCTTCTCGCGCGGGCAGCAGGGCGTCGGAAGCGGGATCATAGCCAGCGGGAGCAAGCGAAATGAACATGCGGTCGACATCGGAGACTTGCACTGGATCGCCATCAGCCAGCCAACCTTCCTGCATATCAACAAACGTCAGGTTGATCTGTGCATCGTCAGGTGTGCCGCTGGCATAGTTCCACAGCCGCACATACCATATCCTCGGCGCGCCGGATGGATCGCGACCCTCTATGGTCAACGTAGGGCCGTTCACTGCATCCAGTGGCAACACGCCTTGCGAGCGCCAGCGGAAGGACAAGGTTGTATTTTCGTAATTGCGATCTGTGTCGTAGCTCAACAGCGGGTGATCGAAGCGATCTTCGCTTTCCCAGATCAGCCCGGCGAGCGCATCGCGGGTATGGAATTCGCAATCGACGCGAAGTGCATCGGGTGCAGTCGAGATAACGCTCGCCATCATCGGGCGCGGGAAATCGACCGTCCAGAAGCGCGGGTCGAAGCGCTGGATATAGTCAAAATCCTGCCCTTCGCGGGCTTTCGCTAACCAATATGCCATTGCTCTATCACCTCATCCTTCGCGCATGGCGCGGGCAATTGCGCTGGCCACCTGGCGCGAGGAACGGCGCAGCATCACCGGGCTTTCGGTTCCGCGAGGGGCGGCCAAATTGATGGCCACGCGTACTTCGCGCCCGCCGCCAGTGCCG
>ENA-ORXU01003008-ORXU01003008.1-marine-metagenome-genome-assembly--contig:-NODE-3008-length-10861-cov-3.090875_pt1 | contig 10861 bp, 10 predicted proteins | sample MGYA00237869_ERZ511484 | MGnify/ENA metagenome assembly ERZ511484 | reverse complement strand
CCTTTTTAAGCATGCTGGCGATTGGCCTGCAAGTGGCTTGCAACAACTCTCGTGCGAAAGGGCCAACCCCCGTCAAGAGTATAGAGATCAGAGCACTATCGCTCGATACGTCGGCGATAATCCAGGCGGCCGATCTCGCACGTAAAGGATTGATTGAAACCGTAACTGCCTACCCCGCTCCCAACAGTGCGGGTGGCTTACATGATTACTATTCCGAAGGCCGATACTGGTGGCCTGATCCAAACAACCCAGACGGAGCCTACATCCGCAAAGACGGGCAGTCAAACCCTGGCTTATTTACGGATCATCGACGCTTGCTGGGTGACTTAGGCGATAATGTTAGTGCGCTAACTGTGGCTTATTTGCATACAGGCAACCAAGCTTACGCAGATCGCGCAGGCGAGCTGCTGCATGCTTGGTTTGTTGACCCGGACACCCGGTTGAATCCGAGCCTGCTCTATGCCCAGGCGATCAAAGGCATCACAGAAGGCCGTGGCATAGGCATCATAGATACGCGGAGCCTGATTTATCCAGCCCTGGCTATACATCATTTGCGCGCCAGCGATGCCCTCGATGCGGCGACCTTGATGCAAACGGAGCAGTGGTTTTCCGACTACGGCGATTGGTTGGTCTCACATCCGCAAGGTCGCGATGAAGCTGAGCACGGCAACAACCACAGTACGTGGTGGGGAGCCCAGGTGGCAGGCTTCGGAATCGCTGCCCGGCGACCTGATTTGTTGGACACCGCCCGAGCGCAGTACAAAAGACAGCTCGATCACCAGTTAGCGGAGGGAGGCATATTTCCAGATGAGACGTCAAGGACGAAGCCTTTCTTCTATACTGAGTACAATTTGGATGGCTTTACGACACTCGCCCATTTAAGCGCTGACCATAGCCAGGACCTCTGGGTCTATAATGCCCCGACGGGTTCACTGCAACTAGCGATAGACTACTACCTCGGCTATTACAACAAACTTGATGAGTGGCCTTTCGTCACCGAGTTGGAGTCTGACCTGGCCTATCGGCAGGCTGACTATCTACTCCTTGCCGGACAGCGATTCCCAGAGGCGAGCTACACTGAAAGGTGGGCCGACATCGCCTCGAAATACGGCGAGCTCTCCGCCAAACCTGCTAACCTTGCTTTGCTTTCCTGGCCACGCGCCCCACATGAATAGGACTTAGCCTTTTCAATACCTCTATACTAACCCAAACCCCTCTCTGTTGAGCACCTCTTCTCAATCCCGTGTAGCAGCCGTAACAGGTGCAGCTGGCGCCCTGGGCTCCTCCTTTACGCGGAGGCTCGTCAAAGAGGGCTACCATGTGTACATGCTCGTCCGCGATGTTGACGCGACAGATGACCTGGTGGAAGAATTTCGTTCGGGTGGAGGTACCGTAGCACGGGTAGAGTGCGATGTGCTGGACGAGGATCGCATGGCAACGGCGGCCCAGGAAGTCCTTGCAGCAGCCGGCCACGTCGATGTACTCATCAACTGTGCCGGCGGCAACCAGCCTGGCGCTACCGTAATGCCGGAAGGCTCGGTGTTTGGGCTCTCCACTAAGGCGCTGCGGATGGTGGTAGACCTCAACCTGATGGGCACCGTCATCCCCACCCTTGCCTTTGCGAAGAGCATGTCCGAGCGTGGCCAGGGCTGCATCGTCAACATGTCGAGCATGGCTGCCTCTCAGCCCTTGACGCGCGTCATTGGCTACTCCGCAGCAAAGGCTGCTATCGACAATTTCACAAAGTGGTTGGCTGTCGAGCTCTCCACCAAATACGGTGAAGGCATGCGGGTAAATGCTATCGCTCCAGGCTTTTTCATCGGCGAGCAAAACCGAGCACTACTCCTTGAGCCCAACGGTAACCTCACCGCACGCGGTCAAACAATCATCTCTCAAACCCCAGCTGGTCGCTTTGGCAAAGCCGACGAGCTGCTCAGCACCCTCATGTTTCTCATCAGTCCCGAATCCAGCTTCGTCAACGGAATCGTCGTCCCTGTAGACGGCGGCTTCAGCGCCTTCAGCGGAGTCTAGTTCCTCATTCCCACATCCCACATCCCACATCCCACATCCCGCATCCCGCATCCCGCATCCCTAATCCCGCATCCCTAATCCCTAATCCCTAATCCTATATCCCTTCCCCCCGTGAATCCCTTCCTCGAAACCATGCGCTGGTACGGCCCAGATGATCCGGTATCACTCAGCGATATCCGTCAGTCGGGTGCTACTGGTGTGGTGACTGCCCTGCATCAGATTCCACCGGGCGAAGTGTGGACGGTAGAGGACATCCGCGAGCGCCAGGAATTGATCGCGACAGCTGGCTTGACTTGGGATGTAGTGGAGAGCGTACCGGTGCACGAAAACATCAAGCAGCGTGCAGGAGATTTTCAGCGCTGCATTGACAACTACAATTCGTGCATTCGAAACTTGGGCACCTGTGGGGTACGCGTGCTCACCTACAACTTCATGCCGGTGTGCGATTGGACGCGCACCGATCTAGCCTACCCCGTCGGAGATGGTAGCTTGGCCTTGCGCTTCGACCGGACGGAATTCGCGGCCTTTGAGCTGTTTATTCTCGAGCGGGCTGGCGCCAAAACAGCATACACTCCTACCGAGCAGACTGCCGCCAAAGAGCGGTACGATGCCATGAGCAATGAAGAACGCGAGCGACTTACCGCAAATGTGATCGCTGGTCTACCCGGCGGCACCACACCCGGCGCAAGTTCTATCGTTCGTTTTCGCGAAAGCTTGGCTGCGTACGACGACATTGATGAAAAGACGCTTCGGACGAATCTGCACGCTTTCGTTGCAGAAATTACCCCCGTGGCCGAGGCTTCCGGAGTAGTGCTGGCCATACATCCAGACGATCCCCCCTACCCCATCCTTGGGCTGCCGCGCGTAGTGAACACCGCCGATGACGTTCGCGGACTTTTTGCCGCGGCGAATGTCGAGGCAAACGGCCTCTGCTTCTGTACGGGGAGTTTTGGCGTACGCCCTGATAATGACCTGCCCGCCATGGCGCGAGAATTCGGAAGCAGGACGCATTTCATTCACCTGCGCAGTACCAAGCGCGACGCGCAGGGCAATTTTTACGAGGCCAATCACCTCGACGGAGACGTTCCCGTACCCGCAGTCATCCACGAGCTAATGCAGGCCGCCAAAGGGCGAGATCATAAGCTGCCCTTGAGGCCTGATCATGGCCATCAAATGCTGGATGATTTAACTAAAAAAACTAACCCCGGATACTCCGCGATCGGTCGAATGCGGGGACTTGCCGAGGTAAGAGGAGTAGTGCACGCCCTTTCATGGCGTGCAGTTGTTGTGATGTGTGTACTTATGTATACGCTGGCGAGTTGTGCCGAGGTGGTAGGTCCTAAAACCGTCTACCTCGCGCACACCTTGCCGGTTGTACACCCGGTACACCGTGGCATCGAAGTATTCGCGAATACCGTTGATAGCCTTTCCGAGGGCGAGCTCCAAATCAAGATTTTTCCAGACGGGCAGCTAGGTACCGAGCGCGAGGTGCTCGAGCTGTTGCAGATTGGTAGCGTGCCGATGACGAAGGTGTCGGCAGCCGCCATGGCCAATTTCGCACCGGAGTACGAGGTGCTTGGCGTGCCCTACCTCTTCCGCGACGGCGACCATCTGTTCAGAGTGCTTCAGGGCGACATCGGGCAGCAGATACTTGCCTCAGGTGCAGACAAACTCCTGCTTGGCCTCGCCTATTACGATGCTGGTGCTCGAAGCTTCTACACCACCAAAAAGCCTGTGCGTGCGCCGGCCGATTTGCAGGGCCAAAAGGTCAGGGTGATGAACCACGCTATGAGCGTCGAAATGGTGAATGCCATGGGCGGCTCGGCTACACCCATGGCCTACGGCGAGTTGTACACCGCACTTCAGCAAGGGGTTGTAGACGGTGCTGAGAACAACCCACCCAGCTTCGTGACCTCAGGGCATTACGAAGTGGCGAAATACTACACGCTCGACGAGCACTCCGCACTCCCCGATGTACTCGTGATGAGTGCCAACTACTGGGCTACGCTTTCAGAGCAGGAGCACCAGTGGTTACGCATGGCTGCGAGAGCCTCTGTAACGGCCCAACGGGAGTTTTGGCGAGACGATGTCGAAGCTGCTATGGCCAAAATTGACGGTGCAGGCGTGGAGGTCATTCGTCCGGATAAGTCGGCGTTTCGAGAGCGTGTAGCTCCAGTGGTGGCGGCTTTCGCCAAAACTCAAGAACAACGCGACCTAATCAAGCAAATACAACAGCTCTGAACGCCCGCCTTCACCAGGTATGAAAGGACTACACCAAACCCTCATTCGCATTCTAGAGGTGGCACTCGTGGTCATTTTTGGACTGATGGTGATAGACGTTTTGTGGCAGGTCTTTAGCCGATATGTAATTGGCGAATCGAGTTCCTTTACTGAGGAGTTTGCCCGCTTTGCCTTGATTTGGCTCACGCTGCTCGGGGCGGCCTACCTCAACGCTCGCCGCGAGCACCTCACGATGGATTTCCTTACGCAGCGGCTCGCTCCGCGAGATCGGGCCAAGCGTGCTCGGGCCAGTGAGTGGTGGATGTTTGGGTTTGCGCTCATCGTTATGGTGATCGGTGGTGGATACCTCTGCTACACTACCCTACGCCTCGGACAAGTATCCCCGGCCATAGGGGTGTCTTTAGGGCTGGTCTATGCAGTTGTACCGTTCAGCGGGCTGCTGGTTTGCTTTTTCTGCGCCTGGAATGCTACTCAGCGCAAACTCCCCGCAGAGGGACCTGAAATGCTTGCCGAATGAGCATAGAACTCATTTCGGCAATCGTGCTCTTTGTGAGCTTTTTCAGCTTACTCGCCTACGGGGTTCCTGTCGCTTACAGCATCGGGTGGTCTACGCTGGTCACGATGCTGCTCAATATTCAGAGCCTGCCCGCTATCACCACAGTGGCGCAGCGGATGACGACCGGTATTGATTCGTTCGCCTTGCTCGCGATTCCATTTTTCGTACTGGCTGGAGAGCTGATGAATCGCGCAGGTATCGCAAAGCGACTAATCGACTTTGCAAAAAGTCTAGTCGGAAGTTTGCCTGGTGGGCTCGCGTACGTAAACGTTGTCGCGGCGATGCTCTTTGGCGCCATTTCTGGATCGGCTGTGGCCGCTGCATCAGCTATCGGCAGCGTGATGACCGACCGGATGGAAGACGAAGGCTATCCGCGCCCTTTCAGCGCAGCGGTTAACATTACTTCATCGACTACCGGACTACTCATACCGCCTTCCAATGTGCTCATTGTCTATGCACTGGCAAGTGGAGGCGCAGCATCGGTGGCGGCCCTTTTTATCGCTGGCTATGTGCCAGGGATAGTAGTCGGCCTAGCCTTGATTGCGGTGGCTGCTTTTATCGCCAAACGCCGTGGCTTCCCCCCGGGCGAGCGCGTAGCTATCAGTCAACTGTTCCGTGACTTCGGACGTGCTGCGCTGAGCCTACTGATGTTGTTCGTCATCGTTGGCGGCATCGTAGCGGGAATATTTACTGCAACCGAGGCTGCGGCCGTTGCGATTGCCTACGCCCTCGGGCTGGGATTTGCCTACAGAACATTACGGGTTGGCGACCTACCCGACGTACTGCTGGCAAGCGCGCGCACCACCGCCGTAGTTATGTTTTTGATCGCAACGTCGATGGCGATGTCGTGGCTCTTTAGCTTTCAGAGTATCCCGCAAATGATGACGGGCTTTCTGCTGGAGACGCTGCAACACCCAGTCGCAATTTTTCTCCTGATCAATGTGACACTGCTGGTAGTGGGCACGTTCATGGACATGACGCCGGCGGTGTTGATTTTCACGCCAATCTTCCTGCCAGTCGTCACGAGCCTCGGCATGGATCCGGTGCACTTCGGTATCCTCATGGTGCTCAATTTGTGCATCGGCCTGTGTACACCACCAGTCGGTACCATCCTCTTTGTGGGCGCGGGCGTGGCGCAGGTTCGCGTAGCGGAAGTGATTAGGCCATTAGTGCCTTTCGTAGTGGCGATGATCTTGGTCCTACTGGCAGTCACCTTTTTTCCGCAACTCAGTCTCTGGCTGCCGGGTGTGTTTGGGTTGTAGCCTTTCGGCAAAACCAGGGCCCCTACTGTGCCGCGTGGAGTACCGTGCTACTGGCGAGTCCCATTTGGCCTTGGAAAAGGCGAGCCAACCGCCAGCGCGGCCCACGGTGGTGATCGAGTAGATATGCGAGCGGCGATCCATGGATGTCGATGAGCCATCCTAAGATTGCATCACATCGACCTGCAATCGAGGGTGGTGGTCTAAAGGCCTTAGCGCCCCGAGCCCAAACTGCCCTCCCGAAAGCGTCACACTGACTACCACTGCATCTTCGCTGGCAAAATCGAGCGGCCCACCAGAAGCTCGACCTGCTCAACGCATTTAGGTAAGCGAAGCAGTTGACGTACCACCAGTTTTGGCGGAAGCCCACCTTAACTACCTCCCTCGCTCCAACTTCGCTCGCCTAGTTTGATACAGCTGCAGCCACTGCCGCTGCGACGACTCGGGGAGGTAACTCGCCTGCACCAGATGCTCAACGTCAGCCTCGCGCTCACGCAAGGAACCGATAAAGCGTTCGACGATCATCACCGGCAAATCTGCGAGTTCGGCAAGCCGCATAAACTGCTCATGAACTTTGCCTCCGCGCTCACCGGTGGGCAGCAACCCCTGATTGAGCGCAAACGGATCGCTCTCGATATGCATCTCCGTATTTAGCAAGTCGTATGCTGGGGCTAAGCGATAGTCCCCAAGTGGGGTTTCGATTAGACTAAAATTCTTGAGGTGGGCGTCGGCATTACTAATCAGGTAATTGTACAACATCAACGTGAGTAGGCGCTCGGCTACGAGGCGATAGGCCGGTACGTACTGCTTTAGCAGCGCAAACAAATCGCTGTAGTTGCCTAAGTATTTGTAGTCCTCTCCGTGCGTCTGAGGGGAGTAGCCTGCGAGGCCAGCAAAGTCCTCTATCTGCAGCTTCTGACCAGCGTCACGGTAGTCGAATCGGCGTGTGACGTAAGCGAGTCCTCCCTGCTTGAGCCATACGAGGCCACATGCTGCAGTCTGAATATTAAACACCTGCCGTGCCACTTGCATACTCAAATGCTCGTTGGCCGGCATTGCCTCGGGCCGATTAAGTCGTTCGTTTTGGACGATCGGTTTGAGGATATGTGTGCCGCGTTCTCTGGCCTCGGTGAGTCGAAGTGTACGTCCATCTTGCAGGAGGGCATATTTTTCCTGCATCCCAGATAGCGATAAACGTCCGAGCTGCTCAAGCTTAGCATCATTGGCGCTTCCTGCTTTGCGCGGCGGCTCGAGGCCAAGCAGAGGAGATACCTTTTTACCTAGATATAGGTCTTGCAGGCCCCGTCGTGAATAGGCGTCGTTGGGTGCCTTCACCAGCAGTGCAGGACAGATGCCACGATCAAATAGAATAGGACCTGGCTTAGGCATCGTTTGGAGGTGTTGTGCCACTTGGTACTACTCGCACCGCACCAATTGTATCCGTGCCAGCTACACGAAGTAAAATACTGAAATAATCGTCGGCATCTATTCGGTGCATGGTGCACAGGACGCGCTTGTTGCTGCCTTCCGGAATCAGATTGAAGAAGTACGAGAACAGTGTTTTAGAATGGTAAGGCGCCGCAGTCAACGGCAAACTCAAGCTGATCGGTGTAGCATCAGGTCGCTTGAGATAGTCTGGATGATACCACAGCAAGAATTCCCCATCTTCGTCCTGCGAGAGGGATGCGGCCGCCACATCGTGCACGTATACTTCGGCGCTACGCATGCCGCAGATCTTGAGGTCGAAGTGCGAGGTCGAGTCCAAGCACACCGGTAATTCGCAGAAGCGTGGTGAGGCGAGCGTTTCCAGTACCACGCTCTAGCTGAATGATCGTGTTGGGGGCTAGATCACACATCTCCGCCAGGGCCCTTTGCGTTACCCCAAATGACTTGCGCCGCTGCCGAATAGCATTCCCGAGCTGTTGAGCGGCTTCTGTTCGCTTATCCACTAGCCCAAACATACGGGAAAATCATCACTATACTGCGTATACGATAGTGCTGGATCACATTCGGATTATACTCATCGTCTAATACGCATTATATCTAACTTTTTGGCGTATTTGCCTGATGCATACTTCCAGTCTAAGCTAAATACGCATTATAGTGCGTGTTTTGTCGACAAAACACGTATGCACACCTCGTAATAGATAAAAGGCGCAACATGCTAAGCTTTGCGCACTAGCGTCATTTATGCAATCCTCTTAGTAGCTGGGGTTGGAATGTCACGCAGCCCAACACACGTCCCAGCTCAACGAAGCGCCAGCGCCGCACCAGCTCGCCAAAACCGACGTCGATTACAACGCTTACCGCTTCGTCACACTACTCGAAGTGGCGCGCGTTGAAGACCAGCTGCGAATTCCCAACGGCATCCTCTACATCAACGGCCTGCCTCTCGTATTCTTCAAGTTTAAGGGCAGCGGGGTGACGTATGCGCCCGACTATCTGGCGCAGTACCGCGTCGTGGGCGGCTAAGTAAGTGTGGTCCGTGGTGCCACGTCTTGCGTAACTCTCGCAGAGCGCGTTTAACGTCACCGCAAACTGCCCTCCCGAAACCACACCTCCGCATACGCTCCATTCGCATATTGCTGCTCGATATCACCGCTGTACGTCTCCGCTCCCGTACTCCAGACCATATTGTCCGCAGGGGCTTTTCCATTCGTCTGGTTGTAAGCGCCCTGCTTAAAAATCTGGCGCTCGCCTGCGTAAGCCTGCGGACGCTCGTTCCCATCACGACCGAGGGCGGCGTAGTAGGTGCGGATCTGATCGGGAAGGTCTAAATCCTTGGTGTACACAGAGCTTACGAGGCTCTTCGTAAACGTCTTCGGCACATGGCCGGCGCGCTCGAAGGTGAGCGTCATTACCCCCTTATCAACATCCACCGTATAGCTAAACTCCTCGCCGAGTGCTACGCCGTCTACAGGCTCAGGGGGAGCAACGTTAGGCGCCTCGCCCAGCTCAAACATGTCGTGGCCCCACACAGCTGTCGAGTAATCCCAGCGACCGCCGTTGTCATCTCCCGCCGTGTTGATCTCGTAATTCCAAAACACGGAGCCCGTCTCGTGCTCAGGGTACTTCTTGAAAAAAATCTTCAGTGGCTCATTCTCGTGACCGTCCACACTGTGAATTTGGCCGACTATCACGGAGTGCGAAGCGGCCACACGCGCATCCCCAGTTGTGGACACGTGCATCACCTTAAGCGTGCCGGTGAGCCGCCCGCCTTCCTCCAGCTTCCAACGACGTATTTCGCCGAGCTCCGTACGAGTGTTGCTGGACGTACGGGAGGTCACCCCGGCATTGGGTGTTTTGTAGACCACCCAATTGGTGTCACTGACAGTAGTTGCGTAGAAGAAACCAGGGGCTTCGTAACCAACAAGCTCGTCGCTGCGCGAGCCGTCGCCGTTTAAGATCTTCCACTTGTCCAAAAAAGGAAGGACGTCGGAAGGGTACAGCTGCTCGGTTGCGGATGGGTTGGGACTAGTGGTTAGCGTACTGGTGGCGTCAGAGCTCCCGCAGGCCAACTGAAGGCCAACACCGATAACTAGCGAGACGGCAAGGCCTGTAGAGAAGAATGGGTTAGTCATGGCGTGTTTTGCTGAAAAGCGAATATCCTTCGCCTTTGGCGCGCCAGCAACTGGTCGACCAGTCGTATCTAGTCCCGATGCGAAATTGCCTCCTCTTTCTCGTTGCTGCGGCCCTCTTCGCTTGTGGCACCGGCGAAGCTCCCCACGCTAACGCCCTTGAAGAAGTCACCGCTTCGGTCGCTCCAAGCCAGGCCCTACCCCACCTCTCAGCCTTCAAGCTCATTCTTGGCAACGGCGAGAACGTGGGCGTGCCCACCGACTACACCCACCCCGACTACTTCTACACTATCAGCGAAGGCGCGACCGATTTCGTGGTTTACAAGGCACCAAATGATGGCAGCACCCACGGGACGTCGAATAATACCCGCACAGAACTAGCCCAGACCCAGAAGTGGTCGGCCACCGACAGCGCTAGGCTTACGGGCACGTGCCGTGTTATGAATGTCTCGGCTACCGGCGATGCCCGCGTCGCGGCCTCCTATTCGGTAGTCGTCGGACAGATTCACAGTGCCGACGGATTTGAGAACGAGCCCCTCAAAATCTTCTACAAGAAATTTCCAGGTCACGACAAAGGCTCGGTCTTTTGGCACTACGAAATCAACACGGCCGGCGACGATAACGGTAAGCGGTGGGACTATTCCACCTCCGTTTGGGGGCACGACTTCTCGGTAGTCGGCCCCACAGCCGATACCTACCCTGACGAGCCGGGCGAAGGCATCGCCCTTGGCGAGGACTTCTCCTACGTGGTCGAAGTAGCCGACGGCATCATGAAACTCACGTTCGAGAGCAACGGCCATTCCACTCGCACCTTCACCAAGAACCTCGTCGAGAGCGAATACGTCACCCGCGTCGATATCCCGGCCCAGACTCGCGCCCTTTTTGTACCGATTGGCCAGGACGGCGTAGAGCGCTCAGCAGCCTACGCCAACGAAGGCCTCTTCTTCAAGCAGGGAGCCTACAACCAGACCAACGGCAAAGATCCTGCTGGCAACCCCAATTGGCAGTCCGGCGCCGAGACTCACGACGGCGACGTTGCTGCGCAATATGCTGACGGCAACTACGCCGAGGTCTGGTTTAGCGAGGGCAGCATCGAAGTCCCTGTACGAGCCATCTGCAACGAGGGCTACTTCACTAAAAACGACTAGTCAAAATTCTATCTCTACTGTGTCTATTCCCAACAACAAGCTCGCTGG
>ENA-ORXU01003005-ORXU01003005.1-marine-metagenome-genome-assembly--contig:-NODE-3005-length-10870-cov-2.542667_pt1 | contig 10870 bp, 8 predicted proteins | sample MGYA00237869_ERZ511484 | MGnify/ENA metagenome assembly ERZ511484 | reverse complement strand
AATGGATGCGGAGTTGACTATCGAAGATTTGTTCATGCTACCTGCTGGTTCATTAGCTGCCTCAGCTACTGTTGGAGACGGAGTTGAATTTCCCTCCTATTTAATAAATCTGTACGATATAGATATCGACGAGAATAGTATCAGATTCGAAGTAGTTGCTCAAGAAAATGATCCAAATTATGGCGATCTATTCAGAATTCTGGAACCAGCAACTTTTGACAGATACTATTTCACCTTTGACCAAGATCAAAATGTAGATGGATTCACTTCTAGCAACACTTCTGTTACGCTCAGATTAGACTCCGACAGAATTTTAGTAGTTGAAATTGGCGAAGGATATGATTTCAAACCTGGTCAGAATTTTACAATCTCTCTAAATTAATATAAATGAAAATCAAAATTTTATCATTCTTCCTACTGACCACCTTGTTTTTCCTGGTCAGCTGTGGGACGAGCAAAGACGGATCAATCATGGATGGAAAAACAATAATGGAAGTTACCACTTTCAACATAAGTGCTGATGCAAGTGCTTCGGCTTTTGCACAACGTGATGCTCAGGTCGAAAATGACTTTACAAGCAAACAGCCCGGGTTTATCAAACGCCAGAGTGGTGTTGATGACAAAGGGAATTATGTAGTAATTGTCTATTGGAAAAGTGTAGCAGATGCCACTGCTTCCATGAACAAATTTATGGCAGATGCTTCTGTAGCTGATTATACCAAAATGATTGATGGCCCAACAATGAAAATGTCTAGATATGCCATAGACAAACCATTTAACGCGGAGAAGAGTCAATTTGTGGAAATTATGATTTTTGATGTCAAGCCGGGAACGGATATGACCAAATTTACTGCCACTAATTATAAAGTAGAAACTGACTTTACAGGAAAAAGAACAGGTTTTTTACAGCGGCTAATAGGTGCTAATGAAGATGGTCGACAAATCGTAGCTGTCTATTGGGATACCAAAGCAAATTCTGATGCTTCCATGAAACCTTTCATGTCTGCACCAATTGCTAAAGAATTTATGGGATCAATGGACCTGTCAACGATGACTATGGGACGTTACAAATTTTTAAACGTGGGACTAACTAACAAGGAAAAAGCAGTAGCACTGCTCAACAGTTTTAATACTGGTGATCAAGCGCCTATTGCTTACATAAACCCGAATAAATATATCCAGCACAACCTATCTATTGGTGATGGTCTAGCAGGATTTGGAGCCTTGATGAAAAATGCACCACCGCAAGGATTCAAAGCAAATGTACACCGCGCTTTTCAAGACGGAGATTATGTATTCACACATACTGAATATGATTTTTACGGACCAAAAGCAGGATTTGATGTGTTTCGATTTGAGGAGGGACTGATCGTTGAACATTGGGATAATTTACTCGAAGTTCAGCCTCCTAATCCAAGTGGTCATACCCAGTTTGATGGAGCTACCGATATCACCGACAAAGAAAAGACAAAAGCAAACAAGCAGGTTGTTCGAGACCTTTTGGAGAAAGTCTTTATGAATGGGCAAATGGACAAGATAGCCAACTATATCAGTCCAAAAACCTATATTCAGCACAACCCGCAAATTGGTGATGGCCTGGATGGTCTAGGCAGTGCCATGAAAGCGATGGGAGCAAAGGGCATGGTGATGAAATATGAAACGATACACAAAATACTAGGTGAGGGTAATTTTGTCCTCGCAATGAGTGAGGGTAAGTTAGGTAAACAACATACCGCCTATTATGATCTTTTTAGATTGGAAAATGGTCTAATTGTAGAGCATTGGGATGTAATTGCACCTATTCCTCCAAAGTCAGAATGGAAAAATGACAACGGTAAATTTTAATTGAAACCTATTTTAAGGGAATCTCTTATCTCGCCATGAGAAAAAAAGAGGTTCCCTTATTTTAAATATTATTCTCTCCACTTTCTTATATAAATACAACCTTAAAAAATAAACGTGCTACTCCTAATTAACGCTAAAAAAATTATAACAAATGAAAAAAAGAGACTTTATAAAAACCACAGGAGCTATCGTAGCAGCTTCTATAGTTTCGCCTCTGGCGGGTAAAACTGAATCCTCAGATCCTTCTAATGAAGCGCAGGATAAAAAAATAAAAGGTACCCTAAATGAGGAAACATATGATTATATAATCGTTGGAGGAGGTACGGCAGGCCCAGTCATTGCAACTCGATTATCAGAAGATCCCAACACCTCAGTGTTACTTATAGAGGCGGGAAAAGAAAATACGAAAGAAGCAATTGGTTACGTCAATGGAGCCGGACAAATGTGGTCTCCTGATACCAATTGGGGGTTTAATTCTACGAAACAGAAAGGACTCAATGGTAGATCTATCATGCAACCTCGCGGTAAGGTAATGGGAGGCTCCGCATCTATTAATATAGGATCATGGTCGAGAGGTACCGCTGCTAACTATAACAGTTGGAATCTTAAAGGCTGGGATTGGAAAAATGTAATGTCGTGGTACAAAAAAATAGAGAATAGTGATAAAGGAACAGAGGAATACCGTGGGATGAATGGTCCCATGTTACTAGAGACCACGCCAGAAGGTACCTTCATGACTCAAAAATTTAAAGATGCATGTATTGAAGCTGGTTTAGGCTTTACCAAAGATCTAAATGGTGCTAAATTAGAAGGTTTCGATGTGTGGCAAGCCATTTATAGAAATGGCCGTCGTCATAATACCATTAATAACTACCTCGACAAAGCACGCCTCAGACCTAACCTTACCATCCAGACAGATACATTTGTCAATAAGGTGCTGGTTGAAAACAGTGTTGCAGTAGGAGTAGAATGTTCACAAGGTGGAAATACTACTACCATCAAATCCAATAAAGAAATAATTATTTGTACTGGTACCTACGCTACTCCTAAGCTGCTTATGCTTTCAGGTATTGGACCTGCTGACTACCTCAAAAGTCTTGGTATTGCAGTTACTAAAAACCTGCCTGGAGTAGGTCAGAATCTGAGGGATCATCTACGAACGGATGTTGGTGTCACTGCGCCAGATGGTGTAGGAAAATCCTTAAGAGCTAATCCACAGGATCCTAAGCAACTGGAAGAATGGCGTGAAACAGGATATGGCCCGCTTTCGGTCGCCGAAAATACCAGTGTCGCCTTCTTTAAAACAAGTCGTAATGTTCCAGCACCAGATATGGAATTGATGTTTAATATCAATGCGCCAATGCAATATGGGTCACCACCACCAAAAAATGCAGGATACCACATAGATGTTGGATTCGTTCAACCTAAGAGTACAGGAGATATCAAATTAGCTTCTGCAAATCCTAAGGATGCAATGCTCATCAACCCTAATTATCTATCAAACGAAGAGGATGTAGCCACTTACATAAAAGGGATAAAACAAGCGCTTAAAATTACGCAGACTGCCGCACTGAAACCATATACGGATCCAGCAACTCGTACCCTGAAAGTGGATGCCTCTGATGCAGAAATTGTAGAATATATCCGCAGTAGAGCACAGTCAATCTACCATCCGGTAGGTACTGCCAAAATGGGAGTAGACAGCGACCCGATGGCTGTAGTCAATACAAAATTTCAAGTAAATGGAGTTAAGAATTTACGAGTAGCGGATGCTTCCGTAATTCCTAATCTGATTAGCGGCCACACGATGGCTCCTACCGTATTAGTAGCTGAGAGAGCCGCAGATTTTATTGTTAACTCGTAGCTGCTGTACTTTGATAATCAGGCTACAAATAGTTAGTTGCCTGATTGACATCAAAACAAAAACATACAAGTTGAAACACCACGTGAAAATTCCGCTTTGGATAACGCTTTTTGGGGGCTTCCTTGCCGTATTTGGCCTAGCTCTAGGTGTCATGGGATACCTAAAACCTGAGATGGTTATTCCTGGCTTCACAGGTGATACCAATGCACACAACATGGCCATATGGATGACCTCTGCTCGAAATATAGCAATGGGAGTGGTTATGATTTATGCTTTAATGTCAAAGCAACCTACACTAAAGCTTAGAATTCCTGATGTAACAAGACCTAAAATGCGTACTTATACTGCAAGGAGTTATGACTCAAATAATCAAACACTAGATATTGATTTTGCTATTCATCAGCCAGCAGGTGCTGCTACTAGCTGGGCACTTAATGTTAAAGTTGGAGACAACATTGAACTGAAGGGACCAGGAACTTTAAAAATAGATACATCAGTAGGCGACTGGTATCTTTTTGCTGCGGATATGTCCGCCTTGCCTGCCGCAATTTCCGTTATAGAAACCTTGCCTCCATCTGCTAAAGGCTATGCTTTTTTAGAAATTTCTGATGAACTGGATAAACAAGAATTTTCTGCTCCCACAGGCATAGAGATTAAATGGTTGGTTCATCCGAATCCAAAAGAAAAAAGTAGTCAGCAATTAAATGCTATAAAAGCAATAAAAATGTTAGAAGGCACACCAAATATTTTTGTGGCTGGTGAATTAAGTACCATTAGAGAAATTAAACAATTTATCAATGAACAGGAAAGATTCAAGGATGCTTTCACCTACATTAGCTCTTACTGGAAAATTGGATTAAAAGAGGAGGAACACAAACAGGCAAAAAGACTTATGAATGGATAGAATAAGGTTGCTCATATACTTTCTTTCCTATTTCTACCAGGAAATCAAATACGGGTAAAAAAATTAACCTTATCAAAAGAATAAAGATAAATCTCTAGTTATAATCTAACAGTATCTCAACTCAATAATAAAAATAATATGCTCGTAACGAAAAAACATTCACTAGGATTCGCATTCGCTATACTCTTTATCCTTTCAGCTTGTAATTCAAAAACGGATTCGAACGAAGCCACCCATAATGGAGCAAATGAAAAATCAACAAAAGTATGCGACACAGATGTCGATTTTATTTCTGATGAAGGTCATAAATATGGAGATCGTTCACGCTCTGCATTAACTGATATATTCAAAACAGCAAAAGCTAAAGATCATGATGCATTTATGAATATTGCCGCAGACCCTTACATTCAACATAGTCCCGATATGGCTGATGGCTGGGAACCTGTTTGGAAATTGACAACTGAAAGACCTGCAGATTTTTCATCTAAACAAATGAAATGGTTAGGTACGGAAGGATTACTAGACAATGGAAATTTTTTAGTAATGCTTCGTGAAGTTAATCGCGGTGATGGAACGCCTACTAGCAAAATCATTGACTTAATGCGTTTCGATGAGAATGGAAAATATGCTGAACATTGGGATATTCGTCAGCCACTCTCAGAGAAAACAGCGTCAGGCCGTTCTGAAACTGGTACCTCAGGAAAATTTGCGGATAATCCGGTTACTTATTCAGTAAAAGAAGAAGAAAAGAATAAGAAAATAGCGGTAAGATTTCTAAATAATGCTTTCAATCAAGGTGAGCTAGACAAGGCACTAGACAATATGGTGTATGAAGGTTACCTACAGCATAATCCTTTTATTGCTGACGGTATAGCTCCTGTAAAAGCAATTTTTGCAAGTGGCAAAATACCGTCGCTATGTTACGATATAAAATATGTGCTGGCTCAAAATGATATTGTCGTAGTATATTCTAAAGTAACTTCTACCCAGGGAATATCTGCCGTTATAGACATTTTACGGGTTAGAGATGGTAAGCTCGTTGAGCATTGGGACGTGGTACAACCTGTACCTGCGGACAAGGATATGCCGCATAAGAATGGAATGTTTTAAAGGCGGGTAGTCTGCTCTTCCTTTCAAAAAACATACTGAAACTACTCCACTAAAATTTCGACAGAATTTTTTAAAATAGGTTATACTTTTACAATTCATAGTTACACTTTTGCAACCTGGAAAGTAAGTTAATTCTTACTTTTGATGCACTGGTATAACCGCAAAAGCTGATCGTAAAAAGAGATACAGAAAATTCAGAAACTAACTTTTTTTAACCAATAAATTAAACAAACATGGAAGACAAATTTGATTATATCATAATCGGCGGTGGTACGGCAGGACCCGTTGTCGCTACCCGATTATCAGAAACTTCAACTAACACGGTTTTGCTCGTGGAAGCGGGTGGTGAAAATACCAAAGAAGCTATTGGTTATGTTGGGGGAGCAGGTATGATGTGGACGCCGGATACCAATTGGGGATACAATTCTACCCCACAAAAAGGCCTAAAGGATCGAGCAATTATGCAGCCCAGAGGTAAAGTAATGGGCGGATCGGCATCGATAAACGTAGGATCATGGTCTCGTGGTACCGCAGAAAACTACAACAGCTGGAATCTGGATGGATGGGACTGGGATACGGTAAAGGGTTGGTATATCAGAATCGAAGATAGTGATAAAGGTGTGGGCGAACATAGAGGTTTTGATGGTCCAATGAAATTAGAAACGACGCCCGAAGGAACTTATATGACGCGAGTTTTTAAACAAGCTTGTGTTGAAGTGGGCTTAGGCGTGACCGCTGATTTGAATGGTGCTGAAAACGAAGGCTTTGATGTATGGCAATGTATTTTTAGAAATGGTCGACGACATAATACGGTTAACAATTATTTAGATGACGCTCGATTGCGTGCTAACTTGACCATCCAGACCAAAGCGTTTGTATCAAAAGTCATTATTGAAAATGGAGTAGCGGTTGGTATTGAATACTTTCAGGATGGAGAGACCAAAACGGTAAGTGCTAACAAGGAAATTGTAATTTGTACCGGAACTTTTGCAACCCCAAAAATTTTGATGCACTCAGGAATAGGACCTGCGGACTATCTAAAAAGCCTGGGCATCGAAGTCGTCAAAGACTTACCTGGTGTTGGAGAAAATTTAAGAGACCATTTGAGAACGGATGTCGGCGTTACGGCTCCTGATGGAGTAGGGGTTACGCTGCGTAATAATGCAAAAGATCCTGAACAATTAGATTTGTGGAGAAAAACTGGATACGGACCGCTTTCCGTGGGAGAAAATACAAGTGTATCCTTTTTCAAATCATCACCTGACGTTCCCGTTGCCGATATGGAATTGATGTTTAATATCAATGCGCCGATGCAATGGGGCGCTCCGCCTCCAAAGAATGCCGGATATCATATTGACGTCGGATTGGTACAGCCCAAGAGTAAAGGTACTATTCGTTTAGCATCAGCAGATCCCAAAGACACCATCTTAATAAATCCAAATTATTTGGGAGATGACGATGATATGAAAACCTACATCAAAGGTATTCGAACAGCCTTGAAATTCTTTCAGACTGCTGCGCTAAAAGCTTATACTGATTTAGAGACTATTTCATTAAAAATTGATGCATCAGATGCCGAGATCGAAGAATACATAAGAGGCAAAGCGGAATCTATTTATCATCCCGTAGGAACTGCTAAAATGGGTCGAGATGATGATCCGATGGCTGTAGTGAATTCAAAATTACAAGTACGTGGCATTAAAAATCTAAGAGTTGCGGATGCTTCCGTCATACCAAATTTGATCAGTGGCCATACGATGGCACCAACGGTTTTGGTCGCAGAGCGAGTTGCTGATTTTATCAATCGAGGGTAGTACTCAAATTTTTTTTAAAACAGTTTAACCATAAAATAATGAAAAACAAACAAGTAGTATTAGCCAAAGAAGGCAACCACTATAACTTCAAGGGAGATAACGTTTATGTGAAAGTTTCTTCACCTAGTACTGATAATAAATTAAGTATAGTCGAGGATAATTTAGACCCAGGTTTTTATTTAGCAAGGCATTATCACAAAGTTATGACCGAAGTATTTTACATAATTGAAGGGGTTGTAGAGTTGATTTTTGATGATGAAACTATTTTTGCTAAAGCAGGAGATACCATTGCCGTACCACCAAATACGTGGCATACCTGTAAATGTGAAAAAGGAGGAAAAATGTTATCTATTTTTCTAGATGGTCGGTTCGATCAATTTTTAGGAAAACTAGCTACATTGAAAGAGAGTGACTTTGGTAATGCTGAGCTTATGAAATCTGTTAATGCCGAGTTTGACAATTATGAGGCATAACCTGATTACCAATAAATTACGGTAAGAAATGTAAGGGGAAAGAAATAGAACCTCTTTCCCCTTTTTAAAGTTAATTTGTTCACATACCTAATTATTTTATTAAATGTAAAAGTTGTACTAAATGTTTATATATTAGACTATTAATTATTAAAAGATAACAAGTCTGTTTACAATTCATACCCTATGCCATCATTAAATAAATTTAAAAATTATACAGATTCACTTCCTAATCAGGGAAAAAAGATGCCCGTCTTATTTACCTCTCATGGCAATCCTATGGATATTATAAAGACCAGAGAAGAAAGATTGTTTTGGGAAACCTTAAATACGTTAGGAAAAAAATTGCAAAATGAATTTGAAATAAAAGCAGCATTAGTAGTTTCCGCTCACTGGTGTACAAATGGTGAAACATTGGTCAACGTTTCGGCAAATCCCGAGCAGATTTATGATTATTATAATTTTCCAAAAGAGTTTTATGATGTAACCTATACTGCTCCGGGTGCTCCAGAGATTGCAAAAGAAGTAACTAAAATAGTTCCTACCGTAAAGCCAACAACAGACTGGGGATTAGACCACGGTGCCTGGCCGATGTTGATGCATCTATTTCCAGCAGGTAATGTGCCAGTTTTTCAAATGAGCATTAATTATAACGCTGCTCCGAATTATCATTATGACCTGGGAAAGCAGTTAAAAAGTCTTCGTGACAAAGGTGTATTAATTATTGGAAGTGGTTCTATGATTCACAATATAAGACTGGGAATGCAGAAGATGATGCAACATGATATGACGCTGTATGGTTGGGAGGCAGAATACGACCTTTGGTTAAAGAATCAAATAGAGGCAAGAAATCATAAAGACCTGATCAATTACACAAACAGTCATAAATATGGTCTGCTCGCCGCACCAACGCCTGATCATTATGTTCCATCTTTATACAGTCTTGGACTCCTGGAAGATAAGGATGAAATATCCTTCTTTTTCGGAGGAGAGGAAGCACTTACGGGTCCTGCTTTTGGAGAACGAAGTTTTTTGATTAATCAAATATAACAGCATTTTCATGAAGACGCTCAATAAATATTGAATCTAAAAACAATATGAAATTCAATACCTTAGCTAACGTTATACTTTTCTATCTTTTGTCGTTATCTATATCTTCTTTTGCTCAACAAGCTGGATTTAAAATTCAGCGGGCACAGGAAAATTATAGTTACTTGAAAGATAGTACTAACCTAGTCTTAGGTGATGCCATCAAATATATCTCATTAAATAAAAAACGTACATCCTACCTGACCTTGGGTGGATCAATAAGGACTACTTATGATAATTTCGAAAATCAATTTTGGATTATAGATAAGGATTTACATTATTATGCTCAAAAAGTAGCTTTTCATACCGCTTGGAATTTTGGTAACAATTTCAGAATCTTTGGTGAATTACATAGTGCATTTGTTAGTGGAGATCCTTTATTTCTCTTTTCTGACGATTTAGATTTACATCAGGGTTTTGTAGAATATAGGACTGATTCAAAAAAACTTACGATTAGAGTTGGACGGCAAGAAGTAAAGTATGGGACAGGTAGACTTTATGATTTAAGGCTAGGCCCGAGTCTGAGGCAAAGCTTTGATTTAGGTAAAGTAATATGGGCCGAAAAAGATTTTACTATTGATTTTTTCTATGGGAATGCAGTCCAACTTGATTTTGGTGTATTTGATAACAAGTCAAATATTTTCAAAAAAGCCAGACCTCTTCAAAAAGTTTGGGGTACCTATGGTCAATTCAGGATATTGCCTAAAAAAGGGGAAGGTATTAATACAGAACTTTATTATTTAGGTCTAAACACGGAGCAAGCCACTTTCAACGATGTTACTGGCGAAGAAACACGACACACAATTGGTATAAGAAGATTTGGAAAGTGGGGAAAAAGATTTACTCACAATCACGAACTGATTTATCAATTTGGCAAGATAGCCGGCAATACAATTAGTGCCTTCAATTTTGAAACAGAATGGCAATATCAAATGATTAATACCAAATGGATGCCTGTCATTGGTTTAAAACTCGACTGGTCTTCAGGAGATAGTAAAGCTAGTGATGAAACTATAAATAGTTTTAATCCAATGTTTGTCGATCCTTCAATTTATGGTCTGGCGAGCATTAATACACCGGTAAATATATTTAGCTTACATCCATCGATAACGCTATTTCCGATTAAAAAAGTAATGATTCAATTAGAATACGCTTTTTTCTACCGCACTTCGGCTAATGATGGATTATACTTACCACCTAGCATACTCGTAGCACCTGCCGATAGGTCGAATGAGTCCAAGCATGTGGGAAATACGATCGGACTGATGGCCTTTTATTTTATTAATAAGAACTTCACATTTATGCTTCGTTCCACCTACTTTAGGTCAGGAGATTTTACTAAAAAATCAGGACTTTCTGATGAGGTATTTCAAATATCTCCGCAACTGACTTTTACTTTTTAAATTTATTGAAAATGGAATGGAAACTTGAATATTAACAATTTATCAAATAACCAAAAAAACATACTATGAGTAAAAAAATTGGATTAAAAGAAGCAATGTCAACGGGTATTGGAGGAATGGTTGGTGGTGGAATTTTCGCGGTACTTGGTTTAGCAGCATCACTTGCTAAAGGTGGCACACCTATCTCCTTTCTCATAGCTGGACTAATCGCTTTGATCACCTCCTACAGTTATGTAAAACTCTCTTTGTCTTATCCTGACAGAGGAGGTACTGTGAAATTTGTAAATCAGGGGTTTGGTATTGGAATATTTAGCGGAGGTGTCAATAATTTACTCTGGGTAAGCTATATTATTATGTTGGCTTTATATGCA
>ENA-ORXU01002998-ORXU01002998.1-marine-metagenome-genome-assembly--contig:-NODE-2998-length-10885-cov-3.784974_pt1 | contig 10885 bp, 7 predicted proteins | sample MGYA00237869_ERZ511484 | MGnify/ENA metagenome assembly ERZ511484 | reverse complement strand
TTCAAGTCAATATCAGTTGAGAAAGGCGGTCTATAAATTCCAGGTAAGATGTCCCATCCATAATTCTGTTCCCCTCTGTAATGTGGCATGACTTGTGGTCCACCACTCATTATTAGGTCAACTCGAACATTAATTAATTCATCGTGAAAATTTCTTATGTCCTGTAAGTTCTTAATTTCATAACTTTCTAATGGCGTTAGATATTTTTCCTTTATGTATCTTGAGATTTGATTCCAGTTCATTGGTTGTGTAAAATTGTAGCTAACGGTCGTGTATATGGCTCGTAGCGTGTAAAATAGCGATATTTATTCGGTTAAACACAAGCCAGATTTTTAAATTTTACTATTTATCTTTTTTATTGGAAATCGTCAAATTTAAAAAATTGGCGACTTTCCAAATATGCCTTAACTTCGATTAAGCAACGAACTAGCTATGAGCTATATACGTTGTTACCCAACGTTTTTTATTCAGTTACAGAACTCCAATTTTCGCCTGTTTTTATTCTGTGTATTTGCATATCTGAAACTCCAAAACGTTTAGCAATCATTTTCAGCCTGTTATTTTTGTTTTTTAATTGGCGTTTGATAATTTTTACTTTTCCTGCGTTCAGTTTGCCAATATTTTTGCTCCTTTTTTTAACAATTTCGTTCCAATCTGGATGGCTGAATTGATGTAATTCCTTTTCTCTTTTGGTAGCCCATTTTAGATTTTCTATTCGATTATCGGTTTTGTCATAGTTCAGATGAATAACACAGATTCCGTCATTTTTTTCCAGAAAATGTTCCGCAACAAGTTTATGAACGTATCTGCTTGTCTGTTTTCCGTTCTTTTTTTGTTTTACTGGTAAATTTTGATATCCGTTTATAAAGTACTTTTTTACCAAAAATTCCTCATCGGTTTTGCAGTTTATAATTCTGCCGTAATTTGATATTTTAAACTTCTCTTTTTCGGAAATCTTGTCGTCAAATTCAATCTCTTTCCATTCTTCTTTCCAATAATTTCGTGTCATTCTCGATGTTTGTCTTAAATGTTGGGTAACTTGTTTATATAGATGTAAAATACATCGTTATACCCCCAATTAACGGTAAAATCGATGTAATCGTACATCCTTTCCTTTCTAGATTTAATTGAAATTTTAAAATCCCTAATCCACCATAAAAAGCGCATTTGCAAAAAAGAGTTTTCCGTTTTCCCAAAAACCTCTGAACAAAGGGTTATCGACCATATAGATAATTTGGCCTTCACCATGGTCTTCTACGCCAAAGATTAGCGTTTCGGCAATTTTATCTTGGGCCTCGCTACCGGCAAAACCGGCTACGGGCTTTGTGTTTTTGTCCTCTAAATAGACTACAGTGCCTTGGTCTAAATAAGCGTAGGCTTTGTTGCCCAGTTTTAAGGTAAAATAACTGTCGCCATACCCATAGGCCAATGGGTGTGTATTGTCTACTTTGGTCTTGAAAATGGCACCCGTAATCTCTTTTTTGATCTGCTCGCGTTGACTTTCGTCAAAGACGGGCACGACCAAACTGCTGTCTTTTTCGGTTTCCTTGGTTTTGATACCGAATGCTTCCTTGGCGGAGAGGGTTTTTAGAACATCGCCCATAGCAATCAATTTACCGCCATTGGTTACCCAATTCTTTAAGTCTTCAAGGGTATCTTTATCTAGAAAATCAGAATAGTTGCGCCCATCGGGTAAAATAAGTACATTGTATTTTGAGAGGTCGACTTGCTTAAAATACGCTTCGTCAAGTATGGTCATAGGGTAATGCAACTGCTGCTCAAAATAGTGCCAAACTTCTCCAAAACTAAGGGTAGAGGTTGGCTTACCGGAAAGTATGGCTACCTCGATGTTCTTGAACATCTGTACGTAACTCGAACCAAAATCTTTTCCGCCATCCACAAAACCGGTCGTTGTTGGGGTAAGTTCTTTATGGTGCGTTACCGCCAAGCTATCCAGTTTGGCTAGAAAACTATCATTGTTCTTATTGTCGGCCTCGGTTATAATCAAACTGCCGCGATCGTAAGCACGTCCGTCCATAGTGAACGGCTTTTGGGCATATCGTACTTTGATATTCTCATTTAGCAAACCTGCCAAAAATTGGGCATCGGTAAAACTGCTCCATTCCGATAGATAGGCATAGGCATTTTCTGAAATAGTATGCTTTTTTTGATTGTAGATACGTTGATCGGTAGTATCGATTTCCGCGTTTACTTTGGTCTCGGAGGCAACGGCATTTAATCCATAGGCATAGGGCAACGACCAGGCGGTGATGTCATAAGTGAGCGAATCGCTCAGTTTGGCATTGGGCTCGAACAATACTTTGACCAGCGTACCCTTTTTTTGACCGGTGTCTACCACCAAGCTGTTTTCCGTAGTTTTTAGGCTTCCGATTTTTCCGGTCTCGTAGTTAAATCCCTTGGCACTTCCGTTTTTTGCCCAGCCGTATTCGATTTCGTGTTGTGCTAGTAAATTGGTAAGGGCATCTATTTTATCTTGATTCCCGTTCAAGACATAGCTTTTATACTTGTAGTTTTTATTCTGATGGAATTTTTTAAATTCCTCGTTCAATTTTTCCGCATTTTTTGAAGAAATCTCTATGGTCGAGAGCCCCGTGGTTTGGTGGTGGGCGATACGGTCTTTTAAGGTTAGCGTATCACCGATAGCCGTTACGATACCCAAACCGGCCCTACCGCTACCGCCCTGCTCATAGGTCATACCGATACTACCGTTATAAGTGGGGAAGGTATCGCCGTAACTCGGATACAGGAGGTCAAAAATCTCCTTGGTAAAATAAAACCAACCGTTGGCGTCGAAATATTTGGCGTGGTTCTTACCTACGGTCACCTGAAATTCACGCTGAAAATCGGTAATGACCTCATGAAAAGGTTCCGCTGCCGGCGCAAAATAATAAGGGTTATCTACTTGCTGCTCGTGAAAATCTACATGTACATGTGGTAGCCATTGGTTGTACATCTTAATGCGTTGTTGGCTCTCTACCTGCGTAAGCCAGGCCCAGTCACGGTTGAGGTCGAACATATAATGATTGGCCCTGCCGTTCAGCCAAGGTTCGTGGTGCTCCTTACTATTGGGATCAACTTGGTTCGGTGTATTCTTGTATTGGTTGTACCAGTTCACATAGCGGTCGCGCCCGTCGGGGTTCACGCACGGGTCCATGATGACAATAGTATTCTCCAGGTATGAACTATTTTGGGTCAACAGTTCATAAATGGTCTGCATCGAGGCCTCGGTGCTAACGCTTTCGTTACCGTGTACATTATAGCTCATCCAAACGACGGCCTTGACGGGTTTTCCTTTACCCTCGGAATTTTCTAGGTGTGCTTTACGGATGTTCTCAATATTTCTAATGTTCTCGTTCGATGAGATATAGGCCAATAAAAGGGGCCGCCCTTCGTTCGTTTGCCCATATTCTTGTAATCGAACACGTTGTGGGTCTGTTTCCGATACATGTTGATAGTAGTCCACTACGCGATGATGTCGTGTAAATTGGGTGCCCAATTTGTAACCAAGAAATTCTGAAGGCGATTTTAGGTCTTGCGCAACGGTCAAGACCGTAAAGCTGCTGATACATAAAAGTAGAAGTGTTCTCAAATGTGATTTTTTAAAGTAATTTTTGAGGATGAAAGGTTCAATGAGTAGCTCTAAATAAGTTGGGGAAAACCAATTGCCACTATCTTTCTGTCTTTGTTCTTTACTCGATAATCGAGATTTAAATGCTCCGACGCTTGCGTCGAAATCTAAGTTAAGGTTCCTTATAGATGCCTCGTGGGCTTAACCCGAGGTTATTTACTCCTTTTGTCCTATAATCAAATTTAATGATTCTTGGTTGAAATCGGATAGAATATCCATTATAGGTACGAAAACCAGTTGAACTAATTAACGTATTTTTAGGAAGCTGCAATGGGGAAGAGTTTTTATATTTACAACTCTATGGACATTGACTGTTTACCTTTTGACCGAACTGGCTATTTTACCGATTTTGTTTGCGATTATCTTTCGGAAAGGAAAGACCTAAAACCTTTTTATAATCGATACCCCGACCTGAAAAATTTTGAGGGTCAGATAGCGGAGAAGGCAACACATTTTCCGGAAGGGAACAGAGAAATTCTTTACACCGCACTTCAGAACCAATATGAACGATTTACGGTAACCGAAGAAACCGGCACCCACCTCAAAAAACTAAAGGAACCCATAACTTTTACCGTCGTAACAGGGCATCAGCTGAACCTATTTACAGGACCGTTGTATTTTTTGTACAAAATCGTTTCGACCATTAATCTCACCGTCGATTTAAAAAAGGCATACCCCAAATACAACTTTGTGCCCATTTATTGGATGGCAACGGAAGATCATGATTTTGAGGAAATCAATTATTTTAATTTCAAGGGAAAAAAACTACAATGGAATCCAGATGGTAATCCGGGTGGCGACGTAGGTCATATAAAGACCGATGGTCTCGAAGAAGTATATGAAACCCTTGCCAATCAACTGGGAAACGGTACACATGCCGAAGATTTAAAAAGTCTATTCAGAAAGGCTTACTTAGAACATGAAAACTTGACCGATGCTACGCGATATTTGGCGAACGAACTCTTCGGGTCGTACGGCTTGGTAATTATTGACGGAGATGACAAAAACCTAAAAAAACTTTTGGCGCCCTACGCCGAAAAAGATATTCTGGAAAATACCTCGTTTAAAAAAATTACTGAAACGATTTCAGATTTGGAGGGCCTTGACCGAAATTATGGGATACAGGTCAACCCGCGCGAAATCAATTATTTTTATTTGAAGGCTGGCCTGCGCGAACGTATCGTAGAGCAAGATGGTAAATTTTATATTTTGGATACGGATATCGTTTTTTCCAAAGAGGAAATGCTCATAGAACTAAAAGACCATCCAGAACGATTTTCGCCCAATGTAATCGCCCGTCCGCTATACCAAGAAGTAATATTGCCCAATTTGTGCTATATCGGTGGGGGTGGGGAGATTGCCTATTGGCTCGAATTAAAATCGATGTTCGAGACGATGCAGTTGCCTTTTCCCGTGTTGTTGCTCCGTAATTCGGCATTGGTCATCACAGAGAAACAGCAGAAGAAATTGGAAAAAATGAACCTTTCCGTTTCCGACCTTTTTTTGAAACGCAGCAGTTTTATCAATAAGAAAATTCGAGAAATATCGAATATCGACATAGACTTTACGCCACAAAAGCAAAAGCTTGAAGAACAGTTCAAAGCTCTTTATGAACTCGCCGAACAGACCGATAAATCTTTTCTCGGCGCGGTAAAGGCCCAAGAAGTCAAACAAAAAAAAGGATTGAAAAACCTCGAGAAACGTTTGCTCAAGGCCCAAAAACGTAAACTGAAAGATCAAGTAAAACGTATGACCGAAATTCAGAACGAACTCTTTCCTGGCCAATCGTTACAAGAGCGAAACCTGAACTTTTCGGAACTTTATTTAGAATTGGGAAAAGATTTGATTCCTATGCTGATGGATACCTTGAAGCCCCTACAGTCGGAGTTTATTGTGATAAAGCACTAAAAATAGGGGTTTCTTCCCCTGCCAAGGGGAAGGTGGTTTTCCACTTTAGTGTGGAATAGCGGAAGGCCCGCCCGAACGGTACGGGCTGGGGTGCATAGCGAGTTAAGAATTTAAAAATAAAAATTGCCACCCTTCGTAATAAATCATGCTATTTCTCTGTGCGGCAAATCAGTACGCCGATCTCTTACGTCAACTTCGCTTTTCTTGCCAACGGCATTCATGCTCGATGGTACTTTCTCGGTGCAAGATTAAGCAACAAATGACCATAAGCGAATTTTACGATTTTCAAGGTACTAAAAACTCCCCATCCCATTCCCCCTCAGTTTTTGAGAATAGAATGCGCAGGTGGTTGGGGCGTTTTAATTTTAGATACTCAAATTTAAACGGCTCGATTTCGACCATACAGAAATGGTTTTCTTCGTCGAGATACTCTACGTTATCGGGGTTGGAAATACCGCTGCCCGGTGCGGAATTCGTCGTGTAGTCTTTTCTGCTATTCGGTTGTACGCCACTCCAGTATTTCTTCAATAGCGTCTTATCGGTAATTACGGATGCCAAACCTTCTGCTTTGATTTGTAATAATTTTTTAGGGTGGTAGAACAAAACACTTACCCTATTATCCTCTCTAATATGGATAATCTTTTCTGATCGTTTGTCGGTATAAAAAGTGAATTTTAAATCGTCAGCTACCCTTCGTAGCACCACGGTTCGTTGTCTGGGGAAGTTATCTGCACCAATCGTAGCAAGCGTGCAATATCTAAACGGATGCCCTTTTTTTGATACTCCTTTATGTAATTCTGCCTTCAGTTCTTCCCAAAAAGTATCCGTCATTTTATAGCATTTAAAATAAAAATAGAAAAAAGTTTTAGAATAGGGTAGGGTATTTTATAAGTTGGGTGTTATAGATACAAATTGCTATGAAATGAGAATTAGTAAACTTCATCCTGATTTTTTTTGTTCGGGATGAAGTTTTTAAATCGAAAGTGAAACAGTTACTAAGGTGAGGAAATCTTTTGAATATTTTAAGAAAAAGATTTCGAACCGAATAAATTAAACTTTTTGAGTTAGTTACAATAAGTTTATGTGTTTAGGTTGGTTTTTTGATTTTGATGAAAAGTCCGGGTTTGGTAGCCCGGACTTTTGCTTTTTAGGGATTTTCATCCGGATTAATTACGATTTCTTTCTCGGTCAACTGATATCCGGCAAAAACACCAACAGCTCTCTCTTCCGAAAAATTATCGGGTGCGATACTATATTCAACAAAGGGGTTGCCTTCTGCATCTGAATTGGTAGAGGCCGTTCGTAGGTTTTGTAATAATATTTCCTCTACATGCGAAACTTGAAGTGTAATTCTTGTCGCGTTGATTTGTGTGTCGTTGTCTATGTAGGTTTGAGAGGTCCCGTTTAAGGTTCCGCCATCTTCCAGATTATCCCCCAAGAATTCATCTGAACCAAAAAATAGGGTAAAATCGATGGTTTGGGGTTCTTGTTCTTCAAATTGAAAGGTGGTTGATACTTTTCCTCCTAGTACATAAAAATTGCGTTGACCACTGAAATCCTGAAAGCTAAGGTTTATTTCTGCCTCCCGTCCTCCGAATTCAGCTTCTTTAAATTCAATTGACTCCGCAATGGCCGCTATTTTTTCCGGGATGTTGCATGAGGCATTAAATTCATTTCCATCGGCGATAACTTTCAAGAAATAACGTTGGTTCGCGTTAATGTTAAGCGTGGAAGCATCTGCAAGGTAAGCCCTATTTTCTTGGGAATAACTGAGGCTGGTACTGTTGCCCCCTTCATCGGATAGGGCGACCGTTGCATCCTTTATCACAAGATTCTCTTCGTTCGTTTCGTTCACTTCGCCATTCGCTCCATCCAAAACAGTGCCGATTGCCGGTAGTGCCCTTGAAACATGAACACGGAAAACGGTGTCTTGGGGCGATAGGTAGCTGAGTATGTAAACTTTCGGATCGGCATCGAGCAAACCATCGGCATCTACCACCTTCTGACATGAATTCAGAACCAAGCTTATGAATACGATGAAACTAAGGTATTTGTTCATAACTTAAAATTTAAAGGTATAATTGAACGAAGGAATCAACATCAGTACCGAAATACGGTTCAATTCTTTTTTAACGGTGCCATCGGTATTATACCGCTCCTCTATAGTATAGAAAAACGGATTCTGACGTGCATACGCATTATATATCGAGAAGCCCCAAGTACGCTCACGGCCTTTTGATTTCTTTTTATGAAACTGTACCCCTAGATCCAAACGGTGACTGGTCTCGCCCCTAAAATTATTTCGTTGTGTAGAAAACTCTTCGGTTCTGCCCCCAAAAAAACTACCGGAAGTGGTGATTGGAAATCCGCTGGATACCCCCAAACGCTGTAGATTCGGCAAGGTGTAGTTATTTCCGGTAGAAAGTACCCAAGTGGCCGATAGCGTAATACGGTCGTGTGGCTTGTAGATTCCAACTGCTGAAATATCATGTCTGCGGTCATAACGATCAAAAAACTTATTGCCGAGATTCAGTTCATCAAATTGGCGCTCAGACCATGAAAGTGTGTAGCCCAGCCAGCCAGTGAGGGGCCCTGTCTGTTTTCTGAACAGAATTTCCGTACCATAGGCCCAGCCTTGACCGGAAGTTATGTTGTCTTGCCAGTCGATTTCCTTACCGCTCTCCAAGTCGTCGAAAGCCAAAAAAGACGCTCCCTCTTTATAGGCGATTATATCGTTCATCGTTTTGTAATATCCTTCGAGGGTCAACGAATAATCTTTATCGAAAAAGTCTTTGGCGACACCGACAGCGAATTGTTGCGAAGTTTGGGGTTTAACCTTATCGGTAGATGAAACCCAAAGGTCCGTCGGCAGACCGATACCCGAACTTGACAATAAATGTATGTATTGGTTCATTTTTGAATATGAGGCCTTTACCGCTAAATCGGGTTTCCAGTTATAGGAAAGGGCTATCCTTGGCTCTGTGTTGAAATAGTTCTGGGTTTCATAATTAAAATAACTGAACCTAACACCAGGGGAAAGACTTAATTTATCAGTCACCTTCCAATCATCTTCAAGATAAACGGCTCCTTCAAAAGAGTTTAATTCTTGTTTTGTGTCGATATCGTCGCTGAATTCGTCCGTCAACAAAACACGTTGGGGCGTAAAATTATGTCGAGTCGCCATTGCCCCGGCCTTTAAACTGTGCTTGCTATTTGGGTAATAATCGAAATCGGTCTTAACGGTGTAATCGTTTATGCCCGAACTACTGCTAAAGTCATAAGATTGGTCAATGCCCTCGAATTGTTCGGTGTACTCGTCGCTTATCTTAAATTGGTAATTACTGAAAATCAACGAAGTGTTCGAAAAAAGTTTACTATTGTATTGATGGTTCCAACGTAGGGTAGAGGTGATATTGCCCCAGCCCAACCTGATTTTTTCTTTTGAGGAATCGTCATTGAAGTTGCTATAGAATTTATCCCTTCCATAATAATTACTCCAATACAATTTGTCTTTCGAACTAAAGATGTGGTGTACCTTAAAATTAAGGTCGGCAAAATAGTAACCTCCTTTTCCATCTTCTTCATTGAGAAAAGGCTGTGCCAGTACATCGGCATAGGTGCGGCGACCGCTAACGATAAATGATGTTTTTCCTTTGTTGATGGGCCCTTCAAGCAAAACGGAAGATGAAATGAGCCCAACATTTATTTTCCCTGATAATTTTTCTTTGTTACCGTCTTTCATGTCGATTTTGATGACTGAGGATAGTCTTCCCCCGAAACGCGCCGGAAATCCGCCTTTGAAAGCTTCCACAGATTTGATGGCATCTCCATTAAAAACGGAAAAGAAACCGAAGAGGTGGTTTGAATTATATACAACGGCATCATCTAAAATAATGAGATTTTGATCGGGAGTACCCCCACGAACAAAGAACCCTGAGCTACCTTCGGAACCCCCTTGTATACCGGGAAGCAATTGCAAAGTCTTCAAAACATCTTTTTCGCCGAGCAATGCCGGTACGTCTTGTATATCCAGAGGATTGAGCCGAACGGTACTCATTTGGGTAACCTTACTTTCTTTGACCTTCTCATTGGCGGTGACCACGACTTCTTCCAACGATTCTGCAGCAGAGCTGAGTTCAACGGCCCAAACGGTGTCTTCGGCCAAATCGATTTCTTTGATTTGCGTCGAATATCCGATATAAGAGATATATACTTCATGCCTGCCCTCTGGAAGGGTCAATGAAAAGAAACCGTAATCATTGGAAACGGTGCCGAGCTTAAGGGCGGGCACGTAAATCGAAACTCCCAATAGATTTTCTCGACTACCACTTTCGGTAATGTAACCACTTATTGTATGACGTTCATTGGTCTGAAAATTTACGATTTCGCCAACCCCGGATGCTATTTCGGGATTAGTTAACTTTTTGACCGGCGCAATGGGCGGCTTATTCTTAGCATGACCTAAGTAGCAAAAACATAAAAGAAGTATGCTGCATTGTAATTTTGGCTTCAAACTGGTAGTGTTTTAGTTTTTGAAATCGACTATATCTTAAATTATACTCCATAGCGCCATGGCTAAATGTCATCTATCGAAATTCTAAGAAGCTGCGGGTCTCCCATCCAAAGACAAGTGTAAAAAACAAAAGGTTGCATCTTCTGTTAAAAATCAATGGCCTTGAGCAAAAAGTTTAGTTGTTATTTACTCAATTGAGATATAAAAAGACAAGTAAATCAAAATTGGTTTTGGCTTTGCCGCGTATGATTCTCCAGTTTGTAAAGTGCTCGTTCGGTCTAAATTGCTGGTGCAAGAAATACTAATTTTAAATAGAACGATGTTAAAAAAACGATAAATGAAGTAAAACTCATGCGGCAGAATTTTTTTAAAATTAAGGCTGTTTTATGTGCATTTATTAAATTTTTAGGCTTAAAAAGCACATTTTATCAATTTGTAGGAATAGACTTAAAATATTAAAATCCAGTATTTTAAATACTATTAAGTATATAGATTGTTCATATTTTACAATTTTCGAGAAATGACTCTGAATATGATGCATTTTCATCTTCAAAACATATTTTTATGAGTTGTTTTGAACGATATGGAAATTTGCCTTCGCGTAATTTGTGGATAAGAATTACTAGAAGCAAATCATAAAATTTCTTATTTTAAGACAGTTATTTTGATTGTGGGGCTACCTTTTCTAATACTTCAGTTGGTTTTTAAAATTGTTAAAATGTTTTTTAATTGCTTACGACAAACTTATTTGCCTTTTTTCTATTATAAGATATTCTATGACTTTCAACATCTTCATCTGCAAAGTAAATAATAAG
>ENA-ORXU01002996-ORXU01002996.1-marine-metagenome-genome-assembly--contig:-NODE-2996-length-10890-cov-3.109868_pt1 | contig 10890 bp, 6 predicted proteins | sample MGYA00237869_ERZ511484 | MGnify/ENA metagenome assembly ERZ511484 | reverse complement strand
AATGGAGCTTAAAATCAGGGTCAATGGCGTCTTAAACTCATGAGAAACTCCGGTAAGGAAATTCAACTTGGCCTCATTACTTAATTTTACCTGCTTTGCTATTTTTTCGATTTGGTTGCGCTGAACTGTAATCTTATTATTCGTAAGCTCAAGTTGCCTGTTTTTCTTTCGAATCGCAAAAATGGAATAGATGCTGTATATGGCGAGGCTAAGAATAATCGCCAATAATGCCATAGTGACTTTCAGTAAATTGTTCTGGGAATAATAAAGTTCTTCTTGTTGCCGTATTGCTGTAACCTGATTTTCTATTTGCGCTTGTTGCTCGGTTATTTTATCGAATTGGTTTTTCATAATATCGGCGTTTACCTCGTCGATAATCGTAGTCGATAGTATGTTATTTTTTGGAACCGACCCATCTTTGAGGATACGTAATGCCAATTTAATAGCTTCATCACCACCTGTCGGATACAGAATTGTCGCTTTTAGAATACCCTGTTGTACCATTTCTATTCCCCCCTGGGCTCCGTTCATACCGTCTACACCGATAAAGTCTATAGCTTCTTCCATTCCTAGGTCTCGTGCAATTTCCCAGGCACCCAGGGCCATTCTATCGTTGTGTGCAAATACATAATCAATTTTCATCCCTTGCCCCAGAAGATTCTTGAACTTCTCTTGGATGGATTCTTTTTCCCAATCACCTTGAATGGTATCAATAATGCTGCTATTACGGTATTTATTTATTGTTTGCCGAAAGCCTAAACTTCTTTCCTCGGCCGGAGAAGAACCCGCCATACCTCGGATTTCGACAATACGCACGGTATCTTTGGTATTATAGGAAATTATTTTCTTTGCGGCATTCCTGCCCACTTCAATATTGTCCGCTCCCAAATAGGCCGTATACGTTTGATTTTCGGTCTTTCTGTCCACTACGAGTACTGGAACACCAGTATTAAGCGCCTTCTCTACCACCGGGGTGATCGGTTTTGATTGGATAGGCGATACAATAAGAATATCCAAACTGTCGGCTATCAATTCCTCTATCTGTACGATTTGTTTTTGCACCTCGTAATTGGCATCACGAATGGTTAGGTCTATCTTGGGGTTGAGAGATGCCTGAAGTTTCATGGCGTTGTTCATCGAACGTCGCCAATCGTCATTTGTCATGGCTTGGGAAAAGCCAATACGAATCTTATCTCTTTTTGAATTTTTTTGGCATGAGAAAAAAAACCATACGGCAAAAGCTGCACCATAAACAAGAATGTTTCTGCGTAGTTTCATTGATACGTGTCCTTAACGTAAACTTAACGAAAAATGGGCAGAAAAAATGCTAAGAAAGTTTTAGCACATTAAACTCTTGTTGAGTTCATGTTGAAGCAAGTCTTCATCAAAAAGATTCTCTGCACAAAGATAACTTGGTAATCTTCTAAATGAACTCGTCTTAAGTTATCAAATTCAAGACGGAGTTCACTAAAACCTTTTTAGTACAAAATGAAGAAATACGGAAAAAGTGACTTTATGGTTTAGTGCTGACAGAACAGATTCTAAAGAAATACTAAAATTAATGTGAGTACAAGGCCGGCCAGCGTAAAGTAGATTCCCTTTTTAAAGATTGGGGTGTCTGGTCTAAACATCCAAAAGGCGGATATCACAAAAAATAACAAAGAGGCCCCAAAGAAAATATTGAGAAAGAAAAGCGGATCTTTCGAGGTTGCCTTGTGTATTTTGGTCATTTTTTCCATAACAAAAGGCAATCTTTTCTCCGTAAAAGTGGCCACTCCGGTGGATTTATTATAGTTACCATCCTTAAAGTAGACAAGGTCGCCCTCTTCTTTATCTACTTTAAAACCTTTCCTATTTAAGGCCTTACCCAAGTTATTGGCGGCTATGTTGGTTTCCAGTTTTTTCTCGATGACTACCTCCTTTTTCAGAAAATCGGTTTTTCTAAAAATCAATACGACCCCGCTGATGGCGTACATCGCCATAATACCCGCCAAAAAAAATCCCAAATAACGATGGTAGGTGCGCATCTTTTGTTCTGTTTTTCTTCCCATAAAAGTTTTGACCGCTGTTTTAAGGTAAGCGTTTAGTTTTTTTTTATTGTGATATTGGATGACCGGTGCTCGATGCTCGATGCTCGATGCTCGATGCTCGATGCTCGATGCTCGATGCTCGATGCAAATATTACAAAAAAGTTTTTGCTTATGGAGCTAAAAATATTCTTAAAGCGATTTCTTTAAGACATCTATCAAATTGATGCAAAGCTTAACTCTTTGATTCGGAATAAACTCTTTTCAAAACCTCCGCCGCTGACCGGAGTATTGCATAGCTTCCCCCTTTCCAAAGCCATAACTAAAGCCGAAGGCGACAAAAGTACCCCTTAAGCTGCGGCTGTAAATCTCAAAATCGTTTTGTGCAATTTGATTTTCGTTTATTCGTGATGCGAACAAATCTCGAACGCTTAAGTTCAATACGGCCTTACCTTTCATAATATCCTTTCGCAATCCCAAATCCATAAAGAGAAAATCGCTTAAAACACCCTGAACCGTTTTCACACTAGATTGGTAGTTACCGGTGGTTTCTAACTCAAAGTCTGCGGGAAGTTTGAATTTCGCCAATAGCTTTGACGACCACTGATTTCCATTAAAATCAAAAACCGCGTTTTCGAAAGTACCCTCCCTATCGAACTGATTGTAATTAAAATCTCCATTCAACGTTAGCCATTTTGCGGGAACATACTTCGCATTGAACTCGATACCCGTGATGTTGTTGACACCAATATTTTCGGGTCTTACGGTATTCACATTGTTTTCAAAAGAGGATACCCTCTCGATGACATCAGTGGTATAGCGGTGGTAGACACCAAAATTTAAAGAGGTCTTACCCAAAATATAAATACTGGTGATTTCATAGGAATCGGTGAATTCAGGTTGCAGATTAGGATTGCCCTGACGAATGCTAAAATTATTGCGGATATTAAAAAACGGATTCAAATCCCACATTCTAGGGCGGTACACGCGCTTGGAATATCCTGCCTGTATCGAAACCTTTTCAGTGAATTTATACGAAGTATGGAAACTTGGAAAGAGGTTGGCATAATTTTGATCGTTGGCCTCGTTGGTATTGGCAAGTAAGGTATTCAGACTGGTTTGCTCTAGGCGCAATCCGACTTTCGCCCCCCATTTTTTGTTTTCATAAGAGCCTGTACTATAAATGCCGAGTACATTCTGGTCGAACTCAAAAACATTGGTCAATCCAGGGTCATTTACAAAACTTCCATTTATCAAATTATTTACCTCAAAGTCGTTGGCTACATCATTAATCACATACTGTGCACCTGATTCCAGCTTCCACTTTTCCGAAAAGGGTCGAGTATAGTCCAATTTAAAAGTAAAAACACCTTCCCTAAAATCGGTACGGGTCATTTGTTCGGCATCGTTATCGGCGCCACTAATCGTTGCATCAATAAAATCAGAAGACTGGTCTTTACCAAAGAAGCTTCCCAAAGAACTGAATACAAGTGCGTGATCTTCTCCTTCGAAATCACTTTTATACTGCAGCTCAAACTGAAGTTTCGGGTTCTGGGCCTCGGTTACCTCGGTACGGCGCCATTCAGAAGTAATTAGGTTCGAAGCGTCAATAGAGGAGAAATTGGTCTCAGAGGGTTGATCTTCCAATTCCATGGCAAAATTTCCCGAAAGGGTCACCACATTATTATCATTGATGTAATAATCGGTACCCAAGACAATGTTATAGTAGGTCTCGTTTCTAAATTCCGTTCCGGTGGAGAGCACCGAAGTATTGTTAACCAAATCTACGTTGCGGTTGATCCGATCTCTAGGAAGTTCTCGAATACCAAAACCCAATTGACTGAACAAATTGAATTTCTCACTTCTGCGATTGAGACTCACCCCGATACTATGTGCGTCAGGCGCACCGGTATTCACTGATACCGAACCGTTCAGCCCTTTGCGCTGTTCTTTTTTAATGACGATATTTATGATTCCCGAGGTACCTTCTGCATCGTATTTGGCCGATGGATTGGTTATTACTTCTACCCTATCGATCATGTCGGCGGTTATCGTTCCTAAAGTATTGCCCTGTTCACTTGCGATAATAGACGGTTTTCCATTCACCAAAATTTGAACCCCCTGGCTGCCTCGTAGACTGATTTGCCCTTCGATATTTACGTTTACCGAAGGCACATTGTTCAATACTTGCAATGCGCTGGCACCCGTACTGCTCAAATCTTTACCCACATTGAATACACGTTTATCCAATTTAAATTCGGTACGTGATATCTCACCCTCCACCACAACTTCCTGCAACTGTTCCGCATCTTCGGCTAAGGTTATCGTACCTAAATCAATGGTTTCGTTTTCGGCAGGTGGTCGCGCGAAAGTTTTCGTTTGAAAGCCAAGAAAGCTTACCTCGATATAGAAGTTTTTAGCATCGGTCTCCAATGTGAAGCTACCATCTTCAAGTGTTGTTGTGCCTTCAATCGGTTTTTTGGTGTCAGAATCGGCAACGAGTACCGTTGCGAATTCGATAGGTCTCTCGCTCGACTCGATTACTTTACCTGTAATTTTTGTCTTAGCGGTCTGAGCAGAAACTGCGGTAATCATCAAAAGAAAAAAACAGAATAAAACTGACTTGAAGTGTTCATTTTTCATGCACTCGTAAATTATAAAATTAATACCATAAAATTGACTTTTTTATTTGATAGCACTTTGCTAATTTCTGCGAACGACGGTCAAAGTACCCCAAACGACATCTGACCCTTGAAATGACGTTTAGCGGGCCAAAACCGTCGATAGCAGTTTTTAAATGACAAGAATTGGGTCAAAATCCTATTTTTGGAAAATGGCACCTAAACCATCCACATTCAACAGTGCTTTTAAAGAGACCGTTTTTCAGCTTTTACTCCATATTGTGCTCTTTCTATTCTTTTCGTTCGATAAGCACGAACCACAGATACACGCGTTCAAGATAGTCGCTTTTTTAAACTATGCCCTTGGTGCATTTTTGATAAACTATGTGTTGCTTCCCCAATTTTTTTATAAGAAAAAATACCTTGCTTTCTTTTTATGCGTCACCATTATCGTTGGTACCATCATACTAGTGGAAGAGCAGGTTCTCGAAAAAATATATTTTCCGGACACACGCGGAACACGATTTCCCGGAATCATATATAGCCTTTTGGATGTAATGCCAGTAATTATGATTCTGGCCGGTTTTAAATTCGCATGGGATGCCTCTAGAAAACAATTGGAAGTCGAGGAACTCCAATCCTCGGTAAAAGAGAGCGAATTACAATTTCTAAAATCACAGATCAATCCCCATTTTTTGTTCAATAACCTGAACAACCTGTACTCATATGCCATAGCCGAGTCTTCAAAAACACCAACGATTATCTTGGAACTTTCCGCCGTACTTCGCTATATGCTTTACGATTGCAAAGAGGATTTCGTGGCTTTACCCAAGGAAATAGAACACCTTAAAAACTTTACCCAACTGAACGAATTACAGATTGAGGAACGGGGAAAGGTTACCTTTAAAACAGAAAATATTCAATCGGGGTACCGCATTGCACCCCTAATTTTAACCGTATTTGTCGAAAATGCTTTCAAACACAGTACGGCCAGCCAATCGAAGGATATTCTTATTAAGATTTACATTCAGGTAAGCGATGATGGAAAGCTAGAATTTCGTTGTGAAAATTCATTTCAATCTTTGGGAAATACCGAAAGCCTTTCAAAAGGTATTGGTTTGCAAAATGTGAAAAAAAGGTTACAACTTTTATATCCGAATGCGCACGAGCTCCATATACAGGAGATCAACGGAATATATAGCGTAGTATTGAAAATGCAGTTAAAAACAGATCCGACATGATACGTTGCATCATCATAGAAGACCAACCTCCGGCTCAAAGGGTACTGAAAAAGTATATCGGAGATATGGAAAATATGGACCTAAAGGCCACTTTCGCGGATGCGCTTCAAGCTATGACCTTTCTTAAAACCGATCCTATCGACCTCATTTTCTTAGATATTCACCTTCCCAAAATTTCCGGTATCGATTTTTTAAAGAGCATGCACCCTGCGCCAAAAGTGATATTGACCACCGCTTTTTCGGAATATGCGCTGGAAAGCTATGAATATGATGTTATCGATTACCTCTTAAAACCGTTTTCCTTCGAGCGATTTGTACAGGCCGTTTCTAAGGTCCCAGTTTCAAAACCAACGCTGGTCAAATCTGAAAGCTCAAAATCACCTAAAATTTCCCCGGACTTTATATTTATAAAATCGGGGTACGAACATATTAAAATAGATGTAGCGGAGATTAGTTTTATACAGTCGGATTCAGACTATACCGAAATCTTTACGGCCGACAAGAAATATCTATCACAAGAGCCTCTTCGTCATTGGGAAGATGCTCTAGACGTAAAAAAATTCGTGAGAATACATCGATCTTACATTATAAATATTTCTAATATCAAAAAAGTTATTGGAAACCAGGTACGGTTGACCAAGAAAATCGCGCTACCCATAGGTAGAGCCTACAAGGAAAGCTTTATGAAACGGATATTGAACTCTTCTTGAGTTATTCTTTTACCTCCAATTTTCACATTTTGCACCCTAACTTTGTCTTTTTTTCTCACCGTAGCTATTGCTATGCTGTTCAAAAAAGCCCTCGTTAAGGTACAAAAGCCGAAAATCTCGGTTCCAAACAACAACTCAAAACGAGTTCATTGAACTAAAATAAACTATCATGAAAAAATTGAAAAAAGAAGACATCAAGCAAGAAGTATTCGATCTCTACGACGACTATGCACACAATAGGATTCCAAGACGATTATTTTTAGATAAACTTTCTACCTACGCCGTTGGCGGCGTGACTGCAGGCTCTTTGCTCAGTTTTATTTCGCCCGATTATTTGAAGAAAATACAGATACCACAGGATGACGAACGATTGAAATCCGAATTTATCGAGTACGATTCCCCAAAAGGAGGGGGTACCATTAAAGGTTTGCTTTCACGACCTATCGATAGCGATAAAAAACTTCCCGGAATTGTTGTGGTGCATGAAAATCGGGGATTGAACCCACATATCGCGGATGTGGGCCGTCGGGCCGCCCTAGCAGGATTTATTTCTTTGGCGCCAGATGCACTTACCCCACTCGGTGGCTATCCCGGTAATGACGACGACGGTCGTGAAATGCAGAGGAAAAGAGACCGGAACGAGATGCTGCAGGATTTTATCGCAGCCTTTGAGCAATTGAAAGCACATCCCGAATGCACCGGCAAGATCGGCGTTGTCGGTTTTTGCTTTGGCGGATGGATTTCGAATATGATGGCCGTGGAAGTTGCTGATTTAGGGGCCGCAGTTCCCTTTTATGGCGGTCAACCGAAAGAGGATATCGAAAAAATTAACGCTCCCTTATTGCTTCATTTCGGGGAGTTGGACAAACGGGTAAACGAAGGTTGGCCCGCCTACGAAGCGGCTTTGAAAAAGCACGGAAAAGAGTACACCGCCTTTACATATAAAAATGCCAACCATGGGTTCCATAATGATACCACACCAAGATACGACCGTGAGGCCGCTGAATTGGCTTGGAGTCGAACTATTGATTTCTTTAGAGAAAAACTGGGGTAAGATAACCGAACTATGGTTTAGACCTGTCAGGTTTTGGAAACCTGACAGGTCTACCCTTATCGTCCTTTAACTTTAGTATTTCGAGGGCCTTTAATTCAAGAAATCAGCCGCTTCATGCTCATGAACCTCTTCTCCTTCTAAAAGTGTCAGTAATACCTGTGTCTTGTGTATTTCAGAAGGCGGTATGTCAAAGATGTTTCTGTCCAACACAATTGCATCGGCCATTTTTCCAATTTCCAATGTTCCCGTTTTTTCCTCTTGGTGCATAATAAAGGCCGCATCTTTGGTATATGCGGAAAGTATCGAAGGTAAGTCCACCGATTCCGTTGGAATCCAAGATTCATCTTCGCCATCGATCAGCTGTCTGGTAACTGCCACTTGAATGGCGTGCCACGGATTTAGGGTAGAAACGGGCCAATCGCTTCCAGCAACAATCCTGCCTCCTGACCTAAGGATACTTCCCATAGGATACATTTGCTTTGACCGCTCTTCACCTACCAGTGGTATTATCGTCTGAACGTTAAGGGCATCCGCTTTGGCCCAAAAGGGTTGAAAGTTTGCGGTGACCCCTAGTGCCCCGAATCGGGGAATGTCATCGGGGTGAACAATTTGTAGGTGTGCCAGGTGATGTCGGTTTGAACGATCTAAGTTCTCCAGTGCATCCAGTGATACCCGTACCGCTTTATCTCCCAGGGCGTGGATATGAATCTGGAATCCTTCGTGGTCAAGACTATCTAAAATAGCTTTCAGTTCTTCAAGTTGAAAGTTCAGTATACCGAAATCCTCTTCGTCGTCATGAGAATGATAGGGTTCCAATAAGGCTGCCGTTTTTGCCTCGGGAACACCATCGGCATATACTTTGACGGAGTTGGTATTGACCCTTTCCCCGTCGTAGGTATTGCGCAAGGTCAATAGCTCTTTTAGCGATTTGGCCTTTTCTCTGCCCAGTCCGATAGAAGCGACCACTCTTAGGGTAAGTTCTCCCTTGTCGTCAAGTGTTTTGTAAGCCTTAAGATACGCTTCGCTCGCCGTAGCTTCTACCATTGATGTGATTCCGTAGGAATTGGCTAATTTTTGAGCTTCGCGAAGGAAATCGATTTCAGCACCTTTCGCTTTTTTTGGCATGATGGAATTCAAAAGCCTCTTGGCCGTTTCCCTCAAAGTACCACTAGGCTCTCCGGTTTTTGGGTCTCTTTCGATTCTTCCATTTTTAGGATCTGGTGTTTCTTTATCGATGTTGGCCATTTCTAAGGCTTTGCTATTGACCCAAGCGTTATGCCCGTCCCAAGAAGAAAGAATCACGGGTCGATTCGGCAAAATACTGTCTAGAAGCTCTTTTTTCGGATTCCCGTCGGGAAAGGCCGGAAGCTCCCAGCCACGACCGAGTATCACTTTGGCATCTTGATTTTCCATTGCATAATCCGCGATGGCCGCTAGTATATCTTTTATGTCGAGTAAACCGCTTAATTGGCAATAACCCGCTGCTTCTGCACCCATTATCGGGTGTGCGTGGGCATCATGCAGTCCCGGAAGTACCAATCGGCCTTCAAGCCTGACTACTTTGGTATTTTTTCCTATGTATTTCTTTCCCTCTTCGTCATCCATTCCTATATAACTGATAATACCATCTTTGATCGCCATGGTCTTCGCCCACGGGGTTTCAGTATCCATGGTGTAGATTTTGCCCGATAAGAACACCGTGTCGGCCTCTTCTTGAACACCGGATGAACATGCACCGGACAAAAGAAGCAGAAGCACTATAAATTGATAACAAAAAACATTTGTCAGCTGATTATTCTTCATATTATATTACTTTATTTTACTGTATCCTATTCTATCAAATCTTCCTTCTGAATCCAAAATGAAGTGATGCGAACAATCGTCAAATGACATGCCCGAGTATCAAGTAAATAATCGATGTAATGCTTCCGGCTATTAAAGTATAGGGCAGTTGGGTCATTACATGCGCCATGTTGTTGCAGCCCGTGGCAGATGCCGACAATACGGTTGCATCACCATAAAAGCAGGCATGCGAGCCAAAGGCACCGGCACTGATGACGGCACCAATAGACAGCCATATATCTACACCCATGCTTTGGGCCAAGGGAATTATAATCGGTAACGAAATGGCATATACGCCCCAAAACGAACCAGTCGCGAAAGTCACCAAGGCCAATGAAACAAACGCGATCAGCGGTAAAAATTCTTTATTGATAATCGGTGAAACCGATTCTATAATAAACTGTGTTAGCCCCAGCTGGTCGTTTACATCTTTTAGCACAAAGGACATGACGACAATAGCCAATGCATAAAACATAGTCTTAAACCCGGTAAAGATACCTTGCATCGCTTGTGTAAAAGACATGACTTTTTGAAACGCAAAGAAGACGACGGTAAAGACGATAGCCGTGATTACACCTTTTAACGCATCGATATCAAAAAAAACCGTTGCCGCGATCAATACGATAATGGGAAGCACAAAGAAAGATAATTTGGGTGCTCTATCTGAAATACCCTCCGGCATTTTTAGCGTGATGGAGTCTGAATTGGGCGGAATCAAAATACCTTGTTCCGCCCTTTTTTCGGCACGCTTCATGGCGCCTAATGCCGGAATTAAGTTCAAGGCAACCAAAGGCACCAAAATAGCGGCTACCCAGCCATAGGTGATATATGGAATGGCCTGAAAATAACCCGCGAGGCCTTGGCCTTTCTCCACAATTCCTTCACTTTCCAAAAGTCCGGAAATGTAAATAGCCCAGGTCGATAAAGGAATCAATACGCAAATAGGGGCTGCCGTAGAGTCTACAATATAAGCGAGCATCTCCCTGGGAACCTTAAAACGATCGGTCACTTTTTTCATTGAGGCACCAACCGTAAGTGCATTCAGATAGTCATCTATAAAAATACTGAGCCCCAATAGCCAAGTGGCCAAAAGGGCACCCTTTCTATTCTTCACATATTTGAGCAAATAGCTTGAAAATGCAGTAGTGCCTCCCGATTGTGCCAAAAGATGAATCAATGACCCAAAAAGGCCACATACCAATATGACCCAGCCTATGGTAGCATCTTGCATGACCTCTAACAAAGAATTGGTAAAATCGGTAAAAAAACTGGAGATGGAAATGATAAGAAATCCTACAAGGGAACCGCCGACCAAAGCCTCAAAAGTCTTCTTGGTAAAGAGGGCCAAAACGATTACCGTAAGTGTGGGCAGTAAACTGAGAAGACCGAAATGCT
>ENA-ORXU01002993-ORXU01002993.1-marine-metagenome-genome-assembly--contig:-NODE-2993-length-10891-cov-4.331885_pt1 | contig 10891 bp, 9 predicted proteins | sample MGYA00237869_ERZ511484 | MGnify/ENA metagenome assembly ERZ511484 | reverse complement strand
TGCGCCTTTCGGCCAGGATACCTTTGTGCTCCACGGTATACCGGCATTTCATGAAATGGTCAATATCACCGAAGAGACGTTAGCCGAGATTTTAGGCGATTTATTAAATGAGACAGCTTCAGGCACTGAAGTCACCGAAAAACTGGCAGAAGCATCAGCCGTGCGCGCCGCCATTTCTTTTGACAAACGACTGTCCGACACCGAAATAAAACACTTAGTCGAACAGTTATTTGCTTGTGACCTTCCGGATCGAACTCCGTCGGGACAATTGTGTTATATCATATTGCCGAGAGAAGAGATCGATAAAAAGTTTAAAAAGAAGTAATGTTTCGACAGATTCCTGATGTAGTTAAAAACTTGCTGATCATCAATGTGATCATTTTTGTCCTGACAAATGTTATGGGTGTTATTAATCCTGATTTTCTGGCTCTCTATTATCCGAAATCAGATTCCTTTCAGCCCTTTCAGATCGTGACACACATGTTTACGCATGGAAGCTCGACGCATCTTTTATTTAATATGGTAGGTCTTTATTTTTTCGGTCCGCCGTTGGAGCAACTATGGGGAAGTAAGCGTTTTCTAATTTTTTATTTTATCACTGCCTTTGGCTCCTTATTATTGTACTTGTTTACCCACTATTTAGAACTTACATACTTTAATCTTGATCCAAGTTATATAGATGCTAATGTTAGGGGAGCTTCAGGAGCGGTTTTTGGATTGTTAGCAGGATTTGCGATGAAATATCCGAATCAGATTATCTCATTGATTTTTCCACCCATTTCGATGAAAGCTAAGTATTTCGTGCTTGGCTACGCGGCCATTGAATTATTTTTAGGTGTTGGTCGAATAAATACCGGTATTGCTCATTTTGCTCATTTAGGGGGCGCATTATTTGGCGTATTATTGATACTGTATTGGAATAAAACGGACAGACGATTTAGACGATGATGAAAAGTATATTTGATGATGTGCGACGTGAGTTTGAGATAGGTAATCATATTACCCGTCTGATTCTTATTAATGTGGCTGTGTTCGTGGTGATGTCTTTATTAAAGGTATTTACAAATTTTTCGGGTGCCGGTGGAGACTCGTGGTTCAATGTCATTTGGAAGTATGTCACTTTATCAAATGATTGGATATTTAATTTGACTCATCCATGGGTATTTGTCACCCATATGTTTTTGCACATCGGGTTTTGGCATATTTTATGGAATATGTTATTCCTTTATTGGTTTGGAAGACGTGTTGGAGATTTAATCGGAGATCGGCATATAGTGCCGCTTTATTTTTACGGGGGTTTAACTTGTGCTATTGCATTTATGCTCTCAGCGAGTGTGCTCGGTTATATTCCTGACGGTCAATGGGTGATGGCGCACGGTGCTTCAGGTGCTGCGATGGCTTTTGTCGTTGCCGCGGCTGTCTTGTCACCAGACTCATACATGCATTTAATTCTTATTGGTCCAGTCAAATTAAAATATATTTCTTTTGCGCTTGTCTTTTTGGATATTATCGCGTTGGGAAGTGATTATAATACGGGAGGTCATTTCGGTCACCTCGGTGGCGCTGCGATGGGTTGGTTTTATATTTATGCGTTGCGCAACGGATGGAATCTCGCTCCTACATTTACGATCACTCGGGACGAGAAGAAAACTAACATTCGTGTGATGTCAGATTATCCAACGCCGTCCAAACGACAACATGCGCCGACAAAGTCCTTTAAAAAATACTTTACAAAAACAGATGAAGGTTCAGACGCCATCATTCGAAATATTGATGAAGAAGTAGATCGGATTCTTGATAAAATTCGTGAAAAAGGGATGGACAGTCTGACTGATAAAGAAAAAGAGACGCTCCAAAACGCTAGTAAGGACGAATGAAATCAGTCATCAAATTTTTCTTTTTGGTATATGCCATTCTTAGTACGGGGCTATATGTCATATCATGTTTGGCTCCGTTGATTCATCCGGATCACAACAGCGTATTTTACTTTTCCGGATTGGCATTCCCATTTATTTTACTTAATTTTTTATTGGTCGCACTGTATTTCGGGATTGGAAAAAAGAAATTTATATTCTTATTTCTGCTTATTCCAGGTATTTTATACAGCTTAAAATTTATTTCAACTGGTAAGGAGGTGGAACTCTCCGGCGACGAAATCCATGTCTACACCTTTAATTCATTTTCGGATAAATTGCTTCATGAAAATGATAAGGAATACGATCGTTGGTCGGCCTATGTGACAGCTGATCAAAATAAACCTGATATTATATGCTTGCAAGAGCACAATTCAGTGTCTGACGATATATTTCCTGGTAGCAAAAATTTCAATACCTGGACTTACGATCGTTCTAATTTAAAGATCACGACCAAGTATGATATTATTAAAGGTGGTGAAATCAAAGATGATACGGGTTTACGGTTCTGCATATTTGCTGATATACAGATCGATACCGATACGGTTCGAATTTACACGTTTCACTTGTTTTCCAATAAAATATCCAAGATCCTGGAATCGGCAGAAAACGTTGAAAACCCCGGAGCTAAACGTATAATTTCTGGCAGTGACCGATTAAGAAGTCGTATTTATTCGGCGGCTGTATCACGAGCGCATCAAGCAAAAAAATTACGCTGGCATATGGATGCATGCCGCTATCCGATAATTGCTTGCGGTGATTTGAACGAAACAGCGCAATCATTTAGTTATCGACAAATCAAGCATGATTTGAATGATTCATTTTCTAAAGGAGCACTAGGTTTTCATCCGACATATCGCAAAAACCCATCTTGGGTCCGGATAGACTATGCATTTACAAGTGACGAATTTGATGTTTGTTTGTATGAGGTCTTGCCATTTGCGATTTCCGACCATCGGCCGGTAAAGGTGGCATTACGCTTAGGGTCAGATTAATTTTAGGAAGTTTCCGTTTGACTGGCCATCTCCTCGAAGTTGGAATAGATTTGATTGATTATCCGCAGAAAATTGCGATAATCCTTTTCCGATAAATTTCGCCAACCATTTTTTCTTAATTTGAATACAATAGGACGTAAAAATTCTACGAGTTCTTTACCAGTTGTCGTCAAGAATATTTTATATCGTCGACGATCATTTTCAAACCGCTGTCGTTCAATTAAATCCTTTTGGCAAAGCAGATCGATGATTCGTGATACGGTCGCAGTATTTTTAAAGGTGCTGTGTGCCAGATTCGTTTGTGAGATGCCATTTTGCTCGTATAGCTCATCCAGAATCACCCATTGTTCCGTTGTGATATCCACATTCGCTTCTTTAAAAGCGCGTAAATAATTCCAACGAATAATTTTCATCGTCCGATCTATATGCGTCCCTACCGGGTTAATCTCAAATGTTTCCAGACTAATCTGATTGGCTTCTGATTTGATTTGACTCATGCTTATTTATTTGTGTTCTCTATTTTTCGTAGTGCTGCGATGAATGCATTGTTAGCTTCAGTGGTTCCTATTGTCACACGGACACAACCGTCAGCACCGAATCCGGATACTGGTCGAATCATGATGCCCTCTTCTAGCATCCGTTGTTCAAATTCCTTATCGGATATTGAAGGTTTCATCATGATGAAATTGCCTTGTGATTTCCAATAAATCATATCAATTTCATCGAGAACGTCATAAATTCGATCACGTTCTTTTATAATATGGTCGCGTGTTGTTTGAATAAATGCAACATCGGTCAAGGCAGCGGATGCTGCTTCGATGGCTAACGTATTTAATAAAAAAGGTTTCCAAAGTTGACGTATATACGACATGATTTTTATCGGACCATATGCATATCCGAGTCTTAGCCCTGCGAGCCCATATGCCTTGGAAAAACTATTTAATCCAATAACATTTTTACCATCGCGGACATAAGGCAAAGCGACAGAGAAATCATCAGCCGTCACAAAATGATGATATACTTCATCGACCACTAAAATAACATGCTCAGGCAATGAATCGACTAGGTAATCCATTTGTTTTTTCGGAATATATGTGCCGGTAGGATTATTGGGACTCGTCACAAAAATTAACCGTGTTCTATCAGTTACTGCAGATAAAATGCCTTCAACATCCAAATCGAAGTGCTCCGATTGAAGCGGCACGTCAATTGTTCGTGCTCCATGATTATTTGGAAACATGAAATAAGGTTGAAAGGACGGGTTCGAGGCTATGCATTCCAATCCTTCACCGGTAAATCCACGGACTAGTAGGTCGATCATTTCCGATCCACTCGGTGTAGCCATAAAATGATCTTCAGTCAATGCGCCGTGATAAAATGCCGACAAGTCCTTTCGCAATCGGGCGTCTGTACGATCTGGATATTCGTAAAGCATATCCGCATGTTTACGAATAGCCTCCAATGCTTTTGGAGAACTTCCGAGCATGTTTTCATTCGATGATAATTTATATATTTTATCAGCCGAGGTTTGAATTTCCTTTTTAGATTTTCCTCCGACGTAAGCCGGTGTGGCATGTAAAAAAGGCTTGAAGATGTTTATTTTCTTTTTATGATCTATATCTGGCATAATTATTTTTGTTTAGGCGGTAGAATGCGTCCAACAGCCTCGCCAAACCCGACACGGATACCATCTTTTTCAGCGTATCCTCTTAGGGTGACCGTATCACCGTCAGCCAGGAATTTACGCTCCGCTCCGTCATTTAATTTAATGGGATTTTTCCCTGCCCAGCTTAACTCCAACATTGAGCCATATGAGGATTTATCTTTGCCGCTGATCGTTCCAGAAGCCATCATGTCTCCGACACGCACGTTGCAACCGTTGACCGTATGGTGGGCCAATTGCTGTGACATATTCCAATACATATATTTAAAATTACTCTCGGAGATAATTGTCTCTTCAGCATTGTCAGGTTGTAAGCCGACTTCCAAATTAATATCGAAATTTTTATTACCGTTGTATTTTAAATAAGGTAATACTTCCGGTTCTTGAACTGGGCCGGCCACACGAAATGGTTCGAGCGCTTCTAATTGTACAATCCAAGGTGAGATAGTCGATGCAAAACTTTTTCCTAAAAATGGTCCTAATGGCACGTACTCCCATTTCTGAATATCGCGAGCTGACCAGTCATTAAATAACACCATCCCAAAAATATTATCCTCCGCTTCATCGGTTGATATTTGCACACCTTGCTCTGTATTTCCGCCGACTATGAAAGCCATTTCCAATTCAATATCTAGTCGCTGTGAAGGACCATATATAGGTTGGGTCTCACCTGCAGGAATTTGCTGACCACGTGGTCGATATATTGGAGTCCCCGATATGAAAATAGACGAAGCGCGACCATGGTAGCCGACCGGTAAATGTTTCCAGTTTGGCAGTAGCGCTTTTTCAGGATCGCGAAACATCGAACCCACATTGGTTGCATGTTCGATGCTCGAATAAAAATCTGTGTAATCACCTACGTGAATAGGCATTCGCATTTTTACTTCATCCTGTGAAATTAAAATATCGTCAGCGCGAGATTGAAGTTCATTATTTCCTTGCATTAATAATTCAGTCAATCGCTTACGCAGTGATTGCCAAGTTGATTTGCCGAGGGCGATAAAATCATTCAGGTAAGGCGTGAAGAAAATATCTTCTGGTAAATTCAATGCGTCGAGTAATCCCGAGCGATGCAATTTTTGGAGATCTACAATTTGATTTCCTATGGCGACTCCAAAACTTCCGTTGCCGGATGCATCCAAATATGCACCATAGGGTAAATTATATATTGTAAAATCTGAATTTTCGGGTATGTTGACCCATGTATTTATTTTATTCATCGAAAAGTTTCGAGTTTAAGGTTTCGAGTTTAAAGTTTTAAGCCTTCAGTTGAATTAATCGCAGCGACATTCTGAATTCGACGTTCTGAATACAATATTTAAAATGATTAAATTATACTTAATTAGTACAGAAATTTGATTTAAATTCCTTACTGACGTTCCTATCTTCATTCAGCACTGCGAATTCTATAGCGTGCCGCGCAACGCCTGCTCTTTTTCCAGTGCCACAAATAGCGCTTTAAAATTTCCTTTTCCAAATGATTGAGCGCCTTTACGCTGAATGATTTCGAAAAACATGGTAGGTCGAGCCTGCACTGTCTTTGTAAATATTTGAAGTAAATAACCTTCATCATCTCTATCAACTAAAATTCCCAAGTCACGCAATGGTGCGATGTCCTCATCTATTTTACCGACGCGGTCTGTTAGTTCTTCATAGTATGAATCAGGAATATTTAAAAATTCAACACCGCGATCTCGAAGCTGTGTGACTGTTTTAATAATATCGTCAGTTGCCACTGCAATATGTTGAACACCTTCTCCTTCATAAAATTCTAAGTATTCTTCTACTTGCGATTTTTTCAGTCCTGGTGCCGGTTCGTTAATTGGAAATTTAATGCGGCCATTTCCATTACTCATTACTTTACTCATGAGTGCCGTATATTCTGTCGAAATATCGTTATCGTCAAATGATAATATTTGCGCAAAACCTAATACATCCTGGTAAAACTTCACCCAATAATCCATACGACCCAAGTTGACATTCCCAACCATGTGATCGACAAACTTTAGTCCAACCGCAGGTGGATTGTATCGCGTTTCCCAGGTTTTATACCCCGGAAGAAACGTTCCGTGATAATCTTTGCGCTCGACAAACATATGAACCACTTCACCATAGGAAAATATTCCAGCACGGATGACTTTTCCATCAGCGTCTTCTTCCGTTCGAGGTTCCATGAAGGACGTGGCACCACGTCGCATCGCTTCTTCATAAGCGTAAGTGGCGTCGTCTACCCACAAGGCATTGACCTTGACCCCGTCACCATGTTTGTCGATGTGCCGACCAATATCTGATCCGCTGTGTAAAGGTGATGAGAGTACCAATCTAATTTTATCTTGTACAACCACATAAGATTCAACTTCAGTATTTCCCGTTTCTAATCCCGCATAGGCGAGCGATGAAAAACCGAATGCAGACTTATAATAGTGTGCGGCTTGCTTCGCATTACTACAATATATTTCTAAATAATCGGTGCCAAGTATCGGCATGAAATCTTTCGCTTGATCATACACTTTTGGCAATGTATCTGTTATAACTGACATAAATTATTTATTTTCTTTTTTAAAGTCTAAAGTCTAAAGTCTAAAGTCTAAAGTTTAAAGTTGAAGGTTTAATGTTCAATGTTCAATGTTCAATGTTCAATGTTTCTATTTTAAAATTGAATTAATTCACGAACTTGATTTAAATTCCTCACTGACGCTCTACTGACGCTCCTAAAGTCGGTCAGCATCGGTCAGTACTTTAAATTCCGAACTGAAGTTCCAAAATTTTATCAATAATCTAATTCGGGACCAAAAGCCCAAAGCCAATAGCTATTCAATCCACGACTTAAAATAAACCCCATCGTCAATATTCATAGCCGCCTCCGTGAGCATCAATGGTTTAAATGTATCTATCATGACGGCCAGTTCTTCCGTCGATTTTTTTCCAATTGATCGTTCATATGCACCCGGGTGCGGCCCATGTGGTATGCCCGATGGATGCAATGACATATAGCCTTTGTCGACGTGGTTGCGACTCATAAAATCGCCGTCCACGTAGTATAGTAGCTCATCTGAGTCAATATTCGAATGATTATAAGGTGCTGGAATAGCCTTCGGGTGATAATCATAAAGTCGCGGACAGAACGAGCAAATCACAAATGCCGATGTTTCAAATGTTTGATGAACCGGCGGTGGCTGATGAACCCGTCCCGTAATTGGTTCAAAATTATGAATGGAAAAACCATAAGGAAAATTATATCCATCCCAACCAACGACATCGAACGGATGCGTCGCATATATTAATTCATGCAGATGGCTTTCTTTTTTAATTTTCATGACAAACTCACCAGTTTCATCATGCGTTTCTAATTCCTGCGGTAATTTATAATCACGTTCACAGTACGGAGAATGTTCTAATAATTGGCCAAACCAATTGCGATATCGCTTTGGTGTATAAATCGGATGCTTTGATTCCGCAAATAATATACGATTAGCTTCGTCATCAAATCGTATTTGATAAATCATCCCTCGTGGAATTATTAAATAATCACCCGGCACAAATTCTATATTGCCAACGAATGTCCGAAGTGTCCCTGTGCCATGATGAATAAAAAGCATTTCATCAGCATCGGCATTTTTATAAAAGTAATCGGTCACCGATTTGCGAGGTGCGGCACAGCCGATTTCAATATCATTATTTACGAGTAGGGTAGTGCGACTCTGTAAGAAGTCATCTTCGGGCGCGACGTCGAATCCTTTAAGCATCCTGGCAGTGATATTGCGTTTGACTGCAATCGCGGGTGAAACATCAACCGGATCCGCGATAGCTTTCACTTGAGTCGGGCGATGAAGGTGATACAGCAGTGACGACATCCCATCAAACCCAATAGTACCGAAAAGCTGCTCATAGTGCAGACTTCCGTCAGCCTTCTCAAAAATGGTATGACGCTTTGGTGGTATACGACCTAGCCGATGATAGATGGGCATGCGGACTTGATTTGTGGTTGATACATGAATATTGTTGCACTGCTAATAGTTGCTATAGCAAATATATGTATTATTCTGATAAAATTGATTCGTTTTCTTCCCACAACTATGCAGAAGGTTCTCAAACGATGTTATTTGAAAAGAGACTTTATAGGCTACTCAGCAATCTGAGGAACAATTATTTTGTAACAAAGCGGCACCAAATTCCGCTTAAACATGTAACAAAGCGATACCAAATTAGATAAATTGATCAAATTAAGCATGCACTGGCTATAGGTCGAATAGTTTGAGAGGCCCGTCAACGCTGGTTCTTGACCCTTCGCCTGACGAATATTGGCCTGGCCACTTAAGTGGCCAGGCCAATATTTGTCAGGCGAAGACGACATTGCCAACCCAAATCCGAGATTATATTTCCCCATTCCTCCTTAACTGCCTATTTTCACGCCATGATAGCACATGATCTCCATGTTCAGAATAGTCTGACACGCAAAAAAGAAAAGTTCGAGCCGCTTACGGAAGGTTTTATCGGAATGTATGTCTGTGGACCAACGGTATATGACGATGTGCATCTAGGGAACTGTCGGACGTTTTCGAGCTTTGATATGATCTACCGCTACTTGATCTATCTCGGTTATCGGGTGCGGTATGTGCGGAACATAACCGACGTGGGGCATTTGTTGGATGATGGAGAAGATCGCATGTCGAAAGGTGCACGCGCGGCGCAGCTGGAGCCGATGGAAGTCGCTCACAAATTTGCTGATAGATTTCATGCGATGATGCGAGCCTTTAATTTGCATTCTCCCTCCATCGAGCCGCGAGCATCTGGACACATTCCAGAACAAATAAAAATGGTCCAGGATATTCTCGACAAAGACTTGGCTTATGTGGTGAATGGATCGGTTTATTTTAATACGGTCAAGTTTGCAGAAGAACAAAAAGTCTATGGACAATTATCGGGGCGGAAAATTGATGAATTATTTACTGCGACACGCGATGATTTAAAAAGTCAGGATGAAAAGCAACATCCATCTGATTTTGCAATTTGGATGAAAGCAAAACCTGATCATATCATGCGCTGGTCGTCGCCGTGGTCTGATGGATTTCCGGGATGGCATTTGGAATGTTCTGCGATGAGCACGAAATATTTAGGAACCCATTTTGATATTCATGGTGGAGGAAATGATTTAAAATTCCCGCATCACGAAAATGAAATAGCACAAAACTATGGTGCGTGCGATTGTACTCCTGCCAAATATTGGTTGCATACCAACATGCTTTTGATGAACGGGAAAAAAATGTCAAAAAGTGATGGCAATACTATTTCGCCTGAAGAATTATTTTGGGGAGAAAGTAAGCATGTTACCAAAGGTTATGCGCCTGAAATAGTCAAGTTTTTCATGTTACAAACGCATTACGGTAGTACAATGGATATTACTGATGACGCGCTGCAAGCAGCAGAAAAAGGTTATTATAGATTAATGGATGGATTGAAGCGGCTCGAAGGATTGCGATCGGATAAAAAAACAGGCGAGCTAGATGATGCTTGGAAAAGTCATATTCACCAAGCTATCCATCAAATGGATGATGATTTTAATGCACCGAAAGCATTGGCGGAATTATTTGATTTTATTTCTAAAATAAATGCTTACGCGGATAATCCTACGGAGACAATCGGACAAGATGCATTGCAAAAAGTGAAAGACGATGTGCATGCGCTGGTCTTCGATATTTTTGGATTGCGCGCATTGCATCAAGATTCCGGTGAGCATATGGATGGATTGATGTCGCTCGTGCTTGATATCAGGCAACAGGCTCGCACAGATAAAAACTGGACTATTTCAGACACCATTCGAGACCGATTAAATGAACTGAATATCGTGGTGAAAGATGGTAAGGATGGAAGCGAGTGGAGTGTGAGATAATATTCGAATTGATTGAATTGTTTGCAAAATAAGCAGTTTTTTTCTTAAAATTGCTTGGACTATTTTCTTTTTGAAGAGTTTATAGGGATTGATAAAGTAGTAGTTAAACGCGACTTGTACCTCAAGTAACTAATAAACGTTATTGTTTTTGTGGAGCTTAATATATTTGCGTAATCCAAATTTATGTCGAAATATTTTAATCGTAAAGATGCTCCTCCATTTATACCGAAAAACCTAAATGAGTTAGAGAAATTCATATTTATATGAGGCGAGCGTCTATCCTGCACATTCAATCGAGAATTAATGCTTTGGATTAAAGTTGGACCAAGATTTAAGCTTAATTTATTGATGATTCTATAATTTAAGGATAAATCAATATTGAAATTTGAATGTTTATAATTATAGTCTGAACATGAAATTATCCCACAGA
>ENA-ORXU01002992-ORXU01002992.1-marine-metagenome-genome-assembly--contig:-NODE-2992-length-10897-cov-2.754898_pt1 | contig 10897 bp, 11 predicted proteins | sample MGYA00237869_ERZ511484 | MGnify/ENA metagenome assembly ERZ511484 | reverse complement strand
CGGCTCGGCTGGTTCAGATCGGCCGGGTGAGGGAGTTCGGCGTCAGACTCGTCAGGTGCTTGAGGATCGTCGAGCCGTAGAGGGGATCGGTGGCCCAGGTGCGGCTCAGGCCTTCAACCGACTCCGAGCGGCCGTGGAGTACACCGAAATGGCGGGGGTCGGGGGTGTTCGCTCGGGGGAACCCGGTCGCACCTGCATAGAGAGCCAGGTGGTCGACACATGCCTGCACGCCCTGCTCCCATGAGCTGAAGCGCTGGTGGGCTTCGGCCGCCGCATTGGCCCCGCCGCCGGTGATCTTGAGGCCGCAGGAGTTCTGATAGGTGGCGTCGATCACGCCGCCGAAGTTGCCGAATCGGGTCTCGACCGCGGCTTGGACGTAGGCAACCTCAGCTCGCACTCCGGCTGCGGGAGCGAAACGCCAGTAGAAGCGGGCGTTGTCGATGAAGGCGTCGCTCGCCCCACGAGCCCGGGCCCAGTTCTGGGCGTCGGTCATGCTCACCTGGCTCGACGCCTTGATCGGCGTGAACGTCGAAGGCGGGGGAGGAGCCGTCGTGGTCGTGGTCGGGGTCTGTGGCGCTGGGGCAGGGACGCTCTTCGGGGCGTTCGCTCTGATCCAACTCTTGGCCCGATCGCTCGACTCTTGGTTGCCTGCCGGGCTGAGCGGCGAAAGTCCGGTGGCGTTCCGATACCAGGCAATCTCTGCTGGCGAGCACGAGCTGGCCAGGATCCCGATGGCCAAGGCGATGGCCACCGCCACGGCGGAACGAAGAGAAACCGTCGAGCCAGCCGAGGCCGGATCGCGGTCGAAGGACTGCTGCATGCGTGCCGCCAGTGCTCGTCGAGACGGCGCCACCGTAAATCGGGCTCCGTGGCCCCGCCATCTCACTTGGTGTGACATCGGTCCGCCTCAAGCGACGCTCAGTGGCCATTGGGCCACGGACTCGCTCAGCGCACGAGGATGTAGTGGAAGCCCTTGCCCCTTCCGCTGGGCATGCTGGGCCGGACCAGGCCAGCCTCTTCGAAGGTGCGGAGGCGTTTGTTGGCGGTGGGTTGAGCCACACCGAACATGGCCATGTAGTCCGGAGTGGAGATCCATTCTCGTCGAGAAAAGGAAAGCTGGCCGCAAGCGGAGGTCCTGCTTATGTTTTGAGGATCCCAAAACATAAGCGGACAGTCGATGGGCCGATGGCTTGTGTTTGGGCTCCCGGAGCGAGACGACGGGTGTGTTCTCATCGCCCGGTCGGTCGGACGCGGCTGGATCCCGACCGATCCGACAAGATGGTCCCGATGGCCACCCAGCACGAGATCGTCGGGGAGGAATGGTTCGAGCGAGCCACCGAGCTCGCCGACTGGGCCATGGAGCGCCTCGTCAACCGTTGGGACGTGTGGGGTCAGTACTCGATCCTCACGCCCTCCGAGCAGCGTCGCGAGGGCAAGCCCTACAAGGCGATGACGCTGCCCCAGAAAACCATGCGGGGCGAGGACATGGTCACCCACGACAAGCTGACCAGACACTTCGCGAGCCGACGGTTCCGCAAGCCCCAGCTGATCGGGCTCCATGCCAAGAGCAAGGAGCAGACGAGTCGCTGGCTCGGTCTCGACATCGATTGCCACGATTTCGAGAAGGTGGGCGCCGAGGACCACGCACGTCGCAACCTCAACGGTGCCATCGAGTGGTGGGGCGAACTCCAGGCGCAGGGCTTCGATCCACTCTTGATCGATTCCTCCGGGCGGGGTGGGTACCACCTCTGGGTGCTGCTGGACGAAGCGGCGCCCACCATCGACGTCCACGTCTTTGCTCGCTCGATCGCCGCTCGGTGGGAGGAAGCGGGCCTCGACGAGGAGCCAGAGGTCTTCCCGAAGAAGCCCAACCCCGATCGGCTCGGCGCTTGGTTCCGCCTTCCGGGATTGCATCACACCTTCGAGCACTACAGCCGGATCTACTCGGGCGACGAGTGGTTGGCAGACCCCTGGCTCGAAGGTCACGCAGCGATCGACGCCATGATCGGTTGCATCCCGGGCCCACCCCCGCCGGAGATGTCCACCGAGGAAGCCGAGACCATCGTCGCTGCCCGTCGCACCATCGCTCCCAAGACCGCCGGCGCGCCGGCCGAACGGGGCTTCGGTCGGGTGTCGCGCTCCACGGTGTGTGTCGACCTCGACGGGGTGCTTGCCCACAAGATCCCGGGCGGGGGCCTGAGCGAGATCGGACCACCCATCGACGGAGCGGTCGAGTTCACCCGTCACCTCTCGGTCGACTCCGATGTCATCATCTTGACCTCCCGGTTGTCGTCCACGGGCAACAAGCCGAGCGCTGAGGAACGCAAGATGGTCGAACGGATCCACGACTGGCTCGACAGCAACGGCTTTGCCTACGCCGAGGTCTGCACCGATCGAGCCAAACCCGTTGCCCACGCCTATGTCGACGATCGGGCTGTCTCGTGTCGCCCGGCCGATGACGGATTGTCCGCCTTCCGGGCAGCCGAGGCAGCGGTGTCGGCACTGATCGGCGGCGAAGGTTCGTGACGGTACTCGACCCCTGCGGTTCCGGTCGCGCTGAGGGCGCCAAGACGTGGCCGTCTGAGGTGCGTTCTGCGACGGGCCCCTTGCTCGCGGGCGACCGAGGAGGGGCCGATGGCTCGATCGATTGAGTTCTCCTTCGGAGGCGAGGTCATCTCGGCCGAGCTGCTCAAGGTGGAGCGCCAGAAGCTCTACGGATCGATCTCGGTCGACACCCGCACCCTCGACGGCGGAGCATGTTCCTTGGTGACCCTCGCCAGCGATGGCCGCACCCTCGTGCCACACGGCGGGACGAGCCTCGGCTATCTCAACCAGGACGGTCACTGGGTGCCGCGCTCGGAGCTGGTTCCGGTCGACATCGCGGGCCGCGAACTCGAGCAGGTGCCGTCCAGCTTCTCGGCTCCGATCGAACTGTCAGAGGAATGCTCCCTCGATGAGTTCCTCGATCACGGCATCCGGCTGGTGTATCTGCTCGGCCTGGCCGCCGAGCTCGCCCCACCATTGGCCGAAACGCTCGCGGCAGGCACGATCTACAAGGTCGGCTTCAGCTATCGAGGCGGGGTGGGGACCGACCCGGCCTTTCTGCTCGGTGATGGCGACAGCAACGTCTGGTTCCTGATCGGGGACCCTCACGACGTCGAGTGGGTGGGACTCGAACCGACCCTCGTGGGTGTGGATCCAGACGAAGACGAACATCCCGACTCCCACGATGCCGGCGACCCCCTCGACTTCGGGATGCTCTGAGATGCCGAATGTGAACCTCACCGACCAACGTGGTCGCGACGCCGTGGTCAAAGCCGAGAGCATCCGCACCAGCGAGCCCGTCCGTTACGTGGGCCCCGGTGGACAGGCGTCCTACACGCGCCGAGTACTGAAGTCGACCGTCGACCACGACTACGACACCCTCGTCGAAGCCCACGGCGGGCCCGAAGAACTCGGCGCGGCGCTCGTCGACGGCGATCCAGAGATCGACCTCGAACGGTTCGGTCAGTTCCTGTGGAACGTGTCCAAGGTGTACATCGATCCCGAGGAGGAGATCGTCTTCAGGGTCGAACAGTTCGAGGTGGTGGAAGACCCAGAGGGTGAACTGGTGGAACGTCGGCCCCGTGAGCGCCTCGAAGCCAACGTGGATTCCGACGTGCCGCTGAGCTGGACGGGGACCCTCGTGCCGAAGGCCGACGCAGCGCGCAGGTTCGTGTTTGCCTCCAAGCTCCAGATCGTCCACGTCAACGGACTCACCTACGACTTCCTCCACGGGATCGCGAGCGACCTGGCCGAGGCCGACTCGATGTTGCTGATGGGCGCGGGTCGCACCGGCACCGATCCACTCGTCTTCCGCAGGGGCAGCACCCCCTACCGGGGTTTCCTCGAAGGTCGGGTGGAGGGGGACCGCTACGTGCTGCTCCTGCATCTGTCCAACACCGAACTCCGTCGCCCCGCCATCTTCGACCGCCCTCCCGCCGAGCCCGAGGCCGAACAGGCACCGGACGGCTCGTCCACCGAAGATTCGGGTGGCTCTCCCGCCGGGACGGCGCCCGACGCTGCCAGCGCTCCAGCCGACTCGAACGACGCTGGGACCGAGGCGAACACGGAGAAGGTTGCCGAGCATGAGAAGGCTCCAGCCAAGGAAGCCGCCGTGAAGAGGTCCTCGGCGAAGAAGGCCACAGCGAAGGTGCCGACGAAGCAGGCTGCGAGCAAGAAGGCAGCGGCGAAGAAGAAGTCCGTCGCCAAGAAGTCGCCGGCCAAGAAGAAGGCCGCCGCCAAGAAGGCACCGGCCAAAAAGAAAGCCGCCGCCAAGAAGGCACCGGCGAAGAAGAAGGCGGCTCCCAAGAAGAAGGCACCGGCGAAGAAGAAGGCGGCTCCCAAGAAGAAGGCTCCGGCGAAGAAGACAGCCGCCGCCAAGAAGGTGCCGGCGAAGAAGAAGGCGGCTCCCAAGAAGAAGGCTCCGGCGAAGAAGAAGGCCGCCGCCAAGAAGGTGCCGGCCAAGAAGAAGGCCGCACCCAAGAGGAAGGCTCCGGCGAAGAAGAAGGCGTCAGCCAAGCGCAGGACCAAGAGCGACGGGAAGGGCTGAGCGTCGTGGGTGTGATCGATCATTCGGCCATGACCGTCAAGGTCGGCGACTACAAGACCGGCAAGGCTGCCACCGCGCTCAACGAGGCGAACCTGCTCCAACAGGTGCGACGACGGCGTCGTCAGCTCGGCCAGATGATGACGGCGTTCGACATCGAGACCGCCAAACGGCGCCTCCCGAGCGCTGAGTACGCCATCAGTCGCAAGGTCGATGGTGAGTTCTCGGTCCTGATCTTCACCGGGGGTGAGTGCTTCTCGTTGAACCCCGGTGGTGCGATCCGTCTCGGCGCTCCCTTCCACGCAGAGGCCACCGAGCTGCTCCGGGCTGAAGGCGTCGAGCACGCACTCGTCGGGGGTGAGCTCTACGCCGAGCGGACCGACGGTGAGCGTCCGCGTGTCCATGACGTCAGCCGGGTGGCCCGCAACCCGGGCGACCAGTCGGCGCTCGACCGCCTCCGGTTCGCCGTGTTCGACATCTACGACCTCGACGGCGAGGACCTCTCGGCCCGTCACGGCGACTCGCTCGCCGGGATCGAACGACTCTTCGGCGACGGCCAGACCGTCCACCCGGTCGAGTTGGTTCACGGCGACAAGAAGGCTGTTTTCTCGAAGTTCAACCAGTGGGTGCTCAGGGAAGGGGCGGAGGGGGTCGTCGCTCGCTCCGACGCGGCGGGCGTGTTCAAGATCAAGCCCCGTCACAACTTGGACCTCGCCGTGGTCGGGTTCTCCGAGGGCATCGACGATCGAGCCGGACTGCTCCACTCCCTGCTCGTGGGCATCGTCAGGCCCGACGGGACCCACCAGATCCTCACCCATGTCGGTGGCGGATTCACCGACGAGCAGAGGGCGGAGATCCTCGGCCAATTGTCGTCCAAGGTGGTCGAGTCCGAGTTCAGCGAGGTCAACTCCGATCGGGTCGCCTACCAGATGATCGAACCAGGCCCGGTGGTCGAGATCTCGTGTCTCGATGTGATCTCTCGCACCTCGCACGGCTCGACCATCGACCGCATGGTGCTCGAGTTCGATGCGGGGAAACGCTGCTGGTCGGGTGTCCGGCGCCTACCCCTGTGCAGCATCATCTCGCCCCAGTACGAGCGCTTCCGCGACGACAAGACAGCCTCGCCCGACGAGGTCTCGATCGACCAGCTCACCGACGTGGCCGAGATCCCCGAGGTGAAACAGGCGGCCGAGAGTCTGCGCCTCCCCACCAGTGCCCTGATCCGTCGAGCGGTCGCCACCAAGCAGCTCAAGGGCGCCACCATGGTCCGCAAGATCGTGATGTGGAAGACGAACAAGGAAGACACCTCGGCCGACTTCCCGGCCTATGTGTTGCACCTCACCGACTACAGCCCCAACCGAAAGAGCCCGCTCGATCACGACATGATCGTGTCGAGTTCGGCTGAGCAGCTCGACGAGATGTTCGAGGAGTGGCGCACCAAGTACTTCGTCGGTGGTTGGACCGAGCAGGAGTGAGCTTCGCCCCCGGGAGGTGCTGGCCGTGCGTCTGATGAGCTGGAACATCCTCCACGGAGGTGGTCGTCGAGTCGATCGCATCCTCGAGGTGCTGGCCGAGCACCAACCCGATCTCCTCTGTGTGCAGGAGTTCCGCCACGGCGAGGGTGGAGCACGCCTACTCGCCGGCCTCGCGCGACTGGGCCTCAGCGAGGTCGCTGCCCCGGCAACCGCCCAGGCACGAGACAACACGGTGATGACCGCTTCTTGCTGGCCGCTCGAATGGGCGAGCTTTCCCACCGGGGCGCCCCTTCCGGTGAGGGGCGTGGAGTCGAGGATCGCCACGGGTCCCTTGGGTGGGGTCACGATCCTCAATGTCCACAGCCCACAGAAGCGACCCCAGGTCCCCTTCTTCGCCAGCCTGGGCGATTGGTCGCGTTCGCTCGATTGCGAGGCAGCGCTGCTGGGCGACCTCAACAACGGCGTGCCCTTCGTCGACTCCGACACCGACACCTTCGACAACACCCACCAGTTCACCCGTCTTCTGGTGGGCGGGGGTTCGGCGCGGGCGGCCGGCGGCACCGACGAGACCGGCTTGATCGACGCCTGGCGATCGAGGCACGAGGGGGTGTCGGAGTTCTCGTGGGTGAGCGCCGCCCGACAGAACGGCTTTCGCTACGACCACGCCTTGGTCACCCCTGGACTCGACCTCCGAATCTCCGAGACCCACTACGACCACACGGTCAGGGAACACGGGATCTCGGATCACTCAGCTCTGCTGGTCGACCTGGACTGAGCGGGTCCGGTGAACGCTGAGGCTCAGCGGTCCGCAGGGTCGTAGGCGAGGCGGTTGGGCTGGTCGCTTCTCCAACGGGTGGCACCGAGCGTGATCAGACGGAGCTGTTGGGTGGCCCGCGCAACGAGTTCCTCGCCCTCGGCCTCGGTTGCGTCGGTGAGTTCGCCCGAGAGGGTCACGATCGTGCCCACGATGAGGTCGGCCATCATCCGCCGGTCCTCGGTCGAGAACTTGGAGTGCACGGGAAAGCTGGCCAGATCGATGGCGAGCTCGTCGGCAAACAGGCGAAGCTCGCGCCGGATCGCTTGGCGGATGCGACGGATGCCGCCATGGCGCTCTCGGCTCATGAAGCGCATGTGATCGGTGTGGTCGTTCACATGTTGGGCCACCACCGCGATCGACCCTCGGATCGCGTCGTCGTAGATGGACTGGTCAGTGCGGGCGGCGCGGACCGAGGCGCGGAGCGAGCCGAACGATTCGTCGACGAGCTCGAGCCCGAGCGCTTCCATGTCGTCGAAATGCCGATAGAAGGCGGTGGGGGAGATCCCTGCCTTCTTCGTGACCTCCCGCAGGCTGATGCTGTCGAAGCTGTTGTGCGCGAGGAGGCGCAAGGCTGCACTCAGCAGGGCTCTATGGGTGAGTGCCTTGCTCTCAGCGCGAGAGAGTCGTTGTTCGGACTCGGGTCTACGACGTCGGGACATGGGGTGCCTTCACCGAGTCAGCCTAGCGATGGCGGTGCACAGGCGTGTACGCGGTATGGCGTCTGTCGCACCTGCTCCTGATGAGAGCCCTCAACCTCGGGGTGTACGACCTTCCTCGGGCTTGGTGAACGGTCGTTCGGGCGTTTCGAAGGGGTGAACACATGTTTGCTCAGCGCTGAGACAAGCCTTGGGCGCACCGCTCACTCCTTGGTCCAGATCCGGGTGTTGAGATCGAGGTCGTCGACGATGGAGCAGCAGAGTTCGATCTCGCCCTTCAAGCGCTCGAACTGGGCCCGGTCGGTCGCTGGAGTCGAGGTGCTGACGTCGAACATCGGCTCGGTCTGCTTGATCGCGACGACCACGTGGCTCTGTTGAAAGCAGAGCCAGATATCGGAGCTCCATCGCCGTTCCAGGTGGGAGAGTCGCTGCTGCATCGCAGGAGTGAGCAGGTATCGGGCTTCCACCTGATCGGTGGAGACGACCTTGAAGGAGGCTTCGAAGTCGGGGTCTTCCAAGTGGACCAGTTGCTCCGACATGCCCGGCCGGAGCCCTTGGAGGCGTTTGCCGAAGCGGCCACCGAACCGTTCCATGACATCGGGCATGACCCGAGTGCGTCCCTTGAAGTGCTTGTGGAAATCGGCCTGGAAGAGCAGGCCCCGGAAGATGTCGGAATAGGTCCTGCCCTCGTCGCTCTTGCTCTCCGATTCGGCCACCACTCGTGCAAAGCGGATCTGGGTGGCGCCGACGTTGCCCTGGAACAGATTGCTGCTGGAGTAGCGATCCGGTTTGGAGAACAGCCGGGTCTGGTTGAACACGTCCTTGTTCAGGCCGTGGTCATGGTGGTAGTCGAGTCCGGGCTGGATCTGGTCGAGAATCGCATTGATGACCGAGCGCGAGAACTCGTGGGCGTAAGCCGAGGTCATCCTGTATCGGATGAAGCCAGCCACCAGGAGTGCCAGAACCAGCGGGAACAAGCCTGCGATGGGATGGATCCACCACATGAGCCCGCCGCCGATCAACAGGCCGCCACCAGCCACGCTCGCGGCCACCTTGTTGGCGCGGGTCACCGTTGCGATGCGTGAGGCCTCCAGCCGGAGGAGCAAGCCCTCGGGGCCTGCCCCGGCACCGGTTGGGGTGGTCACTGGCGCACGTCGGGCACCGGACGGGCCGAGTCCGATGCCTGGAACCAGTCTCGGCGAACGAAACCGCCCATGTTCGCGATCAGGCTAGAGGGGAAGGAGTCGACGCTGTTGTTGTAGCGCTCGACAGTCGAGTTGAAAGTGCGTCGCGAGGCGCTCAACTGGGACTCGACCTCGGTGAGCAGGCGCTGGAGGTGGAGTGCGTTCTCGTTCGCCCTGAGCTCTGGGTAGCTCTCCCATCGGCCGACGAGCTGGCCGAGCGCACCGGTGAGCTGATCTTCAGCGGCCATTCTCCGGGCCGAACCCGACGGGCTCGACAGGGCGGCGTCGCGAAGTCGAACCACCGATTCGAGGGTGCCTCGTTCGTGATCCATGGCGCTCTTGGTCACTGCGACCACGTTGGGTATCAGGTCGTGGCGGCGCTGGAGCTGGGTGTCGACCGAAGCCCACGCTGCATCGCATGAGTTCCGCTTGTTGATCAGGCCGTTGTAGGTCAGGGTGGGGAAACCGACGATCATCACCGCGAAGAGCACCACCACCAACGTGTCCACGAGGCCCATGATACGGGGACACAGGCAGTGAGCGACCGGTGGTGAGACGTGGCGGCGTGCACGTCGGAGGGGTCGGTCGGCGGCCAGTGAGGCCGCTGAGGGTCCGACCCCGCCAAGGTCGGATCAGAGCTGATGGCCCTTCTCGACACACAGGTCGAGGAAGCTCGCAGCGACTCCGGTATCGGCTTGGCGGAGCGAGTCGGCGGCGGCGGCGATCTGGGAGTCGGTCGAGGCGGCGGCCCGGTCGGCGGCCTGGGTGAACCACTCGTCGGCTTGGGCTTGATCGCCTTGGGTCAAACTGTCCCGGCCGAACTCGACGTTGGCGCAGGCGAGGAACCCTGCTTCGTCGAGCACGAGCGGAATACCGCGTTCGTTGATCGGTGGTCCGGCGTCGGGCAGGGAGGTGTCGAGCGGCCCGGTCGGCAACTCCGCCGCCGTCTCGGGCGGGGTCGGCGTCTGACCCGGCGTCGCTGGCGGAGCCGCCTGTGTCGGAGTTGGCGGAACCGCCCCAGCCGCCTGTGTGGGGGTGGGCTGGGCTGGGTCGGTGGAGACCGGGACCGATTCGGTCCCGCGTGTCGGTGTCGTGGGGTTGCTCGTCTGAGGAGCAGTCGTGGTCGCCTCGGGATCGGTGCTCGTGACCCGGTCGGGCTCGGTCGGTTCGGTCACCACTCCCTCGATGGGGGCGACGCTCGTGGTCGATCCGTTCTCGGGGTCGGAACTTCCGGTGGCCGGGGCCGCCCCGTCGCTGCCACCACACGCGGTCAGCGAGGCGAGACCAACACAGAGGGCGAGGATGCCAGTGGCCCGGAGGCGCTTGCCCGGGTGGTTGTGAACGGTTCGGATCATCACGGCGCGAAGAGTACAGAGCTGGGCCCCGCAGATACTGCGCGACCCCCGTGGGTGGATGCGGATCTGGTTGCTTTCGAGCGTCGAGGCCCGGGGTGGTGGGTTCGGTCACTCTGTGTGTCGAGGCCCGTTCGTACTACTGTCAGCGGCCATGAAACTAACTCTGCGCACCCATACCGGATCTTGGGGTGCATGGGCGAGGGTTCCGATCTCGCTGATGGCCGTCGTTGCCCTCGTTGCCGCGATTCTGTCGCTCGCTGCGGTGCGGACCGTGACCGAAGCAGATGATGCGGGTGCCGACGTCAGTCTCAACCCGAGTCTGCTCGATCCCACCCCTGTGCCCGGGGCCGGGGTGCAGGGAGTCCAGACCCCGATCGGTAACCAGAACTGGCGGGTGAAGGCCTTTGCCCAGATCGACGATCGACTCTTCGTAGGCGGGGCGTTCCTCCAGGTGCGCGATACGCCATACGGCGGCTCCCCGACCCACAACCAGTCCTTCATCGCAGCGTTCGACGTGGATTCCAACGAGTGGATCTCGACCTGGACGCCGAACGTGGATGGCCCCGTGTGGGCGCTCGATGTCACGCCGAGCGGCAAGCTCCTGGTCGGCGGCGAGTTCTCGACCGTCAACGGCACCAACCGCGAGGGCCTCGTGGCGCTCGACGGTTTAGACGCGCTGGACGATGACGGCGAGGATACCCTCGATGCCGCAGAAGGCGAGGGCGGTGAAACGGCAGGGGCAGCGGCTGAAGAGACCGCTGCGGATGCGGAATCTCCTACTCCGACAGCCGTCGAAGAAGCGGCGAAGGTCGTCGAAATGCC
>ENA-ORXU01002990-ORXU01002990.1-marine-metagenome-genome-assembly--contig:-NODE-2990-length-10900-cov-3.663494_pt1 | contig 10900 bp, 6 predicted proteins | sample MGYA00237869_ERZ511484 | MGnify/ENA metagenome assembly ERZ511484 | reverse complement strand
GCGAGACAGCCTCAGCCTATTGGCTCAGCGAGGTCTTGCGCGGCGTGGCTCGCTGCAGCTTGGCGGTCTGCGAATCGGCTAGCGTGGCCTACGAGATGCGGCTGATCCCGGCACGAACAATGTGCTTCTCCGGCACGCCAGACAGCGGCGGCGCAAGTCGATTCATGCGCAAATATTATGAGTATCTCTTGGCCGGCAACGAGCCGCGTGATGCATTGTTGCAGGCCAAGGATGATGTCGACGCGCGTGTTGCGGATTTGGCAATTATAGTCTGAGGGACTTCTAAATGAATGAGACGCAATTTTGGTATTTCGAGGTTGAGGGCGGCGGTGTCGAGTCTGGTGATTCGACGATGGCGATGCCGGACGGCGCGCGCGTGGTCGGAACGCTGGATGAACTTAATACAGCCGTCGACGAGGCGGTCGATCTGCAGGTGGACGCGTTTGAGCAAGAGCAGACGCAAATCTTGCTAGACGTCGCCAAGGAGATGGATGACGTGCCACCTGAGCCAGAGAACCCCGCACCCATGCTGATTCAACACAGTTGGTTTAACGGCATGGGACCGTCGATGTTTGGCAAGTTGAAGGCCGCGGGTGTGACGATGCTTGAGCAGATCGATGAGTTGGGTGTGAGTGGGCTGGTTGGGTTGGGGATTAAGGGACTGACGGAAAACAAAGCCCGGACCTGGTCGGCCCGGGCGCGGGAGATCTTGGCGAGGCATGAATAGAGATTAGACAAACCAATTTTTGAACACGCTAGAGCTAGTGAGCGGCAGTTAGGCAGAGGCAAAGTTTTTGCAACATAGCATACCACTCATCCAACAAGTGTATCAGGTTTGGCGGTGTTTGTTTGATGTAAAGATATAGCGAGAACAGTTAATGGTTCAACAGTGATTGTTCACATTCTACAGTTTCGGCGGTTCTAGTGTCAACACGCAAGAGACTTTCTCTGGTTCCGCAAGCCTGAGTAGTTCATAGCCAATCCCAGCCAATCCTGTCATTAATCCCGGAGTTTCAACATCCAATGGTACACCACAAAGCCAACCACGTTGTGATATGCTCTCTAAAATTCCCTTTGCAATTTGATAAACTTTCTTCCGCAAGACTTCATCATTAAATTCATGACTAGCTTGTAGCAATAGATCTAAATTTCCCAAGTCGCCGTGGCAAAGTGAGTGATTTGCCCCAAATCCGTTTGCAAGCGTACAGGCCAACGCATGCTCAATTTCGATATAAATCTCACTATCATCTAGATATTTCATTGTCTGCAAACGTGCCAGGCCAATTCCTGGGGCACCGTGACACCATGCACTCATAAAACTATTCTGCGAATCATGATCTGTTAGGTAATCGAGTTCGCGCAAATCTGGCCAATTGCGCTCTTGCGCCGAGAATAAGGACCGCTCATAGCACATCGCACGCACTGCGACTTCCTGAAAACGATTTTCACCAGACAGTTGAGCTATTTCCAAAAGCGCCAGACTTATTCCTGCTGCTCCGTGAGAAAAACCAGCTAGCGGCCTCTTCTCCGAAGGAATTATCCAACCAAAATCACCTTGGATGGATTGTGTACCCTGCAAAAGCTTATCCCCGCACTGAATCATCAGAGCCATAACTTCTTGTGTTGGCAGACGTCGATAGAGCACCAGCAATGCTTTAAGACAGCCCGCCGTTCCGCTCAAAACGTCGTATGCATCGTCAGCATCAATCAAAGACGGAAAAAGGGATAGCAAAGCTTCAGCTCGATCTAATAAAGCATCGTCATTCCAAAGGGTATCTAATTGGGTCAAAGTATAGAGAAGTCCACCCCAGCCAGTAAAGCCACCAATATTGGCAATATAAGACTGGTTATGCTCAATCTCATGAAGGATGGTTGCAAAAGCTGCTTTAGCCAGTATACGATAGCGAGATTCATCAGTCAGTTCTGCCAAATAAGCCAGAAAGAGAGTAATTCCTGGTACTCCATCATATAGCTCCATGCCCAAAGGTAGCAAAGACCAATGCTTATCCTGCACCATGGCTAGCCCAATCCACGTAACTTCAGTCTGTTCATAGTTCCAGATAGCAAGTTCTTCCAATCTATCTCCAATTGCACATGCTGCCCTCAGCAATTCGTCACGCGTTGCCATCATATTTGATATAGATAGCTGATACGTAGGCCAAATAGCATGACCGGGTTCCATAGTAAGCGTACCTAATGCCGCCCGAACAAACCAAAGTTGTCGAGCTAGATCTTTCTCGCTTAAACTTTCCAATCGCTGATATACCAATTGCATAGTCGGTTTTTGGAAAAAATTAGGCAAATTCACTCCAGAACAACTTTTAAGGTCAAGTGACTCTGGAGTGGTAAGAAATAGCGGAACATCTCCATTCCATAAGTCTGCATGTTCCGTAGAGATCACGTTGGCAAGATGCGGCTGATGCTGTACGCCAATCCAGAGCTTATCAAAATATTGATCACGCTTTAGCGCATCGCGCAACAGATCGGGATGATAACCTTCACGTAGTAGTAATGTATATAAATATGTTGGACGCAAAATCACGCGTACCTCTACCGCTGCAAAATTATTAAGTAACCCATCTAGTTTTTGTAGCTCGGTTCGATTATTCAGCAAAACACTGTAACAGTTCTGAAAACCTACTAATATAGCATCAGTGTAGTCTGATACATCAATGTCAAATCCTTTCAAAAAAGGACGGTTGTTAGCAGATGGCATTGGAATGCGCTCTCGGGCTAAGTGCATTTCGTCTGTGCCAGCATTCTCATAATAAGGAACTGGTTTCGGAGAAAGCTGGTTTGCGGTAGCACCAAAACCACTCATTTCTAATGTCTCAGCACCTTCACTATCCCAATGACGTTCAGGCAATAACCCAACATTAAGCACAGAGAAGGAGGCTGCGTTTCCCAGTAAAGTTTTTGAAAACTCTGGATCAACTTGCTCGTGATGTGGATGAAGCAACGTCTCCAGATCTATTAAAACAGGATGCTCACCTGAAGCAATTAGGTTCTCATAATGGAAATCAGTCGCTTGTAGCAAATAGAGCAGGGCCAGATATCCACCTTGGCGCTCATAGAATCGCTGAATTTCATCAGGTGTCTCACAATCGCCAGCGAAAACAAATTCAGACCAACCATGCCTACCGCGGTCCAAGATTTTTATAGTACGAAAATCTGGCTCAAAACCATGAGCATTGCACCATTTTAACAGCGTCTGAAAGTGCAAATCGACAGTCAATGAGCGCGGCTTGTAGACAATATTAAATGATAAATCTAAAGGGATGGGATGTGGACGAGACTCAAAGGTGGCAATTAAAACATGCCGACCGTCATTGTGCTGGTCACCATCACCTTGTACATTGCTCAATAAATACATGCTCTGATCAATCTCGAAAGAGTTACAGAGCATTTCCCAATCATTGCATAAATTTGTTAAGAATTCTAGCCTGTAATTAACCCATTTATCGATATGACGAACAACTTGTTGAGCCATCACTGGATACTCTTCAAAAATTGCTAATGCCACATCAGGCTCAAGTAGACGCTCTACAAAAGAATTAAAACGTTCGTCAGGTGTATTCCCGCTAAGGCTTCCTTGTAAACGCGCAACATGTAGCTCAAGCACAAGTGTATTGTCAATTTGCCGTATCAGCTGCTCTAGTAGACCTTGCAAAAGGATTTCTACAATATTCTCCAATTCAAAAGGCAGAATATTGTGTTCATTCGTCATACTTTTTGAACCTTCATAAATCTTTCCCATTCCCTGATCAATGAGAGGTTTTATCAACAGCAAAAATCCAGAAAATTTAGACGTAGCATCAATTTCGAGGAAGTTTGTAGTGGTATTGTTCGATGCAGCATAAGCTTCCTCAATCGTTCTAACCCATTCTGGCTTTATTGAGAACCGATTGCACAGCGACTCTTTCGACTCGGTGATTAAAAACTGAAAGTCGTCTGTGAGAAGATTGTCAACAGCAAGTCGTTCTTCAAAATAATCACCATTCTTAAATGGATATTGTTCCTGCCATTGCGTAACATGAGGACTCGTTTTGATTGAATTTTCCGCTATTGGTATAGACTCATCCTGACTTTGATCTAGATTATAGCCCCGTTCTCTCAGCGTTATTGCATTTTGCCATGTAAATGTTTGGATAGTTTGTTGACTCATTTTCTGCCTCGGAACCCACAATAATTGATACTGGCAAAATGCACATAAGATAGAACCAATAGGCTCGCGTTTTGTGAAATGCAGTATGATGTTTACAATATACTGGATACTGGACTGGTAGAATTGTTAACAATTCTACCAGTCCAGTATCCAATTCATCTTTTTTTGGTAGCGGGAGCATGTTTGTTTGGATATGCTCCCGCTATCCAAGCGTAATAGTTAGCTAACTTACTGCATTGCGCAGCAGCCAAGGCTGCCAACTTTACAGCTGCCGACAGTTATGGTCTTATCGCAGCAGCCAAACGAAATAACGGGTTGTGTAGCGGCAGCGACTCGCCCACCAGCAACATCACCCAGTTCTTCGTTTGTTAATTCAATCATGCCTGCTGGGTTGGCTGGCAGCATAGCAAGCTCTGCTTCACTTAGACTGTTACGATAATTCTCATCCTTCCAAGCACGTACAATATCTAAATTTGACATAATGTTTATGTTCCTTTACTAGTTAGAGTTAAAAAACCTAATATATATATTAACGGTTTTCTGCCTGCAGTCAGATCGCCGATAACACCAAAATATGTTTAGAGTTCCTGCGTTTCGGTCAGCTTAACAGCCAACTGGCTATGCACTAGAAGTGCATATGTGCCACCTTGAGCTAGTAGAGCATCATGCGTTCCCCGCTCAACAATCCGGCCCTTATCCAACACAAGAATTAAATCAGCATTTCGAATCGTGCTTAGACGGTGAGCGCTTATAATTCGTGTAGCATTCACATTGTTGAGATTCGTATCCACGGTGCCTTCTGTAGTTGCATCCAAATGGCTTGTTGCTTCATCTAACAACAAAACTGCTGGCTCATTGGCTAGAGCCCGCGCCAGAGATAAACGCTGTCGCTGACCGCCAGATAGACCACTTCCTCCCTCTGAGACCAACGTTTCATAGCCCATTGGCATGGAATTTATCTCATCATCAATGGCAGCCAACTTTGCTGCTTGTATTATTTTTTCAAAGGTCAATGTTGGATTACCAAACGCAATATTTTTGCGGATCGAGGATGAAAACATGAAAGACTCTTGTAATACGACACCAATTTGGCTGCGTAGCGTGCGATAGTTAAGAGCATGGAGCGGAATACCGTCGTAGCAAATTTCACCCTCTTCAGGTCGATATAGTCCTAACAACAATTGCATTAACGTACTCTTTCCAGAACCACTTGGGCCAACCAGAGCAATTTTCTTTCCAGATTCCGCACTAAATGTGATATTTTTTAATACAAGCGGGCTATTTGGATCGTAGCGAAATGAGATGTTGTTTACGTCAACACCTCCCTGTAAAGTAGGAACTGTAAGTACTGTCTGTAAAACTTGCTCAGGTTCTGCCTCTAATACATCACTAATGCGATCAAAGTATGCTTTCATACGTTGTAACTGTTGACCATTCTCGATTAAGGCATTGAGTGGAGTTAGAAAAGCAAGCGCCAGAGCATTGAGCATTAGCATTGTTCCTAGCGTCAGCGTGCCATTCAGCACGTATAGTGCACCAACCCATAACAACAATAAAGGTGCCAACTGATCTAAAAACCTCACGGCTACGCTAATTGCCGCGGAGAGATGATTGCGTTGCAACGAAACATTCATTTCATTGAAAAAGAGATTCGACCAGTGTTCTAGTGTTCGCTCTTCTGCTCCAGTTGCTTTAACCGTTGCAATCCCTGACAGTGCTTCTACAAGATAGCTCTGAGATGCAGCCTGTGCCGCTAAATCCTTCTGCGTCAGCCCATGCATTGCACGCGTCGTACCTAGTAATACGCTAATCTGTCCTAGGCCAATGCCCAACGCTAAGAAGGCAAATAAAGGGAGTTGAGAAATCAAAATCAGAAAATAGAGAATAACCAAGCTTCCATCCAAAATCGCTGAAAGTGTCTGGCTTGTCAATGTCTCCCGAATGATTGCATTGCTGCTAAGGCGCATCATCAGATCACCGGTACTACGCTTTTGGAAAAAGCTAAATGGTAGCGAAAGAATGTGTTCAAAGAAACTGAGCATCATCTGTGAGTCAATTTTGGCCTGCAAATAGATCAATAGAATAGAACGCAGATAGGAAGTAACTGCTTGCGTAAGAAGCAGAACAAATATTCCGATGCCCAACATCGGCATCATACTTCCTACTTGAAATGGGAGGACGCTATCGATTAAAATTTTGGTAAAGAACGGAAGCAGCAAACCAAATCCCTGTAGAAGAAGAGAGGCTGCTACCACTTGTCCGAGGATACGTATAACCCCATGCAAATTCAGCAATGTGAATAAATAGGCCCGCCATGCCGATTTACCAGAAAATTGACGAATCTGAAAATGAGTTCCACGTTCCAGCACTAGCACTACGCCAGTAAATTTCTGATTAAATTCTGCTATGTCTATGGTCATCCGCCCAACCGCTGGATCAACTATTTCAATCTCTTTTGGTGACCAACGCTCGATGATTACAAAGTGATTAAATTCCCAATGTGCAATTGCTGGAAGATGAACATACTGAAAATTCTCACAGTCTTCAATTCCATATGCCTTAACCCGTAACCCGTAGCTACGCGCTGATTGGATAAGAGATTGAGCTGTGATACCATCTCGCCCTGTTCCGATTGCATCGCGACATTCAGCTACTCTGGTCTTACGTCCATGATAACTCAGAATCATTGCCAAACATGCGGCACCACATTCCACAGCACTCATTTGTAACAAAACGGGTACCCGCCGATGAAAAAGCATCCTTGGTAAATGGATAAATTGTTTAAACCTATAAATTATCAGGTCAAACATTCTCTGAAGCCGAGCAACTGCGCTTTGTCGTATTGGGCTAATTGAATTCATCAATTGACCTCCAAAAACGAGCCAAGACCTGGAATTAGAGTTAGCAAACGGTAACTTCCTGTCTCGGCCATCACGGAATAAGTTGCTCCTTCATATACAGACTCCGGTAGATTCCCTAAAGGCTGTTCCAGAGCAGCTACGACTACTGTCGAAGGCTGTTGAGTAAATGTACTAACATTAAGGCCAAATCTAGATTGAATAATTTTAGGGCTTAGTACTTTCGGCTCAGTTAATATAATGGGTTGGCTAACAGACTGCTCAATACTGGTTTGGGTTGCCGGTCTGATAAATATTGTCTGTTCCAATAATAGCCGCTCCAGCATATCTGGTGGGAAGAGAGCAACTATCATCATGCCTGTGGTTGCTACCAACTCGCCATCGCCTCGTATTACCTGCGCTGTGCCCTCTGTATGAGTAGGAATTTGTATAAACCATGCAAGCAAACCTGATAGCATCAGCAATCCTACAATGCCCCATAAATAGCAAAAGATTTGGGGAGTGATAAATCGAGGCAAAACTGCCTGTTCTCGATTTTTAATGTATTCTGCGACTGCTTCGCTGCGAAAGATGCTACGTCTATTTTGCTGCATATTCGTTATCTCAAATTTTTGCTTCTAGATATATAAAAAATCGTGTGGTATAATAAACAATGACAGCGTAAATAGATCGATGCTCGGAATGTGAAAACATATACGACGCGTGACATACACCATGTCGAACCTAAAGGGATACTGTAGACCGCCAAGTCTCTAAACAGTATCTCTTTTTTTTGATCTAATTATTCATTATAGACAAAGAAATCTATACACACCTGCTTTCTTTCTATGTGGATAAACAGTCCAAGTCGTCTTTTTCTGCCGTCTATATGGATAAACAGTCCAAGTCGTCTTTTTCTGCCGTCTATATGGATAAACAGCCCAAGTCGTCTTTTTCTGCCAGTTCGACAAAATTGATCAAATCATCTACTCAAAACTCTTAACCACCACTGTACCTTCCCCTACACATCTGATCCCCTTCCATAGAGCGTCAAACAGTCACTTGGTTAAGTGGGATAGCGAATCAGCATTCACTTTTAATAAACTACTTATTGTTCTAGTCGAGAGACGATTAATACAATTCACTGGGTTAATAGAAGAGAGTTTTCTTGAAATATATTTCTTCTATGTAGTAGCTTTGAAGTTATCACACATACAGTATAGTGAAGTAAATCTTGAATTCTGAGTGCAAAAAGGTATCGGTTAACAGATGATTAATGGGTTGTAATGTTAATCGTTTTGACCAAAAGGCACGTCGATTGTTTTTGCGATGATGGCCGATGATGATGGCGATATTTTATTATGCAGTATAGAAAACCACTACCTCTGGTAGTGGTCCCATAAAAAGGTTTCACCGTGAGAGGAAGTATGATAGTTCTCCTTGGCAGGAATACGGCCAAAGAGATTAAGGATGTGATCGCATTCGTTCTGTCTGTTTCAGAAATACGAACGATGAAGCAAAAGATGCTGTGTTCGAAAACTCTGGCCGCGAGTCTACAGTGCAAGTACAATCAGGTTCGATGACGAAAAGATTCGCCGATACGTCAAATGGCAAGAGAAGAAGTACACGGATAACGACCCGTATCAAGCAGGCTTGTTAGATACATAACGAGTAATCAGATAGGAACCCCTTCCAGGGGTATTATTTCAAGCCACCGGTAAATCGGTGGTATTTGACTTTTGTATACGCTAACAGATGCGAACCGCACTCGGACCAGCAAGAAGCGGAACCTCAAACTCCACTTCATTGTATCGAGTAAATGTCACAAATGTCATAAATGTCATCAGATAGAGAGGGGGTCATTTTTGATTTTGGCCCCCCTTAAAAACCATGACATTAGTGACATTTATGACATCGGGCAGATTAAAGACCCATCTTTAGATCAATATATTCAACAACACTCTCCCCTTCTCTTCTTGCGGTCTGCGTTCAATGATCTTTTTACCCTGTAGTTGCTTGAGCACCTTGTTCGTATGGCTGAGCGTACGACCTATCTCTTCGGCGATCTGTTTGTTTGTCGCCTCGCCCCCATACGTTTTGATTGCCTCAATTACCGCTTCCTCCAATCGACTCTTTTTTATCTCAACGGCATCACCTTCATAGACCCAAGAGAGCGTTTCTTTATCCCACTTCAAGGCGATGCTGATATCACCGACGAAGTTGCCATTTGCTCTAACGACTGCTGTTTGGTTCTCTTTATCTGCCTCAAATGAGAGCTGAAAAGTGACCAGCGCACTCTTCTGGATCGAGCCTAAGTGGACATCGGAAACGTCAACTCCCTCTTTATTGCCTTTGGATTGATGGTCAACAATAAAGATGGTACATTTCGTGTCTTTGCTAACCTTGCGTAGCGCTTTGAAGGTAATAGCAACTTGGAGTGCATCCATCTGATCGAATCGGCCCGTAGCACTGGTGAGCGTATCGATTACAACAAACTTATAATCCTCGCTGATGATCTCCTCGCGCAGACGTTTGAGGCCTGGACCACTGAGACTCTCGAATTCGGTTTTGAAATCGATGTCTCTCTCTAAACCATCAGCCTTTGTCTGCTTGAGTATCCGCTGCTGAATAGAGTAATCGGTATCTTCTAACGCAAGATAAAGCGTCTTGGCCTTTTTGGTTTTGCGCCCCATCCACTCTGCCCCAGCAGAGACGGCCAAGGCCATCGCCAAAAAGAAGATTGTTTTGCCCGATTTAGCCTTGCCACTCCCGATCGCAAAAGCGCCCTCTTCGATAAATTTAGAGATAAACCAATCTGGTTCAGGGATATCCATTGTCAACAGTTCATGATAGGAGATAGTTTTGAAATCATCTCCATTTATCTCGGCATCCAAAATAGCTTCGATGAAGCTGTTGAGCTCACCCTGTTTGATTCCGCTTGCAAGGGAGAGCGGGGATCGATGGCAGATTTGGTCGTATATGTCGAGACGATTAAACGCTGTGCAGAAGTCGAGCATCAATTGCTTTCGGTCACTGTGGCGTGCTTTACGCACCTGCTCGGCAAGCTCATAGATGGCAGGAGTAGCCTCATGAATGGAGAGCTTTATGCTGTAGTATGGCGTGCCACCTCCATGCATTAGCGCTTCGAGGGAAAACAAAAGTTGATTGTTCATGCTATCGAGCCACTGGATGCGACCAAGCATGGGATTGATTTGCAAGCAGGTTTCGAGATCGAACCCGATAATGGCATCATATGGCAGCTCTGGCAGATTGTCCTTTGCCTCTAAATTGAGCAACGCCACAGCCTTGAACCCCTCAGTTCCTAATAAGTCGGCTACATATTTAGAGGCACAGATCACTTTAGAGGCACAGATCACGCAGTGATCGTTTGGTGTGTAATCTGTTGGGTCGCGCTCGGCTTTTTGGTTGACGTAGTACTGTTGATCTGATTGGTCAGAATCCGCTCCGTCAGGGTCATCATCGATTTTGGCTGATGTTGCGATTGACATTTTTCTCCTAGTAGAAATTGAAAAGTTGATTATTTACAGAAAACTTTTGGCTGGCTTGTTTGGGTAATATGGTGGGCCGCGAATAGGCGGTTGTTTAGGGTTCATCTGCGCCTCTCATTAGATTTTGTCGTGCTAAAAGATACCGCCCGGATTGAGCTGAACCAGTTCGTCGGGTTTGAGTTGGATTAGTTTCTGGACGGCGTCATCTAGCTCGATTTCTTCCTCTAGATAGAGCCCCAAAGAGTCTGCAACAAGCGGTTCGATACCGTTGCCGGCTAGATAGACAGTGAGTTCGGGCGGCGCGGGCGGTGGTTCGGGATGCTGATGAGCCTCGATGTTGCAGGGTGGCAGGCAGACGGTATGGTGTCCAATTAAATGACAGACATGAT
>ENA-ORXU01002985-ORXU01002985.1-marine-metagenome-genome-assembly--contig:-NODE-2985-length-10909-cov-4.606444_pt1 | contig 10909 bp, 6 predicted proteins | sample MGYA00237869_ERZ511484 | MGnify/ENA metagenome assembly ERZ511484 | reverse complement strand
GATGGCCGAGGAGTTTGAGCGGCCGGCGGGGTTTTGGCTGTCCCCATTCCGCGTCGTTGGGGACGGTGCCACGCCCGTGGGGGCCGACGCAGACGTGCCGCCGGCGGCCGGCGGCACCGCCGCCGACGACGGTGGTGGTCGCGGCGGCGGCAGCGGCGGCGGCAGCGGGGCCGACCCCCCCCCTGACGGCGGCGACTACCTCCTCCTCTACTTCCTCGTCGACAGCCGGCGGGTGGGGACCCTCGACACCCCCCCCGGCGTGCGGTACCCGGTGGCCGGGGCGGCCAACGCGGTTACCCACCCGCGGGTCACCCGTTTTCCGCCGCCCCCGCTGGCCGCAGCGGGGCCGGCGGCGGTCGCTGCCTGGGCGGCGGGTGGCTGCCCGTCGGGGGGGTGCGGGCGGGGGGGTGTGAGCGGCGGCGCGGCAGACACGACGCCACCGCCGCCGCCGTGGCCACCTCCCCGCGCCGGGGCGCACGTGGGCGGTGCCACGGACAGGGGTGGGGCGTTTGGGGGGGGCGCCCGGCCGGGGGCCACTGCCGGCGGGGCTCCCCCCCCACCCTCCCCCTTTGGCCGACCCCCTCGGCCGCTGTGGTCACCGCCAGCACCCCCCCGCTTGCCGCCTCTGCCGCGGCGGTCTCCTGGCCCAGCGCCCGTCCGCACCGCCCAGGCGGTTGTGTGGCACCCGTCGCCCGTTGCCGCCGGCATGGCCGCCTACATTCCGTCTGCCGAGTACATTGTGCGCGCCGGGTGGGTGCCCCCTGCCCTCGGTGGGGGGGTGCGCTGGTGGGCCACCATCCTCGACCGCCCGCAGCGGCTGCTCTGGCTGGTGCTCGTGACGGTACGGGGGGTCACCGCCGTCTTGCCGCCGGGCAAAGGGGCAGGCCCAGCAGACGACAGTCCCGCCGATGCGACACACGCGGCTGCCGGTGGGGCCGTCGACAGTGACGGCGTTTCGGTGACGCTCCTGGAGCGCGGCTGGGGGGGGCTGTGGGTCAACGTGTCTGAGGGCGTCCGCTTCCTCTTCCGCGACCGCCGCGCCCCAGGGGCGCTGGTCATTGCCTACACGTCCGAGGCGTCGGGGTTCTCCCACCTGTACCTGCGGTCCGTGGGGGGGGTGCCCCCGCCCGATGAGGACGATGGCGACGACGATGCGGGCGTGAGTGGCGGCACCATTGGCGGCATGGAGGTTGACGGTAGCGAGGTGGCCGGCAAGGCCACCGCGCCGGACATCGTTGCCGTGACTGCTGGCGACTGGGTGGTCGAGGCTGTGTTGCATGTCGATGCGGCGTCTGGGCTGGTGCTCTTCACGGGCACCCGTGACTCGGTGTTGGAGCGGCACGTATATGCGACGGTGCTACCGGCCTTCCCGCAACCACCGCCCGGAGCGGCTGCAACTGTACCCCCGCCAATCACGCGCGTGACGCCTCCTGGCCGTGTGGTCAGCGGCGCGGTGGTGTGGAGCTCTCCCCCTGCCGCCGCCCCCCCAGCTGGGTACATTGCGGCCGCTCCCGACGTTAGCCCGGCCCTTGTCGCCGCCACCGCCTCGTCGCTCACGTCCCCCCCCGCTACCGTCGTCTACGCCGTGTGGCCGCCCGCGTCGCCGGGAGAACCCCCACGGGCGAGACCCCTGGCCGCCCTCGTTTGCCCGCCGGTGCACCCTTCGGCATTGCCGCCGTGGCCCCTCCATCCGCCTCGCCTCTTTTCGTTTACGCGGCCACCAGTGGCCCCTTCCACGACCCCCGACACCCTCTACGGCGCGCTCTACCTGCCGCCCCCGCCGCCCCCGGGGGGACCGCCGCCGCCGCCACCACCCGTAGTGCTGCTGCCGTACGGCGGCCCACGGGTGCAGCTGGTCAGCGCCTCCCACGAGCTGACGTCTGCTGTCGGGCGGGCGGTGCTGCCGGCGCTCGGCATTGCCGCGCTGGTCGTCGACGGGCGGGGCAGTGGCCGCCGCGGGCGGGCGTGGGAGGCCGCCGCACTGCGGGCGGGCTTTGGGGGGGTGGAGGCCGCCGACCAGCTGGCGGGCGTCGACGCGGTGGCGGCAGCTGCCGCTTCAACCTCGACGGCTACCGAGGATGGCAGTGTTCACGGGTTGGATGGGTGTAATGTCTGCCATGGCGTTCCGGCAGTCGACGCGTCGCGCGTCGGGGTGGTCGGCTGGAGCTACGGCGGCTTCCTCGCGCTCCGCGTCTTGTACGCCTCTTCCGCACGGGTGGCTGTGGCCGTGGCTGGTGCGCCGGTTGTCGACTGGCGGCTGTACGACAGCGCGTACACGGAGCGGCACTTGGGAGATCCGGCAGCAGACGGTGGGCGGTACGACCGCTCGTCGGTGTTGGGTGTGGTGGCCGCCCATGGCGAGCATCTCGCGGCTGAGGCCGCTGCGGCTACTCCCCCATTGGATGTGGTGATGGGCGGGGGATTGGAGACGGGCGCTGGATCGACCTCTTCATCTGCCGCAGGTGCGACAAGTCCTGGCAGATCGCCCAGTCGGTCACCGTCTCCCCCCGCCCTCGAGCCCCCCCGCTCCCGGTCTTTACTTCTGGTCCATTGCCTCGGGGACGAAAACGTGGCTCCGGCGCATACGGGTGCGCTGCTGGACGCCCTCACGGCCGCCCACGTGCGTGGTGTGCAAGTGCTGCTCTTCCCCGGCGAGCGCCACGGCCTGCGCGGGGCGTCGGCGCAGATGGCGTTTGAGGCGCAGGCGCTCGGCGTGCTCCGCGACGCACTGTGGCCATGTGAGAGAAGGCGTGGCATGGAGTCGGGAGCAGCGATGGAGGCCGGCATCGAGCCGCGTGGCGGCGCGGGGACGGCGGCAAGGGTGGATGCGGGCATGGAGCCTGGTGGCGGCGTGGATTCGGCGGCAAGGGTGGATGAGGAACCCGCTGCTGTGTTGGCCGCAGGGGCCACGCGCAGAGTCGTTGGCCGTCAGCCAGCGCCGTGACGTTGCGACGCCGAGAACGCACCGCTCTCGTGCTCTGGGGATGTCATTTTCACCACACAATCTCGTGCGGCGCTTCATTCCTGGACACTCTTCACAGCTGGCAGCGCCAGCAGGACCAAACGGGGGGCGTGCAGCGACACGCTTCAGCAGGACACGTCACATGTTGGCCAATGGCGAGTGCCGCTGAGCGTACGGCGTCGGGCACCGTGCGGTGGGGTGGGGTGGCAAGAGACAACGCGTGGGCGCCACCCACAGGAGCGGCAGCGACGGCAGTGCGGTTTTCGAGCTGCTGCGGACAGTCAAGATCGAGTAAGGGGCATAGGCGCGGCTTCCAGAACGCATGCCAGTGGAAGGGGCGTGGCGACGATCCTCCAACAGTCGGTGTACACCAGCGCGCTTCGGCAAACGCACCTGCCTTTGTACTGCCCGACACCGTGGGGCGGTGGTTGCCTGGCGTCCACCGCCGACGGCGGCGGGCGCGCGGTCGCGCACAAGGCAGCTTCTTGCGAAAAGCTCTTTCCATATCAATCCTGCGCGCGCTGCTGGCAGGCACGAGCGCCACACTCCATCACATTGCTCTCTGGGGTCGACTCCTCCCGCGAATCGGGACTCCCCACAAAGCACCACTCCCCTCCAACCCCCCCGCTTATGCTCCCAGCACCTCCTTGATCAACCCCATGACCTGTGTCACAAACGGTGGCGCCAGCAGCACCGTCGCCTCGGACGTGGCGCCGAGGTCGACGGCCCGCACCCTCCGCCGGCCGTACCAGTCGCCCCAGGCGGCGGCGGCGAGCACCGCGTCGGCGGGCGCGGCGGGGTCTCCCCCCGTGCCGGCGGCCGCCACCACCCCCCCGCGGTAGTGCGCCGGCGCGGCGCTGAGCGCCGACGGGCCGTGGCGGGTGGCGTAGGGGAGCAACGGCGCGCTCCCCCACAGCGACACAATGCCGGCGAGCGGCGCGCCGCCGAGCAGCCCGACCGCCAACGCCGCCGTGCCGCCACGCACGTGGCCAAGAAGGACGATGGGAGGGGGGGACTCACAGTTGCGGCAACCGTCGCCGCCGCCGCAGCGGCTGCTTCCGACCGCCGCGGCCTCCCCACAGACAATGGCGTCGATGCGGGCGGCGGAGGCGGCCATGCCCGCCACGTCCTCGGCCACCCCCGACGCGCCCGCCCGACGGAGCGCCTCGGCGGTCGGCACGTCCGCCCCGCCCGCCGTCCGACGCACTGCGTCGGTGCCCGATGGGTCGTGCCAGGCGTAGCGTAGGCCGGGGTGGAAGGTTTCATCGACGAGGGGCACCAAAAAGTCCTTGTAAACCGGCGCGACGGGCACGACAAGGCGGACCGTCGCCCACCAAGTCGGGTCGGACTGGATTAACCCCGACAGGGCGAGGAGGTAGAGCTGCGGCCGCCCGATAACACCGTGAAGAAAGACAATCGAGGCGGTGGGGCGGCCACGACGGCCACCGCCGCCGCCGCCGCCGCGCGCCGGAGGCTCGAGGATGAGGCCACCGAGCGGCCACCCCGGCCCGCAAACAATCGTGTGGTCCGTCCCCGGAAGAGTGTTCCCACACGCCAGCGACAGGTTGGGCGGAATGCCCGGGATGGCTTCCCCACCGGGGACCGTGTAGCTGCCAGCCAGCAGGGTGGAGAGGGCGGGCCTGTCGGCGATCGGCCCCCGCTCCGAGATCACCGGCGGGGGGGGGGGAGGGCACCCACGGGGGTAGGCGTACCCGCCACGCGCAGCGTCGGTCGCGGTCGCCGACGCGTCGGCGGTGGCGGCGGCGGCGGCGACGGCGACCACCACCGCCGCCGTCAGCACGACGACGCGGGCGGCGGCGCCGCTCGTCGACAGGACGGCGGCCATGGGTGATGGGAGCGTGTGGGGCGCGTGGCGTTGCGCGGGGCGATCGGAGAGGGAGGCAGCAAGAAGGGGGGGGTGCCGAGCGGACCAGTGCCGAATCCGCTGTGCCGACCGGCTTTGTTTCGTCGGTGGTTGGAGCGCGTTCCGCCGTGGTCGTCCGTGCGGCGGCGCTGCCACGTTGATCAACGATGTGCGCGTGGACCACGTTGGGGGGGGGGAGGACCCCTGCCAGCCTGTAGGACACGCGAAACCCACGTCAGGGGCCAAGGCGTGGGTGTCGAAACCGATAGAGTGCTTCTCGTAAGAACTGGATCCACATTTTCCTCTTCAGCAGCACGAACTGCCTCCTGAGGCCCAGTCTTGACGACGGGCTCTCAGCGTGCACGCACGCGTGTGAACCAATGAGAGCGCTGCGTTCCAATCACGGCTGCTTCATTTCTATAAATCTGCCTCGAACGGCAGTTCCGCTCACGAAGGACTTACGCTCAAAACAGGCTCCTTTTGGGACGATTGTAGTCCGGACGTGAGCGTGTGCGAGATTTTCTGGAATATCTCGCACATGAACACGCGTGGCGAGGCCATCAGATCATTCCAGGTCAGTTTTTGGACCCGGGTCGACTGTCGGAAATTTTTGCCCACACGTGACCGACCACGATACGAGGCGGAACACAACCGGGGCAGAGATAGATGATCGTCACTGATTGGACGTTTGCGGTCACGGCTCTCGTCTGTTTCACAGGAACCGAGATCGCGTGGCTGGCGTCCGTCGATCTCTTTTGCACCCAATTTGCGAGCACTTCTGCGGCGCGGTCAAGACCACACCCACCCCAGCACGACGAAAAACAGGACTTAATTGTCATATTCGGGTCGATCACGTTCACATGTCCTCACCGTCAAGACAAGGCCTAAGCTTCGCATGGCTGTCTAAAAAGTTGCGTTCACGTCTATTAGTTTTCGATTTACAAGCGGCAAATTTAGAACTATCCTGGCGATGCAATACCTACCCGCACTGTGGCGGCCAATCATGCCCAAATAAGGTAGCTTTTAGAGCTACTCGAAATGCGCACCGTCTACGAAAAGCTTTCTGCAACGTGCAGAAAGCTGAGTGGTCGAGAGAAAATTGTACTGCCCGTGCATTGCTAATCTCCAAGGAAAGGGCGGTTGCAGAGAGGAGGGGGACCAAGCGGACGACAAGGCGTAGAAATGAAGTGGAACTGGCTGTTCGAAAAGCCACGATCAAGCGTCTGGCGGAGAGTTACCGCCAGTATTCTCGCAAGTCAATCACCTTGTCTTGCTGGAGGCATGTAGAGCGTTTGCAACCCACGCGCCCAGTGCAGATCCCATCAAAGCGGACATCAGGATTCTTGGCCATCCCTTGGCTTGCAGGCTTAGTGTCAAACAAAGGCGATTCACGTGCACACGTCTGCGGAAGATATTTTACTTCGGCCAGCCGCGTCTCAGCAATGAACAGCTGTCTCACGCAAGGGCGTCTCACAGGGTCCGGGACTTCGTCACCCGTCACGAAAGTGCCAGAAAGTGCCAGAGTAAAGCTTAAAGTCAGGACCACAAGTTAGGGAGATTGGCGCGTGTTGCGCGTGTTGACGAGCTTGCGCCATGTCTCAGACCAAAGCAGTGTTGCACACGCCTCCTGCTCGAGCCAGTGACAAAGTGGGCAAAAAAACTGTGTTCTTGAACAGCCAGTCCTCCCGTCGCGCCGCCCACGCCTTTGCTGCCCCGTTCTGGAGCCAGCTGGGTCGGAGACACTCTTTGCAGACATAGACATGGTTCTTCAAGGGAATAGAGACCGTAGAGAGGCGGAAATCGATTCACTGTGCAAAGCCAGACATCACGATAGCATGCAATGCGACAACAAACTCCCAGCGACCATATCGGAAAAAGTGGGTCTCATCGACGGTTATCTTTTCACATGCAGATGTGACCTGTAGGTTACTCTCGCGTATGCCTTCAAGAGCAAAGAAAACGCATGATGCTTTTTTGTTGCTTCTTTGCCATGCGTTTCCGTACCACATGGTGCACAGTGGTGGGCGACGCAGCTGCGATGTCGATGCCATGGCTGTTCTGCAAAAAGACCCCGCAGAGCCGACTCAGAGCATGAAGTACATGTATATGTTTTCGTGAAAGCCCCCTGGTCTCGCTGTTTCGATTGGTGGTCAGGGTAGGAGGGGGTTGGGTTTCATAGACAGAGATCACCGGCGAGTAGAAGACGGCGCAGGAAGTCGGTAGAAAACCACGAAGCAGGAAATGATCACGGTGATGACGAAACGTGTCGAGATCATAAGGATCCCGCTGAACTGGATGCGCTCACAATGAGATTTCGTGAGATTTCTTGGCAGCTTACTTGGCCCCGAAGAGACCATGGAGAGGGTTCTGGGCAAGACCCGTGATTTCTCATGAGATCGACAAACTTTTGGAGATTTATTGAGCGCCTGATGTGCGTGTTCAGTGCGCTGAGCCCCATCTGGAGCCTTTGTAAGGAGCTCAGATGATTTCGAGTCGTTCCATTGGTCTCCGTACACTGTCAAATAATTGCAAGTACTCTGTAACCACCAAGTCTTGGAGGACAGCAATACTGCGACACAATTCTCGTCCTGCTTCAGCAGTGCAATGGAGAGGGAGGGGGGTGATCAGAGAGTTTTTGCAGCACGCGTGAGAAGGCTGTTGTGAGAAGGTCGCGACAAATGGTTTCCGCACAGGTCTGGGACAGAGCTGGCAGGATTGTCCGCAAATCTATGATCGGTAGGCAGGCTGCTTTATTACGTAAGTTCTCACGCGGATCGAGGCGCGGCTGTTAGAAGGAGCGGTCGCGAGAATGGTCCGCGGGCATGGGTGCCGGGCGGGAGGACGTAGCCCGCCAGCAGGCGAGTTTCTGAGCTGCGCCAGGCCCGCCAGAGGAAGCGGGCGCTGCCGGCTAAGCGTATCACGGTCGACGACGCCGGCGCCTATACTTCCGACCTGTCACTAGCGGTGCAGGAGCTGGTGTCATCGCTGGCCTCGGCCAAGCTTGGCGTCGCGCTCATCAATCGAGCGCACCCTAACAACCCAAAAAACACCATCCTGGCTGCCGTATGTCCATGAGCAAAGAACAACTCCGATGACCTCGACGAGATGCCGAAGGCCCTTGCACCGCAGGTCAAGGCACTGCCAGAAGGCGGCTGGAAAATGAACGAGGAGAGGCGGGCAGTGCGCCTCTTCGCCACGGGCGACTAAGATGCGCTGTGTACTGTTCTCGGGAACAAAGCCGCGAGCGCGACTATTCCGTGCCTGTTGTGCCAAAGGACCTGGTCGCCGAGCGCTGAGCATGCGGCGCTGGACGCCAAGGACAGGACGCTTCAAAACGTTACCGACGCGGGGACGTTGTGCTCGGCGCCGACATTCCTCGGCCTGGTGAAGGCAGGGCTTAGCAACGGCGGCGGCGGTGGCGGCGGCAGCAGCGGCACTCCCTCGAAACGCCGATTAAGGCATTTGTCCGTGGAGCAACGGCCTCTCCTGCCGGCCGATCAGTAGCGGATCCGCCTATTTCAATTGCACAGAACCCACGTAGTTACCGGCGGATTCCACGTCCTCGCCACCGAGAATTTAATTCCGTGCGAGAGAGCAGCAGCTGGCTGGCGCTTTGCGCACCACCTGGCGACGCTACTACAGGAGAAGGTAGACGTGACGCCCGTCGCCGACCATGGGGACAGGACCATTGGCCGTGAGTGTTACGACATCGGTGACAGAAGAGAGATCATCTGCCAGCTGCTGCTACAGGAACTGACCGACGAGTACTGAACGGTATACCAGCCGGAAGGGATGCTTCAGAGTAGGGTGTGAATGCTCCCCAACAGGGCAGCCATTGCCACAGCCCAGGAGGTCTGTCAGTTCCAAGAAAACGCCATCGCCCGTGTCATGCACCTGAAACACGCCTTCCCCTGGTTGGGTATCTCTTTCAAATTCCACCTGTTCCTTTTCCATGCCGCCAACTCCATTTAATGACATGTGAGCACAGGAACGTACGGGGAACAGGCTATTGAAGCGTGGAATGGGTGCTACGGGCAGAGGGCGCGCAGGTTCTCGTTAAGTTCTCGCTGGCATTAGCGGCAGCGTTCATGCGGGCGATGGCGCTAGCACGGGATTCCAGCGAGTCAGACCTGATGCGGTTAAGGCCCACGCGCCGGCCAGCTGCTTCTGGAGCACGCAAGGCAACCAAATTGGCGACAAGAGGCGGTGGCAGAATCGAGAAGAGCTGGCTTTCTGCGCTGCCAAGGAGGCGAAGGCCGCGAAGGAGGGGAGTAATAGACCGACGATTTGCATGAGAAGGCGTCTGATACTATAGGCGCGCACGCGCGAAGAGAGAAAAAGAGGAGACGGAGAAAGTAAAGGACATTTAGTCGATGTTACACGCAGGATCGAGTTGTGACACACACCACGGCGAATGAACATGAGAGAGAAAACAAAAAAATGCTGCCGAGAACCAGTGTGACAAGCGCCTAAGTTGCATGAATGAGCCTTCGTCGTATAAAGGCCTCGTCACAGGGGTAGAGACGTACCCCAGTGGCATGTCCGACCGAGCACGTCACGCCTGATACGCTCCATCAGCCCCCTTCCGCACCCACCGTCGTCATGCCGCGTGGCGCCAGTGTGCAAAGAGAGCGGTGACCCTACGTGCACGCACACCAGAGCAAGAATCAGAGCCCACCCCCGAACCGGTTGGAGTAGATGAAAGGCGGAGGTGCCGCGACCAGCCATCCTACGACACACACATACCACCCAATCTGCCGGCGACACCGGTGGCCCCGACGAAGACGCGCGAACGAGGACGCCAGTACCAAAAGGACCCAACGCTTTTCGCCGACATTGAGAAAAAAGGCTGTTAACATCAGCCTGGTAGGCATGCATATCCCTTATACAACAATTAAAACGGAAACAGGACTGACGCTGTTAAAACAAGAGATAACAGCCAGAAAACAAGTCGACAGTAGTTCTGCACTTTGTCATAGGCCATGAAAGGCATTTGCACCCCCACCACAGCATCTGGGATAAAATTGAAGAAGGATCAACGGACTTACTAACACGCACCCACAATCGACAGAGCTGGCTACCGCTCCGGCATCTTCTGCATTCGGCGGCCCCATAATCGCGCGTTGAGTCGTATGCAGAGGTGTGCATCACCCGCTTATTTTGAGGGCGCGGATGGCGATGCGCCCCCAATCATGACCTTTGGCACAGGAGCCTGGAAAGCACGCCCCGGTCTACGATCCGAAGTTAACGTCCAGGTGGATCACATAAGTTGAACGCAATCTCAAAGGGCTACACAGCGCCCGGTTCACATGCAATTCAGGGCCGTCTACTGTTGCTTCGGTTCGCATGCTGAGATATATGCTGATCACACCCTGGTCGTGCTCATTCAATGTTTGGCACACAGGCTGTGGCACACTTCTAAGACGGGCAGTCACACGCCTCAAATGCGCCAATTAGCACGCCTCAGGAGTGCTGCACAACCGTCGTCGTCGGAAATATGCCGCAGTACGTGCACACCACGAGTTGGCGCAGTTAGAAACTCTGTGCGGCTCCACGCACAAGGAGTGTGACGCAATCGTAGATCTGTCAAGCGCGTGCGTGCAGAGTGGAATTGATACCCAGACGCCCCAGTCGCTCGCTCTGCTGCCGCTAGGGCACCAAACCGTGCCGGCCCAGGAGGGCTCGAGAAGAAAGAGGGGGGCCGTGGCCGAGGGTGCGAATGCGAAGCAAAAGCAGTGTAAGCGACCTGAGCGGTAATGTTGTGGTGCGTGAACCTCAGTATGAACCCACAACAATTTGACGCCCAACTGGAGCCCACAAATGCATGGCTTGACAGGCACTGATACGACATTCAGTTCACATTGTCTTTTATTTGCTTTACCAAATGCAGTTCATTATCCAAGTCGTATAAGGATAAGGATAGCAGAGCTTTTCGGGCAGCGACCTTATGTCAGGGGGATAGGAGCTCTTATCCGAGATAACGCAAGAGCTTATGTTCACAGCCCTAATATATGGGGAGAAGGGGAAGGAGAGAAAAACAAGCGAGACAAAAGGAACCAACAAAATGCATGCCACAGAGCAGG
>ENA-ORXU01002983-ORXU01002983.1-marine-metagenome-genome-assembly--contig:-NODE-2983-length-10914-cov-7.217865_pt1 | contig 10914 bp, 11 predicted proteins | sample MGYA00237869_ERZ511484 | MGnify/ENA metagenome assembly ERZ511484 | reverse complement strand
ATCGTCATCGACTACCTGCAGCTGATGAAGGTGGCGAACTCCAAGGAGAACCGCGCCACCGAGATCTCCGAGATCTCCGGCTCCCTCAAGGCGCTGGCCAAGGAGCTGAACGTGCCGATCGTGGCGCTGTCGCAGCTCAACCGATCGCTGGAGCAGCGCCCGGACAAGCGACCGGTCATGTCGGACCTGCGCGAATCCGGCGCGATCGAGCAGGATGCCGACGTGATCATGTTCATCTACCGCGACGAGGTGTATCACCCCGAGGACGAGTCCAGCCACGGCAAGGCCGAGATCCTGATCAGGAAGCAGCGCAACGGCCCGATCGGCAGCTGCGCGCTCACCTTCCTGGGCAAGTTCACGCGGTTCGAGAACTACTCACCCGAAACGCAAGGCGGGGACTTCTAGTGGTCCTCCAGCTTGATATCGTCGGGTCCGGCGAGTCGGTCCGCCGTGGTGGCAAGGCGTCCTGGCGAAGGTGTACCGGGGTACTCCGAGAGGAGACAACGCGGGCACCGCGGCGCACAGACTCGCCCAGAGGGAGCCCCTCGGAGCTTCCACGCCGTCGTTGCATCGTCTCGGCGTGCCCCGGCACGCCTTCGCCGATGCGCCTTGTCGTGAAAGCTCCGAGGGGCTCTGGACCCGACAATATCAAGCTGGAGGGCCACTAGTGGACAGAACGATCGTGGGCGGATCATCGGACATGAACGAGCCGTCACCGTCCGATTCCCTCGACGACGGTGACGGGGTGCGCCGGCGAGCGGTGCGCATCGACATCGATGCGTCAGCGTTGCGGCACAACCTGTCACTGGTACGGCGGCGGGCGGGCAAGGCCCGGGTGTTCGCGGTGGTGAAGGCGGATGCGTACGGGCATGGTGCCGTGACGGTTGCCCGCGCGCTCGACGATGCCGACGGATTCGCCGTGGTGACCTGCGACGAGGCGGCCGCGCTTCGCCGGGCTGGCGAGAAGCGCCCGATCCTGGTCATGCAGGGGGTGCGCGATACGGCCGATGCGTCGACCTGTCGCGACCTGTCGCTATGGCCCGCCGTGCATCACGACTCCCAGATGAGCCATCTCGCCCTGGGCGATGGCCGAGTGCAAGCGTGGTTGAAGGTGGACACCGGCATGGGCCGGCTGGGCGTGCCGCCCGGGCAGGTGACGCACCTGCTGGCGAACACGGCGGTGGAGTGGATCGGCGTCATGAGCCACTTCGCGTGCGCCGATGCGCCGGGCAATGCCCACACGCTCGAGCAGATCGCCCGGTTCGATGCGCTCGTGTTGCCGCACGAGCTGGATCTGAGCCTGGGCAACTCGGCCGCGATCAGCGCCTGGCCGGCCGTCTCCCGGCAGTGGGTGAGGCCCGGGCTGATGCTGTACGGGGCCAATCCGCTGGACGGTGAAGCGATGCCGCCGGACATGCCGCTACGCCCGGTGATGCGGGTCAGCGCTCCGCTGATCAGCGTCAAGCCGATGCCGGCCGGTACCGGCATCGGCTATGCGCAAGCCTATCGCTGTCCCGAGGCGATGCCGGTCGGGTTCGCCGCGATCGGCTACGCGGACGGTCTGCCCCGCGTGCTGGACGAGCGCGCCGACGTGCTGCTGCACGGGGCGCGGTGTCCCATCATCGGGCGGGTGTCGATGGACTCCATCGCGATCGACCTGCGCCGCGCGTCGCAGGCGTCGGTGGGCGATCGGGTCATGCTGTGGGGGCCCGGGCAACCGGTGGAGCGTCTGGCGGCCTCCGCCGGTACCATCGCCTACGAACTGCTCACCGGTATCCGGGGCCACCGTGGCCCGGCGTGAAACTTACCGGCGCGAGGATCGTGCCGTGCGACCGATCGTGGCAATGCGGGAGCGATTCTGTGATGTAAACCGCCGCGAAACCGGTACTGTGCCCGGTTCCGTCACCGGCATGGCGCTACTCTGCATCGGCACGCCAACCCGCCGCTAGCGCTCCAGATACTGCAGCTTGTCTTCCTTGTCCTTCCAGTCATCGGCATCGGCAGGTGGATCCTTCTGGACGGTGATGACGGGCCAGATGGCTGACAGTTCGGCATTCAGCTGCAGGTAAGGTTCGTCCTCGGGTTTCATGTCCTCCTCGGCCACGATGGCGTTGATCGGGCACTCGGGCTCGCACAAGGAACAGTCGATGCATTCCTCGGGGTCGATGACGAGAAAGTTCGGCCCCTCGTGGAAGCAGTCCACCGGACAGACCTCGACGCAATCGGTGTACTTGCAGCGGATGCAGTTTTCGGTGACGACGAAGGTCATGAGCGTTAATCGGAATTCCGTTTTGAGATTGATTGATCCTAACAAAGTTTGTTCACGGCTCCGACGGCACCCGCAAGGATTCCGCCCGTCCGGACCCTCCACCCAGAACGTCACGAGAAGATGATGAAACCGATCAAGAAAGCGGTATTCCCGGTTGCCGGCATGGGCACCCGTTTCCTGCCGGCGACCAAGGCGAATCCGAAGGAGATGTTGCCGGTCGTCGACAAGCCCCTGATCCAGTACGCCGCGACCGAAGCGGTCAAGGCGGGCATCGAGACGCTGATCTTCGTGACCGGACGCCACAAGCGGTCGATCGAGGACCATTTCGACCATGCCTACGAGCTGGAACGGGAGCTTCAGGCCAAGGGCAAGGACGAGATGCTCGACGTGCTGCACGACATCCTGCCCGCCCACGTGAACTGCGTGTTCATCCGCCAGTCCGAGGCGCTCGGTCTCGGCCACGCGGTGCTGTGCGCACGACCGGTCGTCAACGACGAGCCGTTCGCGGTGATCCTGGCAGATGACCTGATCAACTTCACCGAGCAGCCCTGTCTCAGCCAGATGGTCGATCTGTTCAAGTATCAGAACTGCTCGATCCTGGGCACGATGGAAGTGCCCAGGGAGGAGGTGAGTTCCTACGGCGTGGTGTCCGGCACATCGGTGGGGGAGCGTCTGATGGAAGTCAGCGGCATGGTCGAGAAGCCGCGCCCCGACGAGGCCCCCAGCAACGTCGCCGTGGTCGGGCGCTACATCCTGACGCCGCGCATCTTCTCGTTGCTCGAACAGACGCAGCGCGGCGCCGGCAACGAGATCCAGCTGACCGACGCGATCGCGGCGTTGCTGAAGGAGGAGCGCGTGCTCGCCTACAACTTCCTGGGGCGCCGGTTCGACTGCGGCAACAAGCTCGGCTACCTGAAGGCGCAGGTGGAGTTCGCCCTCGATCACCCGGAGCTCGGGCGTGACTTCGACGAGTACCTGCGGGAGCTGGTCGCCGCCATGCAGGACAGTACCGTGGTACCGATCAAGCAGAAGGGTTAGTCCGGGGACGATTCCGCCGGGGAGCCTGCCGACACCGATACCGATACGGAGATCGCATCGGCACGGCCGCCTCGGCAAGCTCGGTACGGTTTGCCGGATCGGTGCATCGAGTCGCCGGCATCGCGGCATAATCGGCGCATGCATGCCTCCCCGTGGTTCCGTCGGCCGGCCGATCGTCTTCCGGTCGGTGCGGCCATCTACGCGGTGTTCTTCATCGAGTCCAGCGTGCTCGGGCAGTGGATACCGCGCATTCCGGACGTCAAGCGCTCGCTCGAACTGGGCGATGCCGAGCTGGGGCTCGCCCTGCTGTGCATGCCGCTCGGCACGCTGGTCGCCCTCGCGCTGTCCGGGCGGCTGATCGAGCGGCTTGGGCTGGGCGCGGCCTGTCGGCTGTTCCTGCCGCTATGGGCCTTGCTGTTTCTCGGTCCCGGCCTGGTCGACAGCTTCGCCGGACTGTGCGTGACGCTGGCGGTGGCCGGCATGGCCATCGCGCTGATAGAGACCGCGATGAACACCGAAGCGGCCCGCCAGGAGACCCGTCTGGGGACCCGGTTGATGTCTCGCTGCCACGGATTCTGGAGCCTGGGATCGATGGTCGGCGCGCTGGCGGGCGGCGCGCTGGCCCACGCCGGCGTCGGCGTGCAGGCGCACTTCCTGGTGGCGATGCCGGTGCTCGCGGTGCTCGGCTGGCTGGCGGCCAGGCTGCTGCCGAGGGAGGCCGACGCGCCGGCAACCTCGGTTGCCGATCCGATCGATGGGCCGGTCGATGGAGCGATCGATGGGGCGGTCGGCCCGATGGAGGGCTCGATGCTGCGCTGGCCCTCCCGTGCACTGTTGCCGCTGTGCGCGATGCCGCTGGGCCTGATGATGCTCGAGGGCGTGTTCATCGACTGGTCGGCCGTGTTCGTCAAGGAAGTGCTGGCGGGCTCCGCCCTGGCGATCGCGTTCATCTACGCCGCCTTCTCGTGCGTGATGGCCATCACCCGCCTGTGCGGGGACTGGCTGGTGATGCGCATCGGTGACGTGCTGCTGGTGCAGCTGTCCGCGGTGTGCGGCATCGTCGGTGCGTCGCTGTTCGCGCTGGCGCCGACGACGTCGGTCGCCTTCGTCGGCGCCGCGCTGGCGGGCGCCGGGGCGGCCGTGGTGTTTCCGCTGGCCGTATCGGCGGCCGCCAGGCGTACCGACCGGCCAGCGGCCGACAACGTCGCGGCGCTCAACATGATCAGCTTCAGCGCCTTCCTGTTCGCCCCGCCGCTGATCGGCTTCCTGTCGGAGGCGTTCTCGCTGCGCATCGCCATCCTGGCGCTGGTGCCCGGCATCTTCGTGAGCCTCTGGCTGTCACGCGAGCTGGCGGTGGGCGTACAGCCCGTCGTCGCCCTGGCGGGCCGGCAAACCCCGTAGGAGGATCCCATCGTGAGCTGGACCGACTGTCTGGGTTCGCATGCCGATCTGCCATCGCTCGACACCCCGCTGGACGTCACGCGCGCGCAGTGGAAGGAGCGTCTGCCCAGGCAGGCGTATCGAGTGCTGTTTCGTCATCGGACCGAGCCGGCCGGATCGAGTCCGCTGGACGAGGAGTGGCGCCGCGGTGTGTTCGCCTGCCGAGCCTGTGCGCTGCCCCTGTTCAGTTCGCCGATGAAGTACGACAGCGGGACCGGTTGGCCGAGCTTCCACACCGTGATCCATGACCACGTCGCGACCTCGCGCGATTTCCGGCTGATCCTGCCGCGCACCGAGTACCACTGCGCGCGCTGCGGCGGACATCAGGGGCACCTGTTCCGGGATGGTCCGGCCCCGACCGGCGAACGCTGGTGCAACAACGGCGTGGCGCTGCGCTTCGTGGCGGCGGATGAGCCGAGCGACGAGGTGGCGCACGGCCGGGGCCGGTGCGGGGCGATCGATACGCGCTGACTCCCCGTGCCGCCGGAACGAGGCCGGTTCGACACGGCGGGCCGGGACGTCAGAGCTCGATCAGATGGTCGGGCAGTTCGTTCGGGCGTCCACCGTCTTCGTCCGGGAAGTGTTCCCATAACACGTCGCGGCATCGGTCCACGGCCGACTCGAACCCTTCCGAGATGCGCCCGGCCCGCACCTGGGTCACGAAGTCGTCGACGGTGCGTTGCCACACCGCGGCATCGACGCGCTCGGCGATGCCTTCGTCGGCGATGATCTCCACGTAATGTTCGGCGACCGAGACGAAGATGAGGATGCCGCTGCGCAGCTCGGTGCGGTGCAGGCCCCTGGCGAAGAACTGCTCGCGGGCGTGGCGGGCCGCGCGCTGGCGCTTCACGGCGGCGGGAATCAGCCACAGGCGAGCGCGCGGCAACTGGAACAGCGCGCCCAGACCGAGAAACGTCATGACCTGCAGCGGGTACAGCCAGCCCGGCGTATCGGTCGCCAGGGTGGCGTCACGCCAGCCGCCGTGTGCCAGCGCGCCGTACAGCCAGTACAGGCCCGGCACGCTCAGCGCGAGCAGTGCCGCCCACAGGGTCGGGATGTAGCGATACCCGTCGCTGCGCCCGGCGATCACGGTGACGATCTCGCCGCGGGTGCCGCGTTCGGCCGCCGCGATGCGGGCGCTCAGCGAGCGCTTCTGCTCGTCGGTCAGGAATCGTCCGGATACCATGAGACTCGTCACCAGCTGCCCGACGCGCCGCCGCCGCCGAATCCTCCGCCGCCACCGCTGAATCCGCCCCCGCCCCCGAAACCCCCGCCGAAACCGCCACCACCGGGAACACCGATGAAGCCGCCGCCTCGACGCCTGCCGGAAGCACCCCCGCCGCCGCCGCCGCCGGCCCCGGTGACCAGCAGCAGCGTGAACATCGCGATCGCCGCGGCCAGCCCGATCCACAGCGTGCCGCTCGCCAGCGTGGCGAACAGGCCCACGAAGCCGGCCGGAAAGGCGCCGTTGGCGGCGCGGCGCAGTCCGGCCCGGCGCAGCAGCTGGGGGACGCCGATCATGCCGATGAACAGCAACGGGACGTAGGCGTCCAGCGAATCGGCTCGGGAGGTACCGCGCGTCGTGGCCTCGGACGCCACGTACTCGCCGGCGATGCTGTCGATGATCGCCCGGACCCCCCGCTCGATGCCTGCCGCGTAATCGCCGTCGCGAAAGGCGGGCAGGATCTCGCTTCGAATGATGAGGCCGGCCCGTGCGTCGGTCAGCGCACCTTCCAGGCCCCGACCGATCTCGATGCGTACCTCGCGCTCGTTCGGGGCGACCAGCAGCAGCACGCCGTTGTCGTTCTCGGCCGTGCCGATCCGCCACTGGCGCGCCAGCTCGATCGCGTAGGAGGCGATGTCCCGTCCGTCCAGGGAGGCGACGGTGGCGACCACCAGCTGATCCCCGCCGGCCGCTTCGTGTTCGGCCAGCCGATCGCTCAATGTCGCTTCGCGCGCCGGATCGAGCAGCCCGGCGCTGTCGACGACCCGGCCGGTGAGTGCCGGCAGTTCACCCTGCGCGAACGCCGAGGGCGCCCACGGCATGACGGCCGACAGGACGCTCAGCACAACCAGCAGCCGCCATCCCCTCCGGAGGGTCTCAGGCGAGCGGAGCGTCATCGGCCGGGCCGTCGACGTGCGCGGCTCAGTTGCTGAAATCCACACTCGGATTGACCGTGTCCGCCGCATCGGCCTGGAAGTTCTGCTTCGGTTCCATGTCCCGATACATGAACGCTGCCCACCAGCGCCCGGGGATCGTGCGCAGCTCGGTGTTGTAGCGGCGCACCGCCTCGACGTAATCGCCACGGGCCACGGCGATGCGGTTCTCGGTGCCCTCCAGCTGGTCCTGCAGGGCGAGGAAGTTCTGGTTCGACTTCAGATCGGGGTAGGCCTCGACCGTGACCAGCAAGCGCGACAGCGCCCCGCTCAGCTCGCCCTGCGCCTGCTGGAACTGCTCGAAGGCGGCCGGGTCGGAGAGCATGTCCGGGGAGACGTTCATCTGCGAGACGCGCGCACGCGCCTCGGTCACCTGCGTGAGCACGTCGCGCTCCTGTGCGGCGAAGCCCTTGACCGTCTCCACCAGATTGGGCACCAGATCGGCCCGACGCGTGTACTGGTTCTGCACCTCGCTCCAGGCGGCGTTGGTCGCCTCGTCGTACGTCGGGATGTTGTTGATGCCGCAACCACCGAGCAGCACGGTGCACAGCACCAGGGCCGCGAACGCGTGGCGGGGTACCCGTCGGGAGAGGGTCGATGACGGACGGGCGAAGCGCTGAGACTCGGATCTCATCGACGGTTCCTGCGGTGACGATGCAGCCGATGATAGCAGGGTAAAATCGATGCCCGAACCGCCTTCGACATCGAGAGAATCGTGCTTTCCTTCAACGATGTCGCGTGTCGCCGCGACGGTACGGTGCTGTTCGACAAGGCCAGCTTCATCGTCCAGCGAGGCCAGAAGGTCGGGCTGACCGGAGCCAACGGTACCGGCAAGTCGAGCCTGTTCGCCATGGTGCGCGGCACGCTGGAAGCCGATGTCGGCAGCATCGTGCTGCAGAACGGCGTGGACATCACCTACGTCGCCCAGGAGACGCCATCCTCGGATCGCACCGCGCTGGACTACGTGCTGGACGGCGATCGCAGGCTGCGCGCATTGGAGGAGGCGATGGAGACGCTCGGCGACGAGGATGGCCTGCGCCATGCGGAACTGCTGACCCGCTACGAGGAGGCGGGCGGCTGGACCGCCGCGGCGCGGGCCGGTGCATTGCTCAACGGCCTGGGATTCGCGACCGAACAGCACGGGCGAGCGGTCGCCGAATTCTCGGGCGGCTGGCGCATGCGCCTCAACCTGGCGCAGGCGCTGATGAGTCCGGCCGAACTGCTGCTGCTGGACGAGCCCACCAACCACCTGGACCTGGACGCGGTGCTGTGGCTGGAGAACTGGCTGGTGACGCGCGAGGGCAGCCTGGTGCTGGTCTCCCACGATCGGGAATTCCTGGACGCCGTGACCACCCACACGCTGCACATCGAGCGCAACACGGTGACGATGGTGACCGGCAACTACAGTGCCTTCGAGCGTTGGCGCGCCGCCCGGCTGGGTTCCCAGCAAGCCCTGCACGAGAAGACCGAACGGCGGCGCAAGGAGCTGCAGGGTTTCGTGGACCGGTTTCGTGCCCAGGCCACCAAGGCGCGCCAGGCCCAGAGCCGGCTCAAGATGCTGGAGCGGCTGGGGGAGACCGAGGCGGTGCGCGAGGACTCGCCGTTCACCTTCGCGTTCAGGAAGCCCGACCGGCTGCCCGCCCCGCTGGTGTCGCTGCGCGACGTGAAGGCCGGCTACGGCGAGCTGACGGTGCTGGAGCGCGTGCGCTTCTCGATCGAGAGCGGCGAGCGCTTCGGCCTGCTCGGGGTGAACGGGGCGGGCAAGTCGACGCTGGTGAAGACGCTGGTCGGCGATCTGGTGCCGCAGGCCGGTGAACGGGTGGAGGCCGAGCATCTGAAGGTCGGCTATTTCGCGCAGCATCAGGTCGATCAGCTGGATGCGCAGTCCACCGCGCTGCGCGTGCTCGTCGCCCAGGACCCGACGTTGAGCGAGACGCAGGCGCGCACCTTCCTGGGCGGGTTCGGCTTCGTCGCCGATCAGGTGCATCAGCGCATCGGCACGCTGTCCGGCGGTGAACGCGCTCGACTGGCGCTGTCGCTGATCGTGTACGCCAGGCCCAACCTGCTGCTGCTGGACGAGCCGACCAACCACCTGGACATCGACATGCGCCAGGCGCTGGCCGATGCGCTGAACGGATTCGAGGGCGGGCTGGTGGTGATCTCGCACGATCGCACCATGCTGCGCTCGGTGGTCAACGAGCTCTACGTGGTGGCGCGGGGCCGGGTCCTGCCGTTCGATGACGACCTGGACGGCTATGCGAAATGGTTGGCCAACGAGCGGCAGGTGGCATCGCAGGCACTCGACGCCGCCGTGCGGACGCCCGACCGGTCCACCGCCCCGGCCGCCCCGGCCGCCCCGGCCGCCCCGCCCGTGACCCCGGGGCACGCGGCGCACGCCACCGCCGCCACCATCGGGCCGATCGACAGCCGAGCGCGCAAGCGACAGGAGGCGGACCGGCGCGCGCGTCTGGCGCCGTTGAAGAAGGCGGTCGAGCGCGGCGAACGCAGGCTCGACACCTGCTCCCGTGCACTCGAGGCGCTGCGCGAGCGGCTGGCCGATCCTGAGCTATACACTGAGGCAAGGCGTGAGGAGTGCCAGGCGTTGCTGTCGCAGGAAGCCTCGGCGCGCGAAGCGGTGGCCGACGCCGAAGACGGGCTGCTCGATGACATGCAGGCACTGGACGATGCGACCGGCGACGAACGGGCTGCCTGAACCGGTCCGGTGCGTTTCTTGCGGTGCGGGTGCTGCCCATGGCATCGATCGGTCGATGACCGAGGCAAGGAGACGAAGATGAACAACGCTTTTCGATGGGCCTGCGGGTCGACCCGGCTCGCGGCACTCGCCACGTTTGCCCTGGCCGGCACGGCCCAGGCGCAGAATTTCGACACCCTGGAGCAACTGTCCGGCGCGCAGTTCGAGGCACTGGTGGCGAACCTGGGGGCCGCGACGCATTACAAGGCGATCGCGCCGGGCGAGCCGCTCGGCGTCATCGGCTTCGATCTGGGCGTCGGGCTGAGCGTGACCGAGACCGATGACGAGCTGTTCGAGCTGGCCGGCAGCGATGCGACCGATGCGCTCGACAGCCTCGTGCTGCCACGGTTGCACGCGCACAAGGGCCTGCTGGGCGGGCTGGACGTCGGCGCGTTCATCGGAGCCATAGCGGACACCGATCTGACGCTGATCGGGCTGGAAGGGCGCTACGCGATCCTGCCGGGCAGCGTGGTCACGCCTTCGCTCGGCATACGCCTGGCCGCGAGCCGGCTGATGGGCGCCGACGAGCTGGATCTGGAGACCTACAGCGCCGAGCTGGTGCTGTCCAAGGGCTTCGTGATGCTGACGCCGTATGCCGGAATCGGTCTGGTGCGCACGGTCGGCGATGCGCGCGATGTCGACGAGCTGGGCGAGGTCTCCCTGAACGAGGAGAAGCTGTTCGCCGGGTTGAATGTCAATCTGGGCATCAACCTGACGTTCGAGGCCGACGTCAGTGCAGAGTACGCGACCTACTCGGCCAAGATCGGGTTCCGCTTCTGAGCGTCCGGCATGACTGAAGAACCCGTTCCGCCCCGGCCCGTCGACACCCCGACCGACACCCCGACCGACACCCCGACCGACATCCCGACCGACATCCCGACCGACATCCCGACCGACATCGGCCCGTCCTCCGATGCCGCGCAGGAGACCGCGCCGCCGATCGTCGAGGCGGGCGGCGAGGGCAAGGGCACCGGTTTCATGGCCGTGCTGCAGAGCGTGGCGGCGGCCGGCATCGGTGTGCAATCGAGCAAGAACCGCGCACGCGACTTCCAGCACGGGAAGCCGCTGCACTTCATCATCGGCGGACTGATCGGCACCGCCGTGTTCCTGCTGGCCGTGTACCTGTTCGTTCGCGTGCTGCTGGCCACGGCCTAGGGAGCCTCTGCATATTGCCCCCCCTACACGAGCCGCTCGGCGTGCAGGGCTTGGCGGCGCCCGAAGCGCGGTGGTGGTTCCACCGTCGAGGGCGCCAACGCGG
>ENA-ORXU01002981-ORXU01002981.1-marine-metagenome-genome-assembly--contig:-NODE-2981-length-10917-cov-3.043911_pt1 | contig 10917 bp, 16 predicted proteins | sample MGYA00237869_ERZ511484 | MGnify/ENA metagenome assembly ERZ511484 | reverse complement strand
GAGGGTGGATTGGAGTTCTGATGGCGAACGACGGACGAAGCAACGACGCCCAGCTCAGGGAGTCCCGGGTCATCAACATCAACCGTGTCGCCAAGGTGGTGAAGGGTGGACGTCGGTTCTCCTTCACGGCTCTCGTGGTGATCGGTGATGGTGCTGGCAGGGTCGGCCTCGGCTACGGCAAGGCCAAGGAAGTGCCGCTGGCGATCCAGAAGGGCACCGAGGAAGCTCGCAAGAACCTCTTCAGCGTGCCGCTCGCAGGCTCGACCATCACCCACCCCGTCATCGGCCGGATGGGCGCCGGTCGGGTCATGCTCAAGCCGGCCGCTCCCGGTACCGGTGTGATCGCAGGTGGCGCCGCCCGACAGATCCTCGAGGAAGCCGGCATCCACGACGTGCTCTGCAAGTCGCTCGGTTCCTCGAACCACATCAACGTGGCCCGAGCCACCATCGCCGGGCTGCAAGACCTGCAGCGGCCCGATGAAGTGGCTCGCCTCAGGGGCTTGGCCCCCGAAGAATTCGTGCCCGGCGGTCTCTTGAAGGCATATCGCGAGTCCGAGCGTGGGCCCGTGCCCGCAGTCGACGGAGCCTCCTGATGGCTGAACTCAAAGTGACCCAAGTCCGCTCGGCGATCGGCACCAAGCCGAAGCAGCGCGGCACCCTGCGAGCTCTCGGGCTCAGGGGCATCGGCCGAACCAACACCCTTCCTGATCGACCGGAGATCCGTGGCATGTTGGCCCGCATCCCCCACTTGGTCGACGTCGAGGAGCTCTCATGATCAAGGTCCACGATCTCGCACCGGCCCCCGGGTCGAAGAAGCGGGCGAAGCGCGTCGGCCGAGGCATCGGTGGCAAGGGCGGCAAGACCGCTGGCCGCGGCACCAAGGGCCAGCGCGCCAGAGGCAGTATCCCCGCCGGCTTCGAGGGTGGCCAGATGCCCCTCCACAAGCGGGTCCCCAAGCTCAAGGGCTTCACCAACCCCTTCCGGGTCGAGTACCAGGCGATCAACCTGGACACGATCGAGGAGTCGGGTCTCGACGAGATCTCCTACGACAGCCTCCTCCAGAAGGGCCTGGTCTCCAAGGGTGCGTTCGTCAAGATCCTCGGTCGCGGCCAGTTGACCCGTTCGGTCACCGTCACGACCCATGCTGCGTCTGCCTCCGCGATCTCGGCCATCGAGTCCGCTGGTGGCAGCTTCGAAGCCGTGCCCATGCCCTTCAGCGTGCGTCCGGCCGCTCAGGGCAACCAGCACACCAACCGCTGAGACGACGCTCGCCGTAGCGGTCCCTCATGGGCTGAACGGCGGGCGCAGCTCTGGGCCACCCGAATCCCTCGGAGGGAGTCGGGTGGTTGAGGCCGATCGGATCGCCCGGTCCGGTAGCCTTCAAACGGTTCGGGCCGTGCAGCGGCCCTGACCATCAGTACGCTCACGGCGCCAGGTGCGTCGAGGTCGCTCCTCGTTTGGCGGGGGGCGAGACGAGAAAGAGGCATCGTGCTCAGCAGCTTGCGGAACATGTTCCGCGTGAGGGATCTCCGAAACAAGATCCTCTTCACGCTGTTCATCATCGGGGTGTATCGCCTCGGGTCCTTCATCCCGGTTCCGGGTGTCGACCTCGAAGCGATCAGCGGTCTCAAGGAGAGCGCCGACCGCGAGGGTGGCGTGCTGGGCTATCTCCAGCTGTTCTCCGGTGGTGGCCTCACCCGCTTCGCCATCCTCGGGCTCGGCATCATGCCCTACATCACCGCCTCGATCATCATGCAGATCCTCGCGGTGGTGGTACCCAAGCTCGAGGAGTGGCAACAGCAGGGGGCGGTGGGTCAGCGCAAGATCACCCAGTGGACCCGCTACCTGACGATCGCGATCGCCATCCTCCAATCGACCGGCTTGGTGTTCCTGTTCAACCAGGGCTCCGGCGGCGGCGGTCTCACCGGCGGCGGTCCTCAGATCGTCCTGGTGCCCGAGTTCACCATCGGTCGCGTCTTGTTGATCGTGCTGACCTTCACCGCCGGCACCGCACTGCTGATGTGGTTCGGTGAGCTGATCACCCAGAAGGGGATCGGCAACGGGATGTCGCTCATCATCTTCGCCTCGGTGGTCGCCGACTTCCCGTCCCAGGGCTCGCTGATCAAGGCAGAGCGTGGGTGGGGCGGCGTCGTGTTCCTCGTGGCGGTCCTGATCGCCCTGGTGTTCGCCATCGTCTTCATCGAGCTCGGCCAGCGCAGGATTCCTGTCCAGTTCGCCAAGCGGGTGGTGGGTCGCAAGCAGTACGGCGGCCAGAAGACCTACATCCCGCTCAAGGTCAACCAGTCGGGCGTGATCCCGATCATCTTCGCCAGCTCCGTGCTGTACCTGCCCCTCCTGATCGCCCAGGTGCTCCCTGGCGAGGGTTGGGGTCGCTCGGTCCAGTTGTGGGTGGACAACAACCTCGCCAACCCGACCTCGATCGTCTACCTGGCGGTCTTCGGCGCCCTGATCATCTTCTTCGCCTACTTCTACACCCAGATCAGTTTCGATCCGGTCAAGCAGGCCGACTCGATCCGCAAGCAGGGTGGCTTCATCCCCGGCGTTCGCCCCGGACCCCAGACCGAACGGCACCTCGACCGGATCCTCAAACGGATCACCTTGCCCGGCGCATTCTTCATCGCCATGGTGGCGCTGATACCGGCGATCCTGATCGGCGTGACCCTGAACGCCAACAACTCCCAATCGGCCCAGTTCTTCTCCTTCGGAGGAGTGTCGGTGCTGATCGCCGTCGGTGTGGCGCTCGAGACCATGAAGCAGATCGACTCTCAGCTCATGATGCGCAACTACGAGGGCTTCCTCCAGTAGAGCGCCTTCTGGCCTGCCTCGGTCGGTACGCCGCCCTCCGGCCGTTGGGTACAGTCTCATGGCACGGGTCCACCGGGCCGTTCGGCTGATCGCGATGCGCCGAGCGGCCCCACTGCGAGGACGCCTTCGCCGCTGGGGTGGTACAACCTCAGCGGCAGGTCGCTCCTCGGCCTCGCCATCGTCCCCCACCTCGTTCAGGAGCCGCAGTGCAGGTCCGACTGGTTGTTTTCGGTCGTCAGGGTGCCGGCAAGGGCACCCAGTGCGCTCTGCTCGCTGAGCGGTACGGCGTCCCTCACATCTCCACCGGCGACATGCTCCGCGCAGCCTTGAGCGAGGGAAGCCCCGTCGGTATGGAAGCCAAGCCCTTCATGGACAGGGGCGCTCTTCTGCCCGACGACATCATGATTCGGCTGATCGACGAGCGTCTCCATGCCTCCGACGCCGAGCACGGCTTCCTCCTCGACGGCTTCCCCAGGACCCTCGGCCAGGCCGAGGCCCTGCTCGACCTCCTCGGCGACGGCATCGATGCGGCCATCGACATCGACGTGCCCCTCGACGTGGTCAAGGAGCGGATGCAACTGAGAGCACGCTCGGACGACACGCCCGACGCCATCGCCGCTCGACTCGCCGCCTACGAAGACGACACGGTCCCGGCCATCGAGCACTTCGACGAGGCGGACCTGCTGATTCGGGTCGACGGACTCGGCGAGATCGACGAGGTCTTCGGGCGGATCACCACCGTGGTGGACGAGCGCATCTCGGTCGCCTGACCTGATCGGTCGGTCACCTGACCTGATCGGTCGGTCACCTGACCTGATCGGTCGTCCGCTGGGCCTCATCGCGCCCGCCGGACACAGCCCCGGATCCCCGCTTGGTGCGGGTCGATCGGCCCGGGCTGGGTGTATCATGGGTTCGCCGGCTTCGAGCGAGGGCTGTCGCCGGCATCGTCGGCTGACCCCTGCGTCGGCGCGACTTGGCGTCTGAGCTGCGGGACACTAGCCTCTCGTGCTGATCTTGACTGGAACCGGCGTGTCCGGAGTCCGGTGGTGGTCGACGCCTGCGCTCCGGTGCGCGATCGTCAGCCCCGCACTGAGGAGTGAGTCCGCTGGCAAAGCAAAAGGAAGATGCAATCGTTCTGGAGGGGACCGTGGTCGAACCCCTGCCCAACGCCATGTTCAAGGTGGAACTCGAGAACGGCCACAACGTGCTCGCCCACATCTCCGGAAAGATGCGGATGCACTACATCCGAATCCTCCCCGGCGATCGTGTGCAGGTCGAGCTCACCCCCTACGACCTCTCCCGAGGTCGTATCACCTATCGGTACAAGTGATCGCCTCGCGGCGATGATCAGAAGGTCACGAAGATGAAAGTCCGTCCGAGCGTCAAGAAGATGTGCGAGAAGTGCCGCGTGATCCGCCGTCATGGTCGGGTCCAGGTCATCTGCACCAACCCGCGTCACAAGCAGAGGCAAGGCTGAGCAATGGCACGTATCGCTGGAGTCGACATCCCCCGGGAAAAGCAGGTGGCGATCTCGCTCACCTACATCTTCGGGATCGGTCGGGCATCCGCCCTCGAGATCTGTGAGGCGAACAACATCGTCCCCACCACCAGGGTCTACGAGCTGACCGACGCAGAAGTCGGACAACTCAGAACCTTCATCGACACCAATTCCAAGGTGGAAGGTGACCTGCGCCGTGAGATCCAGCAGGACATCAAGCGCAAGATGGAGATCGGCTGCTACCAGGGCCTGCGCCATCGGCGTGGCCTACCTGTGCGTGGGCAGCGGACCCACACCAACGCTCGTACCCGCAAGGGACCGAAGAAGACGGTCGCTGGCAAGAAGAAGGTGTTGAAGTAATGGCCGCTCCCGGAGGCTCCAGGCCTCGCCGCAAGGAACGCAAGAACGTTTCCTATGGCGTTGCGCACATCAAGAGTTCGTTCAACAACACGATCGTGACCATTACCGATCAGCACGGCAACACCTTGTCGTGGGCATCGGCCGGCAACGTGGGCTTCAAGGGCTCTCGAAAGTCGACGCCGTTCGCCGCACAGATGGCAGCCGAGCAGGCTGCTCGTCGGGCGATGGAACATGGCGTCCGCAAGGTCGACGTGGTCGTCAAGGGCCCGGGTTCGGGCCGCGAGACCGCCATCCGCAGCATCCAGAACACCGGGATTGAAGTCACTGGCATCAAGGATGTCACCCCGGTCCCACACAACGGTTGCCGCCCTCCCAAGCGGCGTCGGGTCTGACAGGAGTCCACACATGAGTCGATACACAGGACCCAAGGCCCGCATCTCGCGCCGGCTCGGTACGAACATCTTCGGCACCACCGGGGAAGCCAAGGCGCTGGAGAACCGTGCCTACCCTCCCGGCGAGCACGGACGTAGTCGGCGGCGCGGCAACGCGAGCGAGTACCTCCTCCAACTCCAGGAGAAGCAGAAGGCCCGTTTCACCTACGGCCTCACCGAGCGTCAGTTCCGAAACCTCTATGAAGAGGCCAACCGCCGTCAAGGCGTGACCGGCGACAACATGCTTCGCTTCCTCGAACTCAGGCTCGACAACATCGTCTACCGATGCGGTTGGGCTGCCACCAGGCCCCAAGCCCGCCAGTTGGTCAACCACGGTCACATCGATGTGAACGGCCGACGGGTCGACATCTGCTCCTTCCGGGCCCGGAAGGGTGACGTCGTCAGCCTGAGGGACAAGACCCGCAAGCTGGCGATGATCCAACAGAACCTCGACGTGCTCGATCGCACCCCCCCGGCTTGGCTCGAAACCTCCGACGGTGGCCAAGAGATGATCGTCCGTGAGCTGCCGGTCCGTGAGCAGATCGACATCCCCGTCCGCGAACAGCTGATCGTCGAGCTCTACTCCAAGTAGTCCTTCGCCTCGACCCCGCGAGGGTCTCGGTCGCAGGGTCATCGCCTTGCCCGAGACGCCTCCTCTCCCGAACATCTCCAGCCCCAGAGCTCTCTTCCTCTCGCCCCGCCCACGTCAACACTCGAGGTACACCAATGCTCGTCATTCAGCGGCCGTCAGTCCAGGCGCTCGACGACACCGACGCCAACCATCAGCGGTTCGCCATCGGACCACTGGAATCCGGATTCGGTCACACGCTCGGCAACTCACTGCGCCGGACCTTGTTGTCCTCGATTCCGGGTGCAGCGGTCACCCAGGTGCGGTTCGACGAATCTCTCCACGAGTTCGACACCATCGCAGGCGTGGTCGAAGACGTGACCGACATCATCTTGAACCTCAAAGATCTGGTGGTCAGGTCGCATTCGGACGACCCGATCACGGTGCGTCTCGACGAGCGTGGGCCGAAGGACGTCACGGCCGCCGACATCCTCACCAACCCCGACGTCGAGATCCTCAACGGCGATCTGCACATCGGCACCTTGAACGAGTCCGGTCGCCTGGCGATCGACATCACGATTGGCCGGGGCAAGGGATATGTGTCGGCCGAGGCCAACAAGGAGGGCAACCTCATCGGTGTCATCCCGGTCGATTCCCTCTACTCCCCGGTGCGGCGTGCCTCGTTCACCGTGGGTACCGCTCGGGTGGAGCAGGCGACCGGCACCTACGACGAACTGATCCTCGACATCGAGACCGACGGTTCCCTCGATGCCCGTGAGGCCCTGGCATCAGCCGGCGGCACACTGCGTGGCTTGGTCCAGCTCATCGAAGAGATGAGCGACGAACCCCAGTCGCTCGTGCCCGCCGAGGTCGTCGCCGGCGTCGGCGCCAGCGAGGAGAACGACATCCCGATCGAGGATCTCGATCTCTCCGAGCGTCCCCGCAACTGCCTCAAGCGAGCCCAGGTCAACTCGATCGGCGAGCTGATCCAGAAGAGCGAAGACGACCTCCTCGCCATCACCAACTTTGGCCAGAAGTCGCTGGACGAAGTTATTGTCAAGCTCGACGAGCGGGGTCTCTCGCTCCGGAACCAGGACTGACCCATGCCAGCTCGCCCAAAGAAGGGCCGCCGCTTCGGTGGTAGCGCCCAGCATCAACGCCTCATGTTCGCCAACCTCGTCGCCCAGCTCGTGGCTGCCGAGGGCATCGTGACCACCGAGGCCAAGGCCAAAGCCCTGCGCCCCATCGCCGAGAAGATGATCACCAAGGCAAAGAAGGGTGGTCTCCACAACCACCGCCAGGTGCTCGCCTACCTCGGAGACCAAGAGATGACCGCCAAGCTGTTCGAAGACGTCGGTCCTCGCTACGAAGACCGCAACGGCGGCTACACCCGCATCCTGAAGCTCGGACCCCGTCACGGCGACAAGGCTCCGATGGCTCGTATCGAGCTCGTCTGACCCTGGGCGCTCGCCCACGGGTCCCGAGATCGAGTCGAGTAAATGTCTGAATCGTCGGACGGCCCCACCACCGAGTGGGGCCGTTGGCGTCTTGATCTGTCCTACGACGGATCCAACTTCAGGGGCTTCGCCGTGAACCACGGCGTTCGTACGGTTCAAGCCGAGCTGTCCGGTGCCCTCGAGCGCGTGCTCGGTGGGGCCGTGAGGATGACGTGTGCCGGCCGCACCGATGCTGGCGTCCATGCCCGTGGTCAGGTCGTCTCCTTCGATGCTCCGGGACCGGTGTTGCCCGATCGCCTCCAACGGTCGCTGAACTTGATGCTCGGACCCGAGATCGCCGTCGAGTCGGTGCAGCGGGTCCCCGACGCCTTCAGCGCTCGCTTCGACGCAACGGGTCGCCGCTACCTGTACCGGGTCTTGAATCGACCGGTGCATGACCCCCTGCTCGCATCCCTGGTCTGGCACGTGCATCACGAACTCGACGTCGAGGCGATGAACACCGCAGCCGAGTGCCTGATCGGCACCCATGACTTCGCCGCCTTCTGCAAGCGCCATCTGGTGACGGGGACCGACGGGATCGATCGCTACAAGACCACGACTCGCCGGGTCGGGACCGCCCTGTGGCGCCAGCACGAGACCACCGACGGCGATGCCGGTCTCTTGATCTTCACCATCGAGGCGTCGGCCTTCTGCCATCAGATGGTCCGCAGCATCGTGGGCACACTGGTGAGGGTCGGATCGGGCAAGCTCACCCCAGACGACATGACCCACATCCTCCAGAGTCGTGAGCGCACGGCGGCAAACAGCCTCGCCCCGCCCCACGGCCTGGTGCTCGATGAGGTGGAGTACCCCACCTCGGAACCGGTGGCCATCCCAGGCGGCGATGGGCGCGTCTTGCGGAGTGGGCCGAGCGATCTCTAGGGTGACCCTCCGCTTCGACGACCCTGGTCGTCGTGCGCTGCTGTGTCGTCACAGCTGCTCGGTGCCCCGGTGCCGTGCTGCTCGAACGAAGGTGGCAGCGCCGAGCATGTCTTGTCTGCACACCCGTCTCATGGGGTTTCACGTGTCCACCTACACACCCAAAGCGTCAGAGATCGAACGGTCCTGGCACGTCGTCGATGCCGAAGATCTCGTTCTCGGCCGCATGGCGAGCGAAGTGGCGCGTCTCTTGAGGGGCAAGCACAAGCCGACGTTCACCCCCCACCTCGACATGGGCGACCACGTCATCATCGTCAATGCCAGCAAGGTCGTGCTCACCAGCGACAAGGCCGATCGCAAGTTCGTGCACGACCACTCGGGCTACCCGGGCGGTCTTCGTACCCGGACCTACGCCGACGAGATGGCCAAGCACCCGGAGGAAGCCGTGCGCCGCACCGTGCGTGGCATGCTCCCGAAGAACCGTCTGGGTCGCCAGATGGCCAAGAAGCTCAAGGTCTACCCCGGCCCGACCCATCCCCACGAAGCACAGAAGCCCGAAGCGCTCGCCATCGAGCACGCCCGAGCCCGCTGAGCGCTGGAGCCAAGATGAACACACCACTCGTGCAGGCCACCGGCCGTCGTAAGCGGGCCGTGGCCCGGGTCCGTTTTCGCCCTGGAAGCGGCGTGATCACGGTCAACGCCCGTGAGTTGGAGGACTACTTCCCCTCACGCACCCACCGCATGGTCATCACCGAACCGCTCCGTATCACCGAGACGGTCGAGAACTACGACATCGATGTGACGATGCACGGTGGAGGCCAGAACGGCCAAGCCGGCGCACTTCGCCTCGGTATCGCCCGTGCGCTCACCGAGCTCGACGGCGAGATGAGGGACCAGCTCAAGAAGGCCGGCTTCCTCACCCGTGACGCCCGGAAGAAGGAATCCAAGAAGTACGGCCTCAAGAAGGCTCGCAAGGCACCTCAGTACTCGAAGCGCTGAATCGAGCTGCGTAGGTTCCGAGTCGGGAGCAGACGGCCATGGGCCAACTCGAGTTCGGAACCGATGGCGTCCGCGCCCGTGCCAACACCGAGCTGACCGCCGACTTCGCCCTCCAACTCGGGCGGGCGGCGGTCGCTGTGTTGGAGCTCGACCAGCTCGTCATCGGTCTCGACTCACGAAGGTCGGGGCCGATGCTCGCGGCTGCCTTGGCCGCCGGCGCGGCGAGCGCGGGCTGCGACGTGCTGCTCGGCGGGGTGATCCCGACTCCGGCTGTCGCCATCATCGCTGAGCACATGGGAGCGGGCGGAGCCATGATCTCGGCCTCGCACAACGCCTTTGCCGACAACGGCATCAAGCTCTTCGGCGAAGGCGGACGCAAGCTCAACGACAAGCAACAAGCAGCCATCTCGACCCTCATCGGCGTGGACCCGGCCTCGGTTCCCGAGGGCGTCGACGTCGGGACCGTCGAACATCGACCCGACCTGATGCAGACCTACCTCGATCGGATCGCCGGGGTCGTCCCAGAGGGCGGACTCGAGGGCCTCAGCCTGGTGCTCGACTGTGCCAACGGCGCCCAGAGCAACTGGGCCGAATCGATCTTCGCCCGCACCGGCGCAACGGTGGAGGTCATCGGTGACGCCCCCGACGGGACCAACATCAATTCAGGTGTCGGATCGACCGCCCCGGATGCGCTCTGCGCTCGCGTCACCGAGACAGGCGCCCATCTCGGCCTCGCCTTCGACGGAGACGCCGATCGCTTGGTCGCCGTGGACGAGAAGGGCCGGGTGATCGACGGCGACAGGATCATCGGACTGCTCGCAACCGACATGGCGGCCAGCGGCAACCTCACCCACAACACCGTCGTGGTCACCGTGATGACCAACCAGGGCTTTCGCATCGCCATGGACGAACGAGATATCGCGGTGCTCGACGTAGGGGTCGGCGACCGCAACGTGCTCGAAGCGCTGGAATCGGGAGGCTTCGCCATCGGTGGAGAGCAGTCGGGTCACGTGATCATCCCCGCACTCAGCCCCACCGGAGACGGTCTGCTCACCGGTCTGCTCCTCAGCGATCTGCTGATCAGGTCCGAGGCGAGTCTCGGAACACTTGCCGACCAGATGATGACGGGCCTGCCCCAAGTGCTGCACAACGTCAGGGTGACCAGCGACGCCCAGGGTCTGGTCGATCGCCTGATGCCCCAGGTGCAGAGAGTGGAGGCCGGGCTCAGCACCGGTCGGGTGCTGGTGCGACCATCGGGCACCGAGCCGCTGGTGCGGGTGATGGTGGAGGCCGGTACCGAAGCCGAGGCCGAGACCGCCGCCCTCGAACTCGTCGCCGAGGTCGAACGCCTCTCCAACCCGGCCTGACCCCGCGACTGCGCCGCCTCTTGGGGGTACTGCGCCGGCTCTTGGGGGTACTGCGCCGCCTCTCGGCGGTACTGCGCCGCCTCTCGGCGGGGTGGCGTCTCTAGACTCGGGCCGGGCTGCACCGTGGCGGCCGGATCGTGTCTCGGACGGAAGAACTCACCCTCATGTGCGGCATCATTTCCATCATCAGGAGCCACGTCGAGGGCATCGACACCGAGCTGCCCTCAGCGGTCGATGCTCTCCTGAGTGCACTCGAGGCTCAATCCACCGACGAACTCGGTTCGGTGACGTCGATCGCCGAGTTCGGCGCCGACCTCGATCGTCATCTCCGCCCAGCGATGGGAGTGCGGACGCTCATCGCCGATCCGGACCTGACCGCCAGAGTGATCGAGGTCAGCCGCCGCCTCGACGCCCACGTCGACCAAGTGGAGCAGGACCTGCTCCAGTCCGCCGCGTCCACCGCTGAGCTCGAAGTGCGTTCGGCCGCCCTGAT
>ENA-ORXU01002978-ORXU01002978.1-marine-metagenome-genome-assembly--contig:-NODE-2978-length-10918-cov-2.696061_pt1 | contig 10918 bp, 6 predicted proteins | sample MGYA00237869_ERZ511484 | MGnify/ENA metagenome assembly ERZ511484 | reverse complement strand
GGCCCAACATCCGGCCGCGGCCAGACGGTCTGCGGTTCGCCGCCAAGACCCCCGGGTCTGGCCGCCGCCGTGCAGCAGGACCACGGGCAGGCCGGATTCGTCGCCGCGATGATCGGCCGCGAGCCGCACCCCGCCGTGGCCGACCAAACCGACCTCGGTGACAGGGTGGGAGCGTGTCGTCATCAGCCCAGAGTGGTCAGTGACACCCGGTCCGGTCCAAACAGCCAGGGTTCGAGCCGCAGGGGTTCGAACGACCGGGACCCCTGGGCGCCATGTTCGGCTCTCCAAACAGCTATCTTCGACAGTGCCGTCACCACCTTGCGGGAGAGACCCGGTTCGACCGGGTCGCCGAAGGAGCAACCGCCCTCGGAAACTCTCAGGCACCCCGACCGTGAGGCTGAGGCAACTCTGGAGAGCAACCGGCGCACCGGTTCACCGAAGGGGCAGGTCGAGCCAGGCCGACGCTCTCAGGTCCACGGACAGAGGAGGGCTACCGATCCCCCCGACCGGAGCCGCGCCATGAGTCCAGAGACCCCGTCGTTCGACAGCACATCCCCGGAGAGTTCGTCCTCCGACCCCGGCGCCGAACCGGTCGCCGGCCAGCCCCAGACGGTGACCTCCACCGGCGTCCTCGACCCTGACTCCCCTGCGTCGGGCGCCTTCGCACCTCGCCACATCGGACCCGACGGGGCCGAGCTCGACACCATGCTCGCTGCGATCGGCGTGGCCTCGGTCGATGAGCTGATCGGCCAGACCGTCCCCGCCGAGATCGCACTCGACGCCCCGCTTGACCTTCCCCCCGCCATCAACGAACACGAGGCCCTCGCCCGGCTCCGCAACCTGGCCGACCAGAACCAGATGGTCACTTCACTCATCGGCTGCGGCTACCACGACACCCTCACCCCCGCGGTCATCAAGCGCAACGTGCTCGAGAGCCCGGCCTGGTACACCGCCTACACCCCGTATCAGCCGGAGATCAGCCAGGGCCGCCTCGAAGCCCTGCTCAACTTCCAGACCATGGTGTCGGACCTCACCGGCATGGAGATCTCCAACGCCTCCCTGCTCGACGAGTCGACCGCCGCAGCCGAGGCGATGACCCTCATGCACCGGGTCGACCGAAGCGACCGACACGTGATGCTGGTGGACTCGGCGTGTCATCCCCAGACCATCGAGGTGGTCCGGACCCGAGCCCGTCCCCTCGGCATCGAGATCCGTCTCACCGACGGAGCGGCTCTCGCCGAGGGCAACGGCGTGGACGACACCGTCTTCGGCGTCTTGGCCCAGTATCCGGGAACCAGTGGCGAGGTCCTCGATCTCACCCCGATCGCCGAACAGGCCCATGCAGTGGGTGCCCGCCTCGCCGTGGCCGCCGACCTGCTCGCGCTCGTGCTCCTCCGCTCACCCGGTGAGGCCGGAGCCGACGTAGTGGTGGGCTCGACTCAACGCTTCGGTGTCCCCCTCGGCTTCGGTGGCCCCCACGCTGCGTTCATGGCCACCTCCGAGGCCCACCGCCGGTCCCTCCCCGGTCGCCTGGTGGGGGTCTCGATCGACACCGAGGGTCGGCCCGCTCTGCGCCTCGCGCTCCAGACCCGTGAGCAACACATTCGCCGGGAGAAGGCAACCTCGAACATCTGCACCGCCCAGGTGCTCCTGGCCGTGATCGCCGGCCTCTACGCCTGCTGGCACGGCCCCGAGGGGCTGCGCCGCATCGCAAGTCGGGTACACGGGCTCACCACAGCGACCGCCGAGGCCCTCACCGGCGCCGGATTCACCCTGTCGCACTCGGTGTACTTCGACACCCTCTCGGTCGCTTCCGGCAGCCGCACCGACGAGCTGATCGCCGCTGCGCTCGATGCCGGCATCAACCTCCGTCGGCTGGACGACGAGCGGATCGGGATCAGCTTCGACGAGACCAGCACCCCCGAGCTGGTGGCAACCCTGCTCGCCTCGTTCGGCGTGCAGGACACGCTCATCGAGGAGACCCTCCGCTCGCTTCCCTCCAGCGGCGCCCACCCAGCAGCCGACGCTGCCGGCGGCCCAGGGCCCGATGGTGAACTCCCAGACGTCCTCGACGGTCTGCTTCGCACCGACGACATCCTCGCCCACGAGATCTTCTCCGCCCACCGGTCCGAGACCGAGATGCTCCGCTACCTGAGGCGCTTGTCGGACCTCGACATCGCTCTGGACCGCTCCATGATCCCGCTCGGCTCCTGCACGATGAAACTCAACGCGACCACCGAGATGGAGCCGATCACCTGGCCCGAGTTCGCCTCGATCCATCCCTTCGCACCGCTCTCTCAGGCAGCGGGACATCTGAAGGTGATCGAGGAACTCGAGACCATGCTGGTGGAGATCACCGGTTACGACGCAGTAAGTCTGCAACCCAACGCGGGTTCTCAGGGCGAGTTCGCCGGGCTGCTCGCCATCCGCAGCTACCACGACGCCAACGGCGACACCGACCGCACGATCTGTCTGATCCCCGCGTCGGCCCATGGCACCAACGCAGCGAGCGCTGTGATGGCCGGCATGAGCGTCGTGGTGGTGGCATGCGACGAGCACGGCAACGTGGACCGTGGCGCCCTCACCGCCAAGCTGACCGAGCACTCGGAACGCCTGGCCGCCATCATGATCACCTACCCCTCGACCCACGGCGTGTTCGAAACCGAGATCCGCTCCATGTGCGACGAGGTCCACGCCCACGGCGGCCAGGTGTATCTCGACGGGGCCAACCTCAACGCCATGGTCGGGGTGGCCAAGCCGGGCCAGTTCGGGGCCGATGTCAGCCACCTGAACCTGCACAAGACCTTCTGCATCCCCCACGGTGGAGGCGGTCCCGGCGTCGGCCCGATCGGGGTGAAGTCCCACCTCGCTTCCCACCTCCCCAACCACCCCCTCGTCGCCGAGGCAGGCCCGGCCACCGGCCCGGGTCCGATCTCGGGTGCACCTTGGGGTTCGGCCGGGATCCTCGCCATCCCCCACACCTACATCGCGCTCATGGGCCCCGAGGGCCTCCGACGGGCCACCGAGGTGGCGATCGTGAGCGCCAACTACATCGCCACTCGCCTCGCTCCCCACTTCCCCGTGCTCTACACCGGCGCCCACGACCGGGTGGCCCATGAGTGCATCCTCGATCTGCGCACCATCACCAAGACCACCGGCGTGAGCGTCGACGACGTGGCCAAGCGCCTCATCGACCACGGTTTCCATGCCCCCACCATGAGCTTCCCGGTGGCCGGGACCCTGATGGTGGAGCCGACCGAGTCCGAGTCCCTGGCCGAGCTCGACCGCTTCTGTGACGCCATGGTCTCGATCGCGGGTGAGATCGCCAAGGTCTCCTCTGGCGAGTGGCCGGCCGATGACAACCCCCTGGCCCACTCCCCTCACACCGCCGAAGTGGTGACCGCAGACGAGTGGACCCGGCCCTATCCCCGGTCGATCGCCGCCTACCCGACCCTCGAGGTGCGGCGTCACAAGTACTGGCCACCGGTCGGCCGGATCGACGCGGCCTACGGCGACAAGAACCTGAACTGTTCGTGCATCCCCATCTCGGCCTACGACGACGCTGCGAGCGACTCCCTGGCCGACTCGGGTTCCGACGAGACCGCCATCTCTTCCGCTGAAGCCACCGGAGCCCGAGCATGAAGACGCCCCTGCACGACATCCACGCCGAGCTCGGCGCCCGCACCACCGACTTCGCCGGCTGGGAGATGCCGCTCCGCTACGGCTCGGCGGTGGAGGAACACCAGGCGGTGAGGACTGCGGTCGGTCTGTTCGACCTCAGCCACATGGGCGAGATCGACGTGACCGGACCCGATGCCGCTGAGGGCCTCGACCTATCTCTGGTGAGCAACATGACCAACCTCGAGGTGGGTCAGGCCAAGTACACGATGCTGTGCGACGAACAGGGCTTCGTCCTCGACGACCTCATCGTCTACCGCCGAGGCGACGACCACTTCCTCGTGGTGGCCAACGCCTCCAACCACCCCGTGGTGCTCACCGCCCTCGGCCAACGTTGCGCCGGACTCGACGCCGAGGTGAGCGACCGCTCCCCCAGCACGGCGCTCGTCGCGGTCCAAGGCCCTGAGGCCGCCGGGATCGTCTCCCAGCTGGCCGGCCCGGAGATCCTCGACCTCGGCTACTACCGCGCGTGCGAAGCGACCTTCAGCCACACAGCGGCCTCCAGCCACACAGCGACCCCCAGCCAAACACCGACCCCCAGCCACACACCGACCCCCGCCGACACAGCGCCCCCCGGGGACGAACCGCTGTACGTGGCCCGAACCGGGTACACCGGCGAAGACGGGTTCGAGCTCTACGTCCGCTCCGAGGTGGCCCCCGCCCTCTGGGCCGAATTGAGCGCCTTGGGCGAATCCAAGGGCATACGCCCGATCGGGCTCGCCGCGCGAGACAGCCTCAGGCTCGAGGCGGGCATGGCGCTCTACGGCAACGAACTCGACCGCTCGACCACACCCTTCGACGCGGGCGCCGGCCGACTGATTGCCTTCGGCGGAGGCGACTTCGTTGGCAAGGCCGCCCTCCAAGCCGCCGCCGACCGACCGTCGGACCGCCTGGTGGGCCTCGTCGTCACCGGCCGTCGCCCCGCCCGAGAGGGCTACCCGGTGCTCGACCTGGCCACGAGCGCCCAAGTCGGCATCGTCACCAGCGGCACCCTGTCACCCACCCTCGATCACCCCGTTGCGATGGCCCGCCTCCACCACAACACCGCGGATGAAGGCCTGGCCGTCGACGTCCGCGGAACGATCACCCCCGCGGAGGTGGTCCCGCTCCCCTTCTACAAACGGCAGCGCTGACCCACCACGCCGGACGCAGCCCGACAGGCCTCGACTGACCCCGGACGAGGGCAGGTTGGACTTTGGGCGCATCGAAGGTCGAAATACGACCAGGAAATGCAACCAAAGTCCCCGACTGGGCAGGAACCGGCCCGCCCACCCCCGCATCGACCGACTTTCGCCGAGCCCGGAGACCTGTTCGGCTGGACCGTCGACGCAGGCAGCTCCAACGGCGACAGCATCACAGACCTGGTCATCGGAGTCCCAGGACAATCCATCGACGGAACGGCACGCGCCGGAGCAGTGCGATTGTTCTCGGCCGACTCGATCGGACTCTCCGCAACCCGAGCCAGACCCAACCAGGTATGGAGCCGGGCTGTCGACGGAGTCGACGGCCTCCCCGTCGAGAACGCCGAACTGGGCTTCGACGTCGCCGGCTGAACCGCGCCGGGCCCAGAACCTCCGAGCGTGTTCGCGCGGTCGCGCTGAACACATCGTTTTGCCTACTCCTCCGACTGGCCTCACCCCTTTGGGCGTGTTGAACTGGGCGCTCACCTGATGGGCGGCACGCGGGTCGCCTCCGGAGGACCACGCCCCATGCACGTCACCCACCACGGCTCGAACCAGTCACGCCTACGCGTCACCGGTCTCGCCTTGGCAGCGCTGGTCGCCAGCCTGCTCACCTTCGTCGGAACGGGCACCAGCCCGGTCGACGCGGCCGCAGGCGGGCGCACCGCCGACTTCAACGGCGACGGTTTCGACGACCTCGCCATCGGCGCCCCGGGGGACAACGTCTCGGGCCGGGTTCGTGGCGGGTCGGTGAACGTCATCTATGGCAGCGCCGACGGTGTCTCCCCCAACGGCGTGCTCCTCGACCAGATCCTCTCCCAGAACAGTCGTGGTGTGGGTGAAGTGGTCGAGACCGACGACCGGTTCGGCAGCGCCTTGGCCATCGGCGACTTCAACAACGACGGCCGCGACGATCTCGCGATCGGCGTTCCCGGCGAGAGCGTCAACGGCAAGAACGGCGCTGGTGCGGTCAACGTGATCTACGGCTCGGCCGGTGGGCTCAAGGCCCTCGGCGGGGCGCGCGGCGACCAGGTGTGGACCCAGGACACCCCGCGTGTCAACGGCGTCGCACAGCCGAACGGCTTCTTCGGCACCAGCCTTGCCGTCGGCGACTTCAACGACGACGGCCGCGACGACCTCGCCATCGGCGCCACCGGAGTCACCGTGGGCGGACGTTCCGGTGCAGGTGCGGTCCACGTGATCTACGGCTCGGGCAGCGGCCTCACCGCAGGCGGCCCCCGGATCGACCAGCAGTGGACCCAGAACTCCTCCAGGGTCGGCGGAGTGCCCCAGACCAACGGTCTGTTCGGTTTCGCTCTCGCCAGTGGTGACCTCAACCGCGACGGGTCCGACGACCTCATCATCGGCGCTTCCAACATGAACGTCAGCGGGCGAGGTGGCGCCGGAGCGGTCCACGTGATCTACGGGAGCAACTCCGGCGTTTCGGCATCGGCGGCGCGCAGCGACCAGTACTGGACCCAGGCCACCCCCCGGGTCGGCGGCACCCCACAAACCAACGACCACTTCGGTGGCTCGGTCGCAGCAGGCGATCTCAACGGCGACAACTTCGACGACCTGATCGTCGGTGTGCCCTTCGTAGAGGTCCGCTCGGCCAACTCCGCTGGTGCGGTCCACGTGATCTACGGCAGCCCATCCGGCGCTTCCACCACCCGAACCCGTAGCGATCAGTACTGGACCCAGAACAGCTCCGGGGTCAACGAGGTGGCCGAACCCTTCGACCGCTTCGGTTGGTCGGTCGCTGCTGGCGACTACAACGGCGACAACTTCGACGACCTCACCATCGGGGCCCGGGCCGAGAGCCTCGGCAGCGCCAACGAGGCAGGCGGAGTCCACGTGATCTACGGGAGCTCTTCGGGCGCCTCATCCACCTCAAGCCGCCCCGATCAATTCTGGGAGCAGGACGTGGGCGGCATCAACGACTCCAACGAGACCCCCGACAACCTCGGTTGGTCGGTGGCAGCGGCGGACTTCAACAACGACGGCCGTGAAGACCTCATCGCCGGCGCACCCCGTGAGTCGACGGCCGGCTTCGCCCAGTCCGGTTCTGTCCACGTGATCTACGGCAACTCCGCCGGGCTCTCCGCCTCGGCCACCCGCCCCGATCAGGCCTGGACCCGAGCGGTTGCCCGAGTCGAAGGTGCGCCGGGTGACGGCGACAACTTCGGTCTGGCCATCGGAGGCTGACATGACTACTGATCCCAACGAAGCCACACCCATGAGCACACCACGCCGACACCGCCGGCCGCACTTGTTGCGAACCGCCTCGATCATCGGGGCGATGGGGTTGTGCGCCTCGGTGGGATCAGCGATCGGCCCGGGCGCGAACCCCGCAGGTGCCGCGCCCCGAGGAGTCACGGCCGATTTCAACGGCGACGGTTTCGACGATCTCGCCGTCGGCGCCCCGAACGACACCGTCGACGGGGTCACCTCGGCCGGTTCGGTCTCGGTGATCTACGGCTCCTCGGCCGGCCTCTCGACCAGCGCAGCCCGCCCCGATCAGCTGCTCACCCAGAACAGCCCCGGGGTGGCCAACGTGGCCGGGTCCGGTGACGAGTTCGGCTCCACCGTCGCCATCGCGGACTTCAACAGCGATGGTTTCGACGATCTCGCCGTCGGCGCGCCGGGCGAGCGGATCAGCGGCCGTTCCGAGGCCGGAGCGGTCCACGTCATCTACGGCTCGGGTAGCGGCCTCGGTGCCCTCTCACCCAACCGTGGTGACCAGTTTTGGAACCAGGACACCCCCCGGGTCAACGGCGTGAGCCAGGGCAAGGGACGCTTCGGCGACGCCCTCACCATCGGCGATTTCAACGCCGACGGAGTGGAAGACCTCGCCATCGGCGCCCCCGGCGCCACCCTCGGCAACGTGCTCTATGCCGGAGCGGTCCACGTCATCCACGGCAGCACCTCGGGCCTGACCGCCGGGGGCCCACGGATCGACCAGCAGTGGACCCAGAACAGCTCCCGGATCGGCGGTGTGCCCCGCGAGGAGGGCAAGTTCGGCGCTGCGCTGGGTGCTGGCGACATCAACGGCGACGGCTCCGACGACCTCATCATCGGTGCTCCCAATTTCGACGCCGACGGGATCGGTTTCGCTGGCGGGGTGCACCTGATCTACGGCAGTGACCGAGGCCTGTCGGCCACCCGGGCCCGCACCGATCAGCTCTGGACCCAGAACACCCCGCGCGTCGGCGGCGTGGCTGGCCGAGACCAGCACTTCGGGGCCTCGGTCGCGGCAGGTGATCTCAACGGCGACTCCTATGCCGATCTCATCGTGGGCGCCCCGGCCGACAACTTCGCAGGACCGACCGAGAGCGGTTCGGTCCACGTGATCTACGGATCCCCGGTGGGCGCCTCGGCATCGAGGGTTCGCTCCGACCAGCTCTTCACCCAGAACAGCTCAGGAGTCAACGACGTGGCCGAGTCCTTCGACCGCTTCGGGTACGACGTGGGCGCGGCAGACTTCAACGCGGATGGCTACGACGACCTGATCGCCAGCGCCCGCGGCGAGGGCTTCGGTTCGGCCCGCAGCGCGGGTGGGGTCCACGTGATCTACGGCAGCCCCGACGGCTCCTCGGCCACCGCGCGACGAGTGGACCAGTTCTGGCACCAAGACGTGGGCGGCATCGACGAGGTCAACGAGAACGACGACGCCTTCGGGTGGAGCGCAGGTGCGGGCGACTTCGACGCCAACGGCAGCGCCGACCTCGTCGTCGGCGTACCTCGTGAGGATCTCCCTGGCCTCGGTGGCGCAACCGTCTCCAACGCCGGCACCGCCCAGGTCATCTACGCCACCCGATCCGGCCTGTCGGCCCGTGCCGCCGGTGGCGACCAGGTGTGGTCCCGAGCGCTTCCCCAGCTCGACGGCCAGCCCAACGATCGAGCAGCATTCGGCGCCACCGCCAACGACTGAGCCACGACCGATCCGCTGCATCAACGAGCCCGGCCGGTGTGTGGCGCGCCGGCTGCCCAGGCAACCAGGCAGCGGTGGCGTCAACGCCGGTGACCCTCATGGGACCGCACCGCACAAACGGGTCGGCCCAGGCCTCAGAGATCCATTGACTTGGCGATGATCGTTTTCATGATCTCGTTCGTCCCGCCGTAGATCGAGGTCACGCGAGCGTCGGAGTAGGCACGGGCGATCGGATACTCGGTCATGTAGCCGTAGCCGCCGAAGAGCTGGAGGCAGCGGTCCGCAGCACGCTTCTGGAGATCGCTGGCCCAGTACTTGGCCATGGCGGCGTCTGCTGCGCTGAGACCGCCCTCATTGTGCTGGAGCACACATCGGTCGATGAAGGCCTGGGTCACCTCGACCTCGGTCGCCACCTCTGCCAGCACGAACTTGGAGTTCTGGAAACTCGAGATCGGTGTGCCGAACGCCGTGCGCTCCTTCACGTACTCGAGGGTCCAGTCGAGACAGCTTCGAGCCCACGCCACCCCGGTGACCGCGATCGAGAGTCGCTCCTGGGCCAGGTTCGCGGTGAGTGCGGCGAACGCCCCGCCTTCGGGGCCCATGCGGTTGGCCACCGGCACCCTGACCTCGTTGAAGAAGAGCTCGGCGGTGTCTTGAGAGTGCATGCCGATCTTGTCGAGGTTGCGACCTCGTTCGAAGCCGTCCATGCCCCGTTCCACCACCAGTAGGGTCATGCCAGCGTGACGTGCAGCGGGATCGGTGGTGGCGACCACGATGATCAGGTCGGCGTTGATTCCGTTGGTGATGAAGGTCTTGGAGCCGTTGAGGAGGTACTCCTCGCCGTCGAGGATGGCCGTGGTCGCGATGGAGGCGAGATCGGAGCCCGTGCTCGGTTCGGTCATGGCGATCGCGGTGATCAGCTCGCCGCTCGCGATGCCCGGCAACCAACGGTCGGCCTGCTCGGGGGTGCAGTACTCGAGGAAGTAGGGGACGCAGATGTCGTTGTGGAGGGTGATCCCCAAACCCGCTCCACCGATTCCGGCCGCAGCGAGCTCCTCGCCCACCACCACGTTGAACCTGAAGTCGTCGCTCCCACCACCCCCGTGGGCTTCGGGAACCGACATGCCGACGAAACCGTGGGCTGCGGCCTCGGTGAAGATCGTCCGGGGCGCAATTCCCGCTTGCTCCCACTCGAGGTAGTCGGGCGCCAGACGATCGGCGATGAAGGCGGCGAAGCTGGCCCTGAACAAGTCGTGCTCTTCGTCGAACATCGCTTGGCGTTGCACGTGGTGCCTCCATCTGAGGGGTCGACTGGGCGCCGCCCGCTGGGTCGAACTCGCCCGCATCGAGTCCGCCCCGACCTGATCTGGCCGGATCGAACTCGGCTACATGGTGCCACCGGTCGAAACCTCCGGGTCCACCTCAGCTGCGGTTGCGTCGGGCGAGCACTTGGACGTGGGGCACGGCGAAGGTCGCCCCTTCGGTGCGGGCCCAGCGGCGCCAGCCCTCGGCGATCCCCTCGAGCTCGTCGTGGGTGCTGAACCCAGCCTTCAGCGCCACTTCGGCGAAGTTGGACTCGAGGACCCGCTGGGCCCAGGAATCGCCCCAGGATGTTCGGCCCTCGTGGGTGGCAAAGGTCCACAACGCACCCGACACCGAGAGGTCGGACAATCCCGCCTCACCGAACCAGCCGGGCAGAAGGCGTCCGGCGTCGGGTTCGCCGCCGGTCGAGCGAGCGATGGCGTCGTAGATCTCGTGCCAGCGCAGGAGGGCGGGGGTCTCGGGGTGATGGAACATGGCCCGATAGTCGGCGTCGCGGACAGCGATCCAACCGCCGGGTCGCACCACCCGTGCCATCTCCACGAGAGCGGCGACCGGGTCGCTCAGGTGTTGGAGTACCTGGTGGGCGTGGACGGCATCGAAGCTGTGGTCGTCGAAGTCGAGCTCGTACACCGACCCCTCGACGAACTCGACGTTCGCGACCCCCTCGCCTTGGGCCAGCGCACGTGCGTCGACCAACACCTCGGCGGCAACCTCCATCCCGATCACGTGGCCGTCGCCCACCGCCCTCGCGAGGCCGATCGAGATCGACCCGGGCCCGCACCCGACGTCGAGGATTCGGTCGCCG
>ENA-ORXU01002977-ORXU01002977.1-marine-metagenome-genome-assembly--contig:-NODE-2977-length-10920-cov-2.864336_pt1 | contig 10920 bp, 7 predicted proteins | sample MGYA00237869_ERZ511484 | MGnify/ENA metagenome assembly ERZ511484 | reverse complement strand
TGCATTTAAATTCAAATGGCCGTTGACATTCGACGGCGTACCGACGCAAATGATTGAAACATCCGTTTTGAGAACAGCTTCCTTAAAGTTTCTAGTGGAGGATATTCTACCTTCTTTCCAATTGGTGGCCATAAGCCCATCGATATCCTTCTCTATTATCGTGGCTTTACCTTGGGCAATCAAATCGTTCTTTTGAGCTATGACATCCACCCCTATAACGTTATGCCCATTCTCGGCCAAACATGCAATACTTACGCATCCCACATAGCCCAATCCAAAAATTGAAATATTCATTAGTTTCCTTTTTCTTTGATTTTATCCAATAATAAGGTGGTTACGTTATCCCATTCCTCAAATAGCATTTGACGAAATGCATCTTGTTCATGAAAGGTCAGCTCCCCATCTAAAATTTTGGTTACCGTCGTAACAATTTCTTCAGGAGGCAATTTTAGCAGCATTCCTTTTTTTATCATAATCTCATTCGCGGGCATATCGCGTATTCCGGCATAAATAGCAGGTACCCCAAGCATAGCCCCTTCTCTAGCAACACTATCACCTGTGGAAATCACTACCTGACTGAAGTACATTAATGAATGGATGTCATTGACGGGTTCCTTTAGGATAATCCAACTATCAGGGTATTTGTTCACAATCGCCTTGTTCTCGACAGATATTAATACTTGTACCGACGATGGAAAGTATTTAGATATAGAAAGGATGCCTCCTTCATCTTGCGCGAGATAGTTCGAAGTTTCCGTCGATACTTCACGAATGAAAATATAGCTCTTTGGTTCTAACCCGAAGGCTTTAAGAGCAGAAGGATCAGGTTTTAGATATTGGGGCGATAGATATGACCATTCTTTTAGGGCATTGAAATACTTGACACCCTTGAATTTTTTTTCGAAAGGTGGTAAAAACACCTCGTCCGCAGAAAATTTTAATAAAGGGAAGACGAACCTTCTTGGATCGTCTATAAAAGCGACATTTGGAATTCCCTTTAATTTAGCAACTAGGTTGGCTTGGTAATGGGCCGTAATGATAAATCGATAGGTATTCGGTCTTATCTGTCTAAATAGCTCTAGAACACGGGGAACGATGATTTTAAAGATCATTGAGAACATGCCCTTATTGTGTTTGTAATCGCCGATGCATTTCACATTGTAGCCGGGTAATTCATATTGTACTACTGGAAGCAATTTTCCGCGGTTTACACAGTAGATATCGATTTCGGAAGGGTCAAAGCTCAGTATAGCATTCTTGAACAGATTGAACTGTGGCAAATGGTATAAATCGATAAGTACTTTCTTCATTTTAGATATAGTGTGCTTTCAAATATAATTACAAAACTTGTGCGAATAGAATGGAGCCCTTGCTTCTTTAGTACAATTTTTATCCCTTCAGGACTTCACAATAGAAATACGATAACAATGCCCCAATAGTTTATCTGTTCTGTATTTATTTCAATAATACTGAAAGGTTTTAGACTGTATTTTTTGCAGGGTCTTCAAAGTTAAAGAATTAGGACAGAATTGTATTACTTCGCCCATATTCCAGTTTCTTTTTTTGATAAAATCTTTTTTACCTGAATTGGCGATAAAATGGCCAATGGAATTAAACTTGTGATGGTTCCCAAAACAATTCCGGATACCCCTAAATGGAACACTTTAACAAAGAACAAAGATGCAGGAATGTTTATCAGAGCAGCGAATATCCAAGCATACATCTGAAGCTTGATTTTACCCGTGCCATTTAGAACAATATTGAACAGATTTACCCAAGTTGATAGACAAACCGAAACGGCGACTGCTATAGAAATTACAATAGGTATATCTAAGTTTTGTTGTAACCAAAATTTATATACGATTGGCGACATCAATACCATTAGAGAAGCAAGAAATAAAGTTCCGACCCATATTTTCAATACAGTTTTCAAAGATTTTCGCATCCAGTCTATATCTCCTTTCGTGTAAGCCTCTATATTGGATGGCCAAAGTTGATTATTAATAATAACGAACAACAACATGAAGACCGAAAGGTATTTGTATGCCGCCTCATATTGAGGCACCCCATCTAAGGATACAAAACTGGCAATCAATATATTGTTCGTCTGATGGATTACTAACATCGATATTTTAATTAAGAAGAATTTGCTGCCCAGTGAAAAAAGATCTTTAAAATAGTCTAGTCTCACTTTCGTCAAGAGAGGCCTATACCGATTGAATTTACGCCTAAAGAAAAACAAACCGACGATCAAGGGAACCATAGCGAATGTCAGGGCCTTCGCCGAGCCAAATAGGAGTAAAGAGTCTGAGGCGATGAACGGGATTATCAGTATTAAGATAAGAAAGGTAAACTTGGTCAAAAAGGAGAAAAACTCTACATAGGCCATTTTTTGAAGAGCGTAGAATATTTCATAAATATTACGGGTGATGAACCTTATGCCAAAAGCAATAATGATAATAGTACCGAGCATTTTTACTTCGCCTACCAAGTCTGGTGCTATATTTATCCAAGTTGTCCAAGGGAGTGTATAATTTAGAACTAGCAGTACTATAGTTACGAATAGAACAACACCACCAAGTGCGAAATAAGCCGTACTCACGTAGGAGACTGCCTCTTCATCTTCATCACGCGCTACGGATTCACCGAACTTATTTCGTAGTCCAAGCCCAATACCGATATCAAAGTTCAGGAACCAGTCGACAATTGAAAGCAATGTGAGGTAGATGCCAAACTTAATACTTCCTAAATAATCTAGCGACAGCGGGAAATAAAGAAAGCCTATAAATATTCCAACTCCCTTTATCACTATGGTCGAAAGTACATTTTTTTTGGCCCTAACCGATCTTGCGTTTCCCTTTAGAAAAGCTTTTTTTGCTTTATCCAGTATTTTCATGAGGTGGTTTGAAAAAGATTTCCTTGACCTTCTGTTTGGTTCTGATGTTGCGTTTGGTCCTTTATCTTTTTTAGTCCCATACCGATTCCCATATGAATTGCATAAAGCACAGCGATGTATTTAAGGAAAAGAAAAGTATTAGTAAGGTTACCGATCATGTAAATTATACTTACAAAAAAAGGTATGATGTAGTATAGACTGCGAACAAATAGTTTAGCGTAATAATATACAGAAAGCAAAACAAACAATAAGAAACACACGGATGCAGGCACCCCATACAGAAACAACGAAGAAAAATAACCACTATGCAAATCTCCTGTTGTTGCAGTCGCTCTATCCCTATCCCTTGTTATCCTCAAAAGATTTACATAATAGACTTCGTTTTGAAGATCTCCATATCCAAATAGGGGTTTTTTACCGATATTTTCTAGAACCATGGAGTAGTATCCTTTACGACCATCTACTGAATCTGTCAAACGTTCCTTGACCAAAGTACTGTTTACAATATCTTGATAATAAAAAATAGAAATCGATAATAGTACTGCAAATGATACCAAGCCGGTCAATAGCATTTTCTCGAGAGCAATTTTTTTTATGGCAATAAAATAGATGACCATGACCAAAGCTAAAATAATCCAACTCATTCGTTGAAAAGAGCACAATACGCCCAAAGTAAACAAGCCAACCAATACTACTTTCGAAATCGTACTTTTTACGGTAACCAATACCCATGAAATAGCGATAATTAAATAGTATGAATTAAAATACTCTGTGCTGAAAATACCATTTGACCGCATGAAATCGCCAAAAGCCATGCGATTGTCGCCGATACGGAGAAAATAGGGGTTTACTATTAGCTGCAGAACGCTTACAATACTACTCGCTATCGCGCCGATGATTATGGACTTTCCGATGACATCGTAAGAGGGTTTATCGGCCATGAGTCGCAGAGCGACTATAATGATCAGAAAGGCTATCGCATCTATTATGGTTTTCAGTCCTTCAGGAAAAGAATTCAAAAGAACGGAGATTATCAGAAGTATAACATAGGCGAAAAGAAATACTTCAAACCAAGGTATTTTCAAGGTAGGCCGAATCCTTTCTTTCGCAAAAATCATTTTTCTAAAAACAAAAAGTAAAAGCAAAAGGTAGATAAATCTGATTGGCTGAATCTCAAAAAAGCTGACCCCCGGTATTTTAAAGGTCAAAATTTGATTCGTATTCCCAGTCAATAAATAGAAGGAGATAAAGTAAAATTCAAACTTGTACTTCGAATCACTTTTATAAATTAAATAGAAGGCAATTAGCGCAGCAACAGCGAAGTAAATATAAAAGTGCTGATAGTTAATTTTGGCCAGCTCAAAATTAAAATATTGCGGAAAATCCTTCATTTTCTAATGTTACTGCGAATTCGGTCATGTTTAACAATGTAAAACGATTTCTATGCAATCATCTAAACCGACAAGGATTCTTTGATGAACTGTTCTTCCCTATTCAAGCCATACTTTTCTTCGTAGCCGTATTTATGGTTTTCCTTGAGGGCGTCGTTGAAAACAATAAAGTTCTTCTTTTTTCTGTCCTTGGGTATCATCTGTTCGAAATCTTCTAAAAACTGAATTTTGGCAATATTCCGTCGTACAACGAAGAGGTTAATGTCGATAAGATCCCATAATAAAAGAAAATCGGAAACCAACCCCACCGCTGGCGTATCAAGTATGATATAATCGTAGATGTCTCGAAGTTCTAGAATCAACGATTTCATCCTATCACTTGAAAGTGATTTATGTGCGTTTCCATCCAAAACGGAGGTAGGAATAAAGTCAAGATCTTTTAGTCGCTCGTGCGGGTAGACAATCGAATATATCGAATCAATATCACCTTTGAGATAATTGGAAAGTCCTCTTCCTTCAACTTTACGTATTCCGTCAACAAGGCTAGGCTTTCGAAGGTCGGCATCAATGATAAGCGTCTTGTTTCCTGCTTCTGCCAGGGTTATACCTAAATTAATCGATGTAAAGGTCTTGCCCTCTTCGGGCATAATCGATGTAATACCTAAGACACAAGATTTATTTCCGTTGACCAGCCTAAGGTTGGTGGTCAAATCTCTGAACGACTCCTTTATTTTCCATAATAAAATATCAGATTCAGGCTTTTCCGAATCCGACTTCTTCGTTGGGGCACCGAATAGTTTAAGTTGTTTGGCAAGGCCATCAAAAAGTATTCTACCTTTTTGGAGATGAACATTTGGTTCGTAGACTTCGTCTTCACCTTTTCCCTTACGACGTTTTGAAAATAATGTGGTGAACTTGACCAAAGCCATTTCTATAACTTCTTTTAACTTCAAAATCAAGGGCTGTGGCTCAGAAGTTTTTAATCCAGAGTCATAATGTACGATACTGGCGATTATAGGTATATCGCTATTCGCCATGATTTGGCCAATATTCTCGATGGTGTTTTTTGGAGAAAATACAATCCACGCCAGAGGTGGTATTGTACCAAGAACAAGAGCGAGTACCATAAGCAAACTTTTTTGGGGCGCTACGGGCCCGTCACCAGTCATTCTTGCTTCGTCTAAAACCCGTGTATCAGAAGTACTTTCAGCGCGGGCGATCCCTGTTTTTGCCAGCTCTTGACTAAGGTAATTGAACAAATTCTCATAGAGCGTGCTCTGTCGCTGAATGTTTACCAATTGATTTTCACTGGTCGGAAGGGAACTAATTTGTTCGTCGTAATTGGCCAATTGTGAGTTCACCCGCTGAAGCTCGAATCGTGCCGACTTAACTGCATTTCTGAGATTATCCAACAATAGTTTGGTCGACTGCTCGATCTGTTTATTGAGAATACTCATCTCTTCATTATTGCTCGTGACGAAAAACTTCTTTCTTGAGCGTTCGGCATAGAGCCGCTGAAGTTCCATAATGTTCATATTCAGTGATGGATCATCGATACCGCTACCCGAAGGGATTACAAAATCATCGCTGTTCTGATTTCTTTTTACGTCTTGAATCAGTGAATTGTAGTATTTGATATCCAATTGAATCTTGGCCTGTTCGACCTTGAGATCTTTTGTTTGATCAAGTGCATTCATGGCCGTTACCCCCAAATTGACCGCCTTTTTGTCTTTTTTGAAAGATTCAAGATCCATTTCTGTTTTTGAAAGGGAATCTGAGATGATTCTTAGTTGATTTTGAATGAAATCTTCTTTACTCGAGGCAATCTTATTTCGGTCGGTAAGATTATTTTGAACGTAATTTTCCGTAAGTTTTTTGAGAAAGTCGATTTCGCGATCGACCAAAGCCCCTGTTGAGACAATTTTAAAGATACTTGCCTGAAGATCAATGTTGTTGACATCGATTTTAGACATATAGCTTTTAGTTACTTCATCGATATCCCGAACTATAAAGCTAAGGTCATCACCGCCAAAATCTTCAATATTGACGTCATAACTAGGTTTGTGCAATATAAATGTGAAGTATTCGTGTTCGACCTGTTCACCAAATTCAAAAATACCCGAAAATTCAAAATCCCGTTCTACTTTCCTACGGGAACCGTTTGACGGGTTAGAAACCATAAAATCATCAGCTTCGACATAAAGGGCATATCTACCTCCTGCCATAATCCTAATCTCAAAAGGACTGTTAAAGAGCTGTACAGCTTCTTTGATCAACTCTACCCTAAACGGAAAATAGCTGTAGTGTTCTTTTTCGTTTAAGAGACTTTCAGAATGATAAGATATATCTAGGTCTAAGTCGTCAACGGTTTGGTTGATCAAACTGAACGATTTGATAATACCAATTTCGTTGTAGAGGTTTTTTTCCATTTCGATCAGGCTCACTCCCCCGTCGACATACTCACTTTCGCCCAGAACGCGATTGCTTCCTGAAGAATCGATTAAAATAGAGGTAGATACCTCATATATCGGGGTGGCTATGCTAATGTATAACAAAGCCAATACCAAAAAAGAACAAATACTAGCTATAAAGAATAGCTTGTTCTTGTATACCTGCCGGAAAAACTGTTTTAAGTTAACCTCTTGATGCGTGTTAATCGATCTATCCTTTTTTTTCATTTTAGGTATCTTGTTACTATACCGCGCTAAAAAACTAGTCCTACTTTTTAATCTACGTAAGCACTAATCGTTCGGACTTTACACCTAATCCATCGTTTTGAATGGACTCAAATTTCAAAGACTTATCTCATGCACGTTTTCTTCATGTCTTTATAAGTTAACAATGATAATCAAACTTGTACATTTTTAAGCATCAGCGACTTCACCTATCATTCCGTTTACCAATAGTTTCTTAATTCGTAGCGAAATTTAATATAAGAAGTCCCGTGGATACGGCCGATAAAATAAGTGTTAAGATTCCAATGTTATTTCTGAACAAGTTAGGTTTAGATGTTTCCACATATATGACATCATTGGGATGTAAAAAATAGTAAGGGGAATTGATAATAAAGGGGCTGGTCAAATCTAAGTTCACCACCATCGAGTTCCGCCCGACTTGCCGAATCAATTTTACATCTTTTCGTTTGGCCGACAAGTTCATATCCCCAGCTGCACTAAGTGCTTCAAAAATTGTGGACTGCGCATTATATACATAGTTCGTGCCGGGGTTTTTGACATCGCCTAAGACGGATATTTTAAAACTGGTCAGTTTTACCTGTACCGTAGCATTGAGTAAATATTTGTCAATTTCGCTCTGTACCAATTCTGTAATTTCTGCAACGGTCAGACCGCTTACTTCTAGCTCTCCTACAATCGGGAGATTAATCGTACCCTCTTTATCGATACTGTAGCCATCGAGAAACAACGCTGCCGGATTCGGCTGAATATTTCTATTTTCGGTATTGGACGAATTGAAAAAGGCAGATTGATCAGGATCTCTACTCTGTACTTTGATATTCAAGATATCACTTGGTTGTACTTTATATTCCGTGGGGGTTAACGGTATACGCAACTTATCTTGATTGGTTTGCAGATAGTTAACTCCCTCTACCGTATAGCACGCAGACAACTGAAGAAGCAATACAATCAACAATAGTTTTTTCAGTTTTGAATACATACAGGTTGAGATGTTCGGTTTCAAATAGTACTTGATTGAATTTTTCATGACTAATCGCTTTTCAATACTTCGGCTTTCGATAAAATAGCATGTTTGAATTCTAAGGTCATCAAAAAAATCACCGCCAAACTTTATAGCATCTATTTAGTATGAGATGGTGAAAAAGATTTATAAGGTAACCAAAATATTTAGATGGTAAGATACGATGGAGTTTTGATTTTTTGCACCCTTCAAACATAGATAACCATAGGGCGTATGTAATATGCGAATGAGTCTAAAATGCTTTTTTATGGTGGTTTCCGAAAATCGTTAAAAAAATAATTTTAAGATCAAGCCAGATACTCCAATTTTCAATATACCATAAATCATGATGTACTCTTTCGTTTTTCTGTTCATCGGTAACTGTTGGACCCCGCCATCCATTTACCTGAGCCCAACCGGTAATACCAGGTTTGATATAACTTCTAACCATATAGTCTTTTACTGTTTGCCTAAAGTCTTTTTGTAGATTGATTCTATGGGGCCTCGGGCCGATAACACTCATTTCACCTTTTAAGACATTGTAAAATTGTGGTAGTTCATCTAAATCGGTTTTACGTAATATTTTTCCAATTCGAGTTATTCGTGGATCGTTTTTTACAGTGGATTTATGACCGTTCACAGTATCTTCACAAACCGACATCGTCCTAAACTTGTAGCACTTGAACGTTTCCCCACCTTCACCTTTCCTTAACGGGGTATAAAAAATCGGACTTCCCGATTCCAGATAAATCAAAATTCCTATGAGGAGATATAGCGGAGAGAAAACAACTAGCATAAATAGGGCAAAGCAAAAATCGAAAAGCCGTTTTAGCACAGTTGTGCTGATATCATCTAACGGAGATTGACGAAGTTTGAATACCGCAAGTTCCCCCATAGTAACCGCTTTGTAATTTTTTGACATCAACAACGGATTTTCAGGTATAAGCTTAACGCGAATACCATGACTATCGGCGATATTAACAAGCTCAATAATCTTTTCGTGTTTCATGTTCGACATGGCGATAAAGATTACATTTATGGAATAGTCTGTAAGTATGTGCGGTAAGTCGGAGAGTTTACCAAAAACAGAAAAATCCATACTATTTTTTGGCATCTTTTTAGATGCTTCAACGTAACCCATAACATTATAGCCGTATTGCGTCATTGCATTCGTAAACCCCCTAAGGTCTGAAGCACTGTATTTCGAACCGATTAAAATTGTATCCGAAAAAAGATGTGATCCTTTCTTTTTTAAAAATTTGAACAGGTATTTACAGCTTATTAGATTAAGATAGGAAAAGATAAATATCGGTATAATCAATGTAGACCGCTTAAAGTATGACATCTTCAGGAGTATAGCCATTGAAGTAACAAATCCCACAAAGAAAAATAAGGAGGTCAATAAACTTTTTATATAACCATTATCCGGATTAAAGTAGAACTCGTTATCCCTTATATATAGAATGATAAAAAGCCAGCTAACATTATAAATAATGGTAAGCAGGGCCATGTTAAATAGGAAAGTTGAATCTCCTAATGAGAATTCAGAAGGTCTTAGCATTAGGTAAGCGATCAATACCAAGTTCAGCAAGACAAACTCAAAAGCCAATAAATTGATAAGTACGAATCTATTTTTTGAATTCATAACTTCGAGGGTTTTTTCATGTCATTTTGCAAGACTTAAAAGGGCAATCAAATATAGTAATCGGTTTTCCATAATTTTGAAATTCGATTGATTCATTAAACGGATTTATCAGTTTCTTAACTTTAAGGTTTCAAAATTCATTTATTGATACTTAAACATTAAAAATTATAGCTTTTGACTTAGTTTCGGAGCTTAAGGGACCAAAATCCACAAATTACTTAATCTTATGATCTAACATAAAGCTATTAAGAACAACGGCCAATTAAGATATTTAAGCGATTTTCTTACTTTTCTCAAAGAAAGTTTCTAATCACTTGATGTATCTTGCCTTTTTCAATTTAACGCAATTACCAAAAATCATCCGATTGCTCTGGACATTTTATTGGTGCACTCGTAAGTCATATTGGGTATTATGTCCATCGCATAAGTAAATAAGATTTTTTCGTCAAACGATTTCTGTTCGTTTCAAATAAAAATTCTTAAAAACTCCTCTAATGGTTTGCTCTCTACTCGGTGGGGTAATGGGGATTCTTTTTTTATTTTCTCGAGAGCAAGTCAAATATATGTATTTGTGTGCTTCTGTACAACACAAATGTTAAATTTTAAAATCTCATCTATTTTTTTGGCTGTTGAGCGTGTCAGTTTTGGCAATTTGTATGAAGACTTCCCCGTTTTAATCAGGGCCTGCAATACCAGTCTTGAGACGCAGGGCATAGACTATCCAATGATAAATCGTGCCTATCTGATGCAATCGTAATCGGACGATAGACATAACAGAAGAATTTAGCGGCTGACCAAGACTACAAGTTTCAGATAGAAGGCCAAGGTAAAAGATATGTTCTCTACTGGGACTTTTTTATATTCCAAATGGAAACGAGTACAAACAGAATCTCCCGATGTTTCCTATAATAGCGCTGTCAATATCAAGACCTTCGATAAATTAATAATCAATAGAAAAACCGAGCCTAACGAGACAGCGTTCGAAATTGCAGGCCTGATTATTCTAAACTTACCACGAAAATCTCAAGCAAAAAATAGAAGATTTTGGCATTACTTTTTATATGAACGGCCTTGGGGAGGCATGTCTTGTTAGCAATACTAAATTCTCTCCATATAGACCGTCTTACACTAAAAGATCAAGAATCGAAACTTTTTTTGGAACAGAATCGAGATTCGTTCTGACATCGTTCTTCGACTGGACAATCAAACCTATGTCGTAGGTAGATACCAAGTGGAAAAATATTGGTGCTAGCAAGCCTTCAAACGATTGCGCCAAATAATATGTTTACAAT
>ENA-ORXU01002976-ORXU01002976.1-marine-metagenome-genome-assembly--contig:-NODE-2976-length-10932-cov-2.914049_pt1 | contig 10932 bp, 7 predicted proteins | sample MGYA00237869_ERZ511484 | MGnify/ENA metagenome assembly ERZ511484 | reverse complement strand
TGCTCATGCGCAGTTGTTGCTCGAGACAGCGCAGATGCCTGCCAATCCAAGCATCTATACCAGCTATTCCAGTGTGATTACCGTAACGAATACGGGCAGCGCTGCAGTTGAAAATGGGATCGTCACCGTGACCCTTCCAGAAGAAGCGGTGCTGCAGGGTGGCAACGAGTTCGTGGCTTCGCAGGGCAGCTTTGTTGCTTACGGCGACCGCGTTTGGACGATTGGCCGTCTTGCCGCTGGCGGAGAAGCCACGCTCCAACTCAACCTCTTTGCCCTGCAAACAAAAGTGGCCCGCGTGGTCGCTGTCTTAGAGGGCGGCAACGTTGATGAGAACCCAGACCTGCGCCTCGAGAACCTCGAGATAGCTGGCAACGGGCCCGGCAGCGATGGCATCCTCAACTATACGGTCGATCTGTTGAATGTTGGCGACGGCCCGGCCAACGGCCCATTCGTGATTGATGCGTGGCTTAGCAAAGACCGCACTATAAGCGATGACGATCTCCGCGACGGAAGAATTCCGACCGGCAACCTTGGCGCTGGCGAACGCATCAATGCTGTGGTCGGGGCATCAAACACAAGCAGCCTTAGCCCTGGCGATTACTTTTTGATTCTCAAGGTGGATGCCACCAATCAAATCGACGAGCGCGAGGAAAACAACAACCTCATCACGGTCTCATTCACCGTGAGTGGCACGCCACCTCCTCCGCCTAGTGGTGAATGCGAGTTGCCGACGACGATTGCTGAGGGCCTTGACAGTGACGTAGGCGACGACGGTACGGTCGTTTATTCGGCATCAGAATCTTCGAGTGGATTTAGCATAGTACAGGAGATTTTTCCGCGTGCGAACTTGTTTGCGGGAGGCGAGCCAACGCGCATCAAAACGTACACATTCACAGCAGTAGGCGCGCTAGATGGTACACCGACCACTACGCAGAACCCGGATGCATTTCGTTACACGGCGAGCTTGGTAGACGGCATCATCGAAGTGCAACGGACCGACAGATCTGGCAGCACACCAATTGACGGCGCCATCTATCCTGCAAACTTGCCTAGTAGCTTTAATCCACTCCGCACTAGTGCTGTAGGGGTGCGTGACGAGGCGCTCGTGTTCGTTTATATCGATGGAGTGCAAGCCGTCAATGGCAGCAATGTCTCTTCGCACTACGCCTACCTCATCGATACCAATACGTTCGAGCTTGTCGCAAGTGGGGCAATCGACCAAGGAAGCCCAGGCACCTTGCTCGGGGTGAGCGAAGTTGTATCGTTCGGTAATGGCGACCTAGGACTTGTCGGAGTAACGAGCAATTTTGTTGGCTATGCTAGCCGCCTCAGTATTGGAGAAGGCTTTGGCGTTGTGTACGACACCAAGGACAGCAATGCACCATTGCCACTTTTCCGTGTAGGCATCGTACCGCAAGGCGTCGTGCCTCGGGCAGATGGCTCACTCATTATTGCTTACCAAAGCTTCGATAATAGTGGCGTTGTCGTATTAGATGCTCAGGGAAACAACATCAGTGCGGCCATACCAGATAACCCAGGTGGGGCTCCAGGATTCGCTGGTTTTGCAGCAGCACCAGACGGCGGCTACGCCCTAGGCATAAGCTATTTCGGCGGCGGCTATCTCGGCACAACCATTCAAGTTGTTGACCAGCAACAACAGCTCACCTCCGAGCGACTTTACGATGCCCAATTCAATGTCGACAATGGTTTGGCGCCTGCTGTGCCGCTGCGCGTAATTGGCACTACAAGCGACGCGTCGATTTACGCGCTTGGCCGCACCGCCACCGAAGGTGAGGTAGTAGTGCTGCGCTTCAATGCCGACGGAGAGCTTGCCTGCATCGGCGATGAAACACCTCCTCCAAGCGGTGGCGTCGACCTCGAACTTGCGGTTAGCACAACGCGAGACCGGGTCGACATCTACAAAATCGAAAGCGCGAACTACACCCTGCGCAACGAAGGCGATCAGGACGCGACCAATGTGCGCATCTCCATTCCTACTCCAACTGGTGTGGTCTTGCAGGGTGGGTCGGAATTCTCGGCCACCACAGGATCGTTTTCCCCCTATGGCGATCAGGTCTGGTCGCTTCCACAACTCGCAGCTGGCCAAGGGGCCAGTATTCGCGTCAACTACTTCGTGCTCGAGAGCGGTGATTTGAATTTCTACGCCGAGGTCGTTGCTCTCGATCAAAACGACCTCGACTCCGAGCCTGACAACGGTAACGGCAGCACAGCTGTAGAAGACGACGAAGCGAGTAAACTGCTCCCTGGCAGCAGCCAGGCCTTGCAGCTGGCGATTAGCCCTCAGCCCGCGCAGCGCAACTCGGCAATTCGGATCACGCTGCGGCACCACACCAGTGAGCATACGGTAGTGCATCTCTACGATGCCATGGGTCGTCTCGTGCTCACGGAGCCGATCTATCTCTTAGCTGGCGACAACGTGGTGCAGATTGCTCAGCTCGAGGTGCCCGGTGGCCATTACGTATTGCACATCCCAAGCTCGCGACTCGCCAGCAAAATGGTGACGGTGATTGAGTAGGTGACTGGTTTTTTCTGGTCGGTGGATCGATGGTCTTAGGGGAGGCCAGGTATCCGTGTAAATTCGATTGCTCCAGGCCCGATTTGGACGCCATTCCTTCCGTCGATTTTTCCAGCGGATAGGGTGGGCGATTTCGGAAAGAAAGTGTTCATGAAGCGCCCAGGTCAGCTCGCTGAGGTAGCCCCAGCCTATGTGGTTTTGGCAAGTCTAGACTGCAGCTATTTTACTGGCCAGACGATTTATGTTAATGGCGGGGATATCGCCGTATGGGTTGCTACTGCCTGGCAGGCAACCCTGTTGATAGCTCTAAAGTCTCAATCTGCTTTTCGATCTTTGTCCAAAACTGCAATTGTAGAATTGCTTATAATCTCGGACGGTTTCGACGGTTTCGATATGCGGTCTTTGTCAACGCAAGAAAGCTAGGACTCATATTCTTTTATGTACATTATTATTGAGTCCCAAATATTACAACAAACACCCTTCTTATGACTTCTTTTCAATATACTCCTTGTACATTGCGATAGGAACTAATCCAGTCCAACCGCAAAAATCTTTTTTTGCGGGCATACCATAAGAGATTAGATCAGGGGCGTAATTTTCCCAGAAAGTACCAGTTGCTTCAAAAACTTGCGCAATAGCGGCATAAGTTTTTTCTGCAAGGTCTTGTGCTAAAGCATCTCTTCCATTTGCTGTGAGTCCTTTCAACACCATATATGAAGTTGGTGCCCACACACCTCCTAACCAATAATCTCCATATCCTTTATACCCCGCTTCATCAGCAGACAGTGCTGGCAGGGGAGTTTTCCGGTAAAATTCGTTAGGGTTTTCAAGATGGGCCAAAAAGGCATCCAACTTTTCTTCAGGGACTAATTCGCCAAGTAATGTCCAGTACATTCCAATATGCTTGCGCTTGATTTGTTTACCATATCCCAAATCATAATAAAATGCATCTTCATCGCTCCAGCATAAGTTATTTAAAGCATCCTTGACTTCGGTATGGAATGCCTCGTAACCCTCAATATCCTCAGTAGCACCAATTTCGCCAGCAATATATTTAAGCTGCAATGCATACATGGCCATTTGCGCTGTAAAATCTACCAATCGTCCTTGGTCATTCCAAACCCCTTGTAATGTCTCCATATATTGCTCAATAAAAAGGTTTAATCGTTCTTCACCAGTTGAGCCACTCATCTTGCCTAATTTATCACCCAGTTCATGATGAGTCATGCCATTACCTTCATCTGTTGACCATCCATGCGGAAAACGCGGAATATTGTCCATTCCCATACCCAGCGTATCACCCCAAAATAGTTTATCCTCTCCTTGGTACATATTGACATGAAATCCAAAATTTCTTTTAAGAGTTGGGTATACTTTTTCTAATCGGTTTTTATCCTTTCTAATTTCATAAATTTCAATCTCGGCAAAGGCCAATAATGGAGGATTTATTGAAACAGGATGTTCTTTTGGCCAAAGTGGGCGGCCATCAACTCGGTACTCACGGCATATGAAGCCGTCGGCTTCCATTCTTTCATAAAAATTATCAAGAGCCTGATATACGGGCAGCTCATCTAAATGATACTTGGCAAAACAAACTATAAAGCAAGTATCCCAAAGGAAAATATTATCAGAAAACGCTGCATCTACAAAAGGCTTTTTGAAAAAAGGCTCACTGTCACCACCGCGAACTTTATTCTTAGTAATTTCCAGGGCCTTTGTATACATTTTTTTACTAAACTCATCTGTAACTTGGAAAGATTCGTCTTCAGGAGCTATTGGCTTAGATGTGTTTTGGGATTCACAACCTGAAGCCAGTGCGGTTGCTCCTAGTGCTCCCAATGTGACGCTTATATTGAAGTCTCTTCTTCTCATTTTGTCTTCTTTTTGGTGTTGTAGGACGGTTGGTGTAAATGGCGTGGCGGGCTTTTGCCCGACATGAACATCATACACTTTGTTCTACCTCGTTGTTTATTTTTTCAAATTCATTCAGGTAATTATTTACTTCAAATTCAAAGGGACCAATTTGTTTATATTCATCAAAATCTGTTTCTTCGTATCCATTTTCGTATGCAAAATCTCTCCAAATAATTGAATTACCATTCTTCTCTATTTTCGCAGTAAATGCTCCACAACTAATGTCTAAACATTCAGCACATCCGTATATAATTACCCTTCCTCCTTCAAGTTCTGACTTGGTTTGAAGTGTAAACTCTTTTATTTTCCCTAATTCATAATCAGTATGTTTTGATTTACGAACTGCCCCAATCATGTCAAATTTAGTCGTTTTTAAAATTTCAGACATTGGTTCTTTATCTACTAAAAAGTCATAATAAATCCTTTCGCTCTTTGTTGCTCCTCCTAAATCTTCAAATGGTCTTATTTTTATTCGAAACGAAAACGATTGATTCATACTAATTTGATTTTCTCTTCTTAATTCTATCCCAAAATTCTTTGGCATCTCTCAGGTTCTCAGGAACAGTTTCTGAAACGTGTTCATATCTAAATCCTTCTTTAAGTAAATATTCAACCACTTTCCATTTTTGTTCATCTGATTTTTTTGGTGGTCGAAATCTATGTGGTAATAAAATCATTTCATTTTGACAATTAGGACAAGGATAATTTAGACCTTTACTTCCGTCATCAAATTCTCGATTTAGGGTCAACCTACACTCTAAACATATTTTTTTGTGTCCCATTTTGTTTTTTTCTTAATGAGGTAGAACATCCATATATACGCAACGGCATTGCCTATACTTCCCCAATACTCGCGTCCCGCGTTGCGCATATCCACAAAATAGCAGTGCTATACGCAACTCCCACAAGCAGTGGCGCTGGCCCAATTTACGGTAGGCGACTCAAAGTGTCGCCGTGACCAGTGGGTGTCGAGACCATTTCTACTTCTCCCTTCCATTTGCCCCCGAACTTAGGCTTCTTCCCAGCTGAGGTGCTGTCTACTTAGGCCATCTTGTTGGGAGCACCCTGAAGGATGAGGAACTGGATACCGTCAACGCGCGCTCAACTCAACCCTCCACCCACCGCCGCAATTCTGGCGTTTTATCGCGACTCGCTACGGCTATATGCTTCGTGCCGCGCAGGTGCACGGCAAGCCGATCGCGACCGTAGGGTTCGAGGCGTTGGATATAGGGAAGGTGCACCAGCTCGCCTCGATTGATGCGAAACCAGGCCTCCGGGTCGAGTTCGACCTCGAAGCTGCTGAGGGTCTGATTGAGAGGATGGCGCTGCCCGCTGGCATCTACGGCGAAGGTCACCTTGTCTTCGCTGAGCAGCATGGATACCTCTTCGGCAGGCAATAGGGTGATGCCGCTGGGCCTGCGCGCTGTAAAGCGAGTGCGGTAGCTTTTGTGCTGTTGGGTAAGGGCTTGTTGCAGCTGGGCGAGAGCAATGGAGGAAAGGGCCTGCGGCCCGGCGTCCTGCGAACTGCCAGTTCGCAGGACCAGAGCCCGCACCTTATCCATAGCCCCCGCAAATTGCTCGTAGGTATAGGGCTTTAGGAGGTAGCCTACGCCATTGGCCTCAAAAGCCTTTAGCAGAAATTGGTCGTAGGCTGTCGCAAAAACCACCGGTGCTTTCACCTCCACTTGCTCAAAGAGCCCGAACACATTGCCGTCGAGCAGTTCGATATCACTGATGATGAGGTCGGGTGCTGGATTCTCGCGCAGCCAAGCTGCTGTATCCGCAACGCTTTGCACCCAGCCCGCCTCTACCAACCCGTGGCCATAGCGCTGGAGGTAGCCGCGGGTGCGGCGGGCGGCCAGGGCTTCATCTTCGATGAGTAAAGTGCGCACGAGCTTTGGGTTTTGGCTTGGTGGTATTAGGCGCTTCGTACAGGATCGGCGGCCGCTACCTCACCGGATTTAGTACCCGCCAATTGCGTAGCCCGGAGTAGCGGCAAGCGGGCCACCCAATGCTCGCCTTCGCGCCGCGAGTAGACTTCCCGATCAGTGAGTAGGGCATAGCGACGGAGGAGATTGGCCGTGCCCGATCCGGACTGCTCGTGCGTCGCCAGCCCACCGGGTTTTGGCGAGTAGTCGTTCGTGACAAAGAGTACGTCGTCCCGCTTGTCGAGCGTGATGGTCACGGGATTGCGCTCGGTAGCGAGGTTGTGCTTGTAGACGTTTTCGAGCACGGTTTGCAGACTTCCGGGCGGCACGTAATAGCTGTCGAGGTCTTCGCTGGTGATGTTTTGCCGAAAGGTGAAGGAGTTGCCGAAGCGCCGCTCTACGAGGTAATGGTAATCGGCGGCGTATTGCAACTCGTCGGCTACTGGCACGAGGTCTTCGTCGCGGTGTCGAATGAGGTAGCGGTAGAGGTTGGAGAGCCGATGTACAAAGTGCCGCGCCTCGCCAGGATCGTCTTCGATAAGGATGTCGAGGATGTTGAGCGAATTGAAGAGGAAGTGCGGGTCTACTTGCGCGCGAAGGCGTTGCAGCTCGGACTGGCTACGTTCGCTCTCTAAAACAAGTGCACGCTGGCGCTCTACGATGAAACGTTTGGCGGCGAGTATGGCCACTATCGTGAGGACGTTTTGGCTGTCGTTAGCCAAGTTCCACCCCCAGGTAGCACGCCACCACGTTGGTGGATTCGGGAGAATGAAGTAGTCGAGGACAAAGGTGCCTGTCGCCACAGTGATCAGCAGCGCAAACAGCGCCGGCATAGTCGCAAAAAGGCCCCAAGTCGTAGTGAGTTGCGGCAGTAGATAATGCACGACAATCCACGCGGCCCCCGAGTACGCCACCACCATATACGCGTAGTAGACGGCCACGTCGAGATGGGTGATGTCACCGACATCGAAGCTTGCCAGGATGATAGGGCTGGCAAAGAGCCAGTACGCAATAAAGACGTAGGTGTCGGAGCGATGCGTAGCAGGTGAGTTCATGCTTGGATGTTAAAGCTATATCCATCTCTACAGATCCGTCGCTTCTGCAGAAGCGACGGATCAGCCTTCTCCACAAAAATCCTACTCCGCCCGATTTAACACATCCTGTGCAGCCGAATTCCTGCGCTCCTTGCCCTTCACGTAGCGGTTGCCAAACTTGTAGGTAAAGTTGACCATCACGATGTCCGTCTCCCAAGTGTTGATGATATTCATCTGCTGATCCTGGTAGCGAATCTGTCCATCCCAAGGCTCGAAGAGACCGTCTTCGTAGCTGATGCCCACCGTAAGTTGATCGTCGAGAAACTTGCGCTCCAAGCCGATGCTCGATCCGTACACCGTGCCGCTCTTGATGATGCCCTGCTGCCCACCACTTTGAATCCAGTAGTTAAGCTCGGCCTTCAGTTTTAGCGGAAGCTCGACGGTCGCATTCGCAAAGCCCGTAAACTCCCAGCCGCTGCCCGAAAAGGCCGACCCGAGAAACTGACTCTCGAAATCCTGGTAGTAGAGCATACCGCCGAAGTAACCGTCCACCTTCGGGATAAAACTCAGCGGCGCAAACAGGTGCCCGCCGTACCGGGTGTAGGTGTCGAGGTTGGCGTTGTACCCCTCGGTGATGCCGGTAGTCGAGTTTTGCTCCGTGACGAGCGAAATCGCATCCTCGGTGCGTGAGTACGCCAGGCGGAAGAAAGGCTGCCCCTCGTAGGTGAGGCTCATCTGGGCGTTGTGGATGTACTCCGGCTGCAGCAAGGTGTTGCCGCGCTGAATGGTAAGCGGGTCCATGTAGCGCACGAAGGGATTGAGCTGACCGTAATTGGGCCGGTCCAGACGGTAGCTATAGGCTGCACTGCCACCGATGTCGCCCTTGATCGGAAAGCTTACGCCAAAACTCGGGAACACCCCGCCGTAGTTGCGCTGGAAGCTCGAATCCGAAGTCACGTTTTCGCCGTTAATGAAGGTGTGCTCGTAGCGCAATCCAGCATTTAGACTCACCTCGCCCAGCTTCACATCGGCCGATACGTAGCCCGCGGCGATGTCCTCGTTGTACAAGAATCGATTGGTAAGGCCGGGCGCATTTACGAAGGGCTGCTCAGAGTTCATCGGCCGGCGCTCCGCGGCCAGATCGGCATCTACATCAGCATGCGAATACTTGGTACCCATGCGAAATGTGGTCGTTTGGGTTGCCAAACCAAACAACCCTTTTTGCATGGGGTGCACGTAGTCCACTTGTCCGGCCACCACGTTGGTTGCCCCCAACTCGTCGCTGCGTATGTCGCTGATATCACTGCCAAAGTTGCCAGCTACTACTTCTGTAAGGGTACTCGCCGTACCGTCGCGGCGGAAGGCGCCGTAGCTCACGTCGGCAGTCAGCTTGCGGCCGAGTGTGTCGATGTCGAAACGGTAAAAAGCGTCGGCACCGTAGCTGTTGCGTGTCTGGTTGTTGAGGTTGCGGGTACGCAGGCTGTAGTCGGGCACGAGTCCTGCTGGTATCTCCTCATCGATGCTGGGCGCATCGAAGTAACCGAAGGAAGTATTGAGCCCCGTAGCATTGTCGATGGTGTTGGAGTAGCGACCACTTACGCCCAGGCTGGTCCGCTCGGTGAAGTCGTAGTCAATCCCCCCGCGCACGCTCATCGTGTTGGGCAGAAAGGGTTCGAAGTTGTCTTGCACTACGCGCGCCCCTAGCACCTCACGATCGAGCAACAGTTGGTCGAATCCCGACCCGCGGCGGTAGCTCGCCGTGCCATAAGTATTGAGCGGCCCGTCACGGTGACTCAGCTGCACGCTCGTATTAAGTTTGTCGTAGGTGCCGCGTCCAGCTCCCAGCCGCACGGATCCATTGGTGCCGAGTCGCACGTTTTTCTTGAGCACGATATTGAGCACGCCGCCGCCTTCGGCATCGTAGCTGGCCCCGGGCTGCGTGATGACTTCAATCTTTGCAATGTCGCTCGCGGGGAGGTCGCGCAGCAGCGCATTTACGTCCATGTAGCGCGTCGGCTTGCCGTCGATGAGAATCGTCACGCCCGGGCTTCCTGCCAGACTCACGTTGCCCTGCCGCACCACCACTCCGGGCACCTTCTGCAGCAGTTGAGTGGCCGATCCAGTCTGGCCCGTTACCGACCCCTCCACGTTCACGATCATCTTGCCCGCCTGCTGCTCGAGGAAGGGTTTCTTCGCCGTCACGACTGCCGTCTCGAGCGTTTTGGCGAAAGCCTGCAGTTGCAAACTCCCAAAGTCCTTGTCCGTGCTAAGCGTGAAGGTTTCGCCTTGGTAGTCGTCGTAGCCCATCATCACGACCTGAAGGAAGTACGTCCCGCTGTCGGCGGCTATCGAGAAGTTGCCGTCGAGGTCGGCCATTTCAGCTTTCGCCAAAACCGAATCTGCCGCCTGCATCAACAGCACATTTGCAAACTCTACGGGCACACCATTTCCATCAACGAGGCTCCCGGTAATGCGAACGAGGCTAGCCTCCGTGGAAGAAGGCAACTCGTTCGACTGCGCCGAGGCTGTCACCGAAACGAGTAGTAGAAAAGAGCAGAGCAGCAGTAAGAATCGGACCATGGTTATCGCAGTGGCAGGAGTGAAACGGTATAAAACGCAGACGGGAGTGCTGCGTCATCGGTTACAAACCTGCCGGCAAAAGCCCACCTTTCCAGGCACTTCGCGACGAACACGGGGAAATCGAAGATGAACGGGGTCCACCCAACACCCGCCCCGCCCACAAGGCCCCGAACGCCCGCAGGGCCACCCACGCCCACAGGGCCCCAAACGCCCACAAGGCCACGCACGCCCGCAGGGCCAACCCCACCCACCGGGCCCAAAAAACCTACCCCAACCTCAACTGATAAACATCCTCCCGCCGATCCTTCAAGTTGCGAACGCTGCCCTTTTCGTGGAGCTCCTTTAAAAGGTCGAGGTCGATATCGGCTACGAGTACCATCTCTGCATTCGGCGTCGCCTCCGCCTTCACGCCATTGGTCGGAAAGGCGAAGTCGCACGGGGTAAACACCACCGACTGCGCAAACTGCATGTCCATGTTGTGCACCTTGGGCAGGTTGCCCACCGAGCCTGCGATGGCCACGTAGCACTCATTTTCAATCGCCCGCGCCTGTGCGCAATGGCGCACGCGTGAGTAGCCGTTTTGCGTGTCGGTGAGGAAGGGTACGAACAGCATCTGCATGCCCTCGAGCGCAAGTAGCCGCGACAACTCCGGAAACTCCACATCGTAGCAGATCAGGATGCCGATGCGCCCACAGTCGGTATCGAAAGTCTTCACTTGACTGCCGCCCCGCATACCCCACACCTTCGCCTCGTCGGGCGTGACGTGCACCTTCTCGAAGCGCTCAACGGTGCCGTCGCGACGACAGAGGTAGCCTGCGTTGCGCAGCACGCCGTCGTCGCCGATCGTGGGGACGCACTGCACGGTCGCATCGGCGAACACCGGAGCGCGGAACCGAACCTCACCTCCGCCACGAGTGAGCCAGTCGACGCCCCACGCCGC
>ENA-ORXU01002973-ORXU01002973.1-marine-metagenome-genome-assembly--contig:-NODE-2973-length-10934-cov-2.716865_pt1 | contig 10934 bp, 11 predicted proteins | sample MGYA00237869_ERZ511484 | MGnify/ENA metagenome assembly ERZ511484 | reverse complement strand
TGCAGTGGTCTTTGGCGGTGACGGTACAGTGCTCTCTGCCTTTCGCCAGGTTGCACCCAAAGGCATTCCCCTTTTGGCCGTGAATACAGGCCATATGGGCTTTTTAACCGAGCTTTATCTCAATCAGCTTGACCAGGCGATCGACCAGCTGGTGTCTGGCGAATACCAAATTGAAGAGCGGGCGATGGTGCTTGTACAGCTATATAGCCATGGCAGCTTGAGCTGGGAAGCGCTTTGTATGAATGAGCTGGTGCTACACCGGCAGCCGCTTACTAGCATGTGCCATTTTGAGGTGCAAGTCGGCAATCATGCGCCTGTCGATATTGCTGCTGATGGCATTATTATTTCTACCCCTACTGGCTCTACGGCCTATTCTCTTTCCGCAGGTGGGCCTGTGATCGCCCCGGGCGTGCCGGTGCTTCAGCTCATGCCGATTTGTCCGCATTCACTGGCTTCACGGGGGCTGATATTCCCAGATGCGGAGCCTGTAACGATTACATCAGCCAATCCTGAATCTCTGGTGATGGTGGTTGATGGCAATGCCGGGTGCTATGTCGTGCCAAGCGATCACGTCTGTCTGACCCGATCGATATACAGCGCCAAATTTGTTCGATTAAAGTCACCTGAGTTTTTCCGCGTGCTGCGTGAAAAGCTGGGCTGGGGGCTGCCGCATATTGCCAAGCCGACTTCAGTAGAGCTACCCTGAGCCCACCTAAACCCATAATCTGTAATGGACTGCCGCCATGAGTGCTTCGCCTGCTGCCAAGGGATCTGCCTCTCAAGGACTGCCCAAAGTATTGATTGTCGAGAGTAGTGAAACCCTCGCAGCCAGAATAGGTGTGGACTTGCACGAGGCAGGCTATGGCCTGATGAAAGCCTATTCTTTGACAGAAGGTCTGGCTTACGCTCGCAATGATTCACCGGCTCTGATTGTGGTCGCTCAGCGGCTCAAAGAGGCTTCTGGCCTGGATTTGTGTTCTCAGCTTCGAGAAGAACAAAATCGCGTGCCGATTTTGCTGATGATGTCTCAGGATGATTTGGCCGATCGCATTGCCTGCCTGGAGTCGGGTGCGGATGATTACTTTTTAGCGCCGTATCGCAGTGACGACTTTATTAAGCTGGTGAATGCTTATCTTCAGCCAAGTGCGGCGAGCGGTGAGCAGCTACGGTTTGCAGATTTGGTGCTGGATTTGGCGCAAAGACATGTGGTGAGGGGCGATCGCATCATCGAACTCACCATGAAAGAATTTGAGCTGCTGAAGTATCTAATGGAGCACCCGCGTGAAGTGCTCACCCGTAAGCAAATCTTAGAAAGCGTATGGGGCTATGACTTTATTGGTGAATCGAACGTAATTGAGGTATATATTCGCTACCTCCGATTGAAAATAGATGGTGAAAATGAAAAGCGCCTGATTCAGACGGTACGCAGTGTAGGGTATGTACTCAGAGAAAGCTAATCAAGATTCAACATGCACTCATCAACGCTTGCACAGCTCCGACGAATCCAACACATCGCGATTCCGATAGTATTTTGCGTCATGCTTGCCAGTTGCTCTACGCCTGATGGGCCGCCGCCACCCGGCGAAGCCGCAGCACCTAGTGAAGCCGCAGCACCTAGTGAAATGAGTGAGGATGTAATCACGCTGAATGGCCCTGGCCAGCTGCTGCCAATCACAGCTACCGCTGAGGCCAAAGGCATCACTTTTCGGCTAGAAGTTGCTCAGACACCGCAGCAGCAGGCGCTCGGTCTAATGTTTCGTTCTGAGCTACCTGATGACCGTGGCATGTTGTTTCCATTCGGCATGCCCAAGCGCACCAGCTTTTGGATGAAAGATGTTCCTGTTCCTTTGGATATGGTGTTCTTAAGAAGCGGCAAGGTCGTTTTTATTGCGGCTGAAGCGTTACCTTGCCCGAGTGAGCCCTGCCCTACCTATGGCCCTGATACAGAACTGGTTGATCAAGTCGTGGAACTGCGCAGCGGCCGTGCAGCTGAAATTGGCCTTCAGGTTGGTGACGTGGTGTCGATCACTGCATTAGATGAGCCGTAATCAATACGAATGTCAATATGAATTGTTAAGTAAATCGATAGAAAAAATCTCAATTCCGCGGTTCTACCGTACAATCACTGAGCCAAAATGAAATCTGCTGACTGCTTGACGTTCGCGAGGTTTTAGCCTTTTGTTTCTACAGACAGAAAGTGGGTTCACTAAAGCTCAACGTTTGTCCTAGAAGCACGGTCATTTCACCAACGTTCTCCTGTCCTTAGATAGATTTTGAGCAAGCGTAAGGGTCAAATCCTACATAAGTTATGACTGTAGATAGAAACCAGAAGTTGTGAATTTGCGCAATTGTACATTCACACAGAGACTATGTTTTTTAGGCGCAGTCTAGAAACTTAAGGATTTTATCTGCTACATGCTAGGGCGGTCATAAAACTACTTTTTTACACTTACTTATTATGTCTAACGATTACACCAAACTTATTCGCTTCCTTCAAGACGAGCTAGCGGTTCCGCCAACATCTATTAAGCTAGCGCTGCAAAAGTGTGCAGAAGACGCAGGCCCTTTACCCATGGTGCTCTGGCAGCAGGGCGTACTGACTGTGCAGCAGCTAGAGCGAATTTTTGACTGGATGGAAATGGCGTAGCAGCTCCTATTTATTAGGATATTTAGAACGATTTAGAATAGAGTTCTTCCTGCATTGAGCGTTTTTGATCATGACAGCATTACCTCTTCTGACAAGTCAAACTCAATCTCTCTACGAGGCTGACTATGTGGCCTGGGTAGAAACAATGTTGCAGCGATTGAAGCAAAAAGACTACAGCCGTGTGGATTGGGAGAATTTGCTTGAGGAAATCGAAGACATGAGCAGGCGTGAGCGTAAGGCTTTGAAAAGCAACCTCACTATTTTGCTGATGCATCTCTTAAAGTGGCAGTATCAACCTGAGAACAGAAGCGGTAGCTGGTCGGGAAGCATTATTGAGCATCGTCAGCGGGTGAATGAGGCATTAGATGATTCACCCAGCTTGAAACCGTACTTAGAAGAGATCATGGAATTGGCATACGAGAATGCCCTGGAGCGAGTCGCTGGAGAGACAATGCTGCCAGAAAGTAAGTTTCCTTCTCAATGTCCATATAAGATTTCTGATTTTTTGAAGCGTGGCTTTTTATCAGAATAGAAAGTATCTGCTTTTATAATCTATTTCTATAGAGTTGGGATTGGCTATGCCTGGAGAAAGATGAAGGCGATCGCACACCCCTCTACCCTTGAGTGCAAGCCACATCAGCATTTAAGCAGGACATTTTTCATGGGCACTCAGCGCGTATCCGTTTGTCAGATAGACGATTTAAGCGCGGGTGAAATGCGACAGTTTTCAGCAGGTGGAATGGAGATTTTGCTTGCTAGGCTAGAAGCAGGCGTCGAGACAGGCTCAGACACAGGCTTTACGGCAACCGCAGCGCACTGTTCTCACTATGGTGCGCCTTTAGAGAAAGGCGTGATGTATCGCAAGCGAGTGATTTGTCCTTGGCATAATGCCTGCTACAACCTGGCCTCAGGTGCACAGCTACAGCCGCCGGGGCGCGATAATTTGGCCAGCTATCCTGTGCAGATAGCGTCAGGTACGGTGTACGTAGAGCTGCCGGATGGCGTAGATGAACACGTTGAGCCTCTGAGTGCAGCGGAAAATACAGATAGTGATAGTCGGCGGTTTGTAATAGTCGGCGGTGGCGCGGCGGGCACAGCCGCAGCTGAGAGGCTGAGACAGGTTTGTTTTCAAGGCGAGATTGTGGTGCTGAGCGCCGATGAGAATTTGCCTTATGACCGGACGAAGCTGAGCAAGGCGGCTTTGCAGAAAGACGAGTTGGATGGGCCGGATTTGTTGCGATCGCCTCAGTTCTACCAACAGCACAATATCGACATTAAAACCTCTGCTCCTGTTAGCAAGATAGATATTAAAACGCAGCAAATATCATACGGCGATGATGAAACGCTCAAATACGATAGCCTCCTGATTGCAACCGGTGGGAAAGTTCGAGAATTACCAATGGCAGGCAGCGGCCTAGAAAACGTATTTACCATTCGCAATGTAGAAGATACTCAGCATATCCTTGAGGCCGCTAAAGATGCAGCAGAAGTTGTCATTGTAGGTGCTGGTTTTATTGGTATGGAAGCGGCTTCGAGTCTGCGACAAAAGGGGCTTTCTGTAACGGTCGTTGCACCTAATGAAGTCCCTTTTGAGAAGGTTTTAGGAGAGAAAGTAGGTAAGCTGTTCCAGCAGGTGCATGAGTCTGAAGGGGTTGTTTTTAAGCTGGGCAGTAAGGCTGAGAAGCTGAAAGGAGAGAGTAAGGTCGAATCTGTTGAATTGGATAGCGGTGAGATGCTGCCTGCTGATTTGGTGATTGTGGGTATCGGTGTAACGCCTGCAACAGATTTTATTGAAGGCGTTGGGCTGGACGAAGATGACCGCAGCGTTCTGGTCAATCAGTATTTGCAAGCTGCTCCTAATGTATACGCGGCAGGTGATATTGCTCAGTTCCCGCACTTTATAACTGGAAAGCCGGTACGCATAGAGCACTGGCGACTGGCGATGCAGCACGGCCGTACGGCTGCTGAAAATATGATGGGCCAAACGGTGCCTTTTGAGGCGGTGCCGTTCTTTTGGTCGGGTCAGTTTGATATGAAGCTGCGCTATGTGGGCCACTCGGAAAACTACGACGATGTGGTGATTCAAGGGAGCTTGAACGATCAAAAGTTTCTAGCGTTTTATGCAGAAGGTGAGCAGGTGATGGCGGTGGCTGGAATTGGGCGCGATCGCGATATTGCCGCTATTTCAGAGCTAATGCGCCTGCGTAAAATGCCTGCTGTTAGCGATATAAAAAGTGCTGATATGGACTGGGTAGAACAGCTCTCAAAAGTGAATGAATCTATTGCGGCTTAAACGGTAGCTGCTTAAGCTGTAGCTGCTTAAACGGTGATTGCAGACATCACCACGTCTTTGAGCTGTTGCTTCTGGCGAAAGTGAGCGATCGCGTCTTCTACCGCCTGAGTTCCCCCGCTCAACAACAATAGAGATGATGTCTTGCTGCGAGAGATTGTCTCGACGTAAAGTTCTTCTGCATCATGGCTCATACGAGCCTCGGGTGTGAGCTTAGCGACCGCGATCGCTCTAAGCCGTTTATCTTCATAGGGATAGGCCGCCACTTGAAAAATGTGAGGGAGTCTTTCGAGCGATCGCTTCAACAGCGCCTGCTTTTGCTCGCTCGATCGAAAGCTAAACAACAGCCGACCATCGTCAATACTTGCTGCATCAATTCCGCTGCCTAAAATGCCCTCCAAAGAGACCCCTCGATTGGAGAACACAGCCGCTGCGGCCGTCAATGTCCCTGACTTGTTGAGTGCTCGCACGACAAATACCCACCGCCTGCTGATAATTTTATCCACGAGCCAAATCCTCCTTCAGTCGTCTGTTGAGCAAATCAGCCGTTTCCTGTAGCATCTCAGCCTCTTCTGCCCAAAGCTGTAGCGTCACCACCCGACTCCAGCCGCTCGGCGTAACTACAATTGGTACGCCGAGTGGCGTATGAATATCGTAAAATTCGCCCGCTAGCTGCACCTGCCCGGAAACAACAATCTCTCTGCCTTGAACCAAGTTTTGAACTAAATCCACGGTGACATTCGCGGTCGCAACCACCGTTTTTGCGCCTGACTGATGCGTCACAAAAGGCTTGATAAACACACGAAGATCGGGCGCAAGACTATCTACATATCGATATGCTTTAGGAATATTGCCTGCCTTTACCAGTTTCATCACGATCTGCTTTTCGCGCGTAATCTCTTCGTAAAACGCTCGAATAGACCGATCTCTTTGAATACGGCGGCGTGTTTCTCTCAGTTCGTCACTAGTCATGCCGTGAATTTTTACGCTGCTCCATAGGGGCAGCATTCTCTCACCATGCTCACCGACAACAAATCCCTGCACAAGCTGCCGCCGCACGCCTAAATCAGCAGCAATTTCTCTACGAAACCTAAGCGTATCTGAGTATGCACCCACGCCGATGACCCGGTGGCGACCTAAGTGGCGGCTAAATACTTCAACAGCAAGCTCTACCGGATTGGTGATAATAACAACCACTTCGTGACCGTAGCCATGTTTTGCGATCGCCTTCGCATAGCGTTCAAATATCGGCAAATTTACTTCTGCAAGCTGCGATCGCGAAGTCACCTTTCCACCCACCGTAGCCCCTGCCGTCATCACAATCACATCGGCCACAATCTCCTCAGGCCGCAGCGCCACGTCAAAAATTGGCGCTTTTTCCGCATAGGCATCACTCAAATCACTGCACAGTCCAAACAGCACCTGCCCGCTACGCCCTGCCTCACGGCCCACCAGCTGCAACCGTTCAGTCGGATCTAACACGCCAAGCACCACTAGCTGCGCGACAATCTCTCTGCCGCAGTCTCCGCTAGCCCCGATTACTGAAACATCCATTGCATTTTTTGTGCGATCGCCTTAGTTAAGCACAGGTTAGTCAAAATGACTGTTCTTGAGACTGCGGTTATCAGCAAATTACCTTCAGATCCCAAATAAAGCTAGCCGCTATAATCGATCTATTCTGTTGTGCGAAGATACGTCTTAACTATGACAGCCTCATACTCATTGAAACCAGCTACAGATTCTTTATACGACACTGACTATGTACAGTGGGTAGAAAGCACGCTGCAAAAGCTACAGCAAAAGGACTACACCAACGTCGATTGGGAGAACTTGCTTGATGAGATTGGAGACATGAGCCGTAAAGAGAGACGTGCTATAGAAAGCAATCTCGTCGTTTTGCTAATGCACCTTCTAAACGGCAGTATCAGCCTAAGCGTAGAAGCGGAAGCTGGTCTGGAAGTATTATTGAGCATCGTCGCCGGGTAAACAATCAGCTCATAGATTCACCTAGTCTAAAACCATATCTTCAAAAAGTTTTCGCTTCTGTCTACGACGCGGCTCTGGAGCAAGCTGCTGCTGAAACTAGATTGCCGGTAGAAACTTTCCCGACGGACTGTCCTTATGCGATCACTCAAATTCTAGAGCGCGGCTTTCTTCCTGAATAGGTGAGGAATCGCGATCGCTAAGCCACCTGCAATCAACCCCCAGAAAGCAGATCCAATACCAAATAGCGTCATGCCGGAGGCCGTCACGAGAAAGGTAATCAGTGCGGCTTCTCGATCTTTTTCGTTGGCAAGGGCCACTGATAGGCCGTTGCCGATGGTGCCTAGTAGCGCCAGTCCTGCGATCGCTGCAATGAGTTCTGGCGGCATCGCGGCAAACAGTGAGCCAACCGTTGCGCCAAATAGGCCAATAATAATGTAGAAAATGCCGACTGCGATCGCCGCCACATATCGCTTATCGGCATCCTCATGAGCCTCTCTTCCCATCGAAATTGCCGCCGTAATTGCCGCCAAATTAATTGCAAAGGCACCGAACGGAGCTAATAGCAACGTTGCCACCCCTGTCCAACCAATCAAAGGAGAGATCGGTATGCTGTAGCCGAATGCTCGAATCACTGCAACACCCGGCACGTTTTGAGACGCCATCGTGACAATAAACAGCGGTAGTCCTACACCTACGATGGCAGAGAACGAAAACGTAGGTGTTGTGAAAATGGGCCGCGCCAGCTGCCACTGAATAGCCTCTAGCTGAAGTAAACCTTGCGCTCCAGCGATGAGTATCCCTAAGACCAATGCTGAAAGAACTGCATAGCGCGGCGAGACCTGACGCATCAACAGATACAGGCAAAACATTGCAAACGTCATCACAAACTGCGTTTGCATTGCAACAAAGACGCTCAGCCCAAACTGCAACAACACACCCGCCAACATCGCTGAGGCTAAAGAGAGCGGAATCACATCCATTGCTTTCTCAAACCAGCCGGTAAACCCGCAAAGGGTAATAAGCACCGCGCAAACTAAAAAAGCACCGATCGCATCAGACATCGGTACACCGACAGCAGCCGGAATTAACAAAGCCGCTCCTGGCGTAGACCAGGCCGTAACCACCGGCATTTTGTAACGCCACGACAGCAGCGCGCTAGTGAGCCCCATACCAAGCCCCAAAGCCCACATCCAAGAGCCAATTTCCGCAGGTGAAGCGCCTAAAGCCTGTGCCGCTTGAAAGACAATAACGCCTGCGCCTGTAAAGCCAACCAGCACCGTAATAAAGCCCGCGACGACCGCAGAAAAGGAAAAGTCTTTGGCAAGTGTCATGAGCGAGTACGCTTTTTATGAACTACTGAGCGATCGCCTCTGTAGAGGGTAAAAGCTTGCACAACAGATAGAGGAAAGTTCCATAGAAGCAGATAATCACAACTAAAACTATGAAGACGGTCATAACTGGCAAAGCTCATGCACTAATATAGAAGGTGTACAGGCCTTTCAGCTTAGTGTAGATCCTTTAGTTCTTCAGGTACATCAAAGGCAAGCCTATGTCTCATAATGTAAGCGGCCCAGAGTCGGTGTTCCTCTCCTATACAAGGCGTGATCGTCTGCATGTTGATAAAATTATAAGAACACTGAAGGCGCAGGGATTGCTGAATGAGCAGGCTAGTATTGTAGCTCCCCCTGATTCATCTATTCCTGGTACGAGCGTTCGCAACGCTTTGAGAAGTGCGATTGAATCTGCATCGAAAGTAGTTTTGGTTTGGAGCGACGATAGCGCTAACTCACAATACGTAAACTACGAAGCTGGTATGGCTGAAGCCTTAGGAAAGCCCATTATCCTCGCAGTTTTAGGCAGGAAATCATTACCGCTTCCAACGGATTTAAGAACTGCACAAGTCGTTAAGATCTCAGAGTAGTTGCCGGATTTACTTTTTATTCCTATAGCTTGATGAGATGCTCTTGTGTATCTGCAACGACCTGCCTCCAATTAGACGACGCGCTACATTGGCCTTCTAGTAAAAGTGGCGGGACACCTTTTTCTTGACTTTTGAGTTCAAGAAAGGTGATGCGACTCAAAATTACAAAGGTGGGAACTTCAAAAGCATCAGAATAAGCTAACTCCATCCATTGTGCTGCTCCAGAATTTAATGTAGAGGGCGATACTATGAAAATTGTGGCTCTAGACTCTTGGACTCGATGCTTAAGGCTTTTTCCAATGCTTCGCTCGTTTGTCACCTGATCTCGTTGATACGACCAGACATTAACTTTGTAGCTCGATAGAATATTTTCTCCCGCAAATTGTAAAAGAGACGCGACAAAAGAGTCCTCTCCCGAATAGGAGAGAAAGATCTGATTGACTGGCGGGTTCATTGTTTATTCTATGCCGTCTAAATAATGAGCGTCTAGTGCTAAGAAGCAGAGACTGCTTCCTTCTCAATTTTCTCCTCTTCCTCTTTAGGAAGAATTCGCCCTTCATCTTCGAAGCCTTTGATCTCATTGAAGTTGAGATAGCGATATACCTCACTTTCAAACGGCTCAATTTTACTAGCAACCACTTCTAAGTACTGATTCACATCAGGAATTTTGCCAAGCAGGGCGCAGGCGGCGGCGAGTTCGGCGGAGCCTAAATACACCTGAGCGCCTTTGCCCATTCTGTTGTTGAAGTTGCGAGTGGAGGTGGAAAAGACGGTGGCATTATCTTCCACACGGGCCTGATTGCCCATGCAAAGAGAACAACCGGGCATTTCGGTACGCGCGCCTGAGGCCGCAAAGGTGCCATAGTAGCCTTCTTCTCGGAGCTGCTTTTCGTCCATGCGGGTGGGCGGGCATATCCACAGGCGGCCTTTTACAGTGCCTTCGTTTTCCAACACTTTGGCGGCGGCGCGGTAGTGGCCAATGTTAGTCATGCAGGAGCCGATGAAGACTTCATCGATTTTGTCGCCAACCACATCGGAGAGGGTTTTTACGTTGTCGGGGTCGTTGGGGGCGGCGACAATGGGCTCTTTGAGTTCGTTGAGGTCGATTTCAAGGACTTCGGCATACTCAGCGTTAGCGTCGGCGCTGAGGAGAGATGGGTTCTCTAGCCACTTTTCCATTTCAGCAATGCGGCGAGCAAGTGTCCGCTCGTCGTGATAGCCACGGGCGATCATGTTTTTCATGAGGGCGACGTTGGAGCGTAGATATTCGGCGGTGGTTTCTTCACTGAGCTTGATGGTGCAGCCGCCACAGGAACGCTCAGCGGAGGCGTCGGTGAGTTCAAAGGCTTGTTCTAGCTTGAGATCGGGCAAACCTTCTATTTCTAAAATGCGGCCTGAGAAAATGTTCTTTTTGTTTTCTTTTTCTACCGTAAGAAGGCCTCTTTTGATGGCCTCTAGCGGAATGACGTTCACCACATCTCTCAGGGTAATACCGGGCTGAAGCTCTCCTTTAAAGCGAACAAGAACAGATTCAGGCATATCTAGCGGCATGGCTCCGATGGCGGCGGCAAAGGCGACTAGGCCAGAGCCCGCAGGGAAAGAGATACCGAGCGGGAAACGGGTGTGGGAGTCGCCGCCAGTGCCTACGGTGTCAGGCAGCAGCATTCTGTTGAGCCAGGAGTGGATGATGCCGTCGCCGGGTTCTAGGGCGACGCCACCACGGGAGGCGAAGAAGTCGGGGAGAGTGGCGTGGGTTTGTACGTCTACGGGTTTGGGGTAGGCGGCGGTGTGGCAGAAGGTTTGGAGGACGAGGCCTGCGCTGAAGCCGAGGCAGGCGAGTTCTTTCATTTCGTCGCGGGTCATGGGGCCGGTGGTGTCTTGCGAGCCTACGGTGGTCATAAGCGGTTCGCAGGAGGTGCCGGGGCGCACGCCAGGAAGGCCGCAGGCTTTACCGACCATTTTTTGGGCGAGGGTGAAGCCTTTGCCAGTGTCGGTAGGCGCGCTGGGGCGAACGAATAGGTCAGAGGCAGGGAGATCTAGGGCGATGCGGGTTTTGTCGGTAAGGGCGCGGCCAATGATGAGGGGGATGC
>ENA-ORXU01002971-ORXU01002971.1-marine-metagenome-genome-assembly--contig:-NODE-2971-length-10942-cov-3.007731_pt1 | contig 10942 bp, 9 predicted proteins | sample MGYA00237869_ERZ511484 | MGnify/ENA metagenome assembly ERZ511484 | reverse complement strand
AGGAATTGCGTCTGCGGCTTTTAGAAAGTGGGGGGCCGGTTTTTCGGCGAGAGGGTCGGCTTGCGCCAAAACGGTAAGAGTACTCGCGGTGGCGAGGAGAAGTAAGATACTTCTTAGCATTGGACTGGTTTGTTTGCCCAGTACGGGCAAGTTGCGACAAAGAGGTATCCTTCACATGCAGGGCAAGTGTCAGATGCTAGGACAGCAGTTTCTCAATGGAGCCGCGCGAGGGTTGTCTCGAAGAAGTTCTGGGGCGATCAGGCTATTCCGACAGGCGGAAAAGGCGATCAGATTTTGTCGCGGCAGGGGCAAGGTGGGTAAAAATTCCGAATTGTCAGGTAGGCGCCGCACATTTCTTCGGCGTCTTCTGTTTCGAGCAAATCCCTTAGTGTAAACAATACACTTCCGGCAGCTGCTTAGCAAATTCGGCTGCTACAGCCTACGTGCTTATGCCAGCTGAAGTTTAGATGACAGAAGATTTTGCGAAGGGTTAAATCCGATTATCCCGTGAATAGGGTAGCGTATCGGGCGGGCGCTTGATGCTCGTAGCCGGATTTCCTAGCTAACCCAGCTAGATTTTATGCGAGCGTGTAAATCCAGTGGAGTTGCGTGGACAGTCCGACCCCCAGAAAACATAGATGCTCCCACGCCTGGGCTACCTTTACGGTAGCATGTCTGATTTCGTAGTCTCCGCACGCAAATATCGCCCACAGCGCTTCGACGAGGTGGTGGGTCAAGGTCACGTATCCGAGACGCTCAAAAACGCGCTGCGGCAAGATCGTCTGGCCCATGCGTTTTTGTTTTGCGGCCCTCGCGGGGTAGGCAAAACCACAAACGCGCGCATCCTGGCGAAGGTGCTCAACTGCCTCAATGTTGGCGACGACTATGAGCCGTGCAACACCTGCGACAACTGCATCGCCTTCAATCAGAACGCGAGCTTCAACATCTTCGAACTCGACGGTGCCTCCAACAACAAGGTCGACCACATGCATCAGCTCATGGAGCAGGTGCGCGTGCCGCCGCAGAGTGGGCGTAAGAAGGTGTACATCATCGATGAGGTGCACATGCTCACCTCAGCTGCTTTCAATGCCTTTCTAAAGACGCTGGAAGAGCCGCCAGAGTACGCTGTTTTCATTCTCGCCACCACCGAGAAGCACAAAGTGCTGCCCACCATCTTGAGTCGGTGCCAGGTCTATGATTTTCACCGTATCCGTCCTGGCGATATGGTGAATCACCTTGAACAAATCTGTCGAGAAGAAGGCATCGTAGCCGAGCCTGAGGCGCTGCACCTCGTGGCTGAGAAAGCCGACGGTGCGCTGCGAGATGCGCTGTCCATTTTCGACCGGCTCATCAGTGCGGGCTCTGGCAATGAACTCACCTACGACCATGCTGCAACGCAGCTCAACGTCCTCGACCACAGCACATTTTTTCAAGTCACCGACGCGCTTTTGCGAGAAGATGTGGCGAGCCTCTATCTTCTTTTTGACCAGGTACTCGCCAACGGATTTGAGCCGGAGCCCTTTCTCACGGGGCTTTCCCGGCACCTGCGGCAGCTGTTTGTTTGCAAGAGCCCAGCCACGCGTAAGCTTTTGGAGGTGAGCGATACACTTGCACAACGCTATTCCGAACAGGCGAACAAGGCCCCCATGAGCTTTCTCGCCAACGCGCTCAACCTCGCTGCAGAGTGCGATTTCCGCCTGCGCCAGACCACGAACAAGCGCCTGCACGTCGAGCTGTATCTCGTGAAAATGGCCTTTGCCCAGCGCACTGTCTCACGAGAGGGGATTGTGATTGGGAAGGAGGAATTGGGGAATGAGGAAGGAGGAAAGAGGAAGGAGGAATTGGGGAATGAGGAAGGAGGAAAGAGTAAGAAGGAATTGGGGAATGAGGAAGGAGGAATTGGGGTAGCGGGTGCTGCGGTTGCTGAGGCTGTGGCGCCTGTGACTGAAACGAAGCCGTTGGCTACTGCTGCTGGTGGTGTTGCTGGCAATGCTGTGAGCGCTGTGGCTGCTCAGCCAGGGCCGTCTACTGCTCGAGTGATTGAGCTTCCGAAGACGAAGACGTTGGCTGGTGCGGCAGGCATTTCAATCTCATTTGAAGAGGAGGAAGAAGAGCCGGAGCACGCAGCTGTTGTTGATCCTGAGTCGCTTTCCTTGGATACACTACGAGCGGCATGGCAAGAGGCTGCGACTAAGCAACCAAAGCGGATTGCCTCGGTGATGCGTCGTGCGAAGCTGGACTACACCTGCCCCAAACTGACGGTGCGTGTAGGGAGCCTTATGGCGCAGAACACACTCCGAACAGAGGCAATGGGCATCCGCGACATCAAGGATGCGCTGAATTGTCCGGGCTTGAACATCATCGTCGAACACGATGCTGGACTTGCCCCCAAGGAGGCGAAAAAACCGAAGGCCTTTGGACCCAAGGAGCAATACCAGGCATTGCTCAACATCAATCCTGAAGTCGACACTTTGCGCAAGCGTTTTGGCCTTGAGCTGGAAGAGTAAGCATCCGCGACGATCGCACTAGGTTGCAGCTGATATGTACCCCAACCTTTCCTACATCCTGCACGACCTCATCGGCACGCAGCGCGACAACGTGTTCGCGCTCGTGCAGACCTTTGGTTTGTTCCTCGCGCTTGGCACCATCACTGCGGCCATGTTTTTACGCTGGGACATGCGCCGCCGAACCGCACTTGGCCAGTTTGTAGCTACGCCTACCCGCACCACACTCGGCAAGCGCGCCAGTGTGCTCGACTATCTCGGCAGTGCACTCGTTGGTTTTTTGCTGGGGTACAAACTGTTGCCCTTATTGCAGGGCGCTGCACAGGCGGGACCCGACTTTATCATGTCGTCGGAGGGCAATCCGCTAGGGGGTATGCTGGGGGCGGTGGTTTTTGCCGGCATCACCTATTTCGGCGACCGTAAGACGCGTGCAGCCTACCCAACGCCGAAAGAAGTCGACACCGTAATTCAACCCTGGGAAAGGACTACCGACATCGCCATTATCGCTGCGCTGTCGGGGATCGTTGGCGCCAAAATTTTCGGTATTCTGGAAGTGCCTCCCAGCTCGGTTGGAGAGTTTTTTCGTCAATTTTTTAGTGGCCAGGGACTCGCCATTTACGGAGGACTAATCGCTGGCTTCTTTGGCGTATGGTGGTACATGAAGCGCCATAAGCTCGCATTCTGGCCTATGGCCGATGCCATCGCTCCCGGTATGCTCATTGGGGTGGGTGTTGGGCGGATTGGCTGTCAACTTGCTGGCGACGGCGACTGGGGCATTCCCAATCCTGATCCTACGCCGAGTGGATGGTTTTTGCCAGACTGGATGTGGAGCTATCGCTTTCCGCACAACGTCATCAACGAGGGGGTGCCCATTCCAGGCTGCGGCGATCAGCACTGCATGCAACTCGCGGAGGCCGTGTACCCGACCCCCTTCTATGAGATCATCATGCTGGTGGGCTTAGGCCTACTACTCTGGAGCATGCGAAAATGGGCGGGGCAGTGGCCTGGCCTTCTGATGGGACTTTACCTGATCGCCAATGGGGTAGAGCGATTCTTTATCGAAAAAATTCGCGTCAACGCGACCTACGAACTGTTCGGCTTCGAGCCCACCCAGGCTGAGATAATCTCCGTGGTGAGCGTACTCTTTGGGCTGGGGCTGTGCATTTGGACAATGCAGAAGGGCAAGCGGGAGTATCCGCTTTGGGTGTAGGGCTGAAGTGTTATTCCGAGCAACTTTTTAGAAACTGCTCGTACAAAATTGGAGAAATCCAAAGACCATTACCTATAAGACCATCCGTAGAGGGGCGCACTTTTGTGAGCAGACCTCTGAGCTTTGCCCTACGGAGGAGGCCTAACGTGCCTAGTAAGAGAATACCTCTACTGGCAGCCTCTCTTCGACCTGCTAAATCATCGATCAACAATTCGGCTTTAGGATGCTCTATAGCAAGTGCTATCGCAGTCTGTTCGCCGATATCTATCACTCTACCCCATGTGTGGGTCGACGTGTCTTTTGGGTCCGGTACTACCTCCATAAAGGAAGGAAGCGGGTGAAGAATCTCAGCGCGAACCGTAGCTGTAAGCACCACTCTATCAAACAGCTGACTGAGCAGTCCCAATTGCTGGATGCCAAGCAGTGCTATTACTGGGCCGGCGTCTGCAATAAGCAGTGTGGCTCCCTTAGACATTCCGCTCAGACTCTTCTATTATATCATCAGCAGCATATGGAAATACAGATACGTTGAAGCGGCCAACGCCATACATAAATTCTTCGTACGTAACGCCGACGAGCCGAGCAGCCGCCCCTAATGACAACTCGCCGTCACTGTACATCTTGGCAGCAAGCCTCCACTTCAATTCGGTTGCATTGAGACCAGAGCCTTCGGGTAGTTCTATAGTGACTTGAATTGACATGGTACTTTAAAGGTAAGTCGAAGTCGAACATCGCAACACCCCGATGCCTACCAGCTATGAGCCGATCCGTCGAAATTGTCTAGTTCATGCTGAGGCTCTTGATCGTCGCACCGGAATACGCTAAAACCATAATTGCCAACTCCTCGAATAGAGTGGTCTTTCTTTACTCCGAGCATAGTGGCCGCCTGTCCACTTAAAACCGCACCTTCGTCCTAGAGCTTGGCGGCAAGTCGCATGAGCAGGCCTTCGGCACCTAAGTCGAGCCCAGCTCGTAAATCAACCTTGAGGTGAACACTCATGCTCGTAAAGTGTGCTTTCCCGTGAGAACTTGGTGGGCATGCTCTACCTTCGCCCTATGTCAATTACCTCCGGTGCCTCAGCGCCCTTATTTACACTGCCTAACACCGAAAATCAGCCTGTGTCGCTCGAGAGCTTTCGCGGCCAGCCTGTTGTCGTTTTATTCTTTCCGCTTGCCTTCACCGGGGTGTGTACCGAAGAGATGTGCACCATGCGCGACAACATGGCCCAGTACAACGGCTTCGATGCACAGATTCTAGGTGTGTCCGTAGACAGCCCGTTCACGCTCGCTCAGTTTAAAGCGAAGGAGAACCTGAATTTTCCGCTACTCAGCGACTTCAACAAGAAGGCGTCTAATGCGTATGATGTCCTGTACGAAGACTTCTTTGGCCTTCACGGTGTTTCAAAGCGCTCGGCTTTCGTAGTCGACAAAGCAGGCAAAATTGCCTACGCTGAGGTGCTCGAAGATGCCGGAGAGCAACCTGATTACAGCGCCATCCAATCAACCTTACGCGGCTTAGCTTAGTCATTCTGCGATTTATCGGCTACACGATCATGCACCGTCTCCCTTATCACCATTTTGCTGCCGTTCCCGACACCGATGCCGACGTGTTGGAGGTAGAAGACGTCGACCTGCTGGAGGCGCTCGACCTCGAGTCAACTTTGGTTATTTATAACGACGACGTCAACACCTTTGATTGGGTAATTCAGTGCCTGGTCGAGGTTCTCGATCATTCCGCTCAGCAGGCTGAGCAAAATGCGCTACTTATTCACCTCCGTGGCCGCGCTTCCGTAAAGCACGGATCACATGAAGATCTCAGTCCACTCAAGGATGCGCTCACCGAGCGTGGCCTATCGGCTGTAATTGAGAGTGAAGCGGCCTAAGCCTTAAATGCTGTGGCGCTTATCTGGCTTGCGCCTGGCGCAGACTTCCCGAGCGTAGAGCAAGCTGCCACCAACGGCATGCTCGCTGTGGGGGGTGATTATTCATGGCAGCGCCTGCACCGCGCCTACACGCTCGGCATTTTTCCTTGGAGCAATCCCGACGACCCCATTTTGTGGTGGAGCCCTGACCCGAGGTATGTCCTCTACCCGGAGCACTTGCGTATTCACCGCAGCATGCGCCCATACATAAATCAGCGGCGCTTTCGGGTTACTTACGATACGCGCTTCGCTGAAGTTGTGGAGGCGTGCAGTCAGTCTCCGCGCCAGGGAAAAGACGTCGGCACGTGGATCAGCACGGAGCTTGCACAGGGATACACCGAACTGCATCGGCAGGGCTTCGCCCATTCGGTGGAAGTTTGGGATGCAGAGGGGCACTTGGTGGGCGGCCTTTACGGGGTCGCAATTGGGCGAGTATTCTGCGGGGAGAGCATGTTTACACGGGCCAGCAATGCCAGTAAGTATGGCTTCATCCACCTGGTAAAAAACTTGATTGCAAGAGGCTACGGGCTTATCGATTGCCAGATGCAAACGAATCACCTAGAAAGTCTTGGGGCCGCTGCGATACCTCGTCGAAAGTTCTCTGAAATTCTGCGACGCAACGCTTCCGAGCCTACCGATCGAGGTTCGTGGACCGATTTAATGACGGACGCTGCGCTTGACACACCGCTACCTTCGCCCTCGGCATGAAACACTCTTTAAAACGCTGCGGGTACGCACTCGCCGTGGCACTTTTTTGTGTGGTAGCGGCAGCTGCCCAAACGCCCTATCCGGCAGGCACGTATAGGTCGCCCGTCGATCATACTATCAAGCTTTCCGGCACATTTGGGGAGTTACGCGCTGATCATTTTCACATGGGCATCGACGTAAAAAGTGCTCGTGGAGTCGCTGGAGATGCGGTTTTTGCTGTCGCTGATGGTTTTATCTCGAGGTTGAGGGTTTCGGCGCGTGGGTACGGCAACGCCGTTTACATCGACCATCCCAATGGTACGCGCTCGCTGTATGCCCACCTGGATGCTTATGCGCCCGAAATTCAGCGTTTTCTCGACTCGGTTCACTACGTCAAGGAGAGCTTTGAGTTGGATTTAGAGGGGCTTTCGCCAAAACAATTCCCAATCACTGCGGGGCAGCGTATCGGTACGATGGGCAACACCGGGTCGAGTTTTGGGGCTCACCTTCACTTTGAATTACGTCTTACAGAAAACGACGCTGCGTTCAATCCGCTGCTCTACGATTTTCCCGTTCGTGATGAGCGGGCACCAGAGATCCGCGGACTAAGTGTGTATAGACGCCTACCGCACGGCAGCACGCAAACTTTGGAGCAGCTGCAACCCAAAGCCGTCGAAGGAGGATACGTCCTAACCAAACCCATACATGTGCCGCCTGGTGACATCGGCTTTGGGGTGAAAGCCTATGATCGACAGCAGGGCACGCGCAACCTCAACGGCGTGTTTATCATCGAGAGCCGTGTGGAGGGCGTGGTACACTGGCGCTCGCGGTACGATACGGTTGCTTTCGAAGACTCTCGTTACATCCAGGCGCATTACGACTTTGCCGCGAAGCACGATGGCGACGGCTATTTCTATCGCATGCATCGCCTGCCTGGTGATGCGCTGTCACTGTACGAAGCGGCTCCCGACGATGGCTATGTTGCCCTTGGTTTTGGCGAAAGCTGTGCTATGGAAACTACCGTGGCCGATCCCTTTGGCAATACTTCTATACTTCGCTATACCGTAGTTGCCGACCAGCCGGAAGTCGAGCCCTTTGCGCCCAGCTACAACTTTTTGCTGCGACGAGGACGTGATACTAGCTATGCAGTGGCCGATGCACTGCTTTCAATTTCTTCGCTTGCCATGTACACCAACACCTACCTCGATGTGGAGGTGAGTGACATGCCTGTAGAGGGGGCGTACACTCGCTGCTACACATTAGGCGATGCTCGTGAGCCCATTCACGCTTCCGCAAAACTGCGGGTACCCCTCCATGACGTACCGATGCATTTGCGACCAAACGCGTACCTCTCCGCTTGCGACGACGCTACCGAAAACATTCACTTTGGCAGCTTATCGACGGGTTCGACGCACTTGGAAGTGGGGATGGAGGAATGGTCTGCTTTAACTCTACGGGTTGACACCTTACCACCGAGCATCAGGAAATTAGATCGGTATACCTACCTCCTCGAAGACGAGGTGACGCCAGCCTCTGCGCTCCGCTACCGGGTATCGCAAAACAATCAGTGGGTTTTGGCTGGATTCGACGCAAAACGCAACCGACTGGAGCTACGTCGCGACAAACTGGGCGAAGGCCCTGTAGCCGTAGAGGTCTGGGATGTTGCTGGCAACCGCCGCGAACTGTAAATCCCAAGACAAGCCTTTTTTTAAATTGTGGAGACATCAGGGCTCGGTGTTAGTTTCACGCCTACAACACACATCACAATATTTTCAACCCCAGCCTCTGGCACACAACTACACAAACATGAAATCTTTACTTACTATAGCTCTGGTAGCCTGCTGCGCAGTTGCGGCGACTGCTCAGGACATGGACAGCACCATGGTTCAATTCTCGGTGGACATGAACGGCGTCGAAAGCTTTGACGCCTCACTAGACACCATCCGGGTGGCTGGCGACTTTCAAGGCTGGTCTCCAAAGACAGCCGACAACGCAAACGTGCTTACCGATCCAGATAGCAATGGTGTATACACCGTAATGCTGCCTGCTCTCGCCGAGACTAGCATCCTGTTCAAGTACGTCATCAACAACTGGAGCGGTAGCGAAGACCGCGCTGACAACGAGTTTGTCGATACCGAAACCATGTATGGCGACTGTGTTGTCTCTGACGATAGCGGCAACTCTAACCGGAGCGAGGCTATTCCCTCCGCCGATACGGTGTTTACGCTTCCTGTGTACGTATACAACACCTGCGAAGTATCTGCACTTATGGTGAGTTCGCAGCGTGATTTCGTGCAACTCGAGGGTGTACGCATTATGCCAAACCCAATGACTGAGCGCGCTACACTAATGCTGCCAAGCCTCCCCGGCGAGCAGTACGTCGTTCGTGTACTTGGAAGCGACGGCCGAGTCGCTGTAGCTCCACAAACTACTAGCTCGACTACCATCGAGCTCGACCGAGCGAATCTGCCGAGCGGACTTTATCTCGTCGACGTAATGGCTACACAGGCTGGCCAGCGTGCAGTACTGCGCGTGCTAGTCGACTAATAGTCGCTTCCACTTAGCGAGCAATCGCTTTGATTTTGAGCCCCGGATCGCGCTTGCGCTGTCTGGGGCTCGATCGTTATAGAGGCTCTACTCGTGGATGAGTTTGGCGCTTAGCGAAGCTCCTCCATTTAAGGGAGTAGCAGTTAAGAAGTAAGTCCCCTGCGCAAGTGGAGGGAGCGCTATGGGATGCGATTTGGAACCAACATCTATACGCCCGGAAGCCACAATTTGGCCCAGCATACTCCTCATGCTCCAGACGTATTTGCCAGCTGGTAGGCGGACCCGTAAGTCGTCACGAAATGGATTAGGGCTAACGTCAAGTGTGGGCGAGCGTGTAGGAAGCGTTGTCTCCGCACTAGAGCTGGTACCCTCGGTGTGCAAGCTTAATTCGTTGTCGACCACTTTATAGGTTTGACTTGCAGGCACATTGTACAACCTGAGTTCAGGATAGCCAGGAGCGCGATAGAATATACTGTCGACAGTTAGGCTATTACCAAGGCCGACGTGCAACATGCCAGCTGACTGACTCGCATAGCCGCTGCCTGCCTGAATTTCATCGATCCAGTGCTTGGCGCCAGCGAAGACGTCTAAGCGAGCCCCAATAGCAGCTGTGCGAATGGCCAGGTATCGAGCAGTATCAACGGGGCTATCATTTCGCAGGACTTGGACCCCCGTACCACCCGATGTAGCGATAGCTAGGTCGAGATCGCCGTCGCCGTCGAAGTCGGCTGTAGCGACGCCAAAGTCACTACCCAGCGATGCTGAAGTAGCGTCTTCGCTCAACTCAAAAGATCCACTAGCGGTACCGAGGAGCAGTTGATTGGGTATACTAGAAGTGCCAACGGGAAAGGGGCTTTCGTTGGATACGTATACGTCGAGGTAGCCGTCTTGATCGGCGTCAAAGAGGACGGTACCCCAACCCATGCCACGATCGTGAAGCGCAACATCTGGAGCGATCTCTACATAATCGGCGAACATGCTCGCAGCCGAGCTGAAGAAGGCATTCTCGTAGAGGTTGGTGACGTACAAGTCGAGCTGCCCGTCGCGATCGAGGTCGCCTACATCTATACCCATGCCGTAGCCACGATAGGTCAGACCGCTAATTGCGGCGGCCTCGGTAAAATGGCCGGTGCCGTCATTGCGCAGGTAGCGGTTTGGGCCGAGCGCATCGTAGGTGAGGTAGAGATCAAGGTCACCGTCGGCATCGATATCACTTGCAATTGCACCCATAGAGACGCCCTGATCGCCGGGGGCACGCACAGCGGTTTCGTCGACAAAACCCTCTTCACCTCGATTAAGAAGCAGCCGGTCTGGCGCGTTTTGGACAGCTTCGTAAATATCGATTCGTCCGTCTCCGTCGAAGTCGGCCAAGTTGATCGACGCCGTCTTGGCGAGTAGGTCGGTGTTAGGCAAGAGCGCCGTGGCGTCCTTAAATCCTGCAGCGCCATCGTTGAGGAGAAGCCGGGTAGGTGTGCCGGCATCGCCACCGAGTATTAGATCAGCGTCGCCGTCACCGTCAAGATCGCCCCACGTGCCGAGCGAATAGTCTGCTGCAGGGCTGAGGCCTAGCAGCGAAGTCTCGTCTTGAAAGCGCCAGTCGCCGAGGTTGCGCCAGAGTCGTGTTGCGTTGTTGGTGCCGGTCCAAAGGAGATCATCGCGCCCGTCGCCGTCGTAGTCAAAGGCGGCAATCCCGCGCACTCGGCCCACGAGCGATAGGGTATCGTTCGATGGGGTGAGAATAGTTTGGCGTTGAAAGTTGGCCTGTCCAATCACGGGTGATGAGGTGACTATAAATACCAAGCACATTAGCCACCAAACGCGCTGCGCTCGTTGGCGGAGATGAAGCGGGAGCCTAGCCATATGTGAAGCGAGCGAGCAGATGCTGCAAAGATCGTTTGGACGAGGCGGCTCTGCCCACAACAAGCTGTCGTATTCGAAACAGAAGTGCAACAATGCTTGTCCGGCAGCAGGATAGTACGACTTCGCTGGGTGGTTGGGGAATGGCTTCACAAAAAGTTTAGCTTTGCGCCGCTTCGGACGGAAGCGTGGGCGAAACACTATTTCTCGTCGCC
>ENA-ORXU01002968-ORXU01002968.1-marine-metagenome-genome-assembly--contig:-NODE-2968-length-10948-cov-2.894122_pt1 | contig 10948 bp, 4 predicted proteins | sample MGYA00237869_ERZ511484 | MGnify/ENA metagenome assembly ERZ511484 | reverse complement strand
CATAGATGTTTTGGATATGGAAATCGTTGAGGGCAGAGCGTTTTCCGAAGATTTTGCTACAGATGAGAAAGAGGGCTATATTATTAATGAGGCAGCGGCCAAGGCTTTAGGTTGGAAAACATCGGTAGGAAAAGAATTCGATGAAGGGCACATTATAGGCGTTGTCAAAGATTTCCATATTCAAAAATTTGACCTTGCTATCGAACCCCTCTACATGCGGATGAGGCCTGAATGGACCATTACTTTTGGTGGGGTAATTATGACTATTGACGCCGATGATTTTGAAGCATCAAAAAAGTATATCGTTTCCGTAATGAATGAGGCAGCTCCTTTGGTGCCTTTTGATGTTACTTTTTTGGATGACACCTATGCCCGACTCTATAAAAGCGAAGTTAAACTGGGCAGTACATTTAACATTTTTACCATATTGGCGCTTTTTATTGCTAGTATGGGTATGTTCGGTTTGGTATCCCATAGTGTACTGCAACGTACCAAGGAGATCGGTATCAGAAAAGTATTGGGTTCTTCCACTATCGCCATAGTGTCACTCATTTCAAAAGATTTTTTAAAGTTGATGGTTATTGCATTGCTGGCTGCATGCCCTATAGCTTATTATTTTATGAACGATTGGCTTCAAGGCTTCGCTTACCGAATAGAAATAGACTGGTGGGTTTTTGCATTGGTAGGTTTCATGTCGATGATTATCGCCATGATTACCATAAGTGTCCAAAGTATTAAGTCAGCTCTCGCCAACCCGGTAAAAAGTTTACGTACGGAATAAAATGAATCCCAGACCCCAAAGGTTTTGTCCATTAAAAACTAAAAAGCCACCCGCTCAAAAGTTGGATTTTGTTTTGAAACCTTTGGGGCCTCAACTTCACGCCCAGACGCTCGTTGAGACGCGATAACAAGCGGCATGTATCATACTGGTAATAGTAAGGCCAGAAACATCACATTTACGAAAGGGTCGAAAAACTGTCAACATATTGTACATGGCATGTCAAAATTTTTTACATAAAAACGAAATCGCCTAGGTTATTCTATGTGTAAATAACTGATTTTAAATAAGTTAATTTCGCGGCATGAAATTAGTATTCTCTTTTTCAATAAACTGAAATTTTGAATCAAAGAGAATAGGATGCTTAAAAATTATGTGAAAACCGCTTGGCGAAATATCTTAAAGAATAGGGGTATATTCTCTCTGAATATAATTGGTTTGGCCTTGGGCATCGCTTCCTGTATAGTTATCACTCTTTTTGTAGTTGACGAACTGAGTTATGACCGGTACAACGAGAAGGCCGATGAAATCGTCAATGTGGTTTTTAGGGCGAAGGTCAATGGGGAAGAAATAAAGGAAGGCTCCATAATGGCACCCGTTGGAGAGACCTTAAAACGAGAATTTCCTGAGGTATTGGACGCGACCCGTATCAGAAATTTCGGAACACCTAAAATCGTAGTTGATAATCAAGCGTATCGCGAAGATAGATTCGCTTTTGTTGATTCCAATTTTTTTAATGTTTTCACGCTTCCCATTATTGATGGGGATGCAAAAAACCCACTTCAAGAGCCCAATACGGCCGTTATCACCAAAAGCGAGGCAAAAAAGTTCTTCGGGGCAACAAATCCCATTGGTAAATTATTTTATCTAGAGGGGCAAGAGCAACCTTTCAGGGTAACTGGTGTTATTGATGAAGTGCCTCAAAACTCGCATTTCCATTTTGATGTTTTTGCTTCCATGGAAGGGCTCGACGAGGCCAAAAGCGACTCTTGGTTCAGGGGCGATTTTTTTACTTATCTGCTATTAAAAGAGGGTTCGGATTACAAAAGCTTGGAAACAAAGCTGCCCTTCATCATCGAAAAATATATGGGGCCCAAGATGCTGGAAAAAATGGGAGTTCCCTATGAAGAGTTCACTAAGGAAAATCAATTGGGCCTTCGAATTTTTCCGCTGACCGATATTCATTTGTATTCCGACAACTCCGCTTATAGCCAGCTTGAACAGGGTGGCGATATCAAATACGTATATGTTTTTAGTGCAATCGCTCTTTTTATGTTGTTCATTGCGTGCATTAATTTCATGAACCTATCGACCGCTACGGCAGCAAAAAGAGCCAAGGAGGTAGGTATACGAAAGGTTTTGGGGTCGAATAAAAACCAACTCCTATATCAATTTTTATCCGAAGCCTTTATGGCCACTTTTATCGCCATGTCGCTCGCAATGGTCTTGGTGGTCGTTTCGCTACCATTCTATAATAGTTTATCCGGCAAAGAACTACAACTGGATTATTTGGGGCAGCCTGTCGTCTTGTTGTCTTTATTGCTATTAACGGTGCTGATCAGCCTTTTGGCAGGCGGGTATCCGGCATTCTTTTTATCCTCTTTCAAACCGATTTCGGCGTTAAAGAATAAATTCTTGGGCGGAAATGACAATAAAGGTATTCGCGGTGGGTTGGTCGTCTTCCAGTTTGTGATTTCTGCTGGATTAATTTTAGCGACCTTGATTGTGAACCAACAAATGCAATACATTCAGAATAAGGATATTGGCTACGACAGAAATGAATTGTTGGTACTGCGGGAAGCTTATCTATTAGGCAAGGATCAACAGGCTTTTAAAAATGAACTGCTTAAGAACCCTAAGGTGGCGTCCATTTCTCAATCGGCTTTTGCCCCGGCAGGTTTTTCCGATAATAATCAGACCATGGTTTACAAAGATGGTCAATTTAGCAGAAGGATGCCGGTTTATAACATTGATGAGAATTACATACCCACTATGGGCATGCAGTTGGTCGCAGGAAGAAATTTTTCCAAAGAATTCGGTGCAGATTCCACAAATGTAATAATCAACGAAACGGCTGTAAAGGTATTGGGTCTTGGCGAAAACCCCTTAGGCAAAGTAATCACTGAAGGCGAAGGCTCAAAAACCGTTGTGGGGGTGATAAAAGACTTTCACTTTAAATCGCTGCACCAACCCATTGACCCTCTATTTATGATGTACGGCCCCTATGGTGGCTTTATCATAAAGGCAAAATCGTCAGATATGTCGGCGTTAATAAGTGATGCCCAAAGTCTTTGGAACAGTTTCGGTAGTGATGAAACCTTCGGCTATACGCTGTTAGACGAGTCGTATCGGCAGACCTATGTCACCGAAGATAAAATGGGAACCTTGCTGAATGTCTTCGCCTTATTGACCATTTTGGTGGCCTGTTTAGGCCTTTTCGGATTGGTAACTTTTACGGCTGAACAACGGTTTAAGGAAATCGGAATCCGAAAGGTATTGGGTTCATCGGTAGCGGGAATTGTGACTATGCTCTCAAAAGATTTCTTGAAGTTGGTGTGCCTTTCATTTTTGGTCGCTTTTCCCTTGGGCTATTATCTCATGAATAAATGGTTACAGGGTTTTGCCTACCGTATCGAAATACAATGGTGGATGTTCGTTTTGGCCGGGCTGATTACGATAGCCATCGCTTTTATGACCATCGGTTGGAAGAGTTTTAGAGCGGCAACCATGAATCCTGTACTGGCCCTTAAAGACGAATAAGACGTAAGAATCAGATTCCCGACGAAGTGTATCCTAAGCGGAGTCGAAGGGCGTGAATGAAAAAAGAAGTGAATAATGTTCAAAAATTACTTGAAAATAGCTTGGCGAAACCTATGGAAAAACAAAGGATATAGCGCACTTAATATTTTCGGGTTGGCAATTGGTATTACTTGCGCCAGTCTGATATTGCTTTGGGTTGAGGACGAAGTGAATTTTGATAATATATTCCCTAAACAAGACCGAACATACCATATCTCGGTCAACAGTAATTTTGATGGTGAATGGCGCACTTTCGGCGATACGCCCGGGCCTTTGGCACAAGACTTAAAAGATGAGATACCCGAAATCGTAAGGGCTGCAAGAGCCTCCAACGGTAATATGTTGTTTACTATTGGAGAGACTGCCGTGAATAGGATTGGCAGTTATGTAGATGCAGATTTTATTGATATTTTCAGTCTTCATTTTGTAGAAGGAAATGCTAAAAGTGCTCTTGATCGACCGGATGCTATTGTGCTGACACAAAAGACCGCCTCAGACCTGTTTGGCGAAAACACCATAGTTTTAAACAAGTCAATTAAAGTTAATAACAAGAACGCTTATGTTGTTACGGGTGTTGTGGAAGATTTTCCAGAAAACACGACTATCGGATTTGATTGGTTGGCACCTTTCGAACGGTTTAATGAAGGCGAGAACAACGAGTGGATGAAAGAATATGACGCTAATTTCGCCAACACTTTTGCAGAACTTACTCCAGACGCGAATTATATGGCCGTAGATGCCAAGGTACGTGGGTTACTTTCTGAGAAAGTGAAAGATCCTCATTCCTACTTTTTTCTCCACCCCATGAAAGATTGGCATTTACGCTCCAATTTTGAAAATGGAGAAAAGGTAGGCGGTCAAATTGTTTTTGTTCGTTTAATGGCGATAATTGCGCTTATAATTTTACTCATTGCCTGTATCAATTTTATGAACTTGGCTACGGCACGAAGCGAAAAAAGGGCAAAGGAAGTTGGCCTTCGTAAAGTGCTAGGGTCAGGAAAAAAAATGTTGATTTCGCAATTCATGGCAGAAGCATTTATAACAGCAGCTTTGGCCTCAGTAGTGAGTATTTTCTTTTTGACCATTCTATTGCCTCAGTTTAATATTCTCATTGAAAAACAGCTGGAGCTGCGGCTTTTTAATGCTACACATTTATTATCGCTTCTAGGTATAAGTTTGATTTGCGGTATTCTGGCAGGTTGGTATCCCGCTTTTTATCTTTCCTCTTTTAAACCTGCTGAAGTACTAAAGGGAGTCAGGGCCAAACAGGGAAATTCAGGTATAATTCGAAAGGGTCTTGTCGTCGCTCAATTTGTTGTTTCTATTGTATTTATAATAAGTACTATCATAGTTTATCAACAAATACAGCATGTGAAAAGTCGGGATTTGGGATTTGCAAAAGATAATCTAATCAAAATACCTGTAAAAGGGGATATACTCAAAAATTTCAACCCTATAAAGAACGAGATGATCGCTTCGGGTATGGTCGAGAACGTAGCCCTTCTCAATACTCACATTCTGGCTGATGGATACAACGGAACGAATCTGGAATGGCAGGGTGGAAAGGATACAAAAGATGTGTTAATTTCCTTTAGATACATCAGTTCCGATTTCTTTAAGACGGCAGGGATGGAAATCGTCGAGGGTCGTGGTTTTAGCGAATATGCTTCCAGGGATAGTACGAATACCTTGATTTCCGAGTCTTTTGCAAAGTTAATGGGAGAAGGAAGTGCATTAGGCAAAACGGTTCTTCGCTATGGTGAAACCTATACTGTTATTGGGGTAGTCAAAGACTACTTATATGGCGACATGTATGGTAAGAGTGATCCGGTTATGTTCTTCAACGACCCGTCATGGGCCCAATACCTTTATGTAAAAACAAAATCAGGCGCCGCCATGATAAAAGTTCTTGCGGTTATGGAAAAAGTTATAAAAACTCACAACCCGGCATTTCCATTTGAATATGAGTTTGTTGATGATTCGTTTAATTCGAGTTTCAAAAGCGAAAAAATGATGGGTAGCCTTTCCCAGATATTTGCCATACTCGCCATAGTCATTTCTTGCTTAGGCCTGTTCGGTCTTTCGGCATTCACCGCCGAACAACGCCGTAAGGAAATAGGTGTACGCAAAGTATTGGGGTCAAGTGTCAGGGGTATCGTGCAATTATTGTCAAAAGACTTTATGCGCTTGGTTATCATCGCACTTTTATTTGCAATTCCTATAGCTTGGTGGGCGATGCAAAATTGGTTGGAGAGCTTTGCTTACCGTATCGAAATCAACGTATTGGTATTTGTAATTGCAGGTGTTGTAGCTATTTGCATCGCTCTACTGACCGTTAGTTTTCAGGCGGTTAAAGCGGCAATGGCAAACCCTGTGAAAAGCTTACGTGCGGAATGAACTAATCCAGACCTGTCAGGTTTACGGTTGTTCGAATACCGTCCGTTTCAAATAGGATTGGGATTTACAAAAGAAAAAAGCCTGACAGGTCTAAGACGAAGGGAAGTTAGATTTCTTGTTTATCTGAGAAGGAGCGATCTCTCCGGTTCAGATAGAGAAATAATTATTAAAATAAACAGATTCCCGACTACTCGGGAATGAAAAAAGAAGTAAATAATGCTCAAAAACTACCTAAAAATCGCTTGGCGCAATCTGCTTCGAAACAAAAGTTTTTCGTTGCTTAACATCGTTGGCCTTTCCATCGGTCTGGCGGTCACGGCCCTAATCGTAATCTGGATCAACTTTGAACTTGGGGTAGACCAATATCATGCGAATAAAGATCGTATCTACGAGGTGTACAATAAGTATCCGGTAGACGGGGAACTGTGGACGTGGAATTCCACCCCCAAAGTAATGGGACCGGTCATCAAAAAAGACTATCCCGAGGTGGAGGCGGTCACACGATATTTTTATGATACCCCGTTTCTTTTTTCCAAAGGCGATAAACGAATAAAATCCACCGGCACCGTAGTCGACCCTGATTTTTTGAAAATCTTCGACTTTCCATTGATAGAAGGTACTGTCGAAACTGTTCTTGAAGGGGTAAATTCCGTAGTGGTCACCGAAACCTTTGCCGAAAAAATGTTCGGTTCTGAATCCGCAGTAGGAAAAACGGTAAAAGTAGACAATGCCGATACCTTTATGGTTACCGGGATTTTGAAGGATCTGCCTTCTAATACCGGTTTTAACTTTGAGTTTTTGATGCCGTGGAAATACCTTGAGCAAAAAGGCTGGCACGATGAGTACTGGGGTAATAATTCCGTCGGCACCTATGTGATGCTCAAGCAGGGAACGGATTATGATGCCTTTTCCGAAAAAATAAGCAACCTGCGTGAACGCTACGATAAGGATTCACCGGATATGGTGACCTTTCTCTATCCTTGGTCAAGATACTGGCTGCGTTCAGAATTTGAAAATGGCGAAGAGGTAGGCGGTCGCATCGTAATCATTCGAATGTTCGGTTTTATCGCAGCCATCATTTTGCTTATCGCCTGTATCAATTTTATGAACCTGAGTACGGCACGAAGTGAAAAACGTGCGAAGGAAGTGGGTATACGAAAAACGGTCGGAGCCAAGAAAAGGTCTCTTGTCGTTCAGTTTTTGGGAGAGTCCGTTTTGATATCGTTCTTGGCGGCCCTGCTCGCGCTGGTCATCGTGCTGATAGCCCTGCAACCGTTCAGTACATTAATAGAAAAACCATTGACGTTAGATTTTACCAATCCCTGGTTCTGGTTGTCCACTATAGGCATTATACTTTTTACCGGTATCTTGGCGGGAAGTTATCCTGCCCTGTACCTTTCCCGTTTTAGGCCTTCCAAAGTACTCAAGGGTACGTTCAAAAAAATGGATTCCCCCGTGACCCCAAGAAAGGTTTTGGTAGTGTTTCAATTCTCCGTGGCCATTATTCTGATAACGGCCACGATTATAGTAGGCCAACAATTGAATAAGGTACAAGACCGGCAATCGGGCTACGCCAAGAACAATCTTATCTATTCGATGATGGAAGGGGATATCGAAAAGAACTACGAGCTTATCAAAGAAGAATTATTGGCTTCCGGTGTAGCTGCATCCGTAACAAAAACGAACTCTCCCGTTACCCAAAGCCAAAGCAATTCGATGGAATTTCAATGGAAAGGAAAAAGGGAGGATGATAGAACTTTGGTCTATCGCTTTATTGCCGATGATGCCGTCGCAAAGACTATGGGACTCGAACTGTTAGCCGGTCGGGATTTTGATTTGGACAAGTATCCGACCGATTCCACTGCGGCCATACTCAACGAAACGGCAGTGGAGCTTATGGAGTTCGAGGAACCTATTGGACAAACTTTTCGTGACAATGGTACCGATTGGCATGTGGTGGGGGTAATCAAGGATTTTGTGATGCGCTCTCCCTTTCAAAAAACAGACCCCATGGCCATCATGGGTGCGAAGGCTTGGTTCGGTGTCGTTCACATCAAGTTCGATAAGGGTTCAGATACCTCCGAAGCGCTAGCCGAAACGGAAGCCATTTTTCGCAAGTACAATCCCGAATACCCGTTCGAATACGAGTTTGTAGATCAGGCGTATGCTAAAAAATTCGAAGACGAGAAAAGAAACGGACAGCTCGCGAGTCTATTCACCCTATTTACGATTTTCATTTCCTGTTTGGGTCTATTCGGCCTCGCGAGTTATATGGCCGAAAACCGAATCAAGGAAATTGGCATCCGAAAAGTATTGGGTGCATCGGTACAGAATATTACAACGCTACTGTCCAAAGATTTTCTGAAGCTGGTCGTAATCGCCTTGGCAATAGCGATACCGATTTCATGGTATTTCATGAGCGGATGGCTTGAAGATTTTGCCTACCGCATAACCATATCATGGTGGACCTTTGCCCTGGCGGGAATTTTGGCATTGGGCATAGCGCTGATAACGGTAAGCTATCAGGCCATACGAGCTGCGGTTCGCAACCCGGTAAAAAGTTTGCGTACGGAATGACAAATCTATTCCAAATTAGTTCCCTCCCCTTGGAGGAGGGCTAGGGAGAGGACTTAAAAACAATCATCATGTTTAAAAACTATCTAAAAATCGCTTGGCGGAATCTCAAAAGAAACAAGGGCTATTCTATAATAAATATTGGTGGACTAGCCTTAGGAATGGCCGTAGTGATTATGATAGGCCTATGGGTTTTGGATGAATTCACTTTTAACCAATATCATAAAAACCACGACAGAATTGCTCAGGTGTACCATCGTTCAATAGACTCGGATACCCGTGATATGAATGAGCAGAACGCTTTGATGTACATTTCTGGAACCTTGTTAAAAGAAAACTATGATGACTATTTTCAACAGGTAGTAAGAGCGTGGTGGTTTGGTGAGTATACTCTCGAAAAAGATTCCAAAGCCTATACTAAAACAGGTGAGTTTATTGAAAGTGGAGGCCTTGAGATGTTGTCTTTGGAGATGCTTCAAGGCAATTACAAAAGTTTGGAAGAACCGAACGCAATCGTTTTGTCAGAGTCACTGGCACAAACAATTTTTGGCGAAATAGACCCCGTGGGTCAATCGTTGAAAATAGATGACGAAATGAATGCCGTAGTCAAAGGGGTGTACAAAGACTTGCCCAAGAATTCCAAATTTGGGGATATAAAGTTTTTTGCCAATTGGAGTCTTTTCGAATCGTGGCAAGCCGATTTCGTGAATGAAGCTCGAGAAATTTGGGATAATTATTCTTTCCCTGTATATGTTCAGTTAAAACCAGGGGTCGATTTCGAGACTGCTGACAAGGCCTTGAACCAGTTCTACCATGATTATGCACCAGAGACTTATTATAATATTGCAGAAAATCTGCAACCTCAGCTTTTTATGCACCCTATGGCCAAATGGCATCTATATTCCGAGTTTGAACAAGGTGTTGCAACCGGTGGTCGTATCACCTATGTATGGCTCTTTATCGGTATCGGAATATTTGTACTGTTCTTGGCCTGTATCAATTTCATGAACCTTAGCACCGCGCGATCTGAAAAAAGAGCAAAAGAAGTAGGTATACGAAAAACGGTCGGGTCGAGTAAAAAACAATTGATCTATCAGTTTCTCGGTGAATCTTTTCTTGTTTCAAGTGTTTCCCTGGTTATGGCTTTTGCGCTCGTAGTATTGGCCCTTCCTTGGTTCAATGAACTTGCAGGTAAAGAAATGCATATTCCGTGGGATAATCTTATTTTTTGGATGGCGCTACTGTCCTTTACAATTTTCACCGGGTTTTTGGCGGGCAGCTATCCTGCATTGTATCTCTCTTCGTTCAATCCAATAAAAGTGATGAAGGGTACTTTCAAAGCTGGGCCTTACACTTCGATGCCTAGAAAGGTTTTGGTCGTGTTTCAGTTTATGGTATCCATTATGTTGACTATAGGAACCGTGGTCGTTTATAATCAGATTCAGCATACAAAAGACAGACCTATTGGGTATGACAGGGATAACTTGATTACGGTAGGAAAGAACAGCCCCGATTATGCAGGGAAATATAATTTGTTGCGTTCAGAACTAATAAATTCGGGAGTCGTGGTGGATATGGCAGAATCTTCTTCGCCATTGACCGGAGTTTATTCCAAGGGAGGTGGTTTTGATTGGCCTGGAAAAGACCCGAATCGGAATAACACGAATTTCTCCGTTCTAAGAGTTACGCATGATTACGGAAACACGGTAGGGTGGCAATTTATAGACGGAAAAGATTTTTCCAGGGAGCTGGCGTCCGATTCTCTGGCCGTCGTTCTCAATGAAACGGCGGTAAAATATATGGGAATCCAAAATCCCGTAGGTAAATATATAACCAGAGGAGGCAGCCCACCTTTAAAAATTGTCGGCATAACGAAAGATATGATTATGGAATCGCCCTATGAACCCATACATCAAGCGATATTTTTCTTGGATTATCACACCGGAAACATCACCATTAAGATAAAACCGGACGTAGCGACGAGGGAAGCTATTTCTAAAATCGAAGCGGTTTTTGCCAAGGTTGTACCCTCGGCGGGTTTCAACTATAAGTTTATCGATCAAGAATATGCCGCAAAATTTGAGTCCGAACAGCGCTTAGGAAATCTTGCCGGTGTTTTTACCCTTTTGGCAATTCTGATAAGTTGCCTCGGCCTTTTTGGTTTAGCATCTTTTGTCGCCGAGCAGCACACCAAAGAAATCGGTGTACGTAATTCATGGCTGACGTTAGCAAAAAAACGAGATTTTGCGGTATCCAATCTTTCCAACCGCTCCTTTTGCGACTGTATTACAATATTTTGAGCGGCTAATTCTTCTTTTCTTTTGCTCTGTGTATAAAAGCCAAAAACAAGCAAGAACATCAATAAGGTTGATAAGCAGATAACAATAAAGAGGTTTTCCA
>ENA-ORXU01002967-ORXU01002967.1-marine-metagenome-genome-assembly--contig:-NODE-2967-length-10950-cov-2.541893_pt1 | contig 10950 bp, 7 predicted proteins | sample MGYA00237869_ERZ511484 | MGnify/ENA metagenome assembly ERZ511484 | reverse complement strand
CCGGACATGAGCGGATTGCTCGGCAGAGAAATCGCCGGCAAGACTGCGACCTCCACCATCGAACTCGCCGACCTGATCCTCGACGAGGCCAAGGTCGCCTTCGTTCCCGGCGAAGCATTCGGTCTGCCCGGGTACGCCCGCTTCAGCTTCGCGCTGGGCGACGCCGATCTCGTCGAAGGCATCAAGCGCATCGCCGACCTCGTCCGCTGACTCAACGCCCTTCGCCGGCCCCTCGAGGCTCGATGCCCAGCAGGTCGCGCACGGCGTCGAGGCCATGCAGCGTGACGTCGTCGGGGCGAATCGTGTCGAAGTGTGCTCGCTGCATCTCGAAGTTCACGATCTGGTCGGGCTGATCTCGACGCACGGCCCGATGTCGGCCGGTTTCGGTGTACCCCAGTGAACGCGTCACGCCGAGCGAGGGCTCGTTGTCGTGCCAGGCATCGGTGAGCGCGCGGTCTGCCCCCAACCCGTCGAACGCAAGGGTGAGCGAGGCCAGCCGCATTTCCTTGCCGATGCCACGACCCTGGTACGTCCGGCCGAGCCACGAGCCGGTCACCACCTGGCGCAGTGTCGGGAAGTTGCTGCCGTTGAGTCCCGCGACGCCGACGAGTTCTCCGTCGGCCTCGACTGCGAGGTCGATCATCCACGAGTCGCGCCCGGTGTTCGCCCGGCACCGCCAGTAGAACTGCATCGTCTGCCGTTCGAGATCTGGCGACTTCGAATCGGTCCAGGGGGTCGTGAACGGAGTTTGAGCCGGGTCGTGGATACCCGTTGCGGCGAGCTCGGCCAGTCGGGTGGCGAGTTCGTCGTCGATGTAGCGCATCCGGAGTCGCGTTGTCCGGACCTCGAGGTCGAACAGCGGCCAGACCGGGTGTGTCATGGTTCGTATGGTCTCACGTCGGCCCGCGTAGGCGAGTCACAGTTTCTCGAACCCAAAATTCTGCGCTCCGGTCGCGCTGAGCGGGAAGCCGGCGCAGGATTTTCGGGGAGGGGTGGTCAGGCGCGGGTATGGGCGTCGGCCGTGTTGAGCTTGCTGCCGAAGGTCTCGACGGCGACGACGACGGCCATGCCGGCGAGCGCCAGCAGAATCGGAGCGATGACGTCGTCGGCGGGCGCTGACAGGGTGGTCGTGTTCGTGCCGTTCGGCCATGGCCAGAGCACCCGCATCGAACCGAGCATCACGTTCGGCGAGCAACCACAGTGCCGCTTCCATCGCCTCGCGTTCGGTGCGGCGTCTCGATACCGCTGAGCACATCATCGACGCCGGTCTTCAACCAGCGTCGATGATCGCAACCCACCGTCGTCGGTGGCCGGTATCAGCGGGCAACCACCGTGGACTGGACGACGTCGTTGGTCGGCGGGGCCGGCCGGCTGGTGGGCATCGTGCCCAGCAGCCCGGACACTTCCAAGAGGAAACCCTGACCCGGGCGCTGCGGCGCCCTCCCGAAGCCCTCCACCTCTCCGGCGCTACCCAAGGCGTGCGCGATCGCCTCGGTCTCGGCGTCGGAGAAGTTCAGCTTGCCGAGCTTGTCGATGGCGCTGTCGAGATCGGCCGGGGTGAAGGTCATCGCTGGAACTCCTGTGGTGTTGCTGGTGTCGTCCAAGACTCGTGGGAGCATCCCGGGTTACAACCGACGAGCGACGTGTTGGGCGTGGTCGGGGCGCCGGTCCTTCGCCCACCATGAGAGAGATGCGGCTCGCACGTAGCATCCCGCCATGGTCCGACGAATGCTCATCACCGGAGGAAACAGCGGCCTCGGGCACGAGCTCGTGAGGCTGTTCATCGCCAACGGCGACGAGGTCTACGGGACCGCTCGAAGCGGACGGCAGGAGTCGTTGAGCGAGCTGAAGCCCGCTGGACTCCTCACGTTGGACTACGCAGAACCGCCGTCGATCGTGTCGGCTGTCGACCAGCTGAGCGGCATGGTCGACGGGCTCGAGATGGTGATCAACTGCGCTGGTATCGATGCTCGTGCGCTGGGCAAGGACGACCCGCGTGGACCGTTCGACGTCGACGCCGAGATCTACAGCGAGTTGGTCCGCATCAATGTAGGCGGGCCGATGGAACTGACCCGTTCCGCACTGCCGCTGCTGCGCAACGGCACCAACCCGTGGATCATCAACATCAGCTCCCAGCTGGGTTCCATGGAGGTCGCAGCGACCATCGGCAGAGACTCGCCGTACTGCGTGTCCAAGGCGGCGCTCAACATGCTGTCGGTGAAGACCAGCACGGCCCTACGACCTGAGGGAATCGGCGTGCTGATGTTGCACCCTGGCTGGGTTCGCACCGGCATGGGCGGGCCGGACGCCACCATGGAGGTCTCCGAATCGGCCTCGGCCATCGTGTCCACCCTGGGCAAGCTCACCTTCGACCACACGGGCCGCTTCGTGAACTGGGACGGCACCGAACACCCCTGGTAGCGAGCGACGCCTTGCTCGCGGTGACCCGGGCGTTGCGGTGTTGCGCCGAAGCCCTCCACCTCGCCGCCACCTCGCCACACCTCAGAGTCCCTGACGAGCCTCGATCGCGAGCTGCACGTCGGTCATGTGATCGAGGTACATCAAGGCCTCCTGGGTGTTGGCCTGGGTGTTGGTGATTCGGTTGGTGTAGAGCTCGATGACGGCTCGGCCCACGGTGGGGTCGGCGTCGCTCCCGAACCAGGCCCAGTCCGCCAGGTGACACGCCATCACCGGGTCGCTCGATGCCAGTTCGCGGGCCCGTTCCACCACCGCTGCCGAACCGCCTGCGAGTTCGCACACCACGGCGGCCTGCTCGTCGAAGCGAGCCGGCGCCCAGTGGGAGGGCACGTCGTCCCACCAACCGCAGTACTGCTTCATCACCATGCGGCTGATGTCGGCCGGCGACACGTACTGCTCGTTGAGCGTGGGATGACCAGCCAGATGCGAGGGCAACTCGACCGAGTCGGCCACCACGTCTTGACGCTGGCGGGCGTTGAGACCGTCGAGGGTGTGGGTGACGATGTGTTCGAGCGCCTCGGCATGGACCCCGAACACCTCGGCGATACGGGCAGGGTCGTTCACCACGGCCTCCCCATGGGCGGGCAGCAGGTGGAGCGGCTCGAGCGCGACCATCTCACGCAAGGCCACCGCCCACTCCTCCACATAGCGCTGCACCCGTTTGCCGTTGCCCGCGTTGGGGAGGAAGCCCTGGTAGTAGTCGGCGCTCGCCACCGCCCGACGCCCCGGGACCGAGACATAGAGCTGATCGTCGGTCTCGCCTCGCCGATGGATGAGGTCGAAGCGTTCTCCGCCCACCTCGATCGTGAGCGAGTCCCGGAAGGTACGGGTCGGGGGCACCCAGTCGTCCTCACTCGCAGGAAACGAATCGAGCGGTTGGGAGAGGTAGCGAGACACCGAACCCCTCAATCGGACGTAGCGGTCGAAGCGCCGTTGGGCGTCCGCGTGGGCGATGATCTCGGGCTCGTCGTCGGTCAACGCCCAGGTCCCCATGCAGTGATCCACGTGGGCGTGGGTGTAGATGATCGTGTGGATCGGCGCCTGGCTGACGGTGCGAATGGCCTGGAGAATCGCCGGGCCACCGGGAGCCATGCCGGTGTCGACCACCACCAGACCGTCGTTGGTCTCGAACACCGCCGAGTTCACGATCGGGAGCCTGACCAGCCAGGACCGGTCGGTGACCTCGGTGACGGTCACGAGACGTTTGGCGTCCTCGATGGCCTCGGTGTGGTGCCGGTCGTACATGTTCTGGGCCACCGGGAGCGAGTAGGCCCCACCGAAGGCCCCACCCCCGACGATCGCGTCGGTCAGGTCGGGGTCGGACAACACCAGCCCGATCCTCGCCTCGTTTCGTTGCCGTTCCTGCTCGGGGGTGATGGGCGTCGCCATGGTCGGGTCCTTCGCTGAGACAACTCGTGACCAGCGTCGCACACCGCCCGGAGGCTCGAACGCGAGACATCGGCAGATGCCGCCGCGGATGTTCCGACAAACGACAGGGCTGTTTCGACAAACGGCAGGGCGATCAGGTGCCGGTGAGTTCGGCCACCGATGGGGCGAAGGCGTGGGCTCGATCGCCGGGGATCACGGTGTAGGAATAGCCCCAGCGCTCTCGTCGGCGCCGAAGGATGTCGCCCACTTCGGACCGGGCCGCGACCAGGGCGATCGGGGACTCCAGCAACTCCTCGGGGCTCGCGTCAAAGGCAGGGGCAACCAGCTCGGCCACGCCCGCTGGGTCGTCGGTCAGTTCGGCCACCGCGAGCCAGGCGTTGAGTTCGATCTCGTCGAAGCGGTCGCCGGCGCCCTGGTGGAGCCAGGTGAACTTCTCGTCGATCCTGTCGGCCAAGCCGTCCGCTGCGGCCTCGGCGTCGATCTCACCCGAGTGGATCGAGGGGTTGACCCCCACGATGTCGGCCACCGCTCCGGCGTGGCGCAGCATCCTCGGCGCTCCTCCTCCGATCAAAATCGGGGGGCCACCCGGCCGGTGAGGAGCGGGCGTTCCCGGGAGCTCGGTGATCGTGAAGTGCTCACCGTCGAAGCTGAAGGGGCTCCCGCCGAACAGACCCTTCATGACCTCGACGTACTCGATCAGTCGGCTGACCCTCACACCCGGTCGATCCATTGGAATCCCCGACGCCTCGTAGTCCCAAGCCTTCCAACCCGCTCCGAGGCCGAGCTCCACACGGCCCGAAGAGATCTGGTCGATCGTGGCGATCTCGCGTGCGAGCACCACCGGATGGCGATAGTCGGCTGCGAGCACGAGCGTTCCGAGACCGATCTGGCTCGTGACCGCTGCGGCACTTGCGAGGGCGGCGATCGGCCCCGGGCCTCCGTCGAAGTGATCGGGCACGAAGATCGTGGAGTAGCCGAGGTCTTCACATGCCCTGAAGGTGTCGAGCCAACCGAGCCCCTCGAACGGGGCCTGGAGGTCCACACCGAATCGGAAGCGGCGATCGTGGGTCATCCCCCGACTCTAGAAACCCGCGCACCGCACTGCGGGCCTGGGGCCATCTGCGAGCAGACCTCCGTGGCCTTCGGGCCGACCGCCGAGGCTGACCACGCCCTCCTCTTCACCGTCTCTGTTCGAGCGCCTCACGTGTCGGCGTGGCGGTCACCAGCACCGCAGTCACCAGTGACCGCAGTCACCAGCACCGCGGTCACCAGCACCGCGGACGGGTGGGCGACGAGATCGTGCAGATCGGTGTGCGAAATGTTGCCGCCGCCGTTGGTTCTGCCCTACCCGATTGCGGTACCACGGGCCGAGGAATGGCTGTGACGATAGGGTGCCAATGCGTTCCCACCAGTGGGTGGTGGGTCTGTGGTCGCCGTGGCGGGCGGCAGTTGAAGTTCAACCGTCACATGACATGGGGGGTCTCCGATGATCGATCGGGGCTGGGGTTTCGTCCGTCGAGTTCGAGTCATCTTCGCGGTCGGGCTTCTGCTCGCAGGCGTCGTGACGGCCGTCGAACAAGGCACGTCTCCGGCGCGGGCCCAGACGTCGGTCACCGCGCCCACAGCAGCGCTGATCTACATCGGTGATCCCGCCACCGCCAATGTCACCGCCTACAACCGAGCGGGTGCGATCGTGGCGACCTACGCGGGCGACCCAACCGACGGCTACACGGGCGCAGATGCCCTACGCGCCGGCGACGTCAACGGCGACGGTGTCGACGACGTGATCATCGGTGGCGACTTCACCGGGGTGGTCGACGTGTACGACGGCGCTGAACCATCGACCTCGCCGATTTCCAGCTTCCAGGCAGGGTATGGCAGCGGTGACGGCTTCGAGCTCGCCGACCTCGCCGGTGACGGCAGCCCGGAGATCGTCGTGATCGGCGACGTCACGGGCCTGATCGAGGTCTTCGACCCACTGACCGGCGACAAGCTGCACGGGTTCGCCGCCGGTGTCGGTGGTGGCAACGACGCCTTCACGTCCGGTGACGTGGACGGCGACGGGGCGGACGAGATCATCGTGGGCGGCGACGTGACCAGTGCGGTGGACCGATGGTCGATCGACCCGGTCGCGGGCACCCAGTCGAACGATCCCTCCACCGACACACTGGTGGACTTCGGTGACCAGCTCGCGACGATGGACTGGACGGCAACCGGTGTCGACGACCTTCTCAGGGTCTCGCCGGCTGCGGGGCTCGCCCAGGTCCAGAGCTATGACGGGACCATCGTGCGCGCTGGTCAGGTGCCCGGGGTGTCGGCAACGTTCCTCGGCGGACCGGATCCGATCGCGGTCGGCGATCTCGATGGTGACGGCACCGACGAGCTCGCCGTGCTCGATCAGGAGGGCCCGGTCGTTCGCGTCGAGATATCCCGCCCGCTGCGATTCGCGAACGAGGACCCGGCGTTGCCCGTCGACACGGTCATCCTCGATGTGGAACCCGGAGTGGGCTTCGCGGTCGGCCAGTTCCGCCCGATCGACACCGATGACGATGGCTTGCCCGACAACTGGGAGACCGATGGTCGCGATGTCGACGGCGACGGGTCGCCCGATCTGGACCTCGCTGCACTGGGAGCGGATCCGATGCGCCGCGACATGTTCGTCGAGATCGACTGTGTCGGCGTGGTCGGCGATCACGACCATTGCCCGGATCAAGGAACCCTCGACCAGGTGGTCGTCGCCTTTGCGAACGCACCGCCCGAGAATCCTGATGGCAGCACCGGAGTGGCGCTTCACCTCGACGTGGGAGACAGGTTCGGTCAAGACGTCGTCGCTGTGATTCCGGGTAGCGCAGACGGAACGGTCTCAGGGTCGATCGGTGATCTCGGTGGCGGCAACACCTTCGTGGACGAGACCACCTATGAACGCATCGCGTTCGACCGAATCGACGACCCCGAGGTTTCGGAGCATCCCAAACTCTCTGTGCTCAAGCGAGAGGCGGTCGACCCGAACCGGCGGGGGGCGTTCCGTTGGGCGTTGTTCGCCAACCTCTTCTCCGACACCGCTGGCTGCGGCAGCCCAGCCGGCAGGGCGGAGTTCCGCGGTGACGACCTGATGATTGGTCTCGGAGGCGAAGAGCTGAACGATTCCGATGGTGACGGGGTGGGAGATGCCCCATGCTTCCCCGGCGGCGCGACGGGTGCGTCCGTGGGCTCACCTCTGCAACAGGCCCACGTCTTCGCACATGAGTTGGGCCACACCATGGGTTTGCAGCATGGCGGGGACGACGAGGACAACTTGAAGCCCAACTACCCGAGCATCATGAACTACGGGTACACCGACTGCGGTTTCGGACTCTCACAAGATGTCGCCGTGACGCCGTACCCACTGGGCGGTTGCTTGTTCACCAGGTTCGCCTTGCCCGACCTCGACGAGAGTTCATTGGATGAGTGCGCAGGGTTCGGTGTATCCGAGGTCGACGACCCCGATGCCAACATCCCCTTCGATCCCGGCCCGGTCAACTGGGACGGTTCGCTGCGAGACATCAACGGCGATGGCCTCCCAGATCTGAACGCACCTTCGTTCTCGGGTGCGACGTGTGACCTCGGTGAGGTGAACACCATCTCGCTCGACAACCTTGCGTTCGACCTCAACGCAGACGGGGTGAACACGGTGCTCAGCGGGTTCGACGATTGGGACAACGTGTCGTTGCGGACAAGTGATCCCGAACACTTGGCAGACACCGTGATCCTTCCCGAAGTTGGCGCCATCGAGTCAACGGTGCCCCGCCCGAGGATCGTGGGCGGCGTCACGTGGGACGAGACGGCCGGCGCTGCGCCAGAGGTGAGTCTGACGATCGCGAACGTGGGCGACGGCCCGGCATTGGGGATGACCGTGCTGGCCTCGCTGCCGGACGGCGCCGAGGTGAGCCGAGAGTTGGCCACTGTTCGAGCGGGCGACACCGTCTCGGTTGCACTCGGCTCGGTGGAGGTCGACAAGGTCGCGACCGACGTGGCGAGTGTCGAGGCCGACATCGTGTGGTCGAACAGTTCCGGCGAGCGGGACGCAAGCTCCGAACGATGGCACCTCGCTCAGCGAAGCGACGCCGAACCAACCACCGGGGGTGCGATCGATCTCGACGGCCCGCTGCTTGCCGTCGGTGCACCCGGCGATGACGTGACTCCTGGCCGGGTCTTGCTGTACCGCCGCACCGAGTCGAGTTGGAGCGCTGCGGGCGAGATCTCGGCGCCTGCCGATCGGCGCAGTGCCCGATTTGGAGCGGCCGTGGCGGTTGCCGGCAACTTGGTGGCGGTCGGTAGCCCGGGCAACGACGATGGCGCCGGAGCGGTCGTGGTCTACGACGTCTCGGGTCGCACCGGACCGGTGCTGAACATCCGACCCGGACTGCCCCTCGTCCCACGAGAACCCAGTGGTTTCACGCCGGTCGCCCGGCTCTCCGCATCCGACAGCGACCCCGATGGTGGGCCTGGCGGGGAACGCAACGGCTTCGGCGCCTCGCTGGACTTGGTGGTCGACACCCGGGGCGCACGACTGGTGATCGGTGCACCCGGTGACGGAGGCCAAGGGCTCGGCGCTGGAGCGATCCATCACTTCGTGTCGCGACGCGTCGATGGTGCGGGTTGGGGGCGGGGGGAGCGTCTGGTCGACCCGACCGGGGCGACAGGCGACGGCCTCGGAACAGCGGTGGCGATGATCGACGGGGTGCCTGCGGGCGGCGCGCCAGGGGCTGAGCTCAAGCTCGACGACGAGGGTGTGGTGATGCGGTTCGGCGAAGCCTCGGTCGAGAAATTGTGGGGATCCGACGTCGGTCTCGGCGCAGGGGCAAGGCTGGGGGCAAGTGTGGCTACCGCCGATGACGGCGGAGCAGCAGCACTCAACGGTCTCGGCTCCCCGCGACTCGTGGTCGGTGCTCCTGGCGCTGAAGCGGCGGTTGTCACCGACGCTGTGTTGGGTCCGGTCCAGACCCTGGTGCCTCCACCAGAGGCCGGTGTCGGTTCGAGCTTCGGTTCCACAGTTGCCATCACGAGTGACGCTGTCGCGGTCGGACCACGCGCCGGAGGCGGTCCGGTGCGGATCTATGTTCGGGCGGGCGACCTCTGGCTGCACCACGCAACCCGCAGTGCTTCGGTGAACGAGGCGCCCGCGATGTTCGGCGCTTCGGTCGCCCTGGACGGCTCACGGCTCGCGGTTGGCGAGCCGGCGAGTGCAACGGGGGGCGGAGGCCGGTTCTATGTCATGGAGCGCGACCGCCCGCGGCGCGCTCCACGCAGTTCGGTGACGGTGAACGGCAAGTCCGAGGGCGACTGGTTCGTGGGTCCCGCCACCGTCGTGATCGACGCTGTCGATGCCTTTGGTCAGAGCGGCGGTGTCACAAGCATCACCGTCGATGGTGTCGAGGTGGCCGGCAACCGCACCCAACGGGTGAAAGAGACCGAAGGTGTCCACAAGGTCGAGTTCTGGGCCACCGATGAGTTTGGCAATGCCGAAGCCCGGCACGAGGTGGAGGTGGCCATCGATCTCTCGGCACCGACCCTTGACGTGTTGGCTCCCGCCGAGGGCGCCACGTATCAGGCTGGACAGCGGGTCGTGGTCGACTTCGAGTGCGATGACGAGTCCCTGGTCAGTTGCGAAGGCGACGTGGCGGTGGGTGATCCCCTGGACACGTGTGCGGTGGGGAGAAGGCAGTTCGCCGTGCGGGCAACCGACGCAGCGGGCCGGACCACCACAGAGATCGTCGAGTACTCGGTCGCTCCTGCACTGTTCCCGCCTCCGCTGGAGCCACGGTCGCCAGCGGGAATCCCGGTTGTGGTTCCGCCGCCCCTCGGCCCACCCCTCGACATCAGCGATCGAGGTACAGCGGTATGTCCTGAAGCCTGAGCTGGGGTGAACCACCTGTGGGCCAGGGGGCGCTGGCCGCGAGGCCGCATGTCTGCACCGGCACTGTCACATCCTCCTACAGCTCGGGCGTAGCGCAGCCGATATCAGGGTGTGTCGTCCCGTGCTCGCAGCGCCTACCTCGAACTCGCCGCCCCGTCGGGCGCAGCCCAGACCGTTCCGTCGGGCGCAGCCCAGACCGCCCCGTCGGGCGCAGCCCTCGTCACCCGGGCGTGCGTGGCGCTGATGATCATGATGATGAGCGGAACACTGACCATGGCGTCCGGGTCGCGGCCCGTCGATGCTCAGGAAGGCGTCGCACCCTTCGTCACCCTCCCACCCGGAAGCCCCCTCCCGTCGGGGGCCGAGTGCGCGACCCGAGTGCGCTCGGCCCCGCGAGGGTGGGAACCCAACGCGAGCAACGCCGCACCCAATGAGACCGTCGGCGCACCACTCACCGGCTCCTATGTGGGCCAGTTCGACCCTGCGATCGAGGCTCGGGTGGACGGGAACTTCACCGGAACGACCGACGAGATCTTGCGGTGGGGTGCGTGCAAGTGGGGCTTTGACGAAGACGACGTGCGGGCCCAGGCCTACGCCGAGTCCACCTGGCGCCAGAACTTCCAGGGCGACTGTGGGCGGGGCCACCAGACCCAGTTCGGTTTCGACGGTTGCGAGAGCGTCGGAATCCTCCAGGTGAAGGGCGCCGACGTCCCCGCGACCCATCCAGGCACCTGGCCGCATGCCCACCGATCGACCGCATTCAACGTGGACTACACCCTCGCCGTGCGTCGCCTCTGCTTCGAGGGGAGCGAGACCTGGCTCGGCCCCGACTACGCAGCCGGTGACCTCTGGGGCTGCATCGGTCGCTGGTTCTCCGGCGACTGGTACGTGGGAAGCCAGGACTACATCGCCACGGTCCAGGCCCACCTCGCCCAACGCCCATGGGCGGCGTGGCCGGATCAGTCGACCTCAACAAGCCCTGCTTCATCACCGAACACGACGGCCCCGGCCGTGACTCGTTCCACCGGGACTCGCCCGGCGGCTGGCACGACACCTCCTGCCTCGCCCAGGTCGGGGGCGTTGACTGGCACCGTCGACACTGCTCGTCAGGCCACCCCCACCACACGGCCAACACCCCCTCCCCCGATGGCCACGCCCGCAGCCGACCCGCCCCCCCAGACCGACCC
>ENA-ORXU01002965-ORXU01002965.1-marine-metagenome-genome-assembly--contig:-NODE-2965-length-10957-cov-2.441085_pt1 | contig 10957 bp, 9 predicted proteins | sample MGYA00237869_ERZ511484 | MGnify/ENA metagenome assembly ERZ511484 | reverse complement strand
TATTGCGGGTAGTCATATTCGCAGCTTGAATTCTCATGGCATTGTGGCGATTAAAGATCGCGAAGTGTATTCGCAGGATTTAGATCGAGTGATTGACGCGGCACAAGCCGTGGCGATTCCAGCAGATCAACGCATTCTGCATATTTTACCGCAGGAATATTTAATTGACGACCAAGAGGGCGTTAAAGAACCGCTAGGCATGTCAGGCGTTCGCTTGGAAGCGAAAGTACATTTGGTGACTTGCGCAGTAAATGCAGCGCAAAATATCGAAAAATGTATTCGAAGATGCGGCCTGGAAGTTGAAGATATTATTTTGGAACAACTCGCTTCCAGTTATGCAGTGTTGACAGACGATGAAAAAGAATTGGGTGTCTGCTTGGTAGATATTGGTGGCGGTACCACAGATATCGCAATATTTTCTGAAGGTTCTATTCGACACACCGGCGTTATTCCTATTGCTGGTGATCAGGTGACCAACGATATTGCAATGGCTTTGCGCACACCTACACAGCACGCTGAAGAAATAAAAATTAAGTATGCTTGCGCGTTAGCGAAATTAACGGGCGCAGGCGAAACAATAAAAGTACCAAGCGTTGGTGAGCGACCTGCTCGTGATTTATCTCGACAGGCATTGGCGGAAGTTGTCGAGCCGCGTTACGATGAGCTATTTACCTTAGTGCAGGCAGAACTGCGCCGCAGTGGTTACGAAGATATGTGTGCGGCAGGGGTTGTTATTACAGGTGGCACATCAAAAATGGAAGGCGTAGTTGAACTCGCCGAAGAAATTTTTCATATGCCAGTGCGACTTGGTGCGCCACAAAATATTGTTGGCTTAAAAGATATCGTGAACAACCCTATTTATTCAACGGGTGTCGGTTTGCTTGTTTATGGTATGCAGCAGCAAAAAGCTGACCCAAGATTTTCAAGCGAATCAAAAGCCAGTGTGTTTACAAAGCTTAAAGCATTTTTTCAAAAGCATTTTTAGTTTTAAATTTTTATAATGATCAAAAGCATCTACTCTAATATCGTATCCCCATTCCTCCAGAAAATGTTCAGGTAAAAGTGGTCGGATCGTTTTTACACCAACTCCTTCTTGTCCCACCTCAGGATTTCCTGCCGCAATATCCGCTAATTGTGTATCCTGCCATGGAGGAAAATAGCCGAGATTAGTGCCGGGTAAAAATTCAGTTTCGCTATTCGGAATTTCATCATTTGCGGTATGGGTAGGAATATTGAGCGATTCATAAAGTACGGCTACATCTGTATGGGTTTTGCTATCGCAATCATTGATGGCAGTTAGTCGTACCATATAAGTACCCCGCTCAGCATAAGTATGTGTTGGATGAATTTCGGTACTGGAAAATCCGTCGCCAAAATCCCAAACATAAAAACTAGCATGCTGACTTTGATTGGTCAACTGAATCGTATTGTTTTGAACTTGAAAATTAAAATCGACTATCGGAGGTGGATCAAAAACAGTAATGGTAAAGCTGGCAGTATCTGCGCCCGTGGTGTTATTAGCTATTAAACTGATTGTATAATCTCCTGATGTTGTATAAGTGACGGTAGGCTCAAAAAGGGTAGAGCTAGCTGGTTCACCTCCGGGAAACGACCATTGATAGGAAGTGGCAAATTCTGAAATATTAGCGAATGAGGTAGTAAGTGGGGCACAGCCTCCAGCTTCTACGATTCCAAATGCTGCTATCGGTTCTTGTGCCTTCAAACCAAAAGTGGTCAGGCATACTATCAATGCAGTCAATAATTTTTTATAGAGATGTCCGGGCATAATAATCCTTCAAAAGTGAATGAAAACAGGTGTAAGGAGACAGTCCCGGGAGGAATTATGATAAATCAGGCTTATTTTAGTAAAGCCTAAACTATAAAGCCAATAGATAATACAAGAAAAAAACACGCCAAAATATGGAATAGGGCGTTTTATAGGGAAAGGAGAAAAAATTCCGAACACTAAATTATTTTAATGTTCGGAATACGACTAAGTAGGAACTCCTACTTTGTCAATTTTTTAACAAAAGCGATCATATGCCATTTTAAGGTTTTGTGCAATAACTTCTGCTGGGCTACCCTCAATGTGGTGCCGTTCGATAAAGTGTACCAACTGACCATCCTTGAATAAAGCGATAGAGGGTGAAGATGGAGGATAGGGAAGTAAATATTCTCTAGCGCGCTCTGTTGCTTCGCGATCTACGCCTGCAAATACGGTCGTTGCTTTATCTGGACTCTTCTCGTGTTGTAGAGACATTTTTACACCTGGTCGCGCCATTCCTGCTGCACAACCGCATACAGAATTGACAACCAATAATAGAGTACCTTGCTGATTATCCAATGCCTGATCAACTGCCGCAGGGGTCGTAAGTCCTTCAAAACCATGATCGGTCAAGTCTTTGCTCATCGGAGCTACTAATTCTGGTGGATACATATTTTTAAATTTTTCTGTTTAAAATGTTCTTACAGAGATAGGCAATAAGTATTATTTCCTACTCCTCAATGGATTACAAAATTAGCTAAAATTAGCCAAATTAGGGGTGTTTCCGTTTGCTTAATCAGGTTTAGAACATCATAAAGCAGGAATAGGTTCGCTAAAATATGAACTTGAAAATTCCTGTAACGCTCCCGACAATCATATCGAAAACCTTTTTTACTATCCACAATTTTATTATTCTTACCAAAAAATACTACCCTATGCGATTCCTGCTCTTTTCCTTATTTCTAATATCTACCATGATTTGGGTGTCCTGTACCAAAGATAAACTTACCGATATTGATCCCAATCCGATGACCTGTGATCTCGTTCCTACCTATGATGGAGCGATTCAGGATATTGTAAATAATAGTTGTGCGATCCCTACCTGCCATGTTTCAGGAGGAAATGCGCCGGGAGTTTATACTTCTTACGCAGGCCTACTTCCAGAATTGAACAATGGGCAGGTAGAAAGTGAAGTGATCGATCAACGAGACATGCCTCGGTCACCTGGAGTGTTGACGGAGGTTGAGTTTGATCTTTTTCAATGTTGGATAGAGGCAGGATTTCCTGAAAATTAATTATCCGTATTTCAGATGATTTTCAGAAATTTTATTATGATAATAAGTAGTTAAGTTATTCCACTTTTTGTTTATTGAAATTTGATGCTGAACATTCTATTGTATAATCCGTTGTATCAACACTTTAGCATACATAAACAACGTCTCATGATTCAAAATCATAACGTTTATTTTCTCACCAAAAACAAAAATTATGGACAGTCTTGCTTATTTAATCGGTCTCGCTATTAATTTAGCTGTTGCTTACTACCTTTATACTGATGCAAACAAACATGGTAGAAATGGAGTTGTTTGGGGAATTTTCGGATTCTTTTTTAGCCTCATTACTTTAATTGCATATTTCGTTGTGAAATCTACCAGTAAAGAAACTGTATAAATTATGTATTGACTATTTCAAGCGTAAGATGTATTTATGGAAATTTTACGCTTGAAATAATTATAATTCTATTATCATCTTATTTTTTAAACGAATAAGTTAATCCATTCGTTTCCTATCGCTATATAGCTTCTCACCAAATCCTCTCTAAGTTTTTTGTCCTAAAAATTTCATTACTAAAATTAATGTTTATATTGTCTTTTCTATAAATAAGTACTTAAACTAATCTACATTAAAACGCATCCGGTAGAAATTAATACTGCTACATCATGAAAGGAATATTTACCCTATTACTAATGGGATGTTTATTTGTTGGCTATAGCCAAAACCCCAATACTCGCGATCTGGTTTATCGTACCTTTAAGGATACCAGAGTCATTAATACCCAATCAGTCGAAACTCTTCCCGCTCGGAAATTAGACATTCGTATCAGCCACCGCTTTGGAGATTTATTTGGAGCAAATGGAGGATGGGGTACATTCTATGGATTGGAAAATGCAGCCGATGTTTTAATTGGAGCAGACTATGGAATTACCGATAATCTAACCATCGGACTTAATCGTACCAAAGGTGCAGGTCCATTAACCCGTCTTGTCAATACCAATTTAAAATACAAAATACTTGGTCAGGGTATATCATCAGGTTCGCCAGTCACGCTTACGGTGCTGGCTGGTAGTTCTATTGCTACCTCAAAAAAAATTGATGATCCTGAATTATTGACCAGCTTTCCCAAAACAGCTCATCGGTTTATGTACAACTTTCAGGTGATGATTGGAAGAAAATTTTCGGATCGTTTTTCCCTGCAGCTTACACCCGGATTTGTGCACCGAAACCTGGTGACCGCAGCAGACGAGAATGGATTATTTAGTTTGGGACTAGCCTTTAGATTACAAGTAACTAAAGTGCTGGGTATTATCACGGATGCTACCATTCCGTTTTCAAGTTTACGAACTACTGAACGGGGATATTATATTCCACTAGGTGTCGGATTAGAGATTGATACAGGAGGGCATGTTTTTCAAATCAATCTTACCAACGCAACTGGACTCGCACCTGCAGATTACATTCCCAATACTCGTAGCAACTGGGCGGACGGACAGTTCAGAATGGGATTTACCATTTCCAGATTATTTAATTTATAGAATCATTTTTATGAAAAAAATAATACCTATTTTCCTTTTACTTCCGCTGTTGGGACTGCTTAGCTTGACTGAGTTTTCTAATAGCCTTGGAAATATTGATAGCCAAAAACCAGTACGAGAAGTACTGACTGCGCTCGGGGAACCGCAACCTGATCATTTTATTTCCAGTATGCCAGCTAAAGCCAGCATTGAAATTGGAGAAAATATAGTTTTTACCGGAACGGCCGAATCTGTATCTCTCCAAAGCCCGCATTTTGTTTGTACCTCTTGCCATAACGTGGAGAAAGAATTTGCCGACTTACGGGATACTGATCCGCAAAAAAGGTTGGAATATGCGGTTGAAAATGATCTACCATTTTTACCTGCTTCTCCCTTTTATGGGATAGTCAATCGAACGTCTTGGTACAATGGAGATTATGAAAAAAAATATGGTGACCTGGTTATTCCAGCGCGGAAAGACTTACGCGCAGCCATTCAACTTTGCGCCGTAGAATGTTCACAAGGAAGATTGCTGAAAAACTGGGAACTTGAATCTGTCTTAGGATATCTGTGGACACTGGAATTGAAAATGGAAGATCTTGCAATACCCGAAAATGAATACCCGAAATTTGAAAATGGAAATAGTAAAAATACTGCTTCGCTTATCGCAGATTTAAAATCTTATTATCCCCAATCTTCTCCTGCACATTTTGTCACGCCTCCTGAAGATCGTCGCACTGGTTATGATGTAGTAGGTAATGCAGAGAATGGAGAAAAACTATTTAATCATAGTTGTTTGCATTGCCATCAGGATCAGCGCTACTCTTTTTTTGAGTTGAACGATTCAAAAATAACCAAGAAATTTTTAGGGAAACACTTTCCAAAATACAGTCGCTATTCTATCTATCAGGTTAGTCGACATGGAGCACCTTCCCATCCGGGAAAGCGCGCGTATATGCCACAGTTTACAAAAGAAAAGATGAGCGACCAGCAGATAGAAGACCTGCGTGCTTACTTAGAATAAAAATAAGGGTAAGAAATGTAATCCAAATTACGCAGCCCTCAACTTATTCAACTTTGACTTACTCAATTTCTCCTGCACATAACTACCTGTCACTTCAAAACTAATCAGGTCTGATCTCGAAGGTAATTCAAACATAGCGTCGGTCAAAATAGCTTCGCAAATAGATCGAAGTCCACGCGCGCCTAATTTATATTCCAGTGCTTTTTCTGCTATAAAATCAACTGCTGATTTGGAGAAAGTAAGTTCGATACCTTCCAGTTCGAATAGCTTTTCATACTGCTTGAACAAAGAGTTTTTAGGTTCTGTCAATATACGAACAAGTGCTGATTTATCGAGTGGTTCCAGATAAGTAAGTACTGGTAATCGACCAATCAATTCAGGGATAAGTCCGAAGGCTTTTAAATCCTGATGACTTATATATTGTAGTAAATGATCGCGGTCGATTTTAAAATCAGTTGGTTTACTAAAACCGATAACTTGCGTATTGACACGTTTAGCGATATGTTTTTCAATACCATCAAATGCGCCACCGCAAATAAAGAGAATATTTTCAGTGTTGACAGGCACCATTTTTTGTTCAGGATGCTTACGACCACCTTGTGGCGGAACATTGACCTGTGTACCTTCTAGCATTTTCAACATCGCTTGTTGTACACCTTCTCCTGATACATCGCGTGTGATAGACGGGTTGTCCATCTTACGGGCAATTTTATCAATTTCATCAATATAAACAATTCCTTTCTGAGCAGCTTCTACATTATAATCACAAACTTGCAGCAATCGACTAAGAATACTTTCTACATCTTCTCCAACATATCCTGCTTCGGTAAAAACAGTCGCATCTACAACTGCAAAAGGCACCTTTAGGAAACGAGCTACGGTTTTGGCCAGTAGTGTTTTTCCGGTTCCAGTACGACCTACAAAAAGAATGTTGGATTTTTCGATTTCGATATCATCTGTGCGGGTCTGTCTTAATCGCTTGTAATGATTATAAACCGCTACACATAAAAATTTCTTAGCATCATCTTGTCCAATAACGTATTGGTCTAGATGAGATTTAAGCTCCATTGGGGTAATAGAGTCGGGAAGGATAAAATCAGTAGAAGGGGCTTCTTCTTTTTTTCCGGAGTATAATTCTTCCTGAATAATTTCATCTGCCTGTTCTACACATACTTCACATATATGACCATCAATTCCAGCAATAAGAATAAGGGCTTCGGCTTTATCTCGTCCACAAAAAGAACATCGATAATTGTTCTTGCTTCTTCGCATGTCAACTTGTATTTATAATTGTTTTTTTAATTAAACGGTGCTTACACCGATTTGTTAAGCAAACTCGGTATAAAATCAAAAAAAGTCGCTTTGGAAATTGGAGGTTACTATCTGAAAAAGCTTTCACAAGATAGATAAATTACCCGATTTCTCAAAGCGACTTCTATTCAAAAAACAGACTATAAGACCTAATTAGGCCGGTTTGTCTTCTTTACGCGGATTATTACGATCCAGTACTTCGTCAATCAGGCCATAAGCTTTCGCTTCTTCAGCCGTTTTCCAGTTATCACGATCACTATCTTTTTCGATAGTTTCGTAATCCTGTCCAGTGTGAAAAGCAAGGATATCGTATAATTGCTTCTGTAAGTCCTTGATCAGGCGGTAGCTGATTTCCATTTCAGTAACCTGTCCCTGCATACCACCCATTGGTTGGTGAATCATCACTCGACTATGGTATAAACAAGTACGCTTGCCTTTTGTTCCGGCAGCTAACAATACTGCTCCCATAGAAGCGGCTAATCCAGTGCAAATCGTACCTACATCAGGAGAAACATATTGCATGGTATCATAAATACCCAGTCCGGCAATGACCGAACCACCAGGGCTGTTGATAAACATTTGGATGTCCCGCTTTGGGTCAGTAGATTCCAAAAACAGGAGCTGAGCCTGAATAACGTTGGCTACATAATCATTTACAGGAACGCCCATAAAGATAATACGATCCATCATCAAACGGGAAAAAACGTCCATTCCTACAATATTCATCTGCCGCTCTTCAATAACCTGAGGCGTAAAAGCGTGAATATTAGGAGCCGCCGTCTTCATATACTTATCTAAGTGCATGCTATTCATGCCCAGATGCTTGGTGGCGTATTTTTTAAATTCATCTTGGTGAAACATTGATCAGTTTTTTAAGTGTTTAAACAAATATGCGAATTGAAGATTTTCCCCAATTCGCAAGTTCTTTCTTACTACTTATAATACAAATAAACACCACAAACGGTTCATTTTATCGATATTATAAGGTGGCTAGTGCCAAGTTTTACTCATTTTCTGCAGTAGCATCTACTGGAGACTGCTCCTGATTTTCTGCTACATCTATTTCAGCAATATCTTCTCCTGTCGCTTCCTTCGGATTCATTTTTTCGTTGAGCGCTTTTACTTTTGCTTCCAACTCCTCTTTGGTGATAGATATTTTGTTTAACGCAATTTGTTCCTTGATTGATTCAAAAACCTTGTCCGAAAGTAATCTTTCATACATCTGATTCACCTGTTGACGATCTTCCATCAATCGGTTAGCGGTATTTAAAACAATCAGTTCATTGCTTTCATATCCACCGAAATACTGTCGGATTTGATTCTTAAATCCTTCTAATAATTCTTCTTCAGAAACTTCAAGTTTCGCCTTTTCCTGAATCTTATTGGTAATTAGATTCCAACGAAGGTTATCTTTAATTTTTTCAAAATCCTTATCGATGTCTTCGTCTTTTACCTCCGCGTTGTTGTTTTTAATCAATTTGCGGAGGAATTTTTCTGGTAAGTCAATTTTATTTTTCTCAATCAACTGCTCTTGTACCTCCTGAAATAACATACCATTAGTAGATGCTTCGTATTGCTTGCCCATCTCTCCTTTGATAAAATCACGAGCTTCTGCTTCCGATTTAATTTTTCCTTCTCCAAAGACTTTATCAAAGAAAGCCTGATCCATTTCCGATTTTTGAATACGGGAAACATCTGCAATCGTCCCTTCAAAGTTATTTCCTATTTCTGGATTTTCATCGTTTTCCTGTATCTGTAAGAGGTATTTTTTTACAAATTCATCATCCTTGCCTTTTTCCAGATTATAAATATCGAATCGAACCTTATCGTCTTTCTTTTTACCCAAAAACTGATCTCGGTATTCATCGGTAATATCCTGCACTAACACATTAAAGGTACTCGCCCAGCCATTTTCTTTTACTGCATCTCCATCCAGCTCCTCTGCATTGATAGCAATAATATCATTGTCTATAATAGCATCATCTACACTTGCCCGGTCGCCTGTTCTTTTCAGCAAATCCTCCAAGGTAGTATCCACCTCCTCTTCTGGAATAGTGACTTCGTAGAAATCATATTTACTATCACTACCCATTCCGTTGAGTGCTACATCGGGAGCAGTTCCAATATCAAAATGGAAAACGTAATCCTTCTTTGCATTAATATCAAAGTCAATTTCACCCTGCTCGTCAGAAGGAAGAGGAGAACCAATAATGTTCCCTTTGAATTCGGAAAGGTATTTTCCTACTTTATCTTGTAGAATTTCGTTGACGGCATCTGCCAGAATGGCTTTACCATACATTTTTCGAATCGTATTTAGCGGTGTTTTTCCCTTACGGAAACCCTTTAATTGTGCCTTTTTACGATAATTCGTCAATTCTGTATCCACTTTCGATTGATAGTCTTCCGGGGTGATGGTGACGGCAATCGTAGCGTTCAAATTGTCATGATCTGTTTTGACAATCTCTGCCATAAAATTGTTATTTTTTTGAAGCTGACTAGTAGAATAAAATCTAGTAATAAACAGCTACATATTAGTTAGTAAAATAAAAAAAGGATGGAGAACCTGATGACTTCTCCATCCTCCCACGGGCAATGGTTTTTTATAATAATGATATTAAAATAAAGCACATTGCCGACTATTAAGTGCGGGTGGAGGGACTCGAACCCCCACGCCGTGAAGCACCAGAACCTAAATCTGGCATGTCTACCAATTTCATCACACCCGCATCAGCACTTTAAAAAGCTCCGCAAAGATACCAAATTTTCTATTATTTTATTCCCGTCTTTGACTTTTTCTGTGGGAAATGTTATTTTCATAGTTTATTATGCAGCAAGTACTCACATATCCAGATCACGAACAACGTGAAATTGAATTAGCTTATCAATTACTCCTCGACTCCATCAAGGTGGAAATTGACGATGCCGATCGTAAAAATATCCAAACAGCTTACGAATTGGCTGTAAAGGCACACATCAAACAGCGTCGTAAATCCGGAGAACCTTATGTCCTCCATCCTATTGAAGTAGCTCGAATCTGTGCTTCCGAAATCGGACTGGGACCGACTGCAATCATTAGCGCCTTACTACACGATGTGGTCGAAGATACCGATGTGACCCAAGAAGAAATTAATTCTCGCTTTGGTGAAAAAATCGGAATCATCGTAGATGGCCTCACCAAACTGGATGGTCTATATAATGTACCAAGCCCACAAGCCGAAAATTTTAAAAAAGTAATCAAAACCCTGCTCGTTGACATTCGGGTAGTATTGATAAAAATGGCGGATCGCTTACATAATATGCGGACCCTCGGCGCCATGCCTCAACACAAGCAGCTTAAAATTGCTGCTGAGACCAGTTTTATTTACGCTCCTCTAGCGCATCGGCTAGGTTTATATAATATCAAAACAGAATTCCAGGATCTGTGCATGAAAGCTACTGAACCTGAAATGTATGAGGAGATCAGCAGAAAATTACAGGATTCCGAAAAAGAACGGAATATCTATATCCATAAATTTATCGAACCACTTACTACTCAACTCAACAGTATGGGGATAGACTACCGAGTCATGGGCCGCCCCAAATCTATCTTCTCTATTTATAACAAAATAAAAACCAAGAAAATTCCTTTCGAAGAAGTTTATGACCTCTTCGCAGTACGTATTATTGTCAATGTTTTGCCCAAGCTGGAAAAACAGATTTGTTGGCAGGTATATTCTATGGTTACGGATGTTTATCGTCCCATTCCCGAACGACTAAAAGATTGGGTGACAACCCCAAAAGCAAATGGATATGAATCCCTGCACACGACAGTAGTAGGGCCGAGTGGCCGATTCGTAGAAGTACAAATCCGGTCGGAAAGAATGGACGAGATTGCTGAACGTGGATTTGCAGCACACTGGAAATATAAAGGGGTCAATACCCAAAGTGAAAATGTATATGAGCAATGGTTGGATACCGTTCGGGAGACACTGGAAAATCAGGATAGCGATGCCATAGATTTTGTCAATGATTTTAAAACCTCCCTTTTTAATGAAGAAGTATATGCTTATACACCCAAAGGAGATT
>ENA-ORXU01002964-ORXU01002964.1-marine-metagenome-genome-assembly--contig:-NODE-2964-length-10958-cov-2.952118_pt1 | contig 10958 bp, 8 predicted proteins | sample MGYA00237869_ERZ511484 | MGnify/ENA metagenome assembly ERZ511484 | reverse complement strand
GCACAGCGCTGAGGGCGAGGTATCCGAGGAGGACAAAGCTCCCAATTAGCGCAAGTTGAATAAATGGAAAAAACCGGAGCGCCCGCAGCAGCGTGCTCTCGAAGTAATAGATCCGGTTGTCGCCGCCCGTAATTGGCTGTACCCCGTTCTCTCGCAGGTCGTCGAGTTGACGGCGCAGGCTTTCCATACGTGGCTCGTCGCCAAAGTTAGCGTGGCCAATAATGCTGTCGGTTGGGTCGACGAGCAGCAGCGGGATCGTTTTGTTGCCTTGAATGATCTCGGTGTAGACACTTAAGTCGCAAACTTCAGCCTCGGCGTCGGAGAGGTTGCGAATACGACGCTGGGCATCGGCCCACCGTTCTACCTTTTGTCGCTCTTCGCTGGCGAGCTGGCGCACGAGGTAACCCGCCGAGACACCACTGCCGCTAACGATGAGCAGGCCGATGCCGGCTAGGATCCATTTCCACTGACGGGCGCTGAACGACATGCGGGGGCTAAGATGGCGCGAGCCGGACAACTACCTTTACCTAAGAAGTGTGACTTGCTTGCCTGTTGCAAACCAAAGCTTATGTCGACAATTGTCTCCGATACCGTTTCTGTTTCACCTCAGCCTGAGGCAGCACGGCGCGACATACGTGAGCTAACGGATGAAGGGCTCGCTGCCTGGCTGGTTGAGGAGGGAGAAAAGAAGTTCCGGGCCAAGCAAATCCGAGAATGGTTGTGGCAGAAGGGCGCGACCAGCTTCACAGAAATGACGAGCCTTGGCAAAGGATTGCGGCAAAAGATGGACTCGGCCTTTGAGATTCGGCCATTGCAGGAAGACTTTCGTCAAAACTCAGCCGACGGTACCGTAAAGTTGCGCTTTCGGCTCTTTGACGGCCACCTCATAGAAAGTGTGCTCATCCCTGTGGAGCGCGATCAGCGATTTACGGTGTGCGTGAGTTCGCAAGTGGGTTGTAGCCTTACCTGTAGTTTTTGCGCCACCGGCAAAATGGCGAGGGTGCGCAACCTCACGGGGGCTGAAATTTATGATCAAGTGCGACTGGTAAATGCCGTCTGCGAGGCGCAATATGGACGGCCGCTTACGAACGTGGTTTATATGGGAATGGGTGAACCTCTACTGGCCTACGCGCCGGTAATGCGTTCGATCGAGTTGATCACCTCACCAAATGGGCTCGGCATGAGTGCTCGACGCCTCACCATATCGACCGCGGGCATCGCGAAGGCCATCCGGCGACTGGCTACCGATGAAAGCAAGGTAAATTTGGCGCTGAGTCTACACGCGCCCACAGATGCGCAGCGCTCTGAGATCATGCCGATCAACGATAGTAACAACCTGGAGGTGCTCATGGACGCTCTCGAGGAGTACTATCGGCTTACCCACAATCGCATTTCTTACGAGTATATCGCGCTGCGCGGCTTCAACGACTCAGAGGAGGATGCCCACGCCCTGGCCAACCTCTGCCGTCGCTTTCCAGTACGCGTCAACATTATCGAGTACAATCCAGTGGCCGGCGATGACTGGCAAAAGAGCGAACCCCACGTCATCGATCGATTTGCGCGCGTGCTCCGGGAGCGTGGTGTCATGGTCACGGTGCGTCGAAGTCGCGGAAAGGATATCGATGCGGCCTGTGGGCAATTGGCGAACAATAATGGGGCTGCTGCGCGTGCTTGATGGTGATCTCGAGCCCCTGGTAAACCCTGGGCTAATCGATACATCGCCGCTATGCGGCTCTCCGGTAAAAAATCCCCGCCAGCCGAAGGCACCGCACTCATCCCTCAAACCCCGTGGGCTGGCCTTGCACTGTGGTGTACTTAAAGCTCAACTTTTGCTCGGGGTAGATGCGCTTGAAAGCACTTTGCACCATGAGGGTGCCCTCGTGAAAGCCACAAAGAATGAGTTTGAGCTTGCCGGGGTACGTGTTGATGTCGCCGATAGCGTAGATGCCCGCTTCGCTGGTTGCGTAGTCGCGGGTATTGACGACGACGGCGTTTTTCTCAATGCCGAGCCCCCACTCGCCTATTGGGCCGAGTTTTGGCGAAAGCCCAAAGAGAGGAATGAAGTTATCGCAGGCAATTGAGCGCTCGCCTTCGACTTTAGTTTTGATGCGAACGCCTGACAAACCCTCGTTGGCAGAGCCTTCCAGGGCGATAGCCTGAGCCTCGGTAGTGAGCTTGATTTTACCGGCTTGAGCTAGCTCATGGACTTTCTCGACCGAATCGAGCGCGCCTCGAAAGCTGGTGCGGCGATGAATTAGGGTGACCTCGGCGGCGACCTCGGCCAGGAAAATTGTCCAGTCGAGGGCGGAGTCGCCACCACCGGCAATTAAAATGCGCTTGTCGCGGTACACTTCCGGATCGCGAATGATGTAGTCGACACCGCGATCCTCAAAGGCTTGAATGTTGGGGAGTGGCGGCTTGCGCGGCTCGAAGCTGCCAAGCCCGCCAGCAATTGCTACCACTGGAGCCTCGATCACCTCGCCTCGGCTGGTTGTGAGGCGAAAGCCTTCGACTCCACTGTCGCGGCCTAACTCCTCTCCACTAATCCGTTCGAGCTTTTCTGCCCGCTGGCCGAGGCTGTATGTTGGCTTGAAGGGCGCGATTTGCTCTTCGAGCTTGTCCACGAGCTCTCCAGCCAGCACGCTCGGGTAGCCTGGTATGTCGTAGATCGGCTTCTTAGGATAGATCTCGGTAAGCTGCCCACCAACCTGCGGTAAGGCATCTACTAGGTGACAGCGGAGTTTGAGTAGACCAGCCTCAAAGACGGTAAAGAGGCCTACGGGGCCAGCACCGATGATGAGGATGTCGGTATAAATCGGCTTCGGCATGGTGAGCAAGAACGTCCATATCTAAGCAAGGTTGAAAGGCTACTTGAGGATTCAAGTATACCGGACATATTGATTTTTCCCTAATGACATACTCCATAATTCCCTCATCTTCAACAAGGTGTGTCATAGGCATATAACTAAAGTTCTACACCTAAAAACCCATATCCATACCTCCCGTATTTGGCAGTTTATGCTTTGCAGGTGCAAGTTGCCATCGCTCGATAATGAGTGTTCATTTAATTCGCTTAGTTATGCGTACTACCCCCCCCCATTTTTTCCAAACTGAACAAGTTTTTCTTGGCTGCAGCCGCAGCAGGACTAACGTTCACGGCATGTGATCGCGACACGATCTTGCCACAAGACAGCGTCCTGAGTGAGGATGCATCCTCCATAGTGATCCGAGAGTCAATCGGCGAAGACTTTAGCCACATTATCGCGAATGCTCCGGATTTGGTCGAGGCACTCGCCGCAGAGTGCCTTAAAGAGACAACAGGTGAGCGCGAAGTGCTCTATGTAAATCTCAAAGATATTGAGGTAACACCAGGCAGGACATTCTCTGACTTGCTCCAGTCAATGAATCCGGATATGCCGCATGATTACTTTTCACATCAAGTAGTGCGTGAAGATCCGAGGCTGGCCCTCTATCTCCATAAGCCTCTTGCTATGTCTCAGAGCGAATTCCTGCAAAGGATTAGCAGCATTACGAAGGTGTATGCCGCCGAAGGTGAGGACATGAGCAGGCTTACGTACTTTCAGAATGGGAACAGGCTCACAAATAGTACCGGAGTTGAGGAATCAGATCCAGTATTTGTGTTCGCTGAAAGCGATAGAATCCAATTCGATCAGAAAGTGAGTGACAATGTAGTTAGTATCGTTAACGTTGCTGAATTTGAAGGGACTACTTACTATTCTGCTCGGTACCCCTCGCCAATGCACTTTGATGAATACGTTGCGACGTTCGGTGAACCGGAGGAAAGATCCCTTAGCGCGAGATCATCAATGAGAGATCAATTGCCTGCCGCGTTTGACCTTACGCAGCGAATCTTATACAAAGATTTCCCAGACCCCTGGTACCACAGCAAGTTCGAACTAAGAACGAGCATGGTTGGAGTTTCAAGTGGGCGTATTTCGCACGAGTTTGAAATTCACAAGCACCAGAAAGGCGACTGGGTCTTTCTATCCGATCAAGCACCTAGTATTAAATGGAAGATTGACCTTGCTAACGGCGACGAAGGGCATAGGGTAAAATATCACTACAGTGATAAAGACGGAGGATCAGGCTTTGACAAATTTAAAGTTAGCTACACAACAAAGGTGAAGATTCCCGGAGGTTTTGAAGCTTCTGCCACGCCAAGTGTAGAATTTGGCCGCAAGGACGATGACTTTCTTGGAGAGAGTTTTGCCTATTACGTTGATTGGGTCGAACCTAGCTCGTGGGGCCACCATTACATTTCAGGAGCTAACTGGGAGCATTGGATCAACATTGATTACCCATAGCGCGAGCGCTTTTCAGGCAGATCCTACCTAACCGGACCCGTCGTCATTCAACAGGATTGGCGACGGGTCAATTTATCGATTACTATGAAGAATGGTTTTCTCGCTCTATCACTAGTTTTAAGCACAATCAGCTATTCCCAGACATACTTACAGCTAGAGGCTGCTCAGGCATTCAATGATACCGGTGACCTTCTGGGGGAATCGCTTTCTGGAAGCATTGGGTTTCATCTCAGCAAAGCATGGTCAGTGCAGCTATCCTATCGCGCATCTCACTTTGGTGGTGATTCCTACCCGGAGGAGTTTTACCGGGATACTCCTAATCTCCTAATTCGTGATCGTTGGCTAGAGAATTACCCCACTGTGGCACTACCTAGCAATTATGATATTTCAGGTTATGAGTTGTTACCCCAATTATCGAGTACACGCGGATCAGCGATTACTGTTGATTTAAACTACAGCTTGCCGTTATGGAGAAAGCATAATCTATTCTTAGATATGACCGCTGGTGGAGGTATTGCACGCTATCGATCAAACAGGATTGGAGTTATTGCAACTGCTACAGTTAGTAGTCAGTTCTTAGACTTCGAAGGCACTATAGTAGGCCCCTCAGTAGACGCCCACATCTTGCCCGTATTCAAGACTCAATTAACCTTAAATTATTCTATCAAGGCCTGGACCTTCGGTCCATATTTAAACACGAATTTTCATGATGCTTACAGGGCTTTCATGATTGGCGTATCTCTTCGGGTAACACCAAATTGGGAAAAGAAAACCAATTGAGTTTTCACTAGCCAACAGCTTTACCGTATCATCACAGCCAGACTTGCAATACCCCAACGACTCATTAGGCGTACATACACCAAGCCGCGCGCCTCTGGAGCACTAAGCGATACGGTTTGATCGCCAGGCACGAGCCGCAGGCCGGCTCGGGAAGCAAGCAGACGACCGTCCACACTTATTATGTCCAGCCGTGCATCTGCAACGAAATCAGCACGAATCCTCACTTGGACGGTACCGGCAACAGCAAGAGCGCTAAAGGATATCTCCCTAGGCAACTCTGCCACCCCCGACGGTTCATTGTCGAAGTCATCTTCTGTTACCGTGAAACTCGCGCCAACGCTGTCAATGGAAGCGCAAATCCCTGCCTGAAGTAAGGCAGCACTCAGCGAGTCTACACCGCGCACGTTGACTCCGAGACTGTCGGGAGAAACGTAGTTGACACTCGAGGTATCGCTGAGTTCGATAACCGCTGCGTGGATCGTGTACGTTCCCTCCTGCGTAACTGAAAACCGCGGCACATCCGAGAAAGCGACAATGGTAGGCCCCTCACCAGTAGTTAAAAAATAGAGCTGTTCCTGCCCACTAAACTTGAGGGCAGCCACACTTTGCACCGCGATGAGTGTCACAGTGTCCATGCTCGCATTGCTCTGCTTGGCGCCAGCGATTAGCTCGCCCGACTCTACGATGCAGGCGCCCTCGGTCGGAGCCTGCGGGAAGTACACTTGGGCAGTCTCAAACCCAACTTGGGCACAGATATCTCGGTCTACAAGATCGGAGATAAATGCATCGAGCGTGATGTTGCCGTAGTCTACTTCACTGAGGTTGAGGTAGTTCGCAGCCATCGGATCGTCAACCTCTGCAATCAAGGGATAGATCGTGTAGAGTCCGGTGTCGGTAGCCGCCACCGTGAAGGTTGGCTGAGCCGCTGCGGCAATCAATACGCCGTCTTCACCCGCAGCGAGTAAGTAATGCGCATCTATATCACCGCTGAGTTCGGGTGCTCGGGCTACTGTAGCAGAAAGCGTCACCATCATCCCATCAGGTGAAAATTCTGCTGCACGCGGCTGTAGTGAACCGACTGCAATTGTACACTCTACTCCAAAATCCGTCGGTATGAAAAACGATGCACCAACTTCATCGAGATCCGCGCATCGTTCGCCAAATGCCGCGACGACATCGGGGACGGTGCGACCGTCGGCCGCAAGCTCGGATGGCGCGATGTAGTTAGCGGACGTATCGGTATTCAGCTCGGCAAGCAAGGTGTGAATGCGGTAGCGGCCACGCTCGGTAACCACAAAGTTGGGAACCGTATCCGTTTGCGCAACAACACGCTCTTCGCCAACCGAAAGGATGTACAGTACATCGGCTCCTGCAAAGAACATGGCGTTCTCCTCACGGAAGGCGTTGAGCGTAAAGCTGCTGTCGGCATTCTGCACCACCGGATCGCTCAATAGTGTGCCGGCATAGGCCTCGCATTGAGCAAGAGCCACGGGTACTGCGAAGCTACTGAGTAGTAAAAGCGTTGCGCAGAACTGCAAAACCCGCGTTGCTAAAAATTTCATGTCAGGTGTTTAGGTGGACGATTTGGAGCTGCTTAGCGTAGGCTACGCAACACATCGCCGCAAACAGCAAAGAACGCAACTGCATCGTGAATCCCCTGTCAGGCTACCCTAACATATCTCTACCCAGACCTTCAAGCCCGAACCAGCGCGACAACAGTGCCGCCCGCCCCTCCGCCCGTTACGCGAGCACCATATACCTCCGATCGAGACAAGAGCTTATCGACCAGCGCATCGGTAGCCTCATGACCTAACCCTATGGATGAGTACGAGTGGTGGCTCTCCAGCATAGCAGTACCCAGCGCAACGAGTTCTTCCTCACTCAGCCGTCGCTCGTGCAGCGAAGCGTCGCGCAGTATATGCTCGAAGCGCTGCACGCGCTGCTCTTCATATACGGGGTGGGCAGTGCATGCTCGCACGCGATACAACGTACCGACCTCTACGATCGAGAGCTGATCGTTAAGCTCGCCATAGCGTTCTAGAAATGTGGCTCCAGACATTGTTTCCGGCAAGGCAAGTTCCAGCTCGGATCGAAAACGATTCGCATCAATGTTGGCGAGATATCCGCCTGAAGAGATGCCAAATTTACTTTCGAGGATCTGCCGGCCCATGAAGGTGGCGGCTCTAGCCCGCCCGTATGGATTGTCAGCGATACTATGCCCTACCCCGCTGCTGTATCGCTCAAACACCGCGTTGCGGGGCATCCGAATGGGATCACCCACCCATGCAGGCTGGCATCGGATGGGCAGGAGTTGGCCCACCTGTCCGCAATGAACAGCGAGTTGATCCATCAGTCCACAGGGAGCGCCAACAACTTCATTCTCCACCCGCTGCGCCAGGCGAGCAAGCTCTAGCGGGGGTATCCTGAAACTATAAGCTTTTGCCAAAACACGAAGCGTCGCCACCTCCAAAGCCGCCGAGCTAGACAGCCCTGCGCCGAGCGCGATCTCGCTCTGGACCTCTATTAGCATCCCGCGCAAATGCAAGAGACGCGTGCTCTCAGCAAGCGCGCATGCTCCAAGTACATAGCGTGCCCAGGACGGTATGTTGGAGTCTGCATCGCTGCCGGCCACCAGTTGGCGCACCTCTTCGAGGCTGTGCCGAGTCGTCAGCACCTCGCGGCTTGGCAACTCGCTCGTCAGCACAATTTCTGAACCCTCTCGCCAGCTTAGGCGCACCAGTGTGCGATCTGCTATTGGCAACTGCAACAACAAAGCACCAGAGTAGTCTGCCACGCCACCCATCACATCAAGGCGCCCCGGAGCGGAAGCCTCGTAGTACGCAGGTTCAGGGCTTGGAGAAGAAGACGGCAAGCCTGAATTTAATGGTGGGTGAGGTCGTAGTCCTCGAGATTTACTGCTCTTAGTTCGGCAGCTTTCTGCTCTGGCATCGTGTCGGCCATAAAGGTGTCGGCCCCAGTCTCGGGTCCTGCCAAGAATTTCTGCAAGCCGGGCCGACGCAGAGGAGGTTGAATGAGCATATGCGTTCTAAAGCCTGAATACTTGACCCCGTCCAATGGGGACTGAAGTAATGTCATAACGTATGGAAATGACATACCATACAGGAGATCGTAGCGTCGGTTTACTTCTTGAAAAACAGCCGCGAAGCCATCGATTTCATCGTCATTAAAATTGGCCAGCGTTGCATGATCGACCCTTGGCATCACCATTACCTCATACGCGAAGCGGGCGTAAAATGGTACGTAAGCGACAGCGTGTTCATTGCTCGCCACGATGCGCCGTCCGTCCTCCAGTTCGGCCGCTAGCAACTCCCCCATCAGATCGCCCTTAGTAGCGGCGTGGTGTTGTTCGGTAGCAGCGAGGTAACGCGATACGAGACCTACCGGAAAGTCGAGCGCGTATAGTTGACAGTGCGGATGAGGATTCGATGCCCCAACCAGCTGTCCTTTGTTTTCGAAGACGAGTAAGCTATCGATGTTGGGATCATCCAGAAATTCTTTGGTTTGGCTTCGCAGCTCGCGAAATACGGCTTGCACGTTGGCAAGTGGTATAGAGGCCATCGTGAGATCGTGCCTGGGATGGTAGCACAGCACGCGGGCCTGTCCATATGCCCGCGACTTTTTCAGGAGTTCGTTCTCAGGTTGCTCAACGGCCGGAGCATTCTCGCCTACTACCGGGTGGTCGTTGTCGAACACATACAAGGGGTCGTACATCGGGTTGGTGATGCCGCTTATACGCTCGACGCCTGGGCAGAGGTAGCAATTGGGGTCGTGGGCAGGTGGTGGCTTTACTACTTCGCTGCGCTCGTCAAAACTCCAGGGCCGCTGATTGCGGTGGGCCGCATACACGATCCATTCGCGGCGGAGGGGGTGATAGCGTTTGTGCCAGGTGGAGGAGGGCATGGTCTTGAGAATTTGGTACCACTAGGTGCACAAAGAAGACACGAAGCGCACTAGTGTCGGGTTACTCATTCAGTACGGAGACGCAGGAGTATTAGGGCCTGGGAGGCTGTAATGGCACCCCTGAGAGCACAAAGAAGACGTGAAGCTCACTAGTGTTAGGCACCGCAGAGATGCAAAGGAGAACGGAGAGAGCGCAGGCGTTAGCCGGGGCTAATTTTGTGTTCTTCGTGATTCCCTAGTGTCCTTTGTGGTACTTGCTACCCACACCAAACCAACCCCAACAAGCACATAGCCCAGCACCGACCATAGCGTAAGAGACAAGTTTTGGCGAAAGCCCCAAGAGAAAAGGACAGGGGCGATAGCCGTACCGACCACCATGAAGACACGCACCGAACCCTTGATAGAGCCGAGGTGACGCGGACCATAGCGCTCCGCCCAGAGGGCAGGCCAAAGCACACCTTCAACGCCCATTGTGGTACCAGCGAGGATGAAGAAGGCGGGCACGGCGAGGCGAGCATCGACGGTAGCCAGCACGAGCAAGGCCAGCAGCATCGGCGCGTAGAGAATGAGCAGCAATCGCTCGGCCCCAAAGCGATCTACGAGGGGACCGCCCACGAGTACGAAGACACTTCGCGCAAGGCCATAGGCGCTAAGTCCGAGGGCCATCCAGGCAATGGTGTAGCCGCGAGCCTCGGCGAAGAGCGACTGGTTGAAGACGACGCCTGTGATGATAAAGGCGGTCGACATGTAGGCGGGCAGAAGGAGCAAGAAGCGCGGGTCACGAAAGACCTCGTTGCGCGTCCAGCTGCGGCGTGATTCGGTAGCGGCAGGGGCATCGGCTTCACGGCCCTGGGCTACTGTTTCGGCGCGCTGAAATCCGTCGCCAGCCCGAATCAAGAGCCAAACTGCGGGAATGAAAAGTAGAAGTAACGCAGCGGCAGCGGCCTTCCAAACAGTGAGGTAGCCGACCGCGCCGATAAGGGCTACGGCGGCAGGGGGCACGACAACTTCAGCGGCCGACTTCCCGACGTTGGTGAGCGACAGCGCCTTGCCGCGCCCGGCCTCGAAGTAGCGCCCAATAGTAGCTGAGGCAATGAGCGGCAGCACACCCTGGCCACCTAGCCGTACCACGTAGAGCGCGACGGCAAACGCCACCACCCCAGGCGCATACGCAAGCCCGAATAAGCCCGCGGCGATGCATGTGGCTACGACGGTGCTGACTACGCGAACGCGATGTCGATCGATACGCGCCCCGACGAAGGGTAGCGTAAAAGCCGAGGCCAGTGTAGCACCGGAGTACAGCAGGGCAAAGCGACCCTCCGCCCAGCCCATGCTGGCCGTGACACTAGCTACGAACAGGCCCACGAAATAGGTCTGCCCCACCGAACTCGAGAAGGTGTGCAAAAAGCCAAATGCGAGGTAGCGCGGGTAATTCGTGAGTAGGTGGCGGAGGGTCATGGCAGCCGGCTAAGGTGCATCGCGTTTGGTCAGCTAACTTTCCGGCATGATGAGCTTACCTACTTTTTTTCTTGTAGTGCACTATTCGCGAATCACCCGAATCGCTGTCCTACTTACGGCAGTGGGACTGACCATTTTATCCTGCACCCCCAAAACGGTCGCAGATCGCAGCAGTTCAGAAGCCATCAATGGCATCACCGAGTCGATCGCCGAACCAACGACCAATGTCGATCCCTCCTTCGCCGCGACGGGTTTTAGCGAAAGCGGGCCGGTGAGTGTGGGTGCATTCAACACTACCGCCGCTCAGGAGGCCACGATCGACTCGCTGATCTCGGTCATGACCGTCGAGGAGAAGGCCGGTCAGATGAATCAGTACACCAGCTTCTACGATGTTACTGGACCTGCGCCCGAGGGCGGCTCGGCCGAAGAGCGTTTTAATCAGGTGCGCGAAGGACTCGTCGGCTCGATGCTCAA
>ENA-ORXU01002963-ORXU01002963.1-marine-metagenome-genome-assembly--contig:-NODE-2963-length-10960-cov-2.888266_pt1 | contig 10960 bp, 12 predicted proteins | sample MGYA00237869_ERZ511484 | MGnify/ENA metagenome assembly ERZ511484 | reverse complement strand
TATTTTAAGAAAAGACAATATTTGAATAGTTGGCGACCATTTTGAGTCATATTGCTATTTCAATTCACATAATTTCTATCTTGCTGCCATTTAGCAGGATTATTAATAATGTATCTACGAATGTTGTTTAACGATCTTTCATCGCGAATAATGTGTTCGTAAAATCTAGATTGCCAGTAAAAAATATCATCATCGTTTTGGCGACACCATCGCGTTACCGATGATTTATATGAACGAACGATTACGCTCAACGTGCCAGATTTTGGCGACAATTTGGACATTTTTTCGGGTAAATTCCATTCGTCGTCATTCGTAGGGACGTACCATGGTACGTCCCTACCGCCATCGTTGCATTTGAAATCATGCCGATTGGTGTTATTGGGGTTATCAATGATGATTATGCCGTGGATGTGATTGGGCATAATAATAAATTCGTCCAGGGAGCAGGTCACTTTTGTTAGAACAAAAGAACTAACTGTAAGATAAAGCATTGTTGCCAGAAAAAATAAATGACACCAGAAGAGAAAAAAGAGTTAGGCGAACATATTAATGCGATCGGGAAAATTCTTTACAAACAAACTAAACCAGAGCAAATAGAGAGTTTGGCTAAAATCGAACAAAGGCTTTAGCCGCATGTAACAGTTAGAGAGCAGGTATTAGAATACATAAGCCCTCAAATTGGCATTTCTTGACGAGCATTCCCTTGCGCCTTTCGGCGACGCGGGGTCTCGTCGCTTTTTTATCCGACAAAGAACAGGAACAAATGTAGGACGAAAAAAAACTGTTAAAAGCATTATCGGAAAATTGAAATTAAGTGAAAAGCAAGCTCTAATTCTCGGTCTCCAACCTTATCAAAGAATTAGTCCGTATCTAAATGAATGTTGTCTGAGGGCTAGTGCCAATGTGTCTTATAAAAATGCAGCGCAAGATATAGAAAGGTACACGGGAATAACTGTTTCAGGCAAAACTCAGCAAAGGCTAGTTCATCGATATCGATTTGAAGAATTTGAGTGCCAATCAAAAGTAAGCGAAATTAGCGTAGATGGTGGCAAAGTTCGCTTAAGGACAGAAAACAAAGGAGAAGCCTGCATTTGGCGAGATTACAAGGCAGTTTGCATTCCCTCTCAATCTCGTATGGCATGGTTTCAGTCTAATGATGAACTAGTGCAGTGGGTGAACAATCAAAGCTTTGACAGCGTTCTCAACTGTGTTGGGGATGGTCACCCAGGAATCTGGAATCTTATGAACCAGTTCAATCGAAGTGGACAAACAAGACAAATTCTCGACTAGTTTCATTTAGTTGAAAATCTCTACAAAGTTGGTGGCTCATTCAAGCGCATTGCTCGCGGAAAACAGTTGCTATGGCGAGGAAAAGTAGATGAAACGCTATGTTTATTTTCTGGCTTGAAGAAAAAAGCAGCATATAACTTCTGTACTTATTTACAAAATCATCGACACCGTATCGTTGATTATGAGTATTTTCATACCAAAGGTATTTGTGCCATTGCTTCTGGCGCAGTCGAATCGACTGTCAAACAAATCGATCGCCGTTTGAAAATTTCAGGGGCGCAGTGGAAAGTTGAAAATGTTCCACAGGTTTTAAGACATCGGTGTGCTTATCTCAACAATTCTTTTTCAGCTTCATAGTATTTATGTTCTGACACTTTTGGCTTGCTCCCTTCGTCCAAATACGTGTGTTTTGAATGTTGTGGTATTTCCGACCAATATTGATGGGCAATTTTTCCTACTGCTGACAATTGCATTTTCCCATTTACAACATCGCCAAAAAAACAATATTTTTCGTGGGTACAGATGGTTACAAAATAATATCCGTTGGTAGCATAATTATAGTTTTTCAATCTGATGGATTGACGACCAAATTTTTTATTTGATGTCATGGTTTTTCCGCAAAAAATATAGTAGGGTCGTTCCATGGAACGACCCTACTGGTGACATTATTAAATTGCCCAGATTACATCAGATATCAATCAATACCTTCGATTCTGTCTTCAACTTCTTGATACAGTTCGCGCAGGCGATCTAAATTCTTTTTGATGGCAAAGGAATATCTTTCTTAGCACTTGCGTAAACAGTTTCGATCCAAAGCTCTCTCGCCTCTTCAATATTAACGATACATTCTTCTAAAGTTTCTCCTTGGGTTATACATCCAGGAAGATCGGGAATCATCACGGTGTAGCCTTCGTCCTCTGGATAGATAGAAACAGGATACTTCAAAGAAAGATAATATTCTAATGGTTGGCGTTCTAATTGCTTATTTATTGTCATTTTGCCAATTTTCTAAATCGAGTAGTTTAATTATTTCTTCTATATAAGTTCGCTTAACTTTTTTCCCGCCCTTTTTAGGAACTACAATTATATCGCCTTCATCATTTTCAAAAACATGATGGCTTCCTTTTATACGAACCTCTTGGTATCCGAAAGCTTTCAATACATAGTTTATCTCTTCAAAACGAGCTTCAGGAGGACGGGAAAGTAGACGTTTAATTAGTTTTGCTATTTTACTCATTATAAAAAAAGAGATGCAATATTGTATTGCACCTCTCAACTAAGTTATTAAGCTCAAAATTAATTAATCAATACCTTCGATTCTGTCTTCCACTTCTTGATACAACTCACGCAGGCGATCGAGATTTTCTTCATCAGTATCCCAATAACCACGACCATTGACTTCTAGCAATGTACCGACAATCTTACGGAAAGAATTGGGGTTCATGTCCATCAAGCGTTTGCACATTTCAGGATCGTCAATAAAGGTGGTGTTGACATCTTCATAAACCCAGTTGTCTACCGCATCGGCTGTAGCCGACCAACCCATTGTGTTGACTAAACGCTTGGATAGTTCTCGCACACCTTCGTAGCCGTTACTCAACATGCCTTCGTACCATTTAGGATTAAGCATTTTAGTTCGGGCATCAAGACGTACAGTCTCGGATAATGTACGAACTTGAGCGTTAGCCGTAGTAGTGTCGGCGATGTATGCCGTAGGCTTTCTACCGTCATCACGCAGGCTTGAGACGATCTTAGTAGGATCGGAATCGAAGTAGTGAGACACGTCGGTTAGAGATATCTCGGACGAATCTAGGTTTTGGAAAGTTACATCGGCTTTCTTTAGGGAAGATTCAAATAAACCACGACTTTCGTCCATTACCCCAGGATTGTCGGAATTGAAGGAGAAGGACTTACGGTTGAGGTACATGTCCTGTAGCTCTTTTTCTTCATCCCAACTGCTGTTTTCTACGGCGAGATTGATATTGGATGAGTATGAACCAGAAGCGTTAGAGAAAATACGTGTCGCTGCTTGGCGCACGTTGATACCCATTTCCTCTGCTTGTTCTAGGGCATGTTTGCGAACATAGTTCATTTCGACGGGTTCGTCTGCTTCGGCTGCCATTTTGACACCACGATCTAAGAGGTTCATTTGGTTGATGAACAGATCGCGGAAGACACCCGAACAGTTTACTACCACGTCAATCCGAGGACGACCGAGTTCTTCTAAAGAAATCAACTCTAGTTTGTTTACGCGACCTAACGCATCGGGTACGGGACGCACACCCACCATCCACATGATTTGCGCCAAAGATTCGCCGTAGGTTTTGATGTTATCTGTACCCCAGAGGACACAGGCAATACTTTCTGGATAGTTACCACCGTTATCTAGCTTCTGGCGATCGATTAGGCGATCTACTACGACTTTTGCCGACTGTACCGCAGCTAGAGTAGGTATAGACTGAGGATCTAAAGCATGGATGTTTTTACCAGTAGGTAGGACGTTGGGGTTACGAATCGGATCGCCACCAGGTCCAGGAAGTACATACTGTCCTTCAAGTGCCTGAAGCAGACCACCGAGTTCGTTATCGGCGCATACCTGTTCCAAACAGAACTCTAGATATTCAACTAACGGCTTAACCGTTTCAGCATCTACCTTATCAAAGCCATGTTCGCTTAAGGCTTCCATCCAGGGTGCTTTCTTGCCAATATTGAAGAAGTTGAGCTTCGACACCATTGAAACTCTGCCATCAGCATCAATTTGTTCTTTAACCAATGCGCCAACCGCAGCGCGAGTAGCCTGGGTAATATCTTGGAATAGCTGCACGTCGGCTAGAACACCGCGATCGTTATTAACGTAAATCTCGTCGATATCGCGATCGATACTATTAGCAATAATGCGAGGGAAAGATACAATTCCTTCTTCTTCGCGATCTAGGTTAGAGATGCTGACCAAAGTTGCGATCGCTTCTTCGGCAGTCGGTGGTTTACCAATGATATGTAAGCCACAGGGAAGTAGACGAGACTCAATTTCCATTAGCTGTTTGTAAACCAAGCCAATGATGGTATCTCTTTCCTCTTGAGTCATTTCTTTCGCGGAATGGTCGGGGAAAGCAATATCTTTGTCGAGGTTACAAATCCGCGCCTGATCCATTACCGTATCGACGATTTGAATACCGCGTCCACCATCTTTAAGACTTTGGTACGAACCAATCAGATCGCCCAATTCTTTCAAACCTTTATATAGTCCAGCATTTTCTGCGGGAGGAGTGAGGTAGGAAATTGTCGAAGCATAGCTACGACGTTTGGCAATAGTTGCTTCAGAAGGATTATTTGCTGCGTAGTAATAGATGTTGGGAATCGAACCGATCAAACTATCGGGATAACAGTCGCCAGACATACCCATTTGCTTCCCTGGCATGAATTCTAGAGAACCATGTGTACCAAAGTGCAGTACGGCATCTGCTTTCCAGATATGCTCTAGGTAAGTGTAGTAAGCTGCAAAACCGTGGTGGGGACTCGCAGAACGCGAGAACAAGAGGCGCATCGGATCGCCTTCGTAACCAAAGGTAGGCTGTACGCCAATAAAGACGTTACCAAACTCTTTCCCGTAGATCAGCAGGTTTTGACCATCGCTATTAAGATGTCCTGGTGGTGGACCCCAGTTTTCTTCTAGCTTCACTGAATAAGGAGTAAAGCGTTCGTACTGTTCCACCGACATGCGATGAGCAACGTTCAACTCAGGAGATGCATACTGCGCCTGTGCATCGTGAATTACCGCCTGCATCAACTCTTCCGCAGATTCGGGCAGGTCTTGGATATCATAGCCGTTGTCCCGCAATCCTTTCATGGCTTCGTAGATTGAGCCAAACACGTTAAGATATGCTGCCGTACCGACGTTTCCTTTATCGGGAGGGAAACTAAATACAGTAATAGCTACTTTCTTGTCTAGCTTGGGTTTCTTACGTAGGCTACCCCATTTCATAGCTCGTCGGGCGATCGCTTCGACTCGATCCTGTAAGGCAATAGATTTACCCGTTGCACCATCTCTACCAGAGGCAATAATCGGTTCGATCGCACCATCCAATTCGGGAATAGCAATCTGTAGTGCTACCTGTACGGGGTGTAAACCTAGTTCGCTCTCTTCCCACTCTTCCGTAGTTTGGAACACCAACGGTAACGCTACCATATAAGGACGGTTGAGGCGTTTTAATGACTCTACAGCTTTAGGATGATCCTGTCTTGCGGGACCTCCTACAAGGGCAAAACCAGTTAGGGAAACTACCGTGTCGACGATCGCCTGCTGTTGACCTTCTTGCCAGAAATAAGCGTCTACAGGCTTAGAAAAGTCCAATCCTCCCGCAAATACGGGAATGACTCGCGCACCCATACATTCCAATTCTTGCACCATTGCTACATAGTGAGCATTGTCTCCCGTAACTAGGTGAGTTCGCTGCAACACTAAACCAACGCAGGGTGCTAAAGGATCTTTAAGGTCGCTACTAATATCTGGACGAGCATTGAACCAGTCTAAATACTCCTGAATATCCTCAAACATCTTTGGTGCAAGGGGATGCCAAATACCCATATCAGGATAGGTAATCGGTTCGGCATATTGCTTATCACTACCTTCTCTATCTGTATAAACATATTTATCAGATAGCATTAATAAGAAGTTTTCCAGGTTATCGGCATTACCACCCAACCAATACTGGAAGCTCAACATAAAGTTGCGGGCATCCTGTGCTTTCTCGACAGGAAGATACTTTAATACTTTAGGCAAAGTCCGTAACAGCTTAAGCATGGCATCTTGGAAAGAACTGCCACCAGACTTCTCTTTGCGTTTCCGCATAAAGCTCGCGATCGCACTTTTAGATTGACCCAACTGCGCCATTGAGAAACTACCCATCTTGTTCAGACGCATAACTTCTGGCATTGAAGGAAAGACTACCGCAGCATCCAAATTATCGCGGTGAGGAGTAACCGCTTCGACAACTTTTTGGGCTAAATCTTCAACAAATATCAGTGAAGCAATAAATATATTCGCCTGAGCGACATCATTTTTAAAATTTTGATAGTTCTCTTCGTTTCTTAACTCTTCAATTAAATAGCCACTGAGTTCAATGGCTAAATGGGGATTATTACTATTGATCGATCTAGCTGCCTCTGTCAGAGTACTTTGGTACTGTGGCTCCAACACGACATAGACCACCCGAAGTAGATCGCGTCCGTTAACAGCATCTGGCTTAACGTGACGAACGGTGGATTTGACTTGGGTGAACATATAACTCGATTCTCCTTATAGTAGTGGCGATATGAACGGGGGATTTCTAAGCAAGTTCGCTCTTTACTTACTCAGATATGAAATTATGTATGTAGAGTATTTTTATCAAAAAACGCCGTACAAATTCCGCCCCGCCTTCGATCTGACACAATTCGATAACAAGATCTCAACATTACGTAACAAACTTTTACAGAAATTCTGAGTGACTGCTCTTATTCTGGTTAATATTGCTTAATAGAAAAATATTTGACTTATTTCACGCCTTAATATCTAAACTTTGCGCAGAGAAATTTAGTTTAGAAAAAGCGATCGCTTTTACTGAAATGAAAGCAGTTTACCAAAATTGCATTTATGGAAATCGATGCTCTTTCTGATTTATTTTATTTAGAGGATGTTTGAAAAGCCATTTTTAATAACTGAATTGTTAAATTTTGCCCCCCGACGCGAAGCTAATCGCTTTAGGGCAGCCCCCCAAAGTTGGGGGGAGAGCAAGTGAAAGTCCCTCATAATTGGGGGATTTAGGGGGCGTAGAAGCGATAATTTATACTTCTCAAACACCCTCTAAACGAGGCGATAGGTTGCGATCGAACAACAGCTTCATGCATTGACTATTAATGTTTGTCTTTTCCGATCTGCTGCATAACTAAGACAAGCTAAAATATCCTCTCTAGTTAAATAAGGAAAATCCTCCAATATTTCTTCGTAAGTCATTCCCGCAGCTAAATAGGAAAGAATATCATAAACAGTAATCCTCATCCCTCTAATACAAGGTTTACCACTCCGCTTACCTGGTTCAATTGTAATAATGTCGTGGTAATCCATAATTAATTGACTTAATCAACTTTAAATTTTCTATCTATGTCTTTATTTTAGCTGGTAATTTCGTATGCATTGAGGATGTCAAGGCTTGTGTAAAACATGCGATCGCATTTACAGAAAGTGAAGAGAAAAGCGATCGCAAATAATAAGACTAATCAGGCTTTACTAAAGCAGGAAAGTTTGGCAGCCACCATTGATAGATATCCCGCCAGGCTGTCTCTAAGGCTTGATAGTCAGCTTTAATATTGTCTGGAGTGGTGGGGGTAGAGAGAAGTACCCAGAGACAACGGCGATCGCGAATACTAGCTTTTCCCTGCAACCATTGCCAGCCAGTATGCCAGTTTAAATCGTTTTGATAGCGATTTTGTGAGAATTGTCTCTGGGTAACGTTACTAGGGCTACGGGGGCTGATGCAGCTTGTTAGGTAGGCTTGTTTGTTATCTGAGAGAAGGGCATGATAGCCAATGTTTTCTACTTGCGCGATCGCCTTTTTTTTAATTATCTCTGCGTCGATCTCGGTATAGTTAGCTAAGTACGTGCCGACATCTCCCCTTGTACCTACAAGGTAGTTTATTTGTAACGCGATCGCTCTTCCGTTTTGATTATATTGATATTGCTGACTGGTTTCGATCTTTTCTGTGGTTGATGTAGTTGGAGAGATATTTTTAGCAGTTGCGATCGCTTTTGCATTACTGAAGCTTTGGGGGAAACTAAAATTAGCTACCTGGCGATTTCCCGCATTGGGAATCAAAAAAGTATAAACAAGAGCCAGATTGATGCTAATACTAGTAGCTGCAAGCATATAGCTTCGCCATTTTGGATCGCTTGTCATGATTTCCCATCGGCAACATCTAGGTGCATTACACTCGATTTATAAGATTTTGCCCAGGTATTTGCGATCGACTGACAAAATATTTCGAGGTAGATTTGTTAATGATAAATTCGAAATCCCTAGCTAATAGCTGTATTCCTAGCGATCAAAGTATCGGGCATAAACAGCAAGTTCTGAGATTAATGGCTAATAGAAGCTTGAAGCTAATTGCCCCAGGAAAAATTATGTTTGTTGGCAGCAGTATTTTTCGTCTCTGGAAGACTTTAGAATTTGATATGTATCCTTTGCCGATAGTTAATCAGGCATTTGGTGGATCTAAGACTTGGGAAGTTTTGTATTATGCAGATAAGCTAGTTATTCCCTATCAGCCAAAGCTCGTTGTCTATTATTGTGGTAGCAATGATATTAATGCGGGATTAGATGCTTTGGGTATTAAAGAGCGTTTCCAGATGTTTGTCGAGTATTTGAGAATTCATCTACCTCAAACGCAGATATATTTCGTCTCGATTAATCGTGCGCCACAGAAGCAATCTAAATGGGATATCGTTGATGCTGCAAATGATGCCGTTAAGCAATATTCTAAACTAACTGCCAATCTCGAATTTATCGATGTTAACCCTGCTTTGTTCGATGCTTCAAACCAGCCTCGTACAGATCTATTCATGGGCGATCGCGTACATCTAAAACCTGCTGCATATAAAGCTTTCACAGCAATCATCAAACCCAAACTTCAGACCACTTGGAACAAATTACAGTAATTACCTTCTACCTCTTACCTTTTACCTCTTACCTCTTACCTTTTACCTCTTACCTTTTACCTCTTACCTCTTACCTTCTACCTCTTACCTTTTACCTCTTACCTCTTACTCCCCACCTGTTTTCTTTCTAAAATCCAATAACAAAATCCTGCAAAAATTGCGATCGCCAGAGTGGAAAAGATTTGCGAACCCTGTGCGCCATGCCAATAAGCAAACTTGTCGGCGTTGGGAATTAGTAAAGTCAGAATCGCTACGCGAATTACCCCCAAGAAAAAACCAAGCACAACAGAAAAGGCGGGAATTAAAAGCTTTTCCTGTTTAGAAAGAGAAGTGAAAGCGATCAGAAGCAATCCTAACTTCAACATTAATAAGATCATCGGCACACCCGCGCAGGGATAATCGACAATCGCCCGAAAATCTCCCAGTTTTGGAAGAGAAAGTAGTACCTGATTGCCCTGGCTAGCTACATTAAAACCGAGGTAGTAAAGAAAGTAGGTGGCAAACTTAGCATTAAGCAGAGTGATGTGAATTAAGCTATCTATGAAATGTCCAATTACTCCCTCTGGAAAAAATAAGAACCAGGCAAAAAACAGTTCTTGCTTATATTGAGCCAAACCTTTAAAACCAGAAGTAATTAAAGCTAAGGCGATCGCTATGCCCAAAGGAAATAAAGCTAGCAAGGTAGATTCAAACCAAAAAAGGGATAGTGTTTTCGATAATATTGAGCCTAATAATGTCCAGCCAAATAGGAAAGCTAATATCCCACGACGATACTTCAAGCTATTTCTTTTATTCCACAACAGCCAAACAATTGCGCCCCAATAAAGACCATTGGTAGTTAGTAAATCGATGTCTGCTGTAGTTTTCCAAATTAAATTCAAATAGAGTAAGCCAACGCCGATTAAAGCCGAAAGTAACCACAGGCGATCGCCCTTGCAATAATTATTGCCATACATGTTTTTATTCTCCTTGGTAATAACTATTAGAAAGCAAAACAACTTAAAAATATAAAACGGATTATTTTAGATCATCAAATATGCACGATCGCTCGGTAATTTCACGAACAAAGACAGTTTTTTACAATTGAGAAATGGATTATAAATTACATTTTTTGATTATTATCAATTACAGAAAAAATTAAAATCATTTAGACAATCAATTCTTAGCGTTTATATCAGCAATTACAACTATGATTTAAAAGGCACAGTATTTTCATTTAAGTCAAATTAACTAGACGTATTTTTGCTCGTTGAAGTTTATAAAAAACTAGAGTATAACAGCAAGTGTGCGATCTAAAATATTGACAATTATCAGCCAGGAGAATCAACAAAAAAGTTGCGCTAATTACAAAAAGGCACTCAAATAGCCTGCGAATTAAGGTTTAAAACTGTCTCCCAACTTATTGTTAATCGCCAGTATTTATATATCTGTTGCTATGAATTTATGCGTATATTAACTATTGCTTGTTCTACTCTTTTATTTTTACCTGTTCTAAGCGCAAACGTTTGGGCAAATCCAGTCGATCGAACTCAATCAGATTTAGAATCTGAATTACCAAAAGCCTCTGAATCAACCACCAGAGAAGTAGTAAATTCTTGGAGTGATTCTAATTATCAAAAGACAGAGGATGTCCGTTTCAAATTACAGGATATTCGCGATCGCAATTTTACTCCTAGTCGTGGTGTTCCTGGTTTAACCATTTCTAACCCCTTTGGTTTTGGTGCAGATAAAGGCTTCTATAGTGGTCTTAGCTATCAGGTCGATACTCGCGGAGGTATAGACGGAGAAAACGATGGTGACCTAACCTGGGGCTTTGGCTTAGGTTTGGGTAACGCTCAGAAATCTGTAGGTGCAGAACTCAGCTACAACTTAGCGAGCTTTGGACAAAACGGACGAGATTTTGGTTCGGGTGGTTTCAACCTTAAGCTGCACCGCAAAATTGCCGATGGTTGGGGAGTCGCTGCGGGCTGGAATAGCTTC
>ENA-ORXU01002962-ORXU01002962.1-marine-metagenome-genome-assembly--contig:-NODE-2962-length-10962-cov-3.449977_pt1 | contig 10962 bp, 8 predicted proteins | sample MGYA00237869_ERZ511484 | MGnify/ENA metagenome assembly ERZ511484 | reverse complement strand
GGAGTTCAGACGTGTGCTCTTCCGATCTCTTGTACAATTATTTTGAGACCCATAAGATGCTCAATACAAGTGTACTCAGATTTAATATAGCTAATAACTTTCTTCTCTAAATTCTTACGTTGTTTAAAATCCATTTATTTATACACTAATCAAAGATACCCAAGCTCCATTGGCTCGTGCCCAAAGAGTAGTCGTACCTCCATTGTTATCTAACACTAGTGTACCATCAACAGGACTAGTAGTAGGAGCCACACCTGTAGTTTGATAAGGTAATTTAATTCCATCAGAAGTTGCTATTGTATTGGCTAAGTATTGTAATGTATTAGAAGAAGTATTAATACCAGTACCTAGTTGTATTGCTGAAGTTGCATCTAAAGTTACTTCAGCAGAATTCCCTATACATATATTATCAACTCCATCAATTATTATACGCTGTCCAATAGCTATAGAAGAATTAGAATCAAATTCTGTACCAATACTAATACTAGATCCTATAGCAATAGCCTCAGGAGCAACAGTAGTATCTCCATTAGATATTATAATTTGCTTTCCTATAGAGACAGAATCATCAGAGTACAGAGTAGAATTACTAGTACCTACTATTACAGTATTACTAGCATCATTATAATTGTCTTTACCTATAACTACAGCTTCTGAATAATAACCACCATTATTATTTATACCAATAATTACTTGATTATCAGCAGCTCCTGAAATAATACTTCTACCTAATTGTACATTTCCTCCATTACCATCACCACCTGGATCGTTATCTCTACCTATACTAATTTGGCCTCCACCATAACCGTCTATGTTCTTTCCTATAAGAAGCATATCACTATTAGAATTATCACTATTGTTTATTCCAATAACTATAGAGTCAGTACCTTGCGCTGTTGGTAAAGTACCTGTAGAATTAATCTCTACATACGGTTCTCCTCCTCCAGGTGCTCCATAAAATACATTATTCATGCTACCTTTTAATCCAGCATCACTTTGGAGTACAAATGCTTTTATATCAGTAGTAACATAAATAGATGAAGAAGTATCTACTGTAACTCCTGAGAATAAATCTGCTGTTTGAAAAAAAGTGTTGTTATTAATAGTTACAAAATCATCCCCTTGCAAATACAAACTACTATTACTAGTTAATCTAAATGGAGAAAATAAAGAATCATTAATATTACTAGCTACAAAATTTACATTACCAATATAAGAAAGATGACTATTACCACTTAAGCTTATCCAAGCATCTGTATCCATATTAAATACAATACTATTTTTTAAATAAATAGTAGAGTGATCCAAAGCCTCTATAGGTATTCCTCCTTCTAAAGGTTGTTGAGTTTGTGGATCTGAGTTATTAGGATCAGGTTCAAATATTACATTATTAAGAAGTAATGCTGCTGATCTCTGTGTTCTTATTCCTGTTGCAAATGCCATAATTAAAAGTTAAAGGTTCCTGGCCCTTTATATTGAATAGTTGCGTTGTTAATACTGTAGTATCCAAAATGATCTATTTCTAATGAAGGTAGTATTAAGCCTAATTGAGGTTGTTCGTTTTGAAAGCCGTAAGGCCCTATATCAAACTGAGTATTAGTTGCTTCTGGAATACCTGGGCCTCCTATATCAATACAAGTAACTGCACAAGGAGCTACTAGAGCTGGTAAGTGGAGTTCACCTTCATCTACATAAGTGTCTGGAAAGATTTCTAATGCTACTTTAAATCCGTTTAAATTTGTTTGTCCAATTTCATCAAAGGCATACTGAATAGTTTGCCAAGCTGTACTTGTAGTTAAGCCATCATTAGTATTTGATCCATTATTTTTATCTACATAAAAAGTAGTATCTTCTGATAGCTCTTTTAAAATAACTGGTTCAGTATTAACACTTATATCCTTTAATAAGTTTTGTACTGTGATCTTTTTATTTTGATTTGTAATTACAGGGTCATCAACATCTAAAATATGTATTAGATCTGCGTTATTAGCAGTTGTTAACTCTGTTAACTCTGTGAGTTTTTTCTTAGTCATAGTTTTAAGTTAAAGTAGTACTGACCCAAGCTGAGCCATTGTAAATATATAGTACATTAGTAGTATCATCAAACCTAACCGTACCAATTACTGGAGTATCAGTAGGCAATCCATTAGTATCAGTAATCACTAAACCATCTGTAGTAGCAATCAATAAATCCTGAAACTGTAAAGAATTTACTAATGAGTTATTTCCAGTACCTAGTTGTATAGCACCATTAGCACTAACATCTGAATTATTACCTATTGCTATCGAGTTAATTGCTGTAGCACTTGTACTAGATCCTATAGCTATTGCATTATCATCATTTGAAGTAGAAGTTGTACCTATAGCTATAGAGCCTGAAGACAAAGCTTGAGAGTTAGATCCAATGGACAAAGAGTTATCTGCATTAGAGTCAGATGACGATCCTATAGCAATACTATTAATACCAGTTACAGCACTATTAGTACCTAAGCTAATTGCTCCTGTAGCTAAAACACTTACAGCAGCGTTAGATCCTATAGATATAGAAGAAGTGCTAGCGCATTGTGAATCATGTCCAATTGCTATAGAATTTAGAGAGTTAGATATAAGAGAAGATTGACCTATCGCAATACTTCCATTACTAGCTGAGGTGCCTGATACAATTTGAGAGCTTTGTCCTATAGCAATAGCCTCATTAGCACCGTTAGCACCTGTAATAACTGAAGCATCTCCAATAACAATTGAATTATTACCTGTATCTATTTGGCTCCCACCACCTACAGCTACAACGTTAGTATTAGAACCAATAGAAGGATTACTTAAAGAAGACTCGGCACTTAAAAAGGTAGCCCCTCCTGCAGCAGGTAACCAACTTCCACTGTAGAAATATAATGCATTGTTATTAATATCTACTGCTAAGCTAGCAGTTTGTGCAGTTCCTCCAGGAACACCTGGTATTTCTTTAGCTTTAATTCCATCTACAGTAGCAATAGTATTATCTCTATACTGTAGAGTATCTGCTATTGAATTAGTTCCCGATCCTAATTGTATTGATTCTGAGGCTGTAGCTGAGGATGATAAACCTAAAGAGATTGCGTTAGATCCAGAAGTAGAAGAACTAAATCCTATAGCAATTCCACCAGAGTTAGTTATTGTAGAAGAATCTTTACCAATTGCTATACTAGCAGCAGTTGAAGCAGAAGATCCAGCTCCAATAGAAACAGTATTATTACCAGAACTTGCAGCATTTAAACCTATAGCTAAAGAAGCCCCGCCTCCTGCTGCTACATTAGGTCCTATAGCTATAGCATCTGTACCACTAGCTGAAGATTCAGTGCCCGTAGAATTTACTTTAATATAATTCTGACCGCTAGATTGATCTTTGCCTAATATAAGTCCATAATAAGTTTCCAATCCAGAGTGAAATAATTCTACTGAAGTATTTTCTCCTGTTATAGTTGTTGTATTAATATTTAGAGTAGGGGCTGCTGTGATAGTCATATCACCTGTACCTACATTAATAAGTTTGACTCTAAAACCAGCAGGTAAACCCAGATTAAGTGCTACGTCTACAGGAGCAAGAGTAGTGTTCACTGGTATTGTTCTACCGTGGTCTTCCTCTGTTAATATAAAATCTATATTCTCAGGAGATCTAGAAAAGAATGGAGGTTGAGGCGCAGCTTTCCAGATACCTGCGTTAAAATCATATTGAAGAACATCTCCATTATTAGGAACACCAGTAGCATCTGTATTAACATCATACAGAGAACTGATATTGTTTCTACCTACATAGCCTTGGATTCTCCACTGAGTAGTATTATATACTAGTTCAACAGTTCTAAACTTATCCTCAGTTAAGTTGTCTTGTTGTGTAGCTAAGGAAGTGCCCACGCCGTTGACATAATTAACTGTGAATTCCCCAGTGTTTTCAACAATACACCTAAAGCCTTCTGACAAGCCGTCAGGCATTTGTATATCAACGTCATTTTCTGATGTATTAACTTTTATCCATTTATTAAAGTCTGTCTCTGATATAGTATATGCAGTGGTTATCGTTGAATCAATATCAACAAATTCATATCTTTTGTGATTAATTTTATATAATTGAGCCATAAGTTTAAAAGTATGTATATACTCTAGTGTGTATTAATATTGATGTTAGTAGGTAGGACAATTAAATTGCTATATGCCATTGAATACTATCGTGGAATAATGTAGCAAACTCATCTAAACTATTTAATGTGAATAATACTTTACCCGTTAGAGATCCTCTAACAAGAAGTTTATTATTTAATTGACTATTATTTTTTATAATGTATCTTTGATTAAACTTTGGGGTGATTGGCAGTGTGACATATACTTCTTCTAGTTGAGGATTTAATAATTGAAATCTTGGACTTGATTCTGTTAAAACTTTGTTAGAAGTTAAATCTTCCTTATTAATAAGATTAGGTTCTTCTCTTTTAACATAAGATACTTCTCTCCAAGTAGAAGGGCTAAATTGAAAATCATTAATCATAAAATCACTAGGGCCTTCTGATGTTTGATCCCAAGAGGAACCGTTCCAATTAGACTTAACTTTATTAAAGTCCCTATTTAATATTTTTATTACCCACGTCATAGTTGCTTACTTGTTATTATCATACTTTACTATATAATAGTAGCATTAGAAGAAAATGTGTATATTATGGCTCAACCAATAGATATTCAGATAGAAAGAAGTTTAATAAACACGCCTACCTCTTTATTGTATGGTGAACCAGCGTGGGACGATAGTAATAAAAGTTTATATGTAGGAGATAGTAGCGGTGCTCCTATTCTTATCAATAATGTAATAAGTGTTAATCCTACAAATGGGCAAATACCTAGATGGGATGGAAACAAGTATATTAATAGTAGCTTACTTAATACTGGAGTAGATGGCTGCTCTTTATTAACAATAGACGATACAGGTTTAGATTGGTGCAACTATCAAATAGGAAATAGTGGTTCTGCTTTTCAGACTCTTAAAAAATCTTTAGGAACTATTGCTACTCCTCTAGCACTACCTTCTGGTACTAAAGTAGGAGGTATAGGTTTTATTGGATTTGATGAAGCTACTTTTAATCCAGGTTATGTTAATACTGAAATTGCAACAGTTGTAACAGAAGATCAAAATGCAACTAGTGGAGGTGCTGAACTACAGTTTAAAGTCACTACTAATGGAACTAAATCTCCTTTAACAGCTTTATATATAGAACAAGATGGTGTACTAACTGTAAGAAGTCAAGCTTCTTACGAATTAAAATTAGATGATGATAATGATATACCTAATAAGAAGTATGTAGATGACGCTATTATAAATAATGTATCTACATCTATTGGTGACTTAGTTGATGTAGATTTAAGTGCTGCTCCTCAACAACAAGCAGGCAACTTATTAAAATGGAATGTTGGATCTAGTTCTTACATTCCTACTATTTTAAGAGAAGGGACTAACGGTGGTCTTATAGTAGATGGAGTAGTTGACTATGAAACTTTAGTTGTTAATGATGATAACTTAACTAACAAAAAGTATGTTGATGATTTATTCTCAGGATTAACTGGCGCTGCTGATATGTCAGCTATTCAACTTAGACGTACTACTGTTTATAATGTTATTAATGGAGCTTACAGTAGTGTTGAGTTTGATACTATTGATGTTGAGAATAATACATCTATACTAGAAAGAAGTGACTTAGATACTTCAGAAGTAGGTATTAAAGAAACAGGTATTTATCTATTAACTTATTCTATCCATAGTGATGGAGCAAACTCTAATACTGACTTTAGAATAACTGTAAATAACTCTACTACTTTAGAAGGTAGTCAAAGTATAAGAAACGAAAGTAATGACGCAAATAGAGGTACTGTTAGTGTTACTTTAATTGCTAATCTTACTGCAGGAGATCAAGTAGAATTACAAGCTCAAACTAATGTAGCAGGTGTAGTACTAGATCCTCCGATCATATTTGGTATTGTTAGATTAACTGGAGCTAAAGGAGATTCAGGAGACACTGGTGCTACAGGAGCATCAGGTGCTGACGGTCAAAACGGAGCTACTGGTTATGGTCTTTATGCTTGGTCAGAAACAGGTGCAGATGCTTCTCAATTAGACTCTGAAGGACTTACAGTTAGCTCTTCTGCACAAGGTATTTATAACTATGTATTTGATACTGATGCTCCTAACGAAAACTACGGTGTTTTTGTCCAACCGGTATATACAGGGACTCCTCTCAACACAGTTGAGAAAGAAGTATACAATAAAACTGTTAGTGGTTTTACTATTAGATTAAATCAGCAAGATGATGGTGGGGGCTCTGGGGCCAACGTAAACTTTAGACACAGCGTTAGTGTGTTAGGAATTGGAGGTGGCTTACCTACAGGAAGTGTGTCTAAAGGAACGGCTCCTGATAATGAATTTGTGTTTTTTAATGGTACAGAATTAAATAGTAATGGTTCTATTTCTTATGATACTACTTTTAACAATATTAATGTAGAAAGTCAAAATACAACAGCCTCTGCTTTAAATATAAACACTAGTACTAGCGATGCTGACTGGTTATCTTTTACATATGAAAGTAATTATGTTGGTGGGTTTTTTGGAGTAGGGGGTGACCCTGGAGATTTAGGGCTTATACTAGGAGATGTGGCTGCCACTAATACTATTATTTATCAAGGTACTGTTAATACCTCTATTGGTTATCAGATTGCTAATGTTCCTTTAAGTTTGTATCATTTAGGTAATGTGGCTGCCTCAACTCAAACTCCTTCTTTAGGAGATGTACTGAGATGGGGTGGGACTGAATGGATCGAATCAACTCCCTCTATTACAGCTTTTGATCCTGGTTATATAAGAGTTAGTTCTACTGGTGCTGATCAGTCTACTAATTATAATCAAACGACTATTACTCCGGTATCTTTAACAGGTTCTGTTCTAAACTTAGGATTAGGTTCTACCTATTTTACTAATGTTAATGGTACAATAACTTGTAATTTTGATGGTGCTGTAAAAGTTAGTTATCATCTACCTCACTTTAGTAATACAACTCGGTCACATTTAAAAAGCTTTATAGAGAAAAACGGTGTTGTATATGGTCCTGCCTCTTATAGTTATATAAGAATTGGTAATGGAGAAAGAAGAGATGATAATGTAGGGATGGAACTTATTGATGTCTCTAATGGAGATACCATAAGAATAGCTGCTACAAGAGGTGAACAATCAACTAGAACTGGTGCAATTACTCTAGAAGCTAATTGCACATTAATAATTGAAAGAATACAATAACATAAAAATATATAATACATACAATTAAACTATGGTACTTTTAACAGCGCACGTATTAAATGGAAAGATAATGGGAGTTGATATGCCTATTAATTCTATTGTCAAAGAACCTTTTAAAATAGAAGATGAGCCTTCGTTAGGATATGCAGATATCTCTTCTGTGTCTAATTGGTGGAAGTTTAATGAAGGATTAGGTAAAGACTATTTATATATTAGATCAAGAATAAAAGATATAATAAATGATCAAGGAGTTAATTATTGTATTAGTACTTTAAGTACACCTCCTTTGACTCCTGCGGATGAAGCTCACTATTACGTAGATCCAGATGAGCTTGCTACAGGTGATTGGTTAGGTTATGAAGGCTGGTGTGCAGTGTGGAGCGAGTCTCTAAGCCAATGGTGGTTTCAACCTGTGGACTGGGTAGGTTATAGAACTTTAACTACTGAGGAAAAAGAGATTGCTGCTCAATTAAAAATAGGTAGTCAAGCAGATCATTTTCAAGATTATGGTGTTCCTTCTATTATTAACTATGGTTTTGATTATCATAAACAATCTAGACTTACTAGAGAAGATAGAATGATGAGAGCTGTAGTTGAAGTATATAACATTATTCCTCTTAATGTAGGGCAAGCTCTAGGAGAAATTACTGCTAGTCCAGTAGGTGATATGTACTTTAGATATATGGAGTTTGGTGTTAAAGGAACTGTAGAAGATTATAATAAAGATTTTAATCCTACTCCTACTCCAGGTATATGTGATTGGTTATATAGTAGAGCTCCTTTTAATAGTCAAGAACCTTACTTATCTGCGGGCTTTCCTTCTGGTTTAAATGCTAAAGACTGGACACCAATTGACGGCCAGTCTCTAAATCAATTTGCTGATAAAGTATACGACATTTTAGTTAATGGAGATACTATCTCTTAATCTATAATGTTCTTTTTGAATATTATGATAAGGTATTTTTGGATACATGTGATGTATAGTATGGTATCTTAATGCTAAAGGTTGTATAGGAATATATAAAGGACTCTCATGAGTCATACTTAAAACTTCTTGGTCTCGTGCCGTAGAAGTTTTTTTATATTGTGACAAAGGATGCTCTAAAGGAATTCTAAGAACACTTAAATACCAAGCTCCTACGCTTACTAAATAATAAGTAATAAATAAACTTACAGGTAGAGTAGCAAATCCTATAGCATATAATACTACATAGTATAATTCAAACCAACTTATGTTGTTTCTTTCTGCAAATGTGAATTCTATATTTTTATATAGAATATTTTCTATTCTGTTTTTATAAAATAAACACACTAAAAAATTATAAATAGGTAAAGCCCAAGGTAATACAATAAATATACCTGCTGCTAATTTTGTGTTTTTAAATATAAGAGGATACTGCGGATCATTTTTAGTAGCAAAGATACCTGTAGTATGATGCTTAATATGAGGTTTAGTAAATCTTAAAGAAGGTTGAAGAATTAATAATCCAGTTGTCAAGTTCCAGACAAACTTAAATCTTGTTAATTTAGGATTATTATTTTGATGCGCTATCTCGTGAGTAAAAGCTCCCATTCTATACAAAAAGATTGCTGCAATTACACCACTTATTACGGAACTCATTGTGTAAGTAAAGTAAAAACTTACACAAAATAAAATACTGGAGACTGTGTAGTCTAGCCAGTATACTTCCATGTTTAACTTATATAAATTTTTCATAGTCAAAGAATTATTTTATTAGACCCTAAGATTAACTTTTTAATGTATTAAGAAGCTGGGCTAATAAAATAATTAACCAAGTACATGAAATTCTGTTCCATCATATACATATTCATATTGAAGCTTACCTGTATTACTTAATACAACGGGAGTGGGATTTCCTTGCTCATAAATATTTATATTAAACAATCCATCTAAATTTCTAAATTTAATTGCATCATTTAGCTCTGGCAATGGTAAGAATACGTCTCTATTAACACCATTAGGACTTAATACATATAAAGTAGGATTACGTAAATCATCTCTGGTAAGTGTCAGATCTTCAGACATAACTAAAGACTTAACAGTCCAAGGTTGATTTACTCTGGATTCCCATACAGCATTAGATTGATCGTATATGATTTCTCTACTGGTTCTAGGATTGACAACATCTACATTAAGTAAATTTCCAAAACTATCTCCTGGTGTTTTAAAACCAGCAATACCTGTAGTTAAATTACGAATTCTCCCATATATTTCTAAGCCAGTTAAGTTAAATATAGCTCCAGCATCTAATTCAGTAATAAATAATCGTAAATAAGAATAATATTCTGACCTGTTATCTAAGAATGGTTCATAATACCAAGTAGAAATAGTTCCATTTTCCTCGTCTAATCTATTAGCTGAGTAAAGATCTACCCATGTTGTTCCATCATTAGATCCTTGCCATTTAAAAGTATCTAATGCATAACTTGGGCTAGTACTGTATTGATATCTAAAAGCATTTATATCAACTTGAAATCCAGTTAAAAATTGAAATGTTATCTCTAAAGGTAATGTGGGTGTATTAATTTGTGTAGTTGTTAATGTTGTATTTGTAAGGTTAGTCAGTGCTCCTGATGTAGGAGTATTATTAGAAGTTATTGTTAAGTAAGGACTTAATGAAGGATTAGACCAAGTTGCTTGACCTAAGTTAGTGCCTAAATGATAAAAAATGTCGTTCGCTGCTCTAGCAGCCGTCGATCCAATTTTTTCTACATATTGTATATTGATATTAGATACAGTCGAATCTTCTACTGTAAGTAAACTAATTTTATTAAAAGTCATAATTTATACTGTTATAATCCATTGTGTGCCTGCCCATATAGCTTCTAATGTATTTGGGCCTTCAGCTGTACTTAAAATTTGAATAGGGGTAATAGCATCACTGTCTCTTACTTCAATTTGGAAACCACCATCTAGATTATTTATTCTTATATAGTGGTTAAATAAAGGAGCTTTTGGTAAATTTAGTATTCTATTAGCTCCATTAGGGTCAAAATTCCAGACACTAACTTCTGAATCATTAGGAATTTTAAAAGTTGTAGTTAATACTTCTCTTTTGCTAGTATAAGCTCTTCTAGATTCTAAAGTTAAAGGTCCTTCTTTTACTAAAGACCCCTCTTGTAAATCTTCAACTAAGAGAAAACTATCAGTAAATGATTCTATAGTTGTGGATCCTTGTGTAGCTGGTAATTTATTTTTATTTTCCTCAATTATTTCTCCATAAAGATAAATTTGATACACCTCCATATCTTGTGTTCCTGGAACAATAGCTACTTCATCAATTAGACCTCTTTTAATATTTGGTATATCAAATAGATTATCAAATATGAATAGACTAGGAGATCCTGTCGCAGGTAATACTTCTCCACCTGTTATAGTTTCAAAAAACTCACTGTTGCCGTCGTTATAGCCTCCTAATGATATTGAAAAAGTATCTGTTGATGCTGTAGCAGTACTAGCTAATATAACTAAAGCTTGTGGTTTTACTCTATGTTGAGAAAATATTAAACTTCTGGAAGAAGTAAAAACGGAAAAATTGCTATCATTTCTATTGAATAAATTTTCAGGACTAGCTATGCTAGCTGCTGATATAATTGATGTACTATAAGCATACGCTGAATTATAAAAATTAGTT